>UOFX01000034.1_pt1 | contig 110912 bp, 108 predicted proteins | sample 1989101 | NCBI WGS metagenome assembly UOFX01 (sample SAMEA4712195, study PRJEB27164) | hydrothermal vent metagenome | biome: marine basaltic hydrothermal vent biome; feature: marine hydrothermal vent; material: mineral | place: Pacific Ocean | collected 2011-06-14/2011-07-23 | depth 1719 m
CTCATCCTCTTCAGAACGACGGACGTTATCATCGAAGGTCAGGTCTAAAGCAAGATCAGGATAAAAACCGGGCACAGACTTTTCCCCTTCTGCAAGGCAGATACCTCCTGGCATCACCAGCAAAAACAGGAACACAAAGAGCGCACGCCCAATCAGCTTACAGCTCTGCCGCTGTCTCTTAAGCACTGTCACGATAAATTATTATCATTATCAATTAGTTATACGCACCGCACGCCACCCCTCAGAAACAAGGAGATTCCTACGCACGCAGCGCAGTTATATACACTATACACATGGACAATGATAGTTTTATTTTCAATTAGTTATGGTGTTTTCTTAATGTAAATGCAGATAGCTATTTGGTGCCATATGCCAACTGACGGGCCAAAAAAGATCCATTGGCCCGATAGGGGTGATTCTATCTGTAAATATCCAGTAAGGGAACGCCGCAATCAGGTTTAATCTCTACCAACGAATAAGGCCCTCCGATAGAGGGCCTTATTGGAAATATTGAGTCTGAAAGATCAGCTCACAGAGGCAAGGTTACCCCCGCGATTACCATCACCAGGCCCTGGAGGAATACCTGGCCCACCCATTCCACCAGTATCACCGGCGGCGGTGGCGGCAGTTACCACTGCCGGATCGGCTCCCGCCTCAATAGCAGCGGCGGCAATCCGATCCATACAGGCACTAAGATCACCCTGTTCCAGCTGGCTAAGCGGTCTGGCCCCCCTCGCAAGCAGGTTATACATCTTCTCAGGAACGGCATTCTCTACAAGGCCAAGCCGATACCAATTCTCCCGGCGACTGCTTACCTCATCATCAAGGGTTATCTTTCCCTCAAGCAGCATCGCTCTGACCTGGGCTTCAGTATGAGGGCCAGTTACTCTGCTTGCCTCAGCATCTGGATCATTACCATGTTCTAACTGGCGCAGCAGCTTAGCGTTCCAGGCAAGCAGATGGGACATCTCCTTAGGAACAACATCCTCTACAAAATCAAGGCGATGCCAATACTCTTGCCCCTTGCTAACTTCATCATCAAGGGTGATTTTTGCGGCCAGAAGCATGGCCCGAACCTGAGCTACGGTATAAGGGCCGGTGACCTTGCTCTTCTCAGCATCCGAATCTGCCTTAACATACAGAGTTGGCACCCTGACATACATGCCATCCTCACCAGCTACCATACATGCTGCACCAGGCAGATCGTTAAGAATCCCATGCGACGCAGCGATGACATCACCTGCCCATTCTGGATTGGTGCTAATGGCATCACCTACCGCCTGATCAATGGTCATACCAGCCTCAACTGCGTCCCTGAGCGCATCCTCAATTGGCACCCCATTTTGAATATCCTCACCTGGGCCAGCAAACGCTGCTTGTGAAATACCAACCGCACACACCACCATTAATAGCATTCTCTTCAGCATCGTCATTCACCATTTTCCATTGAGATCAAAAACCTTTTTAACCGTCACCCGCTGGTAATTATAGCCAATGCTGGCAATTACGCATAATCGTATCATTCCTTTTCTGCATCATCACTGAGGCATCCCCAGGTGGTAACCCTGCGCTCCGTCAACATTTATGGTTCCCAGCAACCTCCATACTGCTTCTGACTCAACCGACTCAGCAATCAGCTGCATCTCCAAACCATGAGCTATCTCCGCAAGAGCCTGGATGAAGAACTGGTTATCCGGATTCTCATCCATCTGTCTCACGTAGCTGCCATCCACTTTCAGATAATGAACCTTGAGTGAATGCAGATAAGCAAAGGAGCTAAAACCACTGCCAAAATGATCCAAGGCCACATGGCTGCCAGATTTTTCAGTTCTGGCAATAAGCTCATGCACTTGGCCAAGCATCGACGCAGCACCATATTCAGATATCTCGAAAGTCACCCGATCAGCTACTTGCGAGTAAGTCTGCAACTCTGTTTCCAACCAGTCCATAAAACCCGGAGACTGAAGCGATGGAGGTGATACATTGATGGCCAATTGTCCTGCATGGTCTGTCTCTTTAGCTAATTGTTGCAGCGCACGTCGGATCACGGCACGATCAATATCCGGGGTCAGATTAAGGCATTCCGCCATCGGCATAAATGCACCAGCAGCAAGCAGCTCTCCTTCTCCCTCCTCCTGAATACGCACCAGTACTTCACGGTGCAGGATAACCTTATCCGGGCAGGTAAACACTGGCTGCATGTGCAGCACGATCCGGTCATCTGCCAGCGCCTGCTTAATAAAGCTCTTCCACTCAGTCGCACTGCGTGCATCTCTACGTTTAGTGTCTGCCAATGAATGGAGGCACCAGCTATTGGCTCCTTGCGACTGGGCTGCACGCAGGGCGGTATCAGCCTCAGCCAATAGCTGGGAAGCATTCTGGTGCCCGTCATAACCAACGATCCCGATATGCCCCATATCAACTACGCTTTGGTTATCCTTCCCACGCAGGCCAGCCAAGGCACTACTCAGCCGGCCACCAAGATCTCTGCTCTCTGCTTCAGAATAACCCCCCGCCATAAGTGCAAAATCGCCTCCTGATAAGTGCGCCAGTGTATGGTGTGGTATATCAGCTGCAACGTCGCTCAGGGCGCTTGCTACCTGCCGCAACAGCTCATCGCCAGCAGCATAGCCATGCTCAATAACATAGGCCTTCAGGTCACACAACTGAATCAGACATAAAACCCCGCTTGAGCACTCTTCCAGAGAAGCAATACGATCCTCCATGACCGCCATAAAGTGCCGCTTATTCGCCAGACCTGTTACCGGGTGCTGGTGGGCTTGTTCTCGTAGTCCGTCAGCCCGCTTTTCAAGCTCTGTCAGCATGCTCTTAACTTTGCGCGACATGCGGTTCATGGCCTCTACAATGCGCCTCAAATCACGAGTGCGCGGTAACTGCTCCAATATTGGAAATTCCCTGTTACAGATTGATTCGGCCTGCCATTCGACCTGTTTCAATGGCTTTAACACCAGCCGCAACAATGCCAAACCCAGAGTCACCACCAATATAGCGCTCAGTAAAAACCATCCCAGGGTTTCAGAGACATTTACCCACAGTTGCCGATACGCAAAGCCAGGATGGCTGCGCACCTGTACTCGGCCAGCTTGATGCCAACCAGCCATGACCAGCGCCTCACCTTCAGGTGTCACCAACGGCAGGGCATTAATGAACCAGGCAGGTACACCCTTGACCTGCACCGGCTGCACTCGATCAACCAGGGATTTTCCTTCCATATCCTCGACCCTGACCACCCGATAATAACCACGGTCAAAGATGGCATCCACCATGGAAGTGACCATCACCTCATCACCCTCAGCCATATGCGGAGAGATCGACAATCCCAGTGATGTCGCCGCATCCTGCGCATGGGATTGGAGCTGAACCTCAAGATAGGCTCGCGAATTCTGTACACTAATAAAAAAGGTTCCGGTAAAAACCAACAACAACAGAACCGCCAGCAACATAACCAGCTGCCTCGACAATGTCATAACATTCTCCCATTTTGGGTCATTGTTTTCCCTCATTAGCCATTCTGGCCGTAAGATCTTCCCACAAGCTGATGCGCTTGGAAGTCCCGACCCGTTTACCCATACCCCGGCTTTTGGCCAACCAGAGGCCTTCACCATTGAAGCTATAAACTGGCTTCAAGTCTCGCCGCCGGGATGCCGGGACGATACGGTCTATGAGATTATCCAATACCAGCGGCTCTGCACCAGGTCTGGAATAATAGGCCAACACCATATGGGCCTGATTTAACTCTATGGCCTTTACATAAGTAATACGCAATTTATCTACCGGAACACCCATCTCACGCAAGGTAAAATATTTTGCAATAGAGTAGTCTTCGCAATCGGCTCCATCAATAGATAGCATTTCCACTGGGGTTGCCCAATAATCCTCCTTGTCCCAAATCTGCTCATCTGAGTAAAAAGGAACCTGGTTAAAGAAGTCATTTACCAGCCTCAATAACTGCATATCATCCTTCCCCTGGTGACGAGCGATCAACTCTTGCCACTCAGACACCTTGTCTCTGGCAGAGGAGCCATACTTATCCTCCACCCAGGCTATCACCTTAGGCGTCAACCCAATGCCTTCCGCCAACGCCATGGAGAAGGAAAACAGCACAGCCGCCGCCAACACGCGCGACAGCAGAGCTATCCACGCGCACTGGCACTCGGCAATATTACTAATTTGAAACCAGAATATTCTCACCACCAATCCCTATCGCATATGCGGGACTCTCAGCTTCACAGCCCTATAGCTTTATTCGTCCATATTCCTGCAAACTTAAACCAGCAGAATTGTTCCATCAGCTACATCCCGCTAGAATGCAGCACATATTCTCAGCTACCCGGAACCACCCATGCGCACATCCCAGTTTCCCCTTCAGACCGTCAAAGAAACCCCCGCCGATGCAGAAATTGCCAGCCATCGACTGATGCTGCGCGCCGGTCTGATCCGGAAACTGGCGTCAGGCCTCTACACCTGGCTGCCGCTTGGACTGCGGGTGCTGCGTAAGGTGGAGGGAATCGTGCGGGAAGAGATGAACCGCGCTGGTGCCAGAGAGCTGCTCATGCCTGCCATACAACCTGCTGAGCTATGGCAGGAATCCGGCCGCTGGGAAAAATACGGCCCTGAGCTGTTACGCATCACTGACCGGCACCACCGGGAATTCTGCTTTGGGCCTACTCATGAGGAAATCATCACCGATCTGGCGCGCAATGACCTGCGCAGCTACAAACAGCTACCTGTCATCTACTACCAGATCCAAACCAAATTCCGGGACGAAATCCGCCCTCGGTTCGGCATCATGCGAGCTAGGGAATTTCTGATGAAGGACGCCTACTCCTTTCACCTGGATCAAGACTCCCTGCAGGAAACCTATGACCAGATGTATGAAAGCTACTCCCGTATATTCAATCGCTGCGGACTGAATTTCCGAGCAGTGCAAGCCGACACCGGCAGCATCGGTGGCCAGGCTTCCCACGAATTCCACGTACTTGCTGATTCCGGGGAGGATGCCATCGCCTTCTCCACCCACAGCAACTTCGCCGCGAACCTGGAGCTGGCAGAAGCCATGGCACCAACTGGTGATCGCCCCGCACCTACCCAAGAGCTGATAACTGTGGAAACACCAGGCCAACACAGCATTGATGAGGTCAGCACCTTCCTGAACACCACGGCCTCTAACTGCCTCAAAACGCTGGTGGTGCACGGAGCCAAAGAGGGCAACCTAGTCGCTCTAATCCTGCGAGGAGACCATGAACTCAACGAAATTAAAGCAAGCAAACTTGAGCAGGTGGCTACACCATTCACTATGGCTACAGACGAAGAAATTCGCACCGCTATAGGCTGCTCCATTGGCTCCATTGGCCCAGTGAGCCTCAACATCCAAGTCATTGCAGACCGTAGCGCTGTGCAAGCTGCAGATTTTATCTGTGGTGCCAACGAAAACGGCAAACACCTGACCGGCATCAACTGGGATAGAGATCTACCTGAACCAAACATCATTGCCGACCTGCGCAATGTTCAGGAAGGGGATCCAAGCCCAGATGGACAAGGCACCCTGACCATTGCCAGAGGCATCGAAGTTGGCCACATCTTTCAACTGGGACAAAACTACAGCAAGGCCATGAAGGCAAACGTGCAAGACGAAAACGGCCAGGCTACCACCCTGACCATGGGGTGCTATGGGATTGGCGTCTCACGGGTAGTGGCTGCTGCCATCGAACAAAACCATGATGAGCAAGGCATCATCTGGCCCACGGCCATTGCCCCTTTTCAGGTTGCCTTGCTGCCTATGAAGTTTAACAAATCCTACCGGGTGAAAGAGGCCATCGAGAAACTCTATAGCGAGATGTCAAATGCTGGCATAGATGTGTTGCTGGATGACCGGGATGCACGCCCCGGTGTCATGTTTGCCGACATGGAGTTGATCGGCATACCCCATCGAGTGGTTCTGGGAGAACGCGGACTGGATGCAGGAAAGGTTGAATACCGAAGCCGTCTGGAGACAGAAAACCAGATGATTGCAATTGATGAAATCACCTCTTTTCTCAGCAAGCAACTGGATGCTGAAATCAGCTAATTAATCACCGCCACCATGCAGATAAAACTCCGCCAACGCCAAATCCTCCGGCCGGGTAATCTTGATATTATCCGCATGTCCCTCCACCAACATTGGCATCTGCCCTGTCAGTTCCATTGCACTGGCCTCGTCGGTTACCTGCTGCCCCTGCTCAAGGGCCTCAGATAAAGCATCCCGCAGCAGACCGAATCTAAACATCTGCGGGGTGAATGCATGCCATAGCCCTTTTCTACAGACCGTCTTCTGGATCTGATTCGACTCATCAGCACGCTTCATGGTATCCCGCACCTGCGTACCCAATATACCGCCCACTGGGTGGCTCGCTAATTGCTCGATCAGGCGATCAATATCTTCCCTTCTAAGGCAAGGTCTGGCCGCATCATGCACCAGCACCCAATCATCTATAGCTGCTGATTTACCCAGCGTGTGCAATGCATTCAACACTGAATGGCAACGCTCCATACCTCCGTCAACACGAATTACATCGGGATTATCGGCATAGGTGGTATCCGGCCACCATTGGTCTGTTGGTGAAAGAGCCACCATTACCTGATGAATTTTTGGATGACTGAGTAGCCGCTCCAAGGTATATTCAATGACTGGACGCCCATTAAGCTGGAGATATTGCTTGGGAATAGCACCACCCATGCGTCGCCCCACACCTGCAGCTGGAACAACGGCCCAAAAATTAGGCTGCTTATTCATTTACCCGCTTGTTCCGGCTCAATGATCTGATAAAAGGTCTCACCCTTGCGGATCATACCCAGCTCACTGCGGGCGCGCTCTTCGATAGCCTCCAGTCCCTGTTTGAGATCCTGAACCTCTGCCGCCAAGGCATGATTACGCTGGCGTAGTTGATCCAACTCCTGACGTTGCACAGCAATTTCCTGCTGTAGATTATGCACCTCTGCAAGGCTGCCCTCACCTACCCACAGTCGATACTGCAATAACACTAGCAGTACCAATAAGATTACGATCACAGTGCGCATTTTTCTTCTGTGCCAACAGCATGCTCATGCTGAGTTGGTCAAAGCCCGCGAAAGGCATCTCGACCAGCATAAACAGCATCTTCACCCAGCTGATCTTCAATACGCATTAGCTGGTTGTATTTAGCCACACGGTCAGAACGACACAGGGAACCAGTCTTGATCTGACCAGTATTTGCCGCCACCACCAGATCAGCAATAGTGGTGTCCTCTGTCTCACCGGAGCGGTGAGAGACCACTGAGCTATAACCAGCATCATGAGCCATCTGGATAGCAGCCATGGTTTCTGTCAGGGTACCGATCTGATTGAACTTGATCAGGATGGAGTTGGCAACACCTTGGTTAATCCCTCGTTGCAGGATATTTGTATTGGTAACAAACAGATCATCACCCACCAATTGCACCCGGTCACCAAGCTTCTCAGTATGCAGTTTCCAGCCATCCCAGTCACTCTCGTCCATACCATCTTCTATGGAGATAATTGGGTATTTGTCTACTAGAGAGGCCAAGTAATCAGTAAAACCAGCCGCATCAAATTGGCGTCCCTCAGAGGCTAAATCGTAAACACCGTCTGCATAGAACTCAGAACTGGCTACATCCAGACCTAGATAGATGTCATTACCAGCCTCATAACCAGCATTATTGATGGCCTCAATAATAATCTCGCAGGCCTCTTCATTAGACCCCAGATCCGGGGCAAAGCCACCCTCATCACCTACTGAGGTAGAAAGACCGCGCTTAGTAAGTACTTTGTGCAAAGCGTGAAACACCTCCGCACCATAGCGCACCGCCTCACGGATGGAGCTGGCACCCACCGGCAGGATCATGAACTCCTGCAAATCCACAGAATTGGCCGCATGGGCACCGCCATTAATGATATTCATCATAGGTACCGGCAAGCGGTACGGGCCAGTGCTTAGGGAACGATAGAGGGGTATTGCCCGCTCCTGGGCAGTTGCATGGGCGGCAGCCAGGGAGACAGCCAACATAGCATTGGCACCTAAGCGCCCCTTGTTGTCAGTACCATCTAATTCGATAATCCTGCGATCCAATCCGGCCTGATCACTGACCTCCATACCAGCCAACTCTTCACGCAGCTCACCATTTACATTGGCAACCGCATCCAGCACTCCCTTACCGCCATAACGGCTCTTATCACCATCCCGCAGCTCCAAGGCTTCACGAGACCCGGTCGAGGCACCAGAAGGTGCTGTGGCGCGCCCCATGGCACCGTCGGCAGTTATTACATCCGCCTCAATAGTCGGATTACCCCGTGAGTCCAAAATCTCGCGCCCACGAATATCAACAATCTCTGACATAATTTCACCCTAAAAAATTAACTATTAACAACCTCAATAAACCCAGTCTTCTTCACCGCTGTATCCAGCTCCACAAGGGTCTCAAGTAACGCCTGCATATCCCCCAGCGGCCAGGAGTTTGGACCATCACAGAGAGCTTGATCCGGGTCTGGGTGAGTCTCCATAAAGATTCCAGATATCCCCGCAGCCACCGCTGCCCGTGCCAGTACTGGCACATGCTCCCGTTGACCACCGGAGCAATCCCCCTGTCCCCCTGGTAATTGCACCGAATGGGTGGCATCAAATATCACTGGACATCCCGTATCACGCATCACCGCCAGAGAACGCATATCCACCACCAGATTGTTATAGCCGAAGGAGACACCACGCTCACAGACCATAATCTGGTCATTACCCTCAGCCTTTGCCTTGGTCACCACCTGCTGCATATCCCAGGGAGCCATAAACTGGCCTTTCTTGAAATTAACCGGCTTTCCCTGGCTGGCTACGTTTTGGATAAAGTCAGTCTGACGACAGAGAAAAGCTGGTGTTTGCAGTACATCAACCACATCTGCCACTTCATCCAACGGGGTTTCTGTATGCACGTCAGTAAGCACCGGCACACCTATCTCAGTACGCACCTTTTCGAGTATCCGTAGCCCCTCTTCCAACCCTGGCCCTCGAAACCCTGACGCAGAAGAGCGGTTGGCCTTATCGAAGGATGATTTAAAAATAAACGGGATATTCAGCGTGGTCGTGATTTCCTTGAGCCGTCCCGCAGTATCAACCGTGATCTGCTCCCCCTCTATCACGCATGGCCCAGCAATCAGGAACAGCGGATGTTCCAGCCCTACCTCAAAGCCGCAGAGTTTCATGCTTAGGATAACTTCCGATGATCATTGGCAGCACTGATAAAACCCGTAAACAATGGGTGCCCATCACGCGGGGTAGAAGTGAATTCAGGATGAAACTGGCAGGCTACAAACCATGGGTGGTCAGGGATTTCGATCATCTCTACCAACTTGCCGTCCATGGAACGACCCGCAATCTGCAGGCCGGCTTGTTCCAGCACATCAAGGTACTGGTTGTTGAACTCGTAGCGGTGACGGTGGCGCTCCACAATCACATCCCTGCCATATAGCTCACGTGAGCGGCTACCTTCCTTCAACTGGCACTCCTGGCCACCCAGACGCATGGTACCACCAAGGTCGGAACCCTCATCCCGTGTCTCCAGCTTGCCATCAGCATTGAGCCACTCCGTGATCAGCGCGATCACCGGATGTGGTGTTTTAAAGTTGAATTCTGTGCTGTGGGCATCATCTCGTCCGGCAACATTACGCGCATACTCAATCACCGCTACTTGCATGCCAAGACAGATACCCAGATAAGGAATCTTGTTTTCACGGGCAAATCGCACAGTGGCTACCTTGCCTTCAACACCACGCTCGCCAAAACCTCCTGGCACCAGAATAGAGTCCATTCCCTCAAGACAGGCCGTGCCTTCAGTCTCAATCTGCTCTGAATCCACGTAACGGATCTGCACCTTAGTCCTGGTATGTATACCCGCATGTACCAAGGCCTCAGATAATGATTTATATGCCTCAGTTAGATGCATGTATTTGCCAACCATGGCCACAGTGACCTCACCGCAAGTGTTCTCCAAACCGTCAATAACATTATTCCATTCGGTGAGATCAGCAGGAGGGACATCCAGCCCCAGATGACGCACCACAATCTCATCCATGTTCTGAGCATGCAGCAACAATGGAACACGATATATGTTATCCGCATCCTCACCGGAGATAACCGCCTCTTCCCTGACATTGGTAAAGAGTGCAATCTTACGTCGCTCAGCGTCAGGCAGTGGCCGCTCCGCCCTGGCCAACAGGATATCTGGCTGAATGCCGATGGAGCGCAACTCTTTTACCGAGTGCTGAGTCGGTTTGGTTTTGATCTCTCCAGAGGTAGGAATATATGGCACCAGGGTCAGGTGCAGAAATAGCGCCTTGTCATGTCCCAGCTCCACACCCATTTGGCGGATTGCCTCAAGAAATGGCAGCGATTCAATATCACCCACTGTCCCGCCAATCTCAACCAGGGCGATATCAGCATCGCCAGCGCCTAGTATGATGCTCTCGCGAATCTCATTGGTGATGTGGGGAATAACCTGTACGGTACCACCCAGATAATCGCCCCGGCGCTCCTTGCGAATAACGCTGTCGTAGATCTGGCCGGTAGTAAAATTATTGTTCTTCCCCATGGTGGTACGGACAAAACGCTCGTAGTGACCCAGATCAAGATCCGTCTCGGCACCATCTTCAGTCACAAAAACCTCACCATGCTGGAACGGACTCATGGTTCCAGGATCTACGTTTATATAGGGGTCAAGCTTGATCATCGTGACCTTGAGGCCACGGGCCTCAAGCAAGGCGGCCAGGGATGCTGAGGCAATACCCTTGCCTAGAGAAGACACCACACCACCGGTAACAAATATGAATCTCGTCATTAAATTCTGCCGCGAAAGGAATTGATTGGAACGGCGTTACAGGCTACCAGAACCGGCCTGTTTCGACAATCACTTACTATATATTTTCACCCTCAATCCGCCGCCAAACACAGTCACTCTCACTGGATTTTTCCAGTGCATTAAGCCTTTTCTCATGACTCATACATTCATCTTCATCAGCTCTAATAACCGTTAAAGGCGCTCGATTGGCAGACAGGCGACGAACCTCAAACACCCCCGCACCACCCTGCTCATCTGAGATACCGCCAAGAGAAAGGGCACTCTGCCCACCGGTCATAATCAGATAAACATCTGCAAGAATCTCAGAGTCAAGCAATGCACCATGTAGGGTGCGCTGGCTATTATCGATCTCATAGCGCTTGCATAAGGCATCCAGGCTATTACGCTTCCCAGGATGCTTTTTACGGGCCATCACCAGAGTGTCCGTTATGACACAAAGGGCATCCAATCTCCTTATCTCTGCCCCGGCCCGCTCCAGCTCTTTTTCAATAAAACCAACATCAAAGGGAGCATTATGGATAATCAGCTCAGCCCCGCTCACGTAGCTGATAAAATCATCCATTACATCCGCGAACCTGGGCTTATCCTCCAGAAACTCACTGGTGATGCCATGCACCTCCACCGCCGCATCATCTATTTTCCGATCCGGCTGCAAATATTGGTGGAAGTTGTTCCCAGTCAGCCGCCGATCAATCAACTCCACACAGCCGAGTTCAATGATCCGGTGGTCATTTGGCTCCAGGCCAGTGGTTTCAGTATCCAATACGATTTGGCGCATCTAAATATTAAGCTCTTCAATTCCCCGGTTAGCCAGTTGATCAGCCAACTCATTCTCAGGGTGACCACTATGACCTTTGACCCAGGCCCATTTCACATTGTGCTTGGCTACCTCTGCATCCAACTGTTTCCACAGATCCTGATTCTTTACCGGCTGCCGGCTGGCTGTCTTCCAACCCTTGCGTTTCCAGTTGGAAATCCATTGGGTTATGCCATTTTTTACATATTGTGAGTCAGTGGTAACCAGCACCCGGCAGTCACGCTTCAGGGTCTTTAAGGCATTGATCACTGCCAGCAACTCCATACGATTATTGGTAGTTTCAGCCTCACCACCACAAAGCCGCTTCTCCGCCCCGTTGTAGCGCAACAACGCACCCCAGCCTCCTGGCCCAGGATTGCCTTTGCAGGCACCATCGGTAAAGACCTCAACCACATCACTCATTGCTTTGCCTCGTCGTCGGTTCCACTACCTGTCCACCCAAAATACGCGCCCGTGCTTTCCAATCCACGCCGACTAAAGTCAAGGTGGAAACCCGTTTTACCGCCTGTATCACATATACACCGGACAGCAGCGGCCAATACCGTTGCCCCAACCGTTCCATTGCCTCCAACCGACCCATCATGCCATGTCTTTTTAACGGCGGCCGAAACATAAAATGCCGTGATTTCTCAACATCAAAGCCCAATAACGATAACCAGTCGTGGATACGTCGTTGAGCCAAAAACTGTCCGCACCAGGGGACAGCACCAGAACGACGATGAGCCAAGTGCCACAACCCCCACAGGCTCCAGGGATTAAACCCCAGGAGAATCAGCCGTCCCTCAGGAATCAGCACTCGCTCTGCCTCACGCAGCACCTGGTGGGGGTCACTGGAAAAATCCAGTGTGTGGGGCATCAGCACCACGTCCACACAGTCTGTTGCTACCGGCATTTGTGCAGCATCACCCAGTATGGAGGCACCAACAGCCTTGGCACAGGTATCCAGCACTACATGAGAGCGAAACCGACCAACACCAGACAGATCAAGAGCAGAATCACAAAATCCAAGCTGAATCAGGTAATGACCAAACAGATCGGATAACAACTGCTCTATACAATCCTGTTCCTGGGCCAACAATGCCTGTCCTGGGGTGCTGTGAAACCAGTCCCTGAGATGCTGTTGATTGCCAAATTGACCGACACAGGTAGATTCTTTTTTCATATGAACAGGAAGCATACCCTCTTCAGAAAACGGCGTCAGTAGCTGTCTGCAAATCTGGCTATGATAGACTTTGCCATTCTGATTTCCCTGTAACATTTCTCTGGCCAAATTTATGAATAACTGCCTGTGTGACCTATCAAATCTCGGACTCATCAAGCTCAGCGGCAAAGATAGCGCAGAATTCCTCCAAGGACAGGTGACCAATGACATCCGCGAACTGACACCGGAGCACAGCCAACTGAATGGCTACTGCAACCCAAAAGGGCATATGCTGGCAAGCTTCCTGGTGTTCCAACGCGGCGGTGAACTCTTCCTGCAGCTGCCGATAGAAATGCTTGAACCAGTCCTCAAGCGACTATCCATGTTTGTGCTGCGATCAGACGTCACCGTAACTGATGCCAGTGATAAACTCATACGCATCGGTATCGCTGGACAAGACGCCGAGGTTCAGCTTAGAAACCATCTTACAGTATTACCAGCTGAGCCTTATGCCACCCATCATGACCAAGAGTTAACAATTATCCGCTTGCCAGGAGCAACTCCAAGGTTTGAAATCATCGGCCCAGAGTCATCTATCAGGCCCCTCTGGCAGCAGCTCTCGGCCGACATTACAGCAACAAATTCAAGCTACTGGTCTTTATTGGATATCCAGGCTGGCATTCCTGCTGTATATCCGGCTACAGTGGAGGCATTCATCCCACAGATGGTTAACATGCAGCTCATCGGTGGTGTTAGCTTTAAGAAAGGATGTTACTGCGGGCAGGAAATCATTGCTCGCACCCAGAATCGAGGAACCCTCAAGCGCCGCATGTACCTGGCTCATATCCCCGGTGATAAAATCCCAACGGCAGGTGATGAACTCTCTTCCCCAAGTGCAGAACACAACAAAGCCGCTGGTGTTGTAGTTGATGCCCAGCCTGTAGCAGGCGGAGGCAGCGATGCCCTGGTGATGATTCAGATCGCCTGCTTTGAGGCAAATGATGTATGTACCAGAGATGACAAGGGACAACAATTAGACTTCCAGAGTCTTCCCTACGCATTCATTAATGGCTAGGAGGTAAAGATCTCACCAACTGTACCGATAACAGACTTAGCATCAAGCAACTACACATAAGCTTCCACTGCACAGGCAAGGTAATGCCCTATGATCGCCGAAGAAGAATTTCTGGAACATCTTCAAACAGCTATTGCAGAGAACCGTATTGTCCTCCCAACTTTGCCGGAAGTAGCTCTTCGGGTCAGAGATGCCGTTGAACAGGAAACCACCACTGCTCAGGATTTAAGCAATCTGGTAGCAACCGATGCAGCCTTGTCAGCTCGTCTCCTGCAGGTTGCCAACAGCCCTCTGTACGGCGGACGGATCGCTATCAACAGCATCCAGATGGCGATCACACGGCTTGGCACACGGATGGTGCGCTCCCTAGTGGTCAATCTGGCGATGAAACAGATCTTCCAACCCACCACCAGCGAACTGGATCAACGACTGCGCCAACTATGGGAAGATAGTGTGGCAATCGCCGCCATCAGCCGGACTCTGGCTCAATCACAACCGCACCTGGATACAGAGCAAGCTATGCTGGCAGGCTTAATCCATAACATTGGTGCCCTACCCATCCTTACTCTGGCTGATGATATTCAGGAACTTATGGGTTGTGAGGAGCGGCTGAATGCCATACTGAAAAAATTAACGCCCATCGTCGGTCAACAGATTCTAGAAACCTGGAACTTCCCAGAGGCTCTTGCTGTGGTACCAGCCCACTGCCATGACCTTAGTTATGACGGTGGAGCACAAGCTGACTATGTAGATGTAGTCCTGGTAGCAAGCCTACAATGCTCAACAGATGCTGCACAATTTTGTGAAACAGCAGCCAACTGGAACGATGTGCCAGCCTTCAAAAAGCTTGGACTGAAACCAGAAGTAGCAGTTATCGAGATCAAAGGCGTTGCTGAAGAAGTAACAGCAACTGAGCAGATGCTGGCACTCTAGCCACCTGGACTACTCAGGCCGCATATGCGGGAACAGCAGCACATCCCTAATCGAAGCTGAGTCAGTAAACAACATCACCAACCGGTCGACCCCAATACCCTCTCCAGCCGTTGGCGGCAATCCATGCTCCAGGGCGCGCACATAGTCTGCATCGAAGTGCATAGCTTCATCGTCCCCAGCAGCGCGTTCCGCAAGCTGTTGTTGAAAGCGCTCAGCCTGATCCTCTGCATCGTTAAGCTCGGAAAAGCCATTGGCAATCTCCCTCCCGCCAACAAAAAACTCAAACCGGTCAGTTACAAATGGGTTCAAGTCATTGCGCCGCGCCAGGGGTGAGACCTCAGTAGGGTAAGCAGTGATAAAGGTTGGACTCATCAATCTATGCTCAACCGTCTTTTCGAATATCTCAATCTGTACCTTACCCAAACCATAGATGTCTTTGAGCGGTATCTCCAACCGCTCTGCCACAGCACGAGCACGATCCAGATCATCCAGATCTGCTTCAGTAAGATCCGAGTTGAATTTAAGAATGGCCTCCTTGATTGTCAAACGTGCAAAAGGGGCAGCAAAATCATACTCGTCACCCTGATATGTGATGGTCGAACTACCTAGAATTTCCTCCGCCATACCTCGCAACATCTCTTCTGTGAGATTCATTAAATCCTGATAATCGGCATACGCCTCATAAAACTCCAGCATAGTGAATTCTGGGTTATGCCTGGTGGAAAGTCCCTCATTACGGAAGTTACGGTTGATCTCGTAGACCTTCTCAAAACCACCCACAACCAGACGCTTGAGGTAAAGCTCAGGAGCAATTCGCAAGAACAGATCCATATCCAGGGCATTATGCTTGGTAGTAAATGGGCGGGCTGCTGCACCACCAGGCACCGCCTGCATCATCGGGGTCTCGACTTCCAGGAAATCCCGCCTATTCAGAAAATTACGTATGTACTGCACCATGCGTGTGCGGATGCGAAAGGTTTCACGAGTGGTCTCATTCATTATGAGATCCACATAACGCTGACGGTAACACTGCTCCTGATCTGTCAGGCCATGGAATTTTTCAGGTAGCGGGCGCAGAGACTTTGTCAACAGGCGAACACTGTCACAACGAACCGATAGCTCACCTGTCTTGGTCTTAAATAGCTGCCCTTCAGCGCCCAGAATATCTCCAACATCCCAGCCTTTTTTAAACACGGGGTAAACGCCCTCTGGCAGATTATCACGCTGCACAAAGAGCTGAATGCGGCCGGACATGTCTTGTAAATGAGCGAAGCTGGCCTTACCCATAACCCGGCGACTCATCAAACGGCCAGCGACACTGACCCTCACTCCAAGCTCTTCCAGTTCCTCGGTGCTTTTCTCACCGTACTCGGCATGTATCTCGCCAGCCACGGTATTGCGGCGAAAGTCATTGGGAAACGCATCACCTTGCTCACGCATCTCCGCCAATTTGGCACGGCGCTGAGCAATCAGCTTATTTTCGTCCTGGGTCTGTTCGGTCATAAAAACGTCACTCAAAGATTAAAAAGTATTTTAGAGTCCACTCTTCAAACTGGCCTCAATAAATTGATCCAACCCACCGTCGAGAACTGCCTGGGTATTACCCGTCTCAACCCCTGTGCGCAAATCCTTGATACGTGATTGATCCAGTACATAAGAGCGGATCTGGCTACCCCAGCCAATATCCGATTTGGCATCCTCCACTATTTGCTGATCAGCATTGCGTTTTTGGATCTCCAGCTCATAGAGTTTAGCCTTGAGCTGCTTCATGGCTGTGGCCTTGTTCTTGTGCTGGGAACGATCATTCTGGCACTGCACAACGGTATTAGTGGGCAGGTGGGTAATCCGCACCGCTGACTCAGTCCGGTTCACATGCTGGCCACCAGCCCCACTGGCGCGATATACGTCGATACGCAGATCAGCCGGGTTGATATCGATCTCTATATCATCGTCGATCTCAGGGGAGGCAAAGACAGCGGCGAAGGAAGTATGGCGGCGGCTACCAGAATCGAAAGGTGATTTGCGCACCAGGCGATGCACCCCGGTCTCAGTACGCAGCCAGCCAAATGCATGATCCCCTTCAAAACGGATGGTGGCACTTTTGATGCCTGCCACTTCACCAGCAGAGCATTCTATCAACTCGGTCTTAAATTCTCGCTGCTCACCCCAGCGCAAGTACATGCGCAGCAGCATATCAGCCCAGTCCTGGGCCTCCGTGCCACCTGAACCAGACTGAATATCGAGAAAAGCGTTGCATGAATCCATCTCTCCAGAAAACATCCGACGGAACTCCAACTCAGACACTTGCTGCGCATAATCTTCCAGATCACTAACAACAGCTTCAACCATATCCTCATCATTCTCTTCTACTGCCATATCCAGCAGGTCGCGAGCATCACTCAGACCAGTGGACAACTGTTCCAGGGTTAGAACTATCGCCTCCAAAGTGGCACGTTCTTTACCCATGGCCTGAGCACGCTCAGGGTTATTCCAGATTGTCGGATCTTCCAGTTCCCGCAGAACTTCCGTCAGTTGTTCTTGCTTCTCAGCGAAGTCAAAGGTACCCCCTAAGAGCCTCGGAGCGCCCCTGTAATTCGCTGATTTTATTGGTGATCGGATTGAGATCCTGCATGACTGAAGGCCCAGATAAAAACGAGATATTCTAACACAGTACCTAGGCGGTATAATCTCCCATATACCAAATATTTAAACCTAGCCACGAAATGAAAAACATCATTGCTGCATCTATTTTTCTGATTATCGGATTCTTCCTGGTGGACTCCGTGCCCAACCGCGAGATTGCCTTGGTATGTAGCATCCTGATACTGACTATCTACCTCTTCATCTTTGAGATCGTCAGGGTGGATGTGGCCGCTATCTGCATTATGGTATTGCTGGGATTAAGCGGACTCTTTGCCCCTTGGTTTGGCTTAGCCGCAGGGCTGGTTCCAGCAGACCATCTATTTGACGGATTTTCCAGTAACGCCGTAATCTCCATTATCGCTGTGATGGTGATCGGCAATGGCCTCGACAAAACTGGAGTGATGAGCAAGGTAGCAGCCAAAATACTCAAGATCGGTGGTCGCACCGAGCGCCGTATAGTCCCGTTAATATCAGGTGCCGTAGGTGTCATCTCCGGTTTTATGCAGAATGTAGGGGCAGCCGCCCTGTTCCTGCCTGTTGTCAGCCGTATCTCCGCTCGCACCAGTCTGCCTCTTTCCCGCCTGCTGATGCCTATGGGCTTTACCGCCATCCTTGGCGGCACCATGACCATGGTAGGTTCCAGCCCGTTGATCCTGCTCAACGATCTGATTATCACCTCTAACCGACTGCTACCAACCGAAAGCCAGATGGATACATTCGGACTGTTCGATGTCACCCCTATCGGCGTCGCTCTGGTGATAACAGGCATCATCTACTTCATGGTTGCAGGCCCCCATGTGCTGCCTGCTAGCCGGGGAGATGGTGCTGAAGCAGCCAGAAGAGCCATGGATTACATCACCGAGACCTACGGGGTGAACTATGAGGTCTATGAGGTGCTGGTGTTACCAGGCAGCCCGCTGGTCGGCGTCGATCTGGATGAGATTGAGAGCAAAAACCGCATTCGGGTTATAGCAATCGATAAAGGAGACGGACTCCGCTTTGGCCCATCTGGAGTAGATCGCGGTTTAGGTATCGAACCGGGTTCCATCCTGGGGGTATTGGGCAGTGAGCAGGCAGTACGGGCCTTCACTGAAAAATATAACCTGAAGATCAAACCCGAACTGGAGATATTTGCCGAGGCCCTGGTGCCCACCAAGGCCGGTATTGCTGAATTGGTTATCCCACCAGGTTCCAAGCTGATCGGCAAATCTGCACGGGATACCTGGATGCGCAAAACCTACGGCCTCTCACTACTGGCGATACATCGCGGAGGCAACATTATTACCCGCGAGGGCGAGGGAGTACGAGACACCCCGCTACAGTCTGGTGACTGCCTGGTCTGCCATACTCATTGGACAGATTTAGCCCGCTTGGAATCAAACCGAAATTTTGTGATCGTCACTACCGAGTACCCCCACGAGGAATTACGCCCGCAGAAAGTATCTTATGCTGTGGGCTTTTTCCTACTGGCTCTAAGCCTTATCATTTTTACTGATACACGACTCTCCATTTGTCTAATGACAGGAGCCATAGGCATGGTACTTTCCGGTGTCATGTCCATGGAAGAAGCCTACAGGGCAATTAGTTGGAAGACTGTATTCCTGCTGGCTAGCCTGATCCCTTTGGGCATGGCGGTTGAAAGCTCAGGCACCGCAGCCTGGATTGCCGGACAATTCCTTGGATTAATTGGAGAAAACCCGGCCATCTGGCTGGTTCAGCTAGCCATTGCCGTGCTGGCTACTTTTTTTACTCTGGTCATGTCCAACGTAGGGGCTACAGTATTGCTGGTACCATTGGCTGTGAATATCGCCATCGGCGTAAATGCTGACCCTGCTGTCTTCGCCTTGACTGTAGCTCTTGCCACCTCCAACTCATTTCTAATCCCCACTCACCAGGTCAATGCCCTCATCATGGGGCCAGGAAACTATCGGGTGTTTGATTACATCAAAGCTGGCAGCATCATGACAGTCCTGTTTTTGGCAGTAATGCTGATCGTGTTGAATATTGTCTATTAATGATTTTATGATAAGGCCTGGATACGCTTATAATACTCAAACCATGAATAAATTTTATAACGTAATCATTATCACAAGCTGCATACTGATTGCAGCTTGTACGCCGCGCGAAACCAGGCTGGAAAAGCTGCAACCAACGAGTGGTGATCTCAGCATCTACCAGGGAGAATACAAGGCAACCCCATTGTACTTCACCGATAATATGGGATTAATAGGATACTCAAACATCTGGGAGTTTTTCAGGGGCTATGGAAAATATATCGGTGACATCACAAACTGCCCTGAAAGTAGCAACGCAATCATCAAGATAGAGACAACACAGGACAATACGGCCCTGCTGATATCAGAAATACGCAATAGCTGTACTCCCTACAAAAAAGAATTCACCATGGGGCAAAACATCACCTTGCTACCTACCGGCAAACTTGTCTTAATAGTCACATCTGAAGGGCCTCATACTATGACACCTGCCGACAACCCAACTCACGCAACGAGCCTTATCATAGATCAAAACAACAATCTGAACGCAATTCAACTTGGTGATAAAGGTATAAAAAACAAGTCTTCTGAGGCTATTCTTAGTGAGACACTAACTATTTATGAAAGGCTGAATTAAGGAAACAGCAACTACCCCGGTGGCCAGTTCATACGCCGCCCGCCAAGGACGTGTACATGGATATGGAAAACAGTTTGACCAGCTTCTTCGTTACAATTTAGCACCATCCGGTAACCAGGCTCACACAGCCCTTCAATCTCTGCGACTTTTTTTGCTGCCAAAATTAATGTACCCACAAGTTCAGCATCCTCCGGTTGAAGATCATTCGTTGTGCCGATGTGTTTTTTTGGAATCACCAGCACATGAGTGGGTGCTTGCGGTTTCATGTCCCTGAAGGCCAATACATCATCATTCTCATAAACTACATCAGGATTTATTTCACCATTAACCATTTTGCAGAAAATGCAGTCCGTCATCTCTTATTCCTCAATGGATGTACGTCCCCAAAAGGCGTGGGACAAGGTGCCTCCATCAACATATTCCAGCTCACTGCCCAAGGGTACTCCATGAGCGATACGGGTGGCAAGAATGCCAGCGGCTCGGGCCATTTCACTAATGTAGTGGGCAGTGGCCTCTCCTTCAACCGTTGGATTAGTTGCCAAAATAACTTCCTGCACTACACCTTCACCCAGCCGTTGCTCCAGCAGATCCAAACCGATCTCTTTTGGGCCAATGCCATCTAGAGGAGAAAGCCGTCCACCAAGAACAAAATAGCGTCCCCGGTAATCAATCGCCTGCTCGATAGCCATTGCCTCAGCTGGTGTCTCTACTACACATAGCTGCGTATCATCGCGTTTGGTATTGGCGCACTGATGACAGATATCAGTCTCACTCAGGGTACGACAACGATTACAGTGGCCAATTTTCTCCACCGCCTCAGCCAATACATGGGCTAAATCACTGCCACCAGAACGGTCACGCTCCAGCACGTGGAAGGCCATACGCTGTGCAGATTTAGGGCCGACACCTGGCAGACAACAGAAGGCATTGATCAGGCGCAAAAGCAGGGGTTTTTGTTGCACTAGAACGGCATTTTAAAACCGGGCGGCAGGTTTAGACCAGCAGTCATACCCGACATACTTTCCTCAGTCTTGGCCGCAACCTTATTGGTCGCATCATTGATTGCCGCCGCAATCAAATCTTCCAGCATCTCCTTATCATCACCAAGCAGGCTATCATCAACAGCAACACGGCGAACCTCGTGCTTACCATTCATTACTATCGTAACCAGACCACCACCCGACTCGCCAGTTATCTCTTCTCTGGCCAGCTTCTCCTGCGCCTCTTGCATATCGGCTTGCATCTTCTGCGCCTGCCGCATTAAGTTACCTATGCCACCTTTCATATCTTATTACCTTTCATGCATGAGTTATGTTTTTTCGCAAATATCACTTAGCTATCTCAGCTATTGCCCTTTCCAGTACCTGTCGATCCATTACATCCTTTTCTCTTGCTGACTGCTTGGTTTTCAACAACCCTTCCAGAGTTAGGGTTCTTAGCGGTATACCATCCAGATCTATGGTCTCTGTATACGGAAGTAGACTGGTGTAGGTTTCCCCACAGGTTCTGAATAGAAGATCTATAACCACCTCATCTGCCAGACGAATATTCTCACCCTCTTCAAACCACGCAGGATCAAGTCCTTGCGAAGCACCATCAGGAAGAACCAGCAGTGCCTTTATCAATTGCTTTCCGGACTCTTTATCTGCCGGAACCAACAGATCAATATCTTCGGTAGCCCGGTGATAACCATGAGCAAATAATGCATAGCCACCTATGAGTATGTAAGGAGCGTTTTCTGCATTAAGTCCTCGAATCAGCAGTTTGAGGTCATCCAATGTTGCTGGTCTGCTGTATTCGTTATCTGACACGTTTTGCCATGCCTTTGATCATACAGTTATCCCAATGTCGATTGGCTTCATCATGGGACTTGTAGCAATAAATCCCTTTCGGGAAATAGGTTTGATCTCCAGTAGGCAGGCGATGCATTTCATCATTAAATTGCGCACCTTGCTTGAGCAAGTCACCTGACGGAGTACTTGCAATTGGTCTGGGCGATCTTTTACCTATAGTTTTCATTATCAGTCTCAAGTTGCAGGCTACAAGTCATAAGCAGCTTGTCATTATTGATTGCTAGAAAACTACTCATCCACCGGCTGTACCGAGCCAGGAACCATTTTAGCGGAAAATTCCCGTTCCATGGCCTGCATTACCGGATCAGCCGCCATGCTCTGCTCCGCTTCACCCTGACGCTGCGCCTGGGCACGAGCCTGACGTTGTGCCGGGGTTTCCTCTTGGGGTTTTTCTACACATATTTTCAGCTTAACCTTGTCACCAGAATAGGTCTCCAGCGCCTGTTGCAGATTCCCCTCTGAACGTGCTGTGCGCACCCCCTGATGAGCAGGATCGAGATGCAACTTTAGCTGTCTCCCATCCCAACTATCAAATATACAATTATTAGCCAACTGGCAGGCAATACCACCCAAGCCTAATTGTTCAACGGTCTGGTGCCAATTACTAAAGTCTTTTGCGCTGCCTGTAGTTGCAACAGATCTTGATCCATTAGCAGGTATAGCTGGCGTGGAAGCAACTAACTGAGCCTGCCGAACACTTGGAGCCGAGGTTGTTACACCTGCACCACCCCCCTGATCCGGGCGAAACGCCAACATGCGTAATAGCACCATCTCAAAACCGCTACCAGGGTCTGGAGCCAAGGGCAGGTCACGCTGCCCCACCAGGCCAATCTGATAATAGAGCTGCACATCCTCAGGCGCAAGCCGCTTGGCCAGAGCTACCACCTGCTCTCGATCACCGGCATGATCATCCAGCGCTTCGGGTACGATCTGCACCAACGCAATGCGATGCAGCAAGGATAGAAGCTCCTGTAATGCTGCAGCAAAATCTGGAGCCTGTTCCCCTAAACTGGCAACCTGCGCCATGACTTGACTGGCATCTTGATCAGCCAACGCTTGCAACAGACCATGGATCTGGCCACGGGAGATACTACCCAGCATAGAGCGAACATCCTTCTCACTAACCGTACCACCACCAAATGAAATAGCCTGATCCATTAGACTGAGGGCATCACGCATACTGCCATCTGCTGCCTGGCTGATATGGACCAAAGCAGAAAGATCATGTTCAACCCCTTCTTGTTCCAGGATGTGCTGTAGTTGATCGCGTATCTGATCCAGTTGCAGACGTTTGAGATTGAACTGCAAACAGCGGGAAAGCACCGTCACCGGCATCTTTTGCGGATCCGTGGTGGCCAGCAAAAATTTTACATGCGGTGGGGGTTCTTCCAGGGTCTTGAGCAGAGCATTGAAGCTGCTATCAGAAAACATATGCACCTCATCAATGAGATACACCTTGTAACGACCCCGCACCGGAGCATAAGGCACGTTATCCAATAGCTCACGGGTTTGATCCACTTTGGTACGAGAAGCGGCATCCACCTCCAGCAAATCCACAAATCGCCCTTCATTGATCCCCGTGCAGGCACTGCATTCACCACAAGGAGTAGACGTTACACCCCGCTCACAATTCAGAGATTTAGCGAAGATGCGTGCCAAGGTAGTTTTACCCACGCCTCTGGTACCACTGAACAGATAGGCATGGTGCAGGCGATCATGATCCAGCGCATTACTCAGGGCGCGGACAACGTGCTCCTGGCCAACCAATTCTCCAAACACGCGTGGACGCCACTTACGAGCCAAAACCTGATAGGACATAGGAACAAAAAATCCAGAAGCCGAAAGGTTAGAAGTCTACAGCAACAGAGAGAATGAATCACGAATGGTGGCGGCCCTGCCAGCCACACCTCGGCACACGAGTCCACTGCTGCGGCTGCTCCCTTCCGGGCCTGACCGGGTTCACAGTCTTCTGTTGCGAGGGGACCGACAGAGCCACCATTGAGCGGTGGGTTATCCTGGAAAAGGCACTTCAGTGCTGGCAGCAAGAAAAAACACATCTCCTGCCACCAGCCAAATCTAGTGATTATTTTACCTGGTTAGTAGGTACGGCCAAACAGACTATTTTTTTGCAGCCTTTTTCTTCTTGCTCCGACGACGCTTCTTGGGTGCAATAGCAATCTCATATTTAGCTACTGCATCCTTAACACTCCGAGCAAGAAATTTATTAACGTTAACTTGAGTCGCCCCTAACAACTTGAGCAGCGCACTCACTTGACGGTCACCTGCTTGCACCTTCTTGGCAAGTTCACTATTTGCTGCTTTTGCAGCCTTTAACTTTTCACGGAGTGACGCAACAAGAGCCGCATTTTTATCAACCGCCGACTGTCTTGCTACCGCTTTTTTACGCGCAACTTTTTTCTTTGCTACTCGCTTCTTTGTCATCTTTGTTTTAATCGCCATCAGATGTGCCTCTTTGCCTGTTCTAGGTGGAATTATTCTCGCATTGTCTCGTCACTGACATGGGGATTTTACGCCAACTACGTTTTATTGCCAGCATTCTGAAGTTATTCGATTAGGTAGAACAGTTCCATACCTGGCTGCACAGATAAACAGTACTCTATTATTTCATTATGGTAGCCGGATCGCCGATAAGGTTGTAGGTATCCAGAAGATACTTATCAATACCGTCGCGCGCATAATTGGTTTGGGCCTTCAGCAGAGCCTCGCCAAGCACCAGCTCTCCGTCCTGGAAGGTTGCCTCATAGAAACCCCGTCCCAAGATATTGGAACGCTTATTCTTCGACAGACTTGAAGGTGCCCATACGGCAATCGCTCCTCCGTCTGGCTTGATTACCAGGTTCTCGGCTATCGCATCAAAACCAGGATAGGCAAAATGCCCAGCTAAACAGGTCAGCGCGGTAAGTACCGGCAGGCGTTCTGCATTATTGAGTGCAGCCACATCATCACTGGTAAGTAAGCCACTGTTACCTAACCCGATGATGCTGCCATGGCCGATGAAATTAACAAAGGCGCGGCCTCCATTCAGACCATCAATGAGTTGCTGACGAGCATCGGCAATAGGCATGGTATCCAGATAGAGCCGATCTATAAGGTAGTTTGATGGAAAGAGCGCCCCAAGATCCTCACTGTCTGTGGGGAAATCACCGCCCCTGTCCGGGGCATCAGCAGCAAGAATAGCCTGACTTTCCCAGGCCCCACCGCCAGCCTCATATGCCTGAAGCTTGGCAAGGAAGGCCGTCAACTCCTCTGCGTTAATAACCGGCAGACGCCCAACGGCCATCTCCGGCACCCAATCATAGCCCTCCACGTCAACATACAGGTTATCCGATGGAAACAACCCATCTGGAGTTGGGGTGAGCGGGGTGGGAATAATCGCATCCCCAAAGCCCATATGATCTTTGTAATCATAGGAACCTTCACCAACAAGCACCACATAACGAGGACCGGGCCGGTAGCGAGTATAAGCATGGCGCAGAAAGGCCCTGATGGCACCAGGATTTCTGAGTCCAAAGCTGAACTCATCGTAGACGTCCTCAATATCCACCACCATGGTGCGCAGACCTTGGCCTCGGCGATAGTTAGCCAACTCCTCGGCGGCTGGCACCAGATCCGAGGATGTGATGATCAAATAATCCACCTGGTGCCGTTTTTTGAGCCGGGATGGAATATCAACCACAAGACTTTCTGGAACGGCAGCAGCATCATGGGTGAGAGCCAGATAGCGGTCAGCATTGCCCTTAGTGCGGAAACTAACCTGGTAATTATCATCCGTTCCATCAATAGTGGTTTTCTTTATCAGGCGCGGGCGATTTGGGTTGGAAATATCCAACGCCATGATATGTTTACTGCCAAAACCTCCTATGGAGAGGGTCTTGTGCCCGGCTTTTTCGACCTCAAGGTGATTGTTCTCACTGGCATAGCTACGTGGATAGCTGAGTGCAAACTCATTGACATAGAACAGACTATAAGGCACTCCAGCCTCCAGCACCCCGGCTACTTCCACAGTATTATCACCGTCGTTGAGCAGTTCCAGAGGCAGTTCCAATGTCAGCTCTTGAGCGGCCAACCCGTCCCATTGTATTTCGCCGATATCGGCACCATTAAAGCGCACCAGAGCGTGGTGATCATGGCCATCCACAGCCTCACTACCACCTTGCAGGCGCACCACTAGCGTCGCTGTCCCTTCGGTGCCAACTGCCGCAGGGCTGGCCACAGTAAAGAACAGGCTGTCCCTCCCGAAGTCCGGCATCAGATAGTCCCACATCCAGTAATCGGCATCAGGGTCCTGAAACAGATTGGTCACCGCATACTGATCAATCTCAACATGTACTTGCGCCTGGAAGCTCTGCCCTGTGACTGGTGCCGGGGCACGACCATTGGTCGTGGCCATGCGCAGTCCCTTACCCTGAGACAGCCAGTAGATATTATCCCGTGTGTATGGGATGTCGATGGCCTGGCCATAAAAATACAACCCGGCATTATCCGGCGCAGCAAGAGTGGCCACCGGTTTACCGTGATTCGTCAGGCGCAAGCGATTCCTTTTGACAAGTTTAGAGATTTTGGACTCTGGCAATGTAAACAGATTGGCAAGTTCAACTGCATCCAGATAATAAAGTCCGTCCTCACGCACTTGAATCTTCACCATTGGCCCTTTGCGCCGATGCTTTTGCCGCTTAGCCTTGCCGCGAGCCTTGTGTCTGGCCGCGATGCGCGCCTGTTCCAAGGCCGACATGGGGCGCGCCACCCGCTCAAAACCAGGCACTGGACGCTCAACGGCACTCTGCTGATCCTCAGCCGGAGTAGCCCTTACTCCCACGGTCAGCGTATACGGGCCATGGTCGATGGTATTGCCCGTGGCTTCCACCTCCACCAACCGATAGGTATAGGTGCCGCCTACTCGCGCCCTAGGATCTGCGTAGCGATAAGTACCACCATGGCGCGAATAGAGCAGCCCCGGCAGCAATTTTTTATTTAGCCGCTTGTACCGATCACGCTTCACATCAAGACGTTCCAGATGAAAACCCACCGTGCCCTGCTCAGACAGGGTGCGCCATTCAACTACCACCTGCCCCCCCTCAAAAAATGCCTGGAAATCGTCAATTAGGGCGAAGGTGGCCGTCATTACGCTATAGAATCCAAAATGGATATCTGTAACGCTGCCACCGGTAACATCAACACTCTCCTCATAATTAAACGGCGCAGTGGTACCTTCAGTCTTCTCATAGGTCGTAGTGTAATCCCCCAGAACCCCACCGGTATCGGTTATCCGCGCCGTATAGGTATCAGACTGAAGGCCGCCGAACTGGTATCGGCCGATCAGATCTCCGTCGTCACTGGCATCCACAGTCACATCACCATTCATATCGAGGAGGCCGTCAATCACTGCAATACCGGCAAAGCTGCCATCATCACCGGCATCAATAACGCCATTGTTGTTGACATCAAGGGCACCATCGATCACCGTTACGCCAAGCAGCGAACCATCATCGCTGGTATCCACCCCACCACTGCCATCAATATCGATATAGCCGTCGATCACCTCGGTGCTGGGCAGAGTGGTGACCGTGGAAATCACCGTGACACCACGCAACAGATCAACAGTAACCCCCTCAATCCCAGATTCTCCGGCAGTAATATCTCCCGCCTGGTCTGTGTCATCCCAGATTAAACCTCCAACAGTGCGGTTGTCAGGACTCCGGTAGCCAAAGTCCAGAGTCAGGCTATTAGCGCCGCCGCTGATGACGGTCTCTAATTGGTGACCCGCTGCTGGCTCATCATCCGAGGTGGTAAGATTCAAGCCACTGAGGGCGGCCTGGGTGGGATCAACATGTACGAAGTAGCGACCATCCGCCACTCCGGAGAAAAGATAATTGCCGCTAGCATCGGTAGTGGCAGTGGCTTGTTGACCAGCAGAATCATCACCACCAGGTTCAAATACCCCGTCATCATCTACATCCAGCCACAGCTCCACCGTGACCCCGGAGAGCCCAGGCTCACCAACATCCTGGCTGGTGTTGTTGTTTATGTCATTGAACACGGTGTCGCCGATGGTCTTGGTCAGGTTATAACCAAAGTGCGGCTCACTAGGTTCAGCGCTGTAGTCCGTGTTGCCGCTCAGACCCACTACAGTAAACTCCCCGGCAACCGCTTCACTGGTAGTACCGTAGTAGTCTGTAAGTTTGCCTGCGGTATCTGTGATGGCAATGACATAGCTGCCTGCGGGCACACCACTGAAGGTGAAATAGCCGTTACTGTCACTGCTGCCGGAGGCAACAACAGTTCCACTCAGATCCTTCAGAGTGACAGTAACCCCACTGATGCCGCTCTCGGCATTATTAGTGGGCGGGTTGTCATCATCCTGGTCAGCATCATCATCGGCCCAGATCCGGTCGGTGATGCTATAGGTATTAGCGACACCCTGAAAACCAAAATCAGCGCTTAAATCCACATCTCCGCCACTCATGTTGGCCGCAGAATAGATCACGGTTCTGGTAGGTATATAGCCGGTCAGTGCTGGCTGGCTGGCGTTGACATAGACGAAGTAGTCCTCTGTGCCACTCGCCGTCACTCCGGTGAATAGGTAGCTGCCATCAGCAGCAGTGGTGGTAGTCGACTGCTGGCCAGCAGCATCATCACCAGTGGGTTCGAAGAACCCGTCACCATCCACATCCAGCCATAGCTCCACGGTAATCCCGCCAAGACCCGGTTCACCGGCATCATACAGCCCATCACCGTCGGCATCACTCCACAGCAGATCACCCAGGGTGGCGGTACCAGCAGCCGAGGTATAACCAAGATCAGCACCCGTATAGTTAGCCCCAGCGGTAAGATCAAAAGGGTTGGTTTGATCGTCGCTACGGCCAGCCGGCGCCGACTGCACAAGACCGGCGGCAAGGCCAGCCGTAACCTGCACATAGTATCCGGTTCCCGCCGAGACCCCACTGAAACCATAACGGCCAGCGGTATCCGTAGTGGTGACCGCCACCGGCGTACCAAACTGATCCTTGAGAGTCACCTCAACATTGGAGAGACCAGGCTCGCCTACATCAAAAACACCATCTCCATCGACATCAAACCAGACAAAGTCACCCACCGAGGCTGAGGCACTACTCGGATTATTGATAATATTAGTGGCGCTGTCGCTAACAGAAACGGGGATCTCAGCACTGGTGACGTAGGCGGTGTTGGTGGCAGATTCGATACCGGTGGCAAGTGGATCATCCACGATAGCATCAAAGGTAAGGGTCAAGATTTCACCAACGGCCAGGGAATAACCGTCGGAGGCGATGACAAAACCGGGGGCAGCACCAGCTGAAGCCGTACCTGCTGTCGTGCCAAGAGCAATCCTTATGTTGTCGAAATAGACATCATCCCCGTTACTCATGCTGCCTGTTGGTGACGCAAACCTGATGCCAAAATTAGCAGAGTTTGGAGTTGTTAGATAGGTGACAAGATCATAGGAATAGCTGATATAAGAAGGATCGGTGACACTGGGGCCACCAATGTTTTGCAAACGCACCACTTCAGTCCAGCCACTGGTGCAGGTCTCACTGGCACCGGCAACCACGTCATCACAGACTTCAACCGCCACATACTCGCCGCTCTCAAGACCTCTCCTGCGCGCATCAAAGCTCAGGATTGCCTGGGAATGACCGGAAAGATCGGCCTTGCGCACAAGCCTGTTATCGTCATCCTGGACACGCAGGACATACTGCTCTGCGCCATCCTGATAGATCCTTAAATCCCCTCCCGTTGGGCTTCCAGTATCGCCAAACTCCATCCAATCAGTGGTCCACACAAGCCCAGATGAGTTGTCACTGTTGTTGTTGTAGATCTGGGCATCAAAATCATCCCCGTAGTAGACCGGGATTGGCCACGCGACACTGCTGCTGGCTGAGGCATAACCCAAACCGTCCGGCAGCGGATCGTAGATAGCAATATCGGTCAGATCCGTCGAGCCGGAATTGGTCACAGTAACGGTGTAGGTGAACTGATCGCCGGGATTCAGCGGATCAACACCACCACTACTCTTGGTCACCGTCATGTCGGCAGTGGTGTAGAGATGAAACACCTTATCCGAGGTTCTGAAGGTCTGGGTAACCGCTGGCGAACCAACCGACCGCGTAGCCGATGCCTCCACCGGGCTGATGGAGATCTGCCCATCGGTATGGGTGGCGGTGGTGTAGGTGTAATATTCGACAGTCAAGGTTCGGTTGGTCGTCATATCCAGTTGACCACCGGTAAACTGACCGCTGTCCCAGGTTAGAACCTGACTTACAATGGAAGGAGCATCACTGCTAGTGGTCAGATCCGGGAAGGTAATGAGCGGCCCTATACAACCAACTACCGGCGCATCGGTACCGGTGCAGTAACCCCAACCCGTATCCAAGGTATCCACAACCGTGACATTTTCCACGCTGAACTCATCGGTACTAACGGTAATGGTGTATTTGGCAACGATGCCGATTCCAGTTCCTAGAACCTGCTTGTCAGTGACCTTGGTAACACCCAACACTAAGTCAAGCCAATCGGCACTTGGCAAGGTGGTATAGCCCAGGTCAAAGCCAGTTGAGCCATTCGCGGTATTGGGATTTTGACCATAGGCCGCTGTGAACGGGCCGGTGGCATAAATCCTGGCTCCGGACATATCCGCATCATTCTCCGGTGCTGTGTTCCCGGCGGTATTGCAGTTTGCGCTATTATCCACGTCACACAGATAGAGAGAGTCGAGGCGATCCAGGCTATAGGTACTGTCCACGGTACCATCCGCATCGTAATCCACAAATAGGCTAATATTGTCCTGCGCCGCCGCCACAAAGACCCCCCCCGCATCAGCATCGCCCCCGCTGGGGGGGATAGCAGAGTTGGCCGGTGCCCAGCCGATGAAGAAATCATCCTTCAGCAGATAGGCGGGTACCAGACTGTAGCCCCAGTCATAAACCTGTGCTCCCCGGTCGATACTGGAGACCCCCCAGAACGCCTCGCCGTTGCGGCTCGCAAGATAGACCGCCGTGTTATTCGGCACCACACCCTCAGTAGCGGCAAAGCTGACGGTATTATTGGCACCAATGGTGAAACTGCCTGAGCCGCCGTTAGTCTCATAGTCAATGTTAATCGCGCTGCTGTTGGGGTTGTGCAGGAAGATATCCGTCCCCTGGCCAGTCGCATGCCCGCTGACTGGGGCATAGTACTGATTATCCCAGAGACCGCGGGGGAAGGCCGAAAACCCACGTATCTCAATGTTACTTGTGGGTTCAGAGCCAACATATTGCACCTGAATGGTATCTGACCCCTGAATGACAGCCCCCATATTCAGGCCACCGGTGATGGTGCAGCCACCAGAACCACCGTCCCCATCACTCTCCCGCGTCACCCGCAGAACCTCCCCATCATTAAGGGTGACAGAGTTGCCATCACAGTCACCATCCAGATCCGCATCGATGGGGTCATAGTTCCCGTCTCCGTTAAAGTCGATCTGTATTACTGTGTTATCCGCCGTGGCCTGCACCAGCGCCTCGGTGCGGTCAAAATCATCGATGCCAAGATCCTCCCCGAAAGGGAGAATGTATGTCGTGAGCTGTGGCCGTACTGGATAAACCTCCCAGGCAATCGCCTGGACAACTGCGGGCTGAATACCGGCAACCGATTCCGGCATGGCGGCACGGTTCATGGTCACAGCACCACCAGCGACGTATATCTTGTCCTTACCGTCGTAATAGCAACCGTTGGCGGTAATAGAGGTACTACAGGGATCGGCAGCGGTGTCACACGGGTTTCCGAGAAGGGTTCGTTCAACATCAAGACTGGGGACGTCGAGACTCGTCAGAACCAGGGTATTTCCCATTGACTGCACCGGACAGGTCTCATCAGCCGTGCTGGGATTGTTCGGATCAAACTCGTACCCATCTTCCCAATGGTCGATATAGATCTGGACATCATTCGCCCAACTACTGATGCCGATAATTGAACGAATGGGCTTGGTATAGCCGTTATGGTCTTCGAGATCAGCGAATGGCTCGGTGTTGGAATCCTCAAAGACACCAACCAGGTTGGCTTCATCCCCGGGGATGTAATAGGTGCTATATCCGGCTGGCGCCGCCCAGCCGGTCAGTGATACCGAGCATAACGCCAGCATCAGCAAAAGCAGCCCGCCTCGCAACGACATCAAAGCAGACCGTTTGAACAACGACACAGTGTAGATCTGCCCGCTCATCAAGACACAGCACCCAGGATAATCATTACCCACTCTTTCATAAAATTTTCACTCACCACCAACGAATCTGGTTACAGGCATATGCACAGCATCACGCTGAATTGTAGCACCATTACTGGCCCTGCATTGGGAACCTGTTTCTCTTTCATACACACCCTGTGTTTTTATCTTTAGATGGGTATGCGCTATTATCTCTCAGAGGTCTGTGGGGAACAAAGACATCTGCCGCAGCTCCATCTTCCATATTTTTAAAGGCAAAAAGTTGAATATATTACGCCCAGCAGTTTCACTTATGGATGCTAGCTATCCACTTGCCATATTGATATTTGCCGCTGCACTGGCACCCCCCACCATTGCCGCTGCTGAGAATGAGCTAACCGAACTGAGTCTTGAAGAGCTAATGGAAGTCCAGGTGACATCTGTTGCCAAAAAACCTCAATCCCTCGCCAATACCGCAGCAGCTGCCTTCGTCATCACCCAGGAGGACATTCGTCGCTCTGGCGCCATCGCCATGCCAGATTTATTACGTATGGTGCCAGGAATGAACGTAGCCCGCATTGATGCCAACACATGGGCAGTATCGGCCCGTGGCTTTAATGATTGGTTTTCCAACAAGCTACTGGTGATGATCGATGGCCGCAGTGTCTATACGCCTTTTTTCTCTGGCGTCTACTGGGATGCACAGAAACTGTTGCTGGAAGATATTGAACGTATTGAGGTAGTCCGTGGTCCTGGCGGCACAATATGGGGGGCAAATGCGGTCAACGGCGTTATCAACGTCATCACCAAGCACGCCAGTGATACCACTGGAAACCTTACCACGGTAAAGGTTGACAGCCAGGAGAGCGGCACCATCTCCTACCGGCATGGCGGCCAGACCACAGGTGGATTATCTTACCGTGTCTACGGCAAGGCGGCAGAGCAAGGTGCTGGGTCTGGCGGTGCAGACGATGGGAGGGTCGGGCGCATCGGCTTTCGCACCGACCTGCAGACCAATCACCAAAATACCTACACGCTATCTGGTGAAGCATACCGAGGCACCATGGGCGAACGGTTTGAACCCAATACACTGCGGGATCCATATTTCAGGAACCTGACCAGCGACAGCGAGATTAGTGGCGGGCATCTCCTGGCTCGCTGGGTACAGCAACCTGCCAATGAGCGACAGCTTGAAGTCCAGGCCTATCTTGATCACAGCAAGCGAGATCAATTCTACTTTGAGGATTCACGCACCACCTTTGATCTGGACATGCACTACCGCTTCCCATTCAGTGATCGTCAAGAAATCCACTGGGGCGCGGGCTGGCGCTATATCGAAAATGATAGCAGCCCAGCCCTCTGGCATCTGAATCCAGACTCACGATCCGACCAGAAATGGAGCTTCTTTATCCAGGACGAAATCACTATTATTCCCGAGCGGTTAAGGGTCACTATCGGCTCCAAATTCGAGCATAACGATTACACCGGCTTCGAGTACCAGCCCTCTGCGCGTGTGCTGTGGACTCCGAGCAGTTGGCACAGCCTGTGGAGCAGCTGGTCACGCGCTGTTCGCACCCCTTCACGATTTGAACATGACGGTAGCATATTGCGTGCTCCTACAGCAGCACCCAATACCTATATCACCATCGAAGGAGACAGCAGGATGGTCTCAGAAGTTGTGTATGCCTATGAACTCGGTTACAGGTTTCAGCCACGTACGGATTTATTACTTGATGCTGCCCTGTTCTATAACGTCTACGATAAATTGCGCACTATCGAACCAAGCCCGCCCCATGCATCTCCACCACACCTGATACCGCACACCCAGATACCAGCCATTGTTGACAATAAACTAAGAGGCGAGACCTATGGGCTGGAACTGGCAGCCAAGTGGCAACTCAGCCCACAATGGGCGCTGCATGCTGCATACAGCTATCTGGACATGCAACTACATACAGCCTCTGACAGCGGTGATCTACTCGAAGAAGGAGATGAAAAAGACTCACCTACCCATCAGTTGTTCCTGCGATCAACGCTAAATCTGCCCCATGCATGGGAGTTAGATGCCGATCTGCGCTATGTGAGTGAAACCATGCGCAATGAACAATCTATCCAGGACGGCGGGGAAGATTATCTCACACTGGATCTTCGCCTCGGCTGGCGACCACACCCAGGGCTGGAGTTGGCGCTGGGAGGGCGGAATCTCCTTGGCAAGAAGAAAGAGTACCGCTCAGCCCTCATCGATCTTCAGGAGACAGAAGCAGCACCAACCGTTTATGGGAGTTTGGTATGGCACTACTGAACTACACTATTCATCATTGCTCCATTAGCAACAACTGTCACTGATGTGTAGGAGTTACCTAATGCTCCTGCTTGCGTTGTTATTGGGCATGCTGAGCGGTTTAAATGCGGTAGCAGCACCAAACAATGCAGCCCATCCTCCGACCGCAGGCGAGTATACAGTTAAGGCCGCCTTCCTCTACCATTTCGCCAAATTTGTTGAGTGGCCGGTTGCAACCAGATCCAGTGAATTGACCATATGCATAGTTGGAGTAGACCCTTTTGGTGCCACCCTGGATACCATTACTGGCAAACAAGTGGGTACGGCGCAGGTCTCCGTACAACGTCTGCAAAAGCTGAGTAAAACAGTCCATTGTCATATAGTATTTATCAGCACCTCAGAGCAATCACGCCTGGACAGCATTCTGTCTGACACCAGGGATGCAATGATTCTCACCATTAGTGAGATTCCAGGTTTTGCTGAGAAAGGAGGCATGGTCTTGTTCCATATGGAAGATTCAAAGGTTCGCTTTTCCATCAACCTAACGGCAATGCGTAGCGCCCAGCTTACTGCCAGCGGCCACCTGCTACGTCTGGCACGGCAGGTATACCAAAACGAAGAGGACAACCCGTGAGCTGGTTACATAATTTTCCGGCGCGGGGGAGCGTAATAGACAGGCTGCTGAGCCGCTTATCCATCCGTCAAAAACTCATTCTGGGGACGGTATCAGTGATCAGCCTCGCCATGTTACTCACCTTTACCACGGTGGTAACAAACGAGTGGCTAATGTTACGAACACAGACTGGCAAGAACATGGAGATCCAGGCTCGCATCATCGCATCCAACAGCACCGCCGCCATCTTATTCGATGATGCAGTCATGGCCCACAACACCCTGAAAACTCTGGCAGTCGCACCACAGATACGCCATGCCGTTATATTTCGCCATGATGGAACGATATTCACTCAGTACTCACGAGATGGTGCAGCGCCACCAGCAGATTATCCCGCTCAGGACAGTGGCTACCTACTCCAAACAACTCAGATGTTTGCCTTTGCACAGGTAATGCAGGATACCAAGTTGATCGGCCGGGTAATTCTAACTACCAGCCTGGATGATTTAAACCGCCTAATGTTGAACAATATAGGTTTTACCGCTTTAATATTTGCTATCGTGTTAAGTGCCATTTTCTTATATATAACCACCCTGCAGCGTTATGTCTCTGATCCCCTGACCCAACTCACAAAGCTAATACTGCAGGTTTCCAAAGGACGGGACTACAGCCTCCGGTCAGGGTACAGCAGCAAAGATGAGCTAGGCTCCCTGGCAAAGGGCCTGGACAGCATGTTGGATGCGATTCAGATACGCGACAAAGAGTTATCCATGCACCGTGACCATCTGGAAAAAATGGTTGCATCCCGTACCCTGGAACTCAATCAGAAAAGTGAAGAAAGCGAACAGGCACTAGTGGCGTTGGCGACCGCAAAGACCGCCGCAGAAACAGCCAACCAGGCCAAAGGGGAGTTTCTGGCCAACATGTCCCACGAGATCCGTACTCCGATGAACGCCATTATCGGCATGTCATACCTGGCCCTGCAAACCCAGCTCAGCAGCAAACAACGCGACTACATTGATAAGGTGCATTACTCCGCAGAATCACTGCTAGGTATCACCAACAGCATTCTCGACTTCTCTAAGATAGAGTCGGGTAAACTTGGCATGGAGGTAACCAGCTTTCACCTCGGACAGATAATGGACAACCTCACCAATCTGGTAGGCATCAAAGCCAAAACAAAGGGTTTGGAATTTATATTTGATATATGCACCAATGTGCCAACGACACTCATCGGCGATCCTTTGCGCCTGGGCCAGATACTGACAAACCTTGGTGATAACGCAGTAAAGTTTACCGAATCTGGCGGTGAGATTGTGGTCACTGTGGTGGTGCAGGAAGAGAATGATCTGGAAGTCTTGCTGCACTTTTCAGTGCGAGACAATGGCCTCGGCATAACCGAGGGAGAACAGGCCAAGCTATTCCAGCCATTCACCCAGGCCGATACCTCCACTACTCGTAAGTATGGAGGTAGTGGTCTCGGATTGGCAATCTCCAAGAAACTAACCAAGATGATGGGCGGTGAGATATGGGTGGAGAGCCAACATGGTAGCGGCAGCACTTTCCATTTCACAGCCAACTTTAAGAAACAACAGGTGCAACCCTCACCGACTCATTCCACAGCCACCAAATTGAATACCCCAAACCTTGAGGGCGAAGCCGCCGCCGCCCGCGCCAAACTGCGCGGAGCAAAAATGCTGCTAGTAGAGGACGATGAGGTAAACCAAAAACTGGCACTGCATTTGCTGACCACCGTCGGCATAAAAGTTGAAGTAGCGAGCGATGGCCAGGAGGCGCTAGATATGCTGAAGAGCAACGTCTACGATGGCGTGCTCATGGACTGCCAGATGCCAATAATGGATGGCTATATTGCCAGCAGCAAAATACGTGAGCAGGCGCAATTCAAAGGACTGCCAATAATTGCTATGACCGCTAACGCCATGTTGAAAGATAAAGAAAGGGCAATAGCATCTGGTATGAACGACCATATCACCAAGCCCATCGACGTAAATGAAATGTTCAAAACCATAGCCAGATGGATTACGCCTAGCGAAGCAAGCACCACCGATGAAACTCAGGAATCCGGAAGCAAATCTCCAGTAGCCAAAGGACTCCCCAACCTACCTGGAATCAATGCAGCGGCAGCATTACTTATCTTTGATAACGATGAAAACCTTTATCGTGATGTGCTGCTAAAATTCTACCACCACTACCAAGATTTCGAGCAGCTGTTCCGCGCAGCGCAAACTAACAACAAAGACTCAGGTGCCGCAATGCGCGAAGCACATACGCTCAAGGGCGTGGCAGGAAGCATTGGCGCACACAACATCCAGGAGGCAGCCAGACTGCTGGAGATGGCCTGCCGAGAGAATGGAAAGGATATTGACAAACTACTGGCAACAGTCGTTAGTAAGCTGCAACCCGTAATTTCCGGACTTGAGTCCCTCCATCTCCCCCAGAAAAGTGATGGCACCACAGCGCCAATAGCCATCGATAAGACAACTGTGGAACCATTGCTGCGCGAACTGCATACCTTGGTCGCTCAGGATTATTTGGATTCAACTGACATATTAGAAAAGCTTGAGCTATTATTGGACGATACATATTACACTGAGTGCTTAAACAAAGTTGCCAAGGGCATCCGTGGGTATAATTTTGATGAAGCACTAGAGGCAGTGGAGACATTAGCCGTCAAACTCAATATGAAGGTGTAATATTGGAACATAACAATGCATGAACGTCTCAACAAAAAACTAATTTTGATTGTTGATGATACGCCGGAAAACATCGACGTATTAAAAGGCACACTGTGGCCAGAATATATGATCAAGGCAGCCCTTAATGGTGCCAAAGCATTGCAGATCGCCCGTTCCAATCCCAAGCCAGACATGATCCTGCTCGACATCATGATGCCTGGCATGGATGGCCACGAGGTCTGCCGCCAGTTAAAAGCAGATCCAGCAACCTCCAACATCCCGGTGATCTTCATCACTGCTAAAGGCGATGGTACCGATGAAAAGCATGGTTTTGAACTGGGCGCAGTGGACTATATTACCAAACCTATAAATCCCCACGTCGTGCAGGCTCGCGTTCGTACCCACCTGTCTCTATACAATCAAAACCGAGATCTTGAACACCAGATAAACCAGCGTACTGATGAGCTAAACACCAGCCGTCTGGAGATCATCCAGCGCTTAGGGCGTGCAGCTGAATACAGGGACAACGAAACCGGCTTGCACGTTATTCGCATGAGCCACTATGCAAGGCTTATAGCCCAGGCTTACGGAGGTAATGACGCCTGAGTTGAACGGGTATTTAACGCTGCACCCATGCACGATGTTGGCAAGATCGGCATTCCCGATAAGGTACTACTAAAGCCTGGCAATCTGGATGGAAATGAATGGGAAATGATGAAGAAACACTGCAAAATTGGCGCAGAGATCATTGGCACACATTCATCTCCCTTGCTGCAAATGGCACACAACATCGCCCTTACACACCATGAGAAATGGGACGGATCAGGTTATCCACACCAGCTGGTCGGCGATGAGATCCCACTGGAAGGCCGCATCACAGCCATCGCTGACGTATTTGATGCTTTAACATCGGAGCGCCCGTACAAAAAAGCCTGGAGTGTAGAAGATGCGACAACCATGGTCGACAGCAATAGCGGCAGCCACTTCGATCCCTCAATAGTATCCTTATGCCATAAGGTGATGCCTGAGATCCTGGAAATCAAAGATCAATATGCGGATGGAACCGCCCAGCAATAAACTAATTTCCTTCAATCCGCATCCGCTCAAGCCGTTTCCGGGCTAAGCGTGCAGCAGTTGATGTGGGGTATTTCTTAACCACACCCTCAAGGGTTTTTCTTGATGTCACCCAGTCCTTCCGCTCATATTGGATAAAAGCGATCTTGAGCAATGTATCAGGGATCTTGGGGCTGGCAGGGTATATCTGAAGCACCTTGTTAAAGTCAGCCATTGCGGAAGTAAAATCACGGGTTACATAGCTGGCCTCCCCTACCCAATACTGAGAATTGGCAGCCAAACGGCTATTAGGGTATTGCGTCAAAAATACCCGGAAGGCCTGCTTTGCCTCTTCATAACGCCGCTGCATCAACAGGTCAAAAGCCTGCTCATACATAGGCTGCTCCATCGCCGGGTCAGCTGGAGGTACCACTGGAGCTGGTGCAGATGCAGTCGTCCCAGGAACCTGTTGACTTGGTATAACAGCTGCTGGGGTAGTGGTTGGAGGGGCAACCTGAACTACCTGTGGATCACCGGCTACAATAGGGGCTGCCATACCAACGGATGACGTTAGCTGCGGTCGCTCTGTTACCGGTATTTCAACAGCACCCACAGGAACATTGACAGATGGTTGCCCGCTCACTCCAGCAACCTGTCCAGGCAGCAAACCTGGTGCTGCTGGCGTATCAGGTGCCGAGGTCGAAGATTGGTTTAAAGTCATCTGCCTCATCCGGCGATCAATATCCCCATATAGATCGCGCTGGCGCTGCTTCAGCGTCTCCAGGGCATGCCCTTGCAGTTCCATACTACCTTGCAGTTGCTGGATTTCCTGCTGGATACGGTCGAGACGGATCAGAACATCCGTCAACGTCTGCATCCGCCGCTCCACCAGCTGCAATCGATCATCTACAGAGAGAACCCTCTGCTGTGGCTGCGACTGAGCCTGCGGAGTAGTGGATCTGATTACCGGCGCAGCGCCCAACACAGGCATGACTAACGTCAGCAACAGAAGGGGTGCTGCACCCACCAATGGTTTCATCAACTAACCTGCAATCAGTATGCGAAGACCGCCCTGCGGTTTTCAGCCCAGGCACTCGCGTTGGAGGCCATAGCAGCTGGCTGCTCTTCTCCATAACTGATGGTGGTAATTTGACTGGATTCGGCCCCCTGAGCCATCAACAGCCGCTTCACCGCATTGGCACGACGCTCACCCAAACCAATGTTGTACTCGCGTGAACCGCGCTCATCACAGTGGCCTTCAACGGTCACAGTCTGCCTGGGATTACGAGCCAGATATTCACCGTGCGCAACAACCACTGCACGATCACCAGACTTGATCTCACTGAGATCATAATCAAAATGGATAACTCTGGTGGAAGTCAGCTTTGCTGGATCATCCAGAGGGTTTCCAGTCCAGTCACCACCCTGCGTGGCACCACTGGTAGAAGCATCATCCCCTGAGTGACTGGAATGATCAGCATGAGATTCTCCTGCATCACTAACCGCTGCCGGGTCATCTGCTTTCTCTGTGGTAGCACAGCCTGTGAATATCAAAGCCGCCGCCATCAGCGGGATGAATTTAACTATCTTGAGTTTCATTATTGCCGTTTCCTCTTATTGACTGTATGGAGCCCAAGCTGGCTCCCGCACATCACCTGTCTGTAACGCTAATCTTTGTCTGACTCGTCCATCTACCGACACAGCTGCCAGCTCCCCATGACCATTTATCTTGGTTGCATAAATTACCATGCTACCGTTTGGAGCGAAACTGGGAGATTCATCTAAAGCACCATTGCTGAGCACTCGCAGTTGCCGGGACTCCAGTTCCAGCACTCCAATACGGAAATCAGATCCAACCTGAGTCACCATGGTCAACAGTTTACCATCCTGGGAGTATGATGCACGGGCATTATACTTGCCTTCGAAAGTTATGCGTTCCGCTTTCCCACCACCGGAAGCAACCCGATAGATCTGTGGTTTCCCCCCACGATCCGATGTCCAGACAATATGCTTGCCATCCGGCGACCAGGCAGGTTCCGTATCGATGGCATAATGCCGTGTTATAGGCTGCAAGGTGCGCCGAGCCAGATCCAGGATAAAGACATCAGGATTACCATCTTTAGACAGGGTCAGGGCCAGCTTGCGACCATCCGGCGACCAGGCAGGTGCTCCGTTGATGCCTTTGTATGATGCCACTCGTTGACGCTTTCCGGTATAGACCTCTTGCACAAAGATAGAGGGCCTGCCCTTTTCAAACGAGACATACGCCAGCTTTCGTCCATCTGGCGACCATGCCGGGGACATTAGCGGCTCCGTAGAAGTAACAATGGTCTGCGGGTTATAACCATCTGCATCCGCCATTTGTAAGGCGACCTTGCGTTTACCTTGCGTCTGGCCGATGGAGGTAATGTAGGCCACACGGGTAGCAAAGGCACCACGCAAGCCGGTGAGTTTTTCGAATATAAGGTCGCTAATGTGGTGTGCTGTAGACCGCAAGTCGCTAGCAGTGGTCGGGATGCTGTAGCCAGCCAACTGTTCCCCGTTAAACACATCAAATAACTGAAACTGCACAATGTAGCCACCAGGGCCATTAGGACTCACCTGCCCCACCACCAGACTTTCCACCCCCAGCACTTTCCAGTCACGAAAATCCACATCTGTAGCGGTGTGGGGGAAGGCGAGCATATCCTCGGATGACATGGTCTTAAAACGACCACTGCGCTTTAGATCCGCATCCACAATAACCCCAATGGACTCAGCAGGGGGCTGCCCTGGCCCCTGCCAACCAAAAGGAACTACAGCTATGGGCAGTGCTCCTATCTCGCTCTCGGTAATATCAATAACCAGCGGAGCAGCCTGGGAAACCTGCCACAACAGCAGCACGACCAATATCAACAGTTTCTTCATGTAGTTATTTAACTCACTTGTTTGGATTAAAATTCAGCCTAAGATCCCGAAACGCCTCAAAACCACCGCCTGTTGGCACTGGGAGAGGATCAGCCTTATACACCGCCTGCTCAACAGACCTGTCAAAAGCGCCACTCCCGCTACTCCGGGTAATTGTCACAGACGCCACACCGCCTCCTGGTATCAAGCGCACTTGCAACTGGCAACTTAATCCTTCTTTTACCGTTGATGGACGCAGCCAGTTATTCTCAATTTTTTGTTTTATCTGGTACAGATACTGATCCCGTTCAGAGGCACTAAGTTCCGCCTCCAATTCGGCTTGCAAGGCATCCTCCATCGCCTTCAGCTCATCAGCTATGCGCCTTTTCTCTGCTTCTGCCTTCTTTCTGACCTCTTCGGCCTCACGCTTCTTTTCAGCCTCTATTTTCTTCTTGGCATCTGCTTTCTTCTTGGCATCTGCTTTCTTTCTGGCATCTGCCTTCTTTTTGGCCGCCGCCTTTTTCGCATCGGCTTTCTTTTTAGCCGCCGCCTGCTCATCTTTTCTGCGTTGTTTCTTCAGCTCAGCAAGCTTCTTCTTCTCCTTGTTCTGCTGCCGTTTCAGCTCAGCCAGGCGCTTTTTTTCCTTGGCCTTTTTGTTCACCTCGGCCTGTTTCAGCTTGGCTACCTCTGCATCTACTTTGGTCTGATCAATCACCCTGGCCTGCACAATATCCACGTTGAACTTTGGTTGAACCGGTTTTTCCAGCCAATCCACCCCCACGATCATGAAAGCAATGATAGCAATATGCATTGCTATCGCAATAAACACCGACACAGGATTACGCTTAATTATCTCCCACATACGCTATGGTTCTGGGGACTCTGAGATCAATCCCACATTAGGTGCCCCACCGGCCTGAATCAGCACCATGGCCTCCATCACCCGCCCATAATTCACGTTCTTGTCGCCTTTGACCATGATGGGGGTCTTTGGTTTGTACTTAAGCAAGGCAGCTATGCGAGTCACTAGGATGCTAGCATCAATGGGGCTATTCTTACCTTCACCGATATCAATAAAGAAATCACCAGCTGCATTTACAGATACAACCACCGGGTCATCTGCCTCCGCAGACAGCGGCTCGGCATCTGCCTGGGGTAGATCCACCTTCACCCCCTGAGTCAGCAGTGGCGCAGTGATCATAAAAATCACCAGCAGCACCAGCATCACATCAATGTATGGCACCACATTGATTTCAGCTATTGGCCGCCGCCGTTTTCTCTGCGCCCTCATTTACCGTAAACCGTAAACTAAATTAAGCATGTGCCTGCCGCTGCAACAGGGTGGTGAACTCATCCAGAAAATCCTGGTAGCGGTTATTCAGGCGCTCTACATCATTGGCGTAGCGGTTGTACGCCACCACCGCAGGGATAGCTGCAAACAAGCCCATGGCGGTAGCGATCAGTGCCTCGGCAATTCCTGGAGCAACCAAAGAGAGGGTGGCCTGCTTAACATTACCTAAGGCCCGAAAGGAGTTCATAATGCCCCACACGGTACCAAACAGGCCAACATAGGGGCTGGTAGAACCAACTGTTGCCAGGAAAGACAGGTGAACCTCTAATGAATCCATCTCCCTGCTCAAGGCTACATGCATGGAACGCCTCGCACCCTCCACAACAGCCATGGGATCAATATCTGAACTCTGCTGACGCAGTCTGGCAAACTCTCGAAACCCGGCATGAAAGATCGAGTCCATGCCACTGAGGTTATCAACATTTTGCTCCACACTGCGAAACAGCTCGTTAAGGTCACCCCCAGACCAAAACCGCTTTTCAAATTCATCAGCTGCCTTGCGGGCCTTTTTAAGCTCTTTTGCACGATCAAAAATCATGCTCCAGGAAATCACTGAGGCCAGAAGCAATATAGCCATCACCAACTGCACTAGCGGGCTGGCATTCAGTACCAGATGAACAAATGAGAGGTCGTTTGACATAAATTTAAGGCTACTCCGTCAATGCAACTAATATTTTTTTTGGTATAGAATGAGGTCGAAATCTCTCGGCATGCAGACAGGCAACCTTTACTTCACCGCGACACAGCACCTGACCACTCTCAGCCAAACGCACCTCCTGGGCAAAATTCATGCTCACCTTGCCATGGTTAGCTATGCTGGCGCTTACCTCCAGGGCATCGTTAAAACGGGCCGGACGCAGAAAGTCTGCATCTACATGCCTCACCGCAAATATAATCCCATCCTGAGCAATCAACCGATCCTGCTCAAACCCATGAGAACGCAGCCATTCAGTACGTGCCCGTTCCATAAATTTCAGATAATTCGCATAATAGACCACACCGCCAGAATCTGTGTCCTCGTAGTAGACTCGCACCGGCCAGATAAATTCCGTCATGAGCTAAATAGATCCTGCTCTTCAGCAGCAGCCTCAGCCGCTGGTTTAGGTGCCAGACCAAAATGGAGATAGGCCGCTTTGGTGGCAGTCCGTCCTCTGGGTGTGCGCATGAGAAACCCCTGTTGGATCAGATAAGGCTCCAGCACATCCTCAATAGTGCCTCGCTCCTCCCCTATTGCCGCTGCCAGACTATCAACCCCCACTGGGCCTCCATCAAACTTTTTAATCACCGCCTCCAATAATTTGCGATCCATGATATCAAAGCCGTTGTTGTCCACTTTAAGCATGGCCAAGGCCCTGTCTGCCACTAGCGTATCCACATGGCCTTCGGCTTTCACCTGAGCATAATCACGCACCCTGCGCAACAAACGGTTAGCAATACGGGGCGTACCCCTGGAACGACGGGCAATCTCCCTGGCCCCAGCCGAATCCACCTCAATATTCAGAATGCCGGCAGAACGGGCCACGATGTGGGCCAGATCATCACTGGAGTAGAACTCCAGGCGTTGCACGATGCCAAAACGATCCCGTAAAGGCGAGGTCAGTGACCCCGCACGGGTGGTGGCACCCACCAGGGTGAAAGGGGGCAGATCCAGTTTAATGGAACGTGCGGCTGGCCCTTCACCGATCATGATATCCAGCTGAAAATCCTCCATGGCAGGATATAGCACCTCCTCCACCACCGGGCTGAGACGGTGAATCTCATCCACAAACAACACATCATGGGGTTCCAGATTAGTTAGCAGGGCCGCGAGGTCACCTTGTTTTTCCAGAACAGGCCCCGAAGTCTGGCGCAGATTGACACCCATCTCATTGGCGATAATGTGTGCCAGCGTAGTTTTACCCAAGCCTGGTGGCCCAAAGATAAGGACGTGGTCCAAGGACTCCTGCCGCTCTCGGGCAGCCTGAATGAAAACATCCATCTGCTCCCGCATGGCCGGTTGCCCCACATAATCCGCCATCATTTTAGGGCGAATGGCGCGGTCTATGGCAACATCTTCAGAAGCAGCTTCGGGGGTAATCAGACGCTCAGACATGGATCATCCCGCCGCCTTCAATGCTGCGCGGATAATATCTTCACTGGCCAGCCCTTCAGTTTTGACACTCCGCACCATGCGGCTGGCTTCTGCTGGTTTGTAACCCAAAGCAACAAGGGCATCCACAGCCTCTGCCTCCGGATTGACAGTGCGTTCTGGCATAGGCGCACCCGCTGCAACAGGCGCGACGGTGGTTACTCCCTCCAACTTATCCAGCCGATCACGCATCTCTACAATCAGGCGCTCAGCGGTCTTCTTGCCAATACCAGGGAGACGAACCAGGGACGCCGTATCATCAGACTGAACGGCACAGGCAAACTCATTGGCGCTCATACCGGACAGTATGGCCAGGGCCATCTTGGCCCCCACACCACTGACCCTAAGCAATGCCCGAAACATGGTACGCTCGGACTCACGGACAAAACCGTACAGCACATGGGCATCTTCACGCACTGCCAGGTGAGTAAACAAAACCGTCTGCTGACCAAGATCGGGAAGGTCATAGAAGGTAGACATGGGGGCAGCCAATTCATAACCAACGCCGTTTACATCCAGCATCAGGTGAGGCGCTTGCTTATAGATGATTTCACCGCGCAACAGCCCAATCATCTGCGCCACCCTGCATTGGCCAGTTTATTCATTGTCGTACTGGTATGAGCATGACTCAGAGCCACCGCCAAAGCATCAGCTTGATCGGCAGAGAGATCGCCAGAAAGGCAGAGGAGCCGCTTTACCATATGCTGCACCTGATCCTTATCGGCACCGCCACTACCCACCACGGCCTGCTTAACAGAACGGGGCGAATATTCGCTCACCGGCAACCCAGCCGTGACGCCAGCACAGATTGCAGCGCCCCTTGCCTGTCCCAGCTTCAGAGCCGACCCGGCACTCTTGGAGACAAATACATCCTCAATAGCCATTTCACCTGGTTGGTGGGTCTCGATCAAAGCAGCAATCTCATGGAAGATGGCTCCGAGACGCTCAGGCAATTCATCCTGGCGCAGACGAATACAGCCGCTGGCCACATGGATACTGTGATTACCATCGCTCTCTATGATTCCGTAGCCAGTCACACGGGAGCCAGGGTCAATGCCTAGAATGCGACGCATATTTGCGGACTAGCCCAGTTCTGCCAGAATTTCATCGGCAATCTCAGCGTTGGAATAAACCTCCTGGACATCATCCAGATCCTCCAGCGCATCAATCATCCGCAGCAGTTTTTCCGCCCCATCCAGATCCATCTCCGCCTTGGTGGAAGCGTTATATGTCACCTCTGCATTGACCGCTGCTAAACCCGCAGTCTCCATGGCAGCCTTGATATCTGAAAAATCCTCCGCTGTGGTTAATACATCTATAGAACCGTCATCATTGGTAACAACATCCTCGGCCCCTGCCTCCAAGGCAGCGTCCATCACGGCATTCTCATCAGTACCCAGCTCATAACTGATGATGCCCTGCTTATTGAACAGGTAGGACACAGAACCATCGGTACCCAGATTACCACCATACTTAGTAAAGGCATGCCGAACCTCTGAAGCAGTCCGATTGCGGTTATCAGTCATACAATCGACCATCACCGCCGTGCCACCAGGGCCATACCCCTCATAGCGTATCTCGTCGTAATTTTCACCCTCTGCGCCGCCCGCGCCACGCTTAATTGCACGCGCAATAGTATCCTTTGGCATATTGGCACCGGTGCCCTTATCAATAGCCAGACGCAGGCGTGGATTGGCATCAGGATCACCACCAGCCTCTCTGGCCGCCACCGTGATCTCACGGATCAGCTTGGTCCAAACCTTGGCACGCTTACTATCCTGGGCAGCCTTGCGGTGTTTAATATTTGCCCATTTACTGTGTCCAGCCATAATCGCCCTCTATCAAGTTAACCGGGGAAGTTTACCACTGTGCGGCGGGAGCAGAAACAGGGGTGGCTAGAATCATCAGGGCAATTAATCTTAACCTGAATCCTCAACTAAACAGATCAGCATGGGTGCCAGTCTCAACAAGCTCTAACCCGCCATCAGCGGTAAGCCTGTATATGAGCAACCAATCCGGCTCTATATGACATTCTCGACAGCCGCAAAAATTTCCAGTTAGCTTGTGATCTCTATATTTCACCGCAAGCGGACTATCCTTGATAAGTTGCCGAACGATTTGCTGTAATTTTTCTATATCTTTCCCCCGCTTCACTGCCAATTTGACTTGACGCTTGAACAGGCTTGTTTGCTCAACGTAGCGGGTCATTTCTCATTTTTCCAACTTGCAAAAAGCTCATCTACATCATCAAACCGCTCTGCCTTGCCTTCATCTAACTCACGTATCGCAGTCTGAAATTCGGGGGTTGGTTGCCGCAATTTAGGCACAAAAGGAAATTTATAGTCAGTAACAGTCTGATTTAAAAACAGACGTATCGCTTCGGCAACCGTAAGCCCCATAGCAGAAAAAACAGTTTCAGCTTCGTCTTTTAGCTCTTGCGAAACTCGGCTTTGCACAATAACTTTACTCATATATTCATCCCCAGACCTTTATAAGACAAGCAATACGCAACTGCATAACAGCTAATTTATTGCATATGATAGCTAATTGCAATCATGGTCGGGCCAAGCTAACAAATTGATAATCCATGAATATCATCTTGAACGAGCACTAGAAACACCAAAAAACCATAACATCCTATCCATCCGGTCAAACCTGTCTGTGCCTGGCGCTTCCAAATACAGCAGATGCCAGGAAGTCAGCCCCATTATCAATCCATACTCACCATTTGAGCCATCCCAAGCATTGAATGCAATAGGGATAATGCGATCCGGTGCAAACTGTACGTCACTTTTATCCTGGGTCGTCAGCGACCGGAGCATAACCAGACGCCAGCGGCCATCTAGCCAGCTCGCCTTTGAACGTACCTGATGCCCTGCATCAGGTTGAACCTGTATCGGCATGCGTAAGCCCCATGAATTGCCCTCTTCTACAGCAAACCCTTGCTTAGTAACCAAATCTGATTTCCAAATCCACAGATGCAATGGATTATCTGGCCTGCCAAGAAAACTCGGCATCTTGTGATCCATGCGTGAATTGACCGGAAACCTAAGTGCAATTGCATCCCGAAACACACCAGGCTCACGGGGAATCTCCGCCTCACCAGTAACCTTCACATACTGATCCTGAAATTGTGTTACTTCCCGTTCCTTGTGATGGGCAACATCCTGCACTGGGTCATCCCATTCTATGAGAAAGCCAATATCATCCTGGTTATACAGTGCTTTCACCTCCAGCATATCCACCGCATTATTGATCCATAGCGGCTCTACCATCGTTTGCCCCTGCATAAGGATATGTGTTGACTCCACACTGCGCCAGACCGCTGCATCAGCATCAAGCATGAGGGGCTTATCTGTCTGCTCTACCTTCAAGATCATCTGCTGATCGAATTCAGAATCGGTAATGGAGGCCATATAGTTAGCCAGGTGCCAACGATCCTCATCTTTAATGCTATCTTCATAGGAAGGCATAGCCGTTCCGTTAAGGCCGGCGATAAAGCTGTAGACAATGTCTTCCGGCATCCTGCCACCCCTATAATTCCAACCGTATCTCAGATTAGGAACCCGTGTTTGATCCCCCCAGTCATTTTTTAGATTTGTCCGGCCATCACCCCGCAGTTCCTTACCATGACACTCCCAGCACTTATTTTCCTCATACAGCACTTTTCCCTTGGCAATGCTTGCTGGAGAGGATGGTACTTTTGGTGACAGAGTGATTACGAATTTATTGGGATCAAGCTCAGGGTCGGCAAAGTCCTCAGCAAAGGTTTTTATGTAATACAGCAGCGCCCACCGCAATTGTTCAGGCAACCCTTCCCAACCTGGCATTTCAGTCCCAGGAATACCTCGTGTAATGATACGAAACAGATCCTCATCCGTTGGCAGTGCGCCAGTGACGGTGGTGCGAAACTTGAACATCCCCAATGTAAAATCCCGTGGCCGGGGATCAAGAAAATCCGCCACCGGGCCATTACCATCACCCTTCTCACCATGGCAGCGAGCACAACGCATTGAATACTGATGCTCTCCCTGGGCAAGTAGGCGCTTGGTAGGGTGCGGCTTGGGTTCCAGGCTGTCAGCCAATACCAATACGGGCAGAAAAGAGAGTGCAGCCAAGACAGTTAGCATCACGCCAAAGGTCATGGTTAAGTTTGTATCCAGCCGGAATAAGGTCATCGTTATATCCTGCGTTATTTGGAAAACCAAAACCACCAAATGATCAGGCCAATAATGGCAACGCCTGTAAAGTTAACCAGCAGAGCAGTCATGGCTTGGCCTCCTGCATAGGGCTGCGGAACCAGCGCAGACGGTTGGCATTGCTAACCACGGTAAGAGAGGACAGCGCCATAGCAGCCCCAGCAATCATCGGATTAAGCAACAGGCCGGTGAAGGGGAAAAGGATACCGGCCGCAATCGGTATACCCAGAGAGTTATAGATAAATGCACCAAACAGATTCTGTTTGATATTGCGCACCGTGGCACGAGAGATAGCAATGGCATCGGCCACGCCATGCAGAGAGCCGCGCATCAGGGTTACATCGGCGCTTTCAATCGCAACGTCAGTACCTGTGCCAATAGCAAAACCGACATTGGCCCGGGCCAATGCTGGAGCATCGTTGATGCCATCACCCACCATCCCTACAATCTCACCCTGCTGCTGCAAACTGGCAACTGCATCCGCCTTGTTTTCAGGCAATACTTCTGCAACTACCTCATCAACACCGACTTGCTTCGCTACTGCCTGCGCCGTGGCTTCATTGTCACCAGTCAGCATTACCACCCTCAGGCCAATGGCATGCAAGCGCTCAATGGCCCGGAGAGAGTCCTGCTTGATGGGATCAGCCACTGCAACAATGCCAGCAGCTTTGCCATCCACTGCCAGATACATAGGAGTTTGAGCAGCTGCCGCCAAGGTAGCCACCTCTTGGATAAGCTCTCCCAGTGCAATCTGGTTGTCATCCATCAGTTTGCGATTGCCAAACAGCACGCTGTTATCACCAACTCGCGCTTGGATGCCATGTCCTGCAATGGCCTTGAAATTGTTGACCTCAGACAATTTCAATCCACGCTCTCTGGCTGATTCCACAACGGCTTCAGCTAATGGATGCTCTGATCCAACCTCCGCACTGGCAGCTAAACGCAATAACTGCTCTTCGTTCCAACCGGTACTGGTAATCACTGTGGTAACTGCCGGATCTCCCTCAGTTACCGTGCCAGTCTTGTCCAGTACTACAGTAGTAATCTGCCCAGAGACTTGCAGAGCTTCACCATTGCGAATCAGGATGCCGTACTCAGCTGCCTTGCCCACGCCAACCATCACTGAGATAGGCGTAGCCAGACCCAGGGCGCAAGGGCAGGCGATGATCAGCACCGTCATGGTAGCCACCAGCATATAGCCAAGGCGCGGTTCAGGGCCAAGATTAAACCACAGCAAAAAGGTGATAACAGCAATGATTAGCACTGTTGGTACAAACAGGCTGGAGATCTTATCCGCCAGGCGCCCTATAGCCGGTTTAGAGTTCTGAGCTTGACGCACCATCTCAATGATGCGCGCCAGCGCCGTGTCCTTGCCGATGCGGGTAGCCCGAAACAGAAAGCTGCCTGACTTATTCATGGTGCCACCCACCACTTCATCCCCAGGGAACTTTTCAATCGGCATTGGTTCACCGGTGAGCATGGACTCATCCAGATTAGAGTGGCCTTCGATAATCACACCGTCTACCGGTAGCTTTTCTCCCGGACGGATACGCAAAATATCGTCCAGCCCCACCGCCTCAATAGGAATATCTATCTCTGCCCCATCACGAACCACACGGGCAGTCTTGGGTTGCAGTCCGATCAGCCGTTGAATGGCCTGCGAGGTTTTGCCACGGGCGCGCATCTCCAGAGCAGAACCAAGATTGATCAGAGCGATGATGATAGCAGCCGCTTCAAAATAGGCATGATGCGCCAGACTCGGCACTATGCCTGGAAAGATTGTCACCAGCATGGAGTAGAGCCAGGCAGAACCTGTACCCAGGGCGATAAGGGTATCCATATTGGCGTTATGGGCGAGGAATGATTTCCATGCACCGATAAAGAAGTGGCGGCCAGAATAGTACAGCACAAACAGGGTAGCAAAACCCACCAGCAGCCAGAACCACTGCCCGATGGTAGTAGCCAGTCCAGGTAACCAGCCCAGCATGCCGAACAGGAACAAAGGTGCCCCCACAGCACCTGCAACCATGGCTTTGCGCAGCAGTCCCCGATAGTGAGCCATCTCAGAGGCTTCCTTCTCTGCCTCATCCTCAGCATCACGCAGCTCAGAGGCATCATAACCCGCATCCTTGACCGCCTGAATCAGAGTTTCAGTATCCGCTGAAGCGGTTACCGCTGCCGTACGCTCAGCAAAATTAACACTGGCCTTGTTTACACCAGGAACGGCCGCAAGAGCCTTTTCAATGGTGCTCACACAACCAGCGCAACCCATGCCTGATATAGACAAGCGGATAGTTTTATTATTGGCAGACATTTCACACCCCTGGGGCACTATCTCTCCTCTAACTTCACCGCTTGCCAGTAAGACTCCAACTCATCCAGGCTAAGGTTTTCCATCCGCTCCCCCTGAGCAGCAATCTGCTCCTCCACTTGGCGGAAGCGGCGTTCAAATTTTCGGTTGCCAGCAGCCAGGGCCATCTCCGCATCCACTCCGGCATGGCGGGCCAGGTTGGCACAAGCGAACAGCAAATCTCCTATCTCATCAGTAATTCGTTCCTGGTTGTCACTCTTTGCCAGCTCAACGGTTACTTCATTCAGCTCTTCATGGATCTTGGCAAACACGCCGGAGACATCAGGCCAGTCAAAACCACCTCTTGCCGCACGCCGCTGAAGTTTCTCTGCCCGCATCAAGGCTGGCATGGCACTGGCAACACCATCCAGCAGGCTATGCCCTTTATCTTCTGTCTTGCTTTGCCGTTCAATGTGTTTCTGTTGTTCCCAGGCCCTGGTCTGTTCTTCTGCACATTTGATCACCACATCACCAAAGACATGCGGATGGCGGCGGCGCATCTTGTCACAGACAGCAGTCACTACATCAGCAAATTCAAAGGCCTCAATCTCTTTGGCCATCTGGGCATAAAAGACCACTTGAAACAGCAGATCCCCCAACTCCTCTCGCAGTTCATCCATATCTCCCCGTTCAATGGCATCGGCTACCTCATAGGCCTCTTCGATGGTATAGGGGGCAATAGTTGCGAAGGTTTGCTTACGATCCCAGGGGCAACCTGTATCTGGTTCCCGCAAGCAGGCCATGATGTCTAGCAATTCTTTCAACGGGCTTTTCTCCAGGATGAAGCCATAAAAAACAACACCGCAGCAGCAACCACAACCGCAGGTCCTGCCGGTAGATCCCATTGTAAAGAACCAAACAAGCCACCAGTTACCGCCAAGCAGCCAATCAGCGCCGCATACAGCGCCATTTGCTCTGGAGTATTGGCAAATCGCCGTGCCGTTGCCGCCGGGATAATCAGCAAAGAAGTGATAAGCAAGATCCCCACTACCTTCATCGCCACCGCTATAACCAAGGCAATCAGCAGCATGAAAGCCAATCGTGTTGAGGTTACTGGGGTGCCCTCAACCTGAGCCAATTCTTCATGCACGGTAATAGCTAGCAAATGACGCCAAATTACCACCAAGACCAGCAAGCTGGCCAGGCCGCCACCATAGATCCAGTAAATATCGGTTGTGGTCACCGCCAGAATATCGCCGAATAGATAACCCATCAGATCCAGCCGTAGCGTCTCCATGAAGGCCAATACCAGCAACCCAAGGGAGAGCGCACTATGGGAGAGAATGCCCAGCAGGGTATCGCTGGCCAGGTGATGCTGGCCTTGCAATACCACTAACAGCAAGGCCAAAGCCACGCAGATAAACATAATAGCCAGATTTACATTCACATCCAACAGGAAACCCAGCGCCACGCCCAGCAAGGCTGAGTGCGCCAGAGTATCGCCAAAATAAGCCATGCGCCGCCAGACCACGAACACGCCCAAAGGGCCGGTTACCAGCGCCACTCCCAACCCGGCAATGAGCGCTCGCAGCAAAAAGTCATCCATGATCGGTGGTTTCCTGAGTAGCATCCTCTACCCGGCCATGCAAGCCATGGCAATGATCGTGGTTGTGAGTGTAGAGAGCCAAGCCTGGATGAAGCCCAAACAACTCAAGATATGAGGGGTCGCTACTAACTTCAGTCGGGTGCCCAGAGCAGCAGACATGGTGATTTAAACATAGCACCCGGTCGGTATTTGCCATTACCAGATGCAGATCATGGGAAACCATGAGGATGCCACAGCCGTGGTGATCGCGAATCTTGCTGATCAATTTGAATAGCTCAGTCTGGCCGGTAATGTCTACACCCTGCACTGGTTCATCCAGCACCAGCAGATCAGGCTTGCGCAGCAGGGCGCGAGCCAGCATAACCCGCTGCAGCTCCCCACCGGAGATATTCTGAACCGGGCTTTCCAGCAACGCCAGCACCCCCACCTCATCCATCACCTGCTGTAGCGCCGGCTCAGAACACCGACTACCAAGGGTTAGAAATCGGCGCACAGTCAGCGGCAGGATAGCATCCACCACCATCCGCTGGGGCATATAGCCAATGCGTACCCCTGGGGAGATAATGACCTCTCCCTGCTGTGGCTGTAGCAGCCCCAGTATTACCCGCACCAAAGTGGTCTTACCGGCACCGTTAGGGCCAATCATGGCCAGGATCTCACCAGCACGAACGGTAAGATCCACATGATCCAATACCTGTTTACCTTGAAGTGTTACAGATACGGCTGCTGCTTTTACGAGTGTGTTGCCGACAGTCATGGGCCTTAATTTTATTAAATAACTCTTGGGATGGTGACATAATGGTGCAATTAGAGAGTATATGATTCTACGTTATTCAACCGTTATATTGGCACTCATTTTGGCCGCCCCGGTTTTGGCAAACACCACTAGCACTCTTTATTCAATAACAACAATTAACCAGCCTCACATTAAAGGCGACTGATTTAGTAGGTTTTTACCCAGACCTGTTATGATAGCGCCCTTTTTTTGCCTTCAGCAGGTCTGTCATCGATTATGAGTGAATTTTTATTAGAGTCAAAAGTCGAGTATCTCATTGAGATCATTCGTTCAATATGTGCTGGCAACATCCCTGAAAAAGAGATCCAGCAATTCCGGGACCACTGCGACAGCCTTAGCTCTGATGAGATTAATGAGGTCTTTACCCAGCTAGCCAATGAGAATGTTCCATACGAAACCAATCCTCAAGTAATTGCATTTTATCACGATGTCATGGAAGAGAAGATTGCATCCAGCAGCATTAACACCTTTGCTCCCGGCCACCCAGTCAGGGTTTATCTGGAGGAAAACCGTCTCCTGCGCTCCTACTTATCTCAGCTTCGCCAGATAGACCCACGATGCGACAAAGTGGCTTTCCATGCAATGTTCCAGAAAATATGCACCGCTGAACTACACTTTGCACGCAAGGAAAACCAGCTATTCCCACTGCTGGAAAAACATGGCTGGGATTCCCCAAGCAAGAATATGTGGGCCTTTCATGATGATATAAGGGCCAAGCTGAAAGAGATACGTATCGCTCTGGAAGAGGATAATATCGATCTAGTCGTGGAGCAAATTCCCTACCTGCAGTCAGAGATGCAACGCCTGATGGGTGTTGAGGAAGAGCGGCTATTGCCCAACGCTATGAATATGCTGACAGACTCGGAATGGGAAGATATGCGACTTGGAGACGAGGAGATTGGCTGGATACTGGATGAGGTTCCGCCACCCTTCCCTGCCATCACTGAGGAGATAGAAGGCATCACTGAGATTAAAGCAAAGGTCGAGGCACCAAAACCCAGACGGCTGAAATCCACTCCTAAAAAACAGAAGGAGCTACCTTTCTCTATAGAAGACGCAGACCACTTCGATGAGGGATACCTAACACCGGAGCAGGTCAACTTTATCTTCAAGTTCTTGCCAGTAGACATTACATACGTCAACGAGGATGACCGGGTTGTCTTCTACAACCGGGGAGATGATCGGGTTTTTCCGCGCAGCGCCAACATCATTGGGCGTGAAGTCAAGCTCTGTCACCCACCAAAATCTGTTGATAACGTGCTGCGAATCCTTGAAGAATTTAAAAAAGGCACCAAAGATCATGCCGCTTTCTGGATAAACATGCGTGGCAAATTTATCCATATTCGCTACTTTGCCGTGCGTGATGAACAGAAAAAATATCGAGGTGTAATAGAGATGTCACAAGATGTCACCGAGATACGCGCCCTGGAAGGCGAACAGCGCCTATTGGACTGGGACTGATATGAAACTCACTGCAAACAAGGGCCATCATTTGAATTGACAAAAACAGCAGTGATTATAATAGGCTGCCCGCGATGCAAATTATGGGCGTTTTGGTTTATGCATGATTGCAGGACTTGATCCCTTCTTTTTTGGTGAAATCGGAGATTATATGGTTCTACGTTATTCGCCCGTTATATTAGCACTCATTTTGGCTGCCCCAGTCTTGGCAACCACCACTAAGCCACCACGGGTGGTAGCCAGCATTGCACCCCTGCACTCACTAGTGGCTGGCATCATGCAAGACGTTGCCGAACCGGAGCTGCTGATTAAAGGCGGTACTTCGCCTCACAGCCATAACCTGCGGCCATCACAAATGCGTGCTCTCAGCCGCGCCAGGGTGATCTTCTGGGTGGGTGAAAGAATGGAGTGGTTCCTGCGCCGCCCACTCTCCCAGCCATCAACCGGTCAAAAGATCATTGCAGTGGCCAATCTGCCTGGACTCTTGTTACTGCCCGCTCGCCATGGAGGAATCTGGGAGAACCACTCTCACTCCGAGAATACCGCAAAGACCCACAAGGACATCGACAACCACATCTGGCTCGACCCGGAAAACGCCAAGATTATTGCCCAAGAAATTGCAATCACTCTAAGCAAGATTGATCCTGATCGAGCTGCCGTTTACCAGGAGAATACAATCCATCTCATTGCCAGACTGAATGACTTACACCTGGAAATAATGGATGCCACAGCAGCAACCAAGAAGCCCTACCTGGTATTCCACGATGCATACCAATATTTTGAGCAGCGCTACCAGCTCAAGGCCATAGGCTCTGTCACCGTCAGCCCTGACCGCAAACCAGGAGCACGCCGTCTGCAAGAAATCCAGCAAAAACTCAGGGACGCAGAGGCACACTGCATATTCAGCGAACCACAGTTCCCGGCCTCGCAACTGAACATGCTCACCGAAGACGGCAAGTACTATAGCGGCGAATTAGACCCTATAGGCATCGATATCCCTCCAGGCCCTGATATGTATTTTATTCTCATGCGTCGATTGGCCAGTAGTTTTGTAGCATGCCTTAATCAGCGTCATTGAGAACATAAGTTGACAGGAGCCAATAGTGCTTCATCATTCAGATCATGCCACCTGACGTTAATACCCCAACAATATTAGTTGTAGAAGATGAACCGGCTGTGCGGGAGATGCTGCGCATCACACTCGCCAGGCCACGCCACAGAATTTCGCTTACTTCACTTCTTCTTAACCCATCAGGAAAGGGTCTACAGCCGCAGCCAGTTGCTGGATAGAAACTAATCAGCTCCGCCGCCAGCTAGTACCTCCCGCGCCATCCTCTAACACGAGGCCAGCCTCTTGCAACTCATCACGAATACGGTCTGCCTCCCCCCATTCCTTATTCTTTTTGGCTGTCTGACGCTGCTGGATCATCTCGTTAATCTGCTCATCACTAAGCCCATCAGTATCCCCGGCTCCGCCTTGCAGGTACTGCTCTGGGTCTTCCTGCAAAATCCCCAACACCCCAGCTAACTGCCTCAGTTCCGCGCCCAAACCAGCTGCCTTTGCCTGATCTTCAACCCGCACCCGGTTGATCTCACGCGCCAGATCAAACAGAGCCGCCAACGCCTCTGGGGTATTAAAATCATCATCCATCGCTGTATTAAACTGATCCCGGAAGGTCTCTCCCCCAACTGGTGCTGCCTCAGGCAAGCCACGTAGGGCAGTGTAAAAACGGGTCAGCGCGGCACGGGCATTATCCAGATGCTCGTCATCATAGTTAAGCGGACTACGATACTGGCTGGTGAGAATGAAATACCGCACCTCCTCCGGCCGATACACCTCAAGTATCTCGCGGATGGTAAAAAAGTTACCCAGAGATTTAGACATCTTCTCTTCATTGATTCGCACAAAACCATTGTGCAGCCAGTAATTAACAAACTTCTGCCCGGTTGCAGCCTCAGACTGGGCAATCTCATTTTCGTGGTGGGGAAACTGCAGGTCAGCGCCTCCGCCATGGATATCAAATGTATTTCCCAGGCAGCAGGTGGACATAGCTGAACACTCAATATGCCAGCCAGGACGACCTTCGCCCCAAGGGGAATCCCAGGCTGGCTCACTGGCCTTTGCTGCCTTCCAGAGCACAAAATCCAGCGGGTCACGTTTGGCCTCGTCCACCTCTACCCGCGCACCGGCACGCAGATCATCAGGATCTTTTCCAGACAGCTTGCCATAACCCGCAAACCGGCTCACGGAATAATAGACATCCCCATTACCTGCCTCGTAGGCAAAGCCCTTGTCGATGAGAACCTGAATCATGTCCAGGATTTCCTTGATATGCCTGGTCGCCCTTGGCTCTTGACTGGGCTGCAGAATATTCAAGGCTTCAGCATCCTCATGCATTGCTTGAATAAACCGCTGAGTCAGATCACCAAAAGCCTCATTATTCTCATTGGCACGCATGATAATCTTGTCATCAATGTCCGTAATATTGCGGATATAGGTGACCTCATAACCCAGCGCCTGTAGATAACGATAGATAACATCGAACACCACCAATACCCGCGCATGACCCAGGTGGCAAAAGTCATAAACTGTCATACCACAGACGTACATACGAACCTTGCCTGGGTCAATAGAGGTGAACTCTTCTTTGCGGTTAGTGAGATTATTGTAAATCTTGAGCATTTTTATCCCGAACATGAAGTGAAATAAATGGCATGCCGCACATGGTAAACCAAAGCCAAGCTGCCACATAGTCTGGCATCTGATACATATTGGAACTTTTCAGCTACAAATAGCTCGAAAACAGGGCTATGATCCTGTTCAATTGCCCGTTCTGAGATTATGATTAGGCGTTGCCTTGGCTAACTTGTTTTAGGAACCGAATACCCATGAAAGACCTGCTTACCAGACTTCTCATTATCAGCCTTCTCACTCTGGGCTGGTTCTCCAGCGTCCAGGCAGAATCAACCAGAGTGCTGATAAAAACCAGCATGGGCAATATCGAGCTTGAGCTGGACGGTGCCAAGGCACCAGAATCTGTGAAGAATTTCCTGGCATATGTGGATAGCGGCTTCTACAACGGCACCATATTTCACCGTGTAATGGCAGAGTTCATGGTTCAGGGAGGCGGCTTCACCACAGATTTCAAGCGCAAGAAAACCAACGCCCCAGTAAAAAACGAGGCCAAGAACGGGTTGAAGAATAACCGAGGCACCGTTGCCATGGCTCGTACCAGGCCCCCACACTCAGCCACGGCCCAATTCTTCATTAATCATGTCAACAATCACACCTTAAACTACCCGGCTAATGATGGTTGGGGGTATGCCGTATTCGGCAAAGTCACCAAAGGCATGGATGTAGTAGATAAGATTGCTGCCGTTCCCACCGGCACTCAAAATGGCATGCGTAACGTCCCAAACACCGCTGTCATCATCAACAGTATCAGTCGTCTGTAAACTATTTTTAACGTCCGGAAACCCAATAAATGATCATCTTAAAAACCAATATGGGCGACATCTCCATTGAGTTGAATGAGGAGAAGGCCCCAATCACCAGCGCCAATTTCAAGCAATATGTCGAAGATGACTTCTATGATGGCACCATTTTCCACCGGGTTATTGATAATTTCATGATCCAGGGCGGCGGCTTTGAACCTGGAATGAACCAAAAAACCACCCGCCCTAACATCGAAAACGAAGCCAAAAATGGTCTCGCCAACGAGCCTGGAAGCCTTGCCATGGCTCGCACCACAGATCCCCACTCAGCCTCAGCCCAATTTTTTATCAACCTGTCCGATAACAAGTTCCTTGACTATCCTGGGCAAGATGGTTGGGGTTACTGCGTTTTTGCTAAGGTTGTAGCTGGAATGGATATTGTGGACAAGATCCGAGGCGTTAAGACCACCTCCAGCATGGGCCACCAGGATGTCCCAGAGGAAGACGTGGTTATCGAAACAGCGGAAATTACAGATTAATCTATTCATTTCAGACCTCCATCTCAAGCAGGAACAGCCAGACACCATTGAGCTGTTCCTGCGGTTTTTGCAGCAGCAGGCCTCCACAGCAGACAACCTCTATATACTGGGCGACCTGTTCGACACCTGGGTCGGCGACGACGACACCGCTACCCCTGTCCCCGAAATCACAACTGCCCTGCGTGAGCTAGCGGATAAAGGCACCCGCATTTTCCTCCAGCACGGCAACCGTGATTTTCTGCTGGGCGATGAATTTATGGCTGCAACCGGCTGCGCTCTCCTGCCAGATCCACACTGCATAGACCTTGCCGGCATACCAACCCTGCTTATGCATGGAGACCTGCTCTGCACCGATGATACAGAATACCAACAGGCTCGCATCTTCTTGCGCGGCGAAGCCTTTACCCAGGATTTTTTATCCAAAGACATTGCGACCCGCAAAGGCATTGCTGCTGACTATCGCAAGCGTAGCGGTGAGGTGACCTCCATCAAAACCGATGGCATCATGGATGTAAATCAAGAGACTGTGGTCACCACCATGAGGCAATATGGTGTTCTGCGGCTAATACACGGCCATACACACAGACCAGGAATTCACGACTTTGATTTAGATGGGCAGCCGGCCCAACGAATCGTATTGTCCGAATGGCACCATGACCACAGTGCCGCATTGCAGGTAACTGGCAACTCATTCACCATCCAACAGATTCAACCGTAGGATAGTCCCCCGCACAAGGATGGCCTATACTACGCGCCTTCCTCAACCACAAGATTGCCCATATGAACCCGGATCTGGCCAAGCTCCAGCCCTACCCCTTTGAAAAGCTGGCAGCATTGAAAGGAGGCATCACTCCACCAGCCGGACTGGATCATATTGCCCTATCCATTGGGGAGCCAAAGCATCCCACACCAAACTTCATTGCTGAAGAGCTACTGACTCATCTACACAGCCTCTCCAGTTACCCAATTACCAAGGGTACACAGGCACTGCGCCAAGCCATTGCCGATTGGCTGATCCACCGTTTTAAGCTCTTGAACGGGATCGACCCAGAGACTCAGGTACTACCGGTAAACGGCACCCGCGAGGCCCTGTTTGCCTTCGCCCAAACCATTATTGACCGCAGCCAAAACCCGTTGGTGCTCATGCCCAACCCCTTCTACCAAATATACGAAGGGGCCGCCCTGCTGGCTGGGGCAGAGCCACACTTTCTACCCTGCACCGCAGAATCCGGCTTCACCCCGGATTTTGCAGCCGTAAATGACGCTACCTGGGATCGTTGCCAGCTACTCTACCTCTGCTCACCCCACAACCCAACAGGTAGCGTGATTGGCATTGAGCAACTCCAGCAACTGATAAATCTGGCAGCAAAACACAATTTCATCATCGCCGCAGACGAGTGCTATTCTGAGATCTACCCAGATGAATCAAACCCGCCCCCCAGCCTGCTGCAAGCAGCAACCGAGATGGGCAACACCGAGTACCAACACTGCATGGTATTTAACAGCCTCTCAAAACGCTCTAATGCGCCTGGGATGCGCTCAGGGTTCGTCGCAGGTAATGCGGCCATCATAGCTTCCTTCTGCCGCTACCGCACATACCACGGCTGCGCCATGCCACTGCCTGTCCAGGCCGCCAGCATAAAGGCCTGGGGGAATGAAACCCACGTACAGCACAGCAGGGAACTCTACAGAGAAAAGTTCACCGCCGTTTTAAACGCTCTGGGCGACCTGTTACCGATACAGCAACCGGATGCAGGCTTCTACCTCTGGCCGGAGACTCCCATCCCTGACCCTGAATTTGCCCAGGGGCTATTCGCCCAGCAAAACATCAGCGTGCTACCGGGGAGTTATCTATCCCGTAACCTCAATGGCCACAACCCCGGCCAAAACAGAATACGCATGGCCCTGGTGGCCCCGCTGGATGAATGTATCGCCGCAGCAAGACGCATAAAAACATTTATTGAATCTACTGAAAACCGGAGACAAATATGAGCGACATACAAGCGATTATCGAAGGGGCCTTTGAAAACCGCGCCAACATAAACCCACGTAGCGTAGATACCTTGGTACGAGATACCGTGCTTACATCTATTGAGCAACTGGACAAAGGCGAAATCCGCGTGGCCGAGAAAAAAAATGGCGAATGGATAGTCAATGACTGGGTCAAGAAAGCTGTACTACTCTCATTCTGCATCAACGATAACGAATTCATAAAAGGTGGCTTCTCCAACTATTACGACAAGGTGGACTCCAAATACGCAAACCACTGCTCCCGCTCCTTTCGTGATGAAGGTGTGCGAGTGGTGCCACCTGCTACCGCACGCAAAGGCAGCTATATTGCCCCTGGCACCGTCCTCATGCCCAGCTACGTCAACATCGGTGCCTACGTGGATAGTGGCACTATGGTAGACACCTGGGCGACCGTTGGCTCTTGCGCCCAGATTGGTAAAAATGTCCATCTCTCCGGCGGGGTTGGCATCGGCGGCGTACTGGAACCACTGCAAGCCACTCCAACCATCATTGAAGACAACTGCTTCATCGGCGCCCGCTCAGAGATCGTGGAAGGCGTCATAATTGAAGAAGGTGCCGTTATCTCTATGGGTGTCTTCATTGGCCAAAGCACCAAGATCTACAATCGCGAGACCGGCGAGATCAGCTATGGTCGAGTCCCGGCTGGCTCCGTAGTAATCGCTGGCAGCCTGCCATCCGCCGATGGCAAATACAGCCTCAACTGCGCCGTGATCGTCAAGCAGGTGGATGCAAAAACCCGTAGTAAAGTGGGTCTCAATGAGCTACTGCGCATCGACTAGCCGATACCATGAGCACAATCAATCTCGCCATCGAACTGGTTAAACGCCGATCCATCACCCCGGAGGATGCTGGCTGCCAGAATCTTATGATCCAGCGTCTTGAAGCCATTGGCTTTAAGGTCGAGCGGCTGCCGTTTGGCGAGGTGCATAACTTCTGGGCCAGGCGCGGCACAGAAGGCCCGTTGTTTGCCTTTGCAGGCCACACCGATGTCGTCCTCCCAGGTAACCTGGAGAAATGGGACTCCGACCCCTTCAAGCCAGAGATCCGCAACGGTCAATTATATGGGCGAGGCACAGCAGACATGAAAGGCAGTCTTGCTGCCATGATTACCGCCTGCGAGGCCTTCATTAAAGAACATCCAGATCACAATGGCTCTATCGGATTTCTCATTACCAGTGATGAAGAAGGGTCGGCAGTAAACGGCACTGTAAAGGTAATAGAGGCGCTGGAGGCCCGCAACGAAAAAATCGACTACTGCCTGGTTGGGGAACCATCCAGTGATAAAAGGCTTGGCGATACCGTCAAAAATGGCCGTCGAGGATCACTGCACGGTTATCTCACCATCCACGGCAAGCAGGGGCATATCGCCTATCATCACCTGGCAAACAACCCCTTGCACAGTTTTGCCCCAATCTTAATGCAACTCTGTACTGAGAAGTGGTGTAGCGGCAACCAGCACTTCCCCGCTACAGGGTTTCAAATCTATCACCTGAAGCATGGCGCTGGAGCAGAAAACATCATTCCCGGAGAACTGGAGGTATTTTTCAACTTCCGTTTCACCACTGAGCTTAACCAAGCAGCCATCGACACCCGGATGCGGGAGATCCTCAACCAGGGAAATTTCGCCTACGACCTTAAGTGGAAGCTCTCCGGTCAGCCTTTTCTCACCGCAACCGGTACGCTACTGGATGCCACAGTGGCAGCAGTACAAGAGATCACTGGCGAAACACCAGAGCTTTCCACATCAGGTGGCACATCGGATGGACGATTTATCGCCCCCACCGGCGCGCAAGTGCTGGAACTGGGGCCGCTAAATGCAACCATTCACCAAATAAACGAATGCGTGAACATAGAAGACTTGGGTAAATTATCCGCAATTTATCAGGGGATATTAGGCAGGTTATTATCTTGATTTTACAAAACGTAGTTAGTGGCCAAGCTTGTCCTCGATAGCTTTATCCAACTTTCTCTTCAAGCTGGGATCTGACCTTGAGGCATCCATCATCTGAGTATACTCATCAACCGTAATTCCACCACCACCCTCAATGGCTAAAGCCAGCGCGGTATTTGCCTTCACTTTAAGCGCATGCCCTTCTTCCTCACTCGTCGCTGCTTCAATTTTTGGCCCCCATTCTTGAATGACCAGATCCATAGCAATAGAAGCATTAACATATGCATCGAGCTTATCTGCACTAATTTCGCTTCCGGCACTTACCAAGCCAGCTGTAAAAAGGTTGAAAACTGCTGCCAAAATAAGGGTGCCGGTAAATCGCTTAGTTGATGGTTTCATTAAGTTTTCTCAGAAATATTTGTCGAACGCCATGGTACCATACAATTAAGGTTTATTTATAGATACGATAAGCTGTCGCTGATGTGTCTCGCTGCACGCTATCCAGCTGCCTCCAGTGCCTGCTCCAAATCAGCAATAATATCGTCGATATGTTCAATCCCAACACACAGGCGCATCATCTCCGGCCTTACACCGGCTTTTTGTTGCTCTTCTTCGGTCAATTGCCGATGGGTTGTAGATGCTGGGTGGCAGGCCAGTGATTTAGTATCACCAATATTTACCAAACGGGTGAATAGATTCAGCGCATCATAAAATTTCACACCCGCCTCGAAGCCACCTTGTATACCAAAACTCAGCAGGGAGGCTGCTTGCCCACCCATATACTTACAAGCCAAGGCATGGTGTTCATCCGTCTCCAGCCCTGCAAATTTTATCCATTCTACCTGTGAATGCCGCTGTAGAAAGGCTGCAACAACGGCCGCATTTTCACAGTGGCGTTCCATCCGCAGATTGAGGGTTTCAATACCCTGCAACAGCAGGAATGCATTCATGGGAGACAGAGCCGAGCCGGTATTACGTAATAGCACAGTTCTACAGCGTCCGATATACGCAGCCTCACCTAACGCTTCGGTATAAACCACACCGTGATATGAAGGCTCAGGTTCATTTAGCATAGGGAATCTATCTGCATGTTCAGCCCATGGAAACTTGCCGGAATCCACTATAGCACCACCCAGCGAGGTTCCATGCCCACCCATATATTTGGTGAGAGAATGCACCACAATATCAGCCCCATGATCAATTGGCTTGCAGATTGCGGGTGTCGCAACGGTATTATCTACAATCAAGGGCACGCCATTCCTATGGGCCATTGCAGCCAGTGCCGCCAAATCCACGATATTACCTGCCGGGTTTCCTATGCTCTCACAATAGACGGCCTTGGTTCGTTTATCGATCAAACTTTCAAGGGCGGCTGTTGAATCATCCTCTGCAAATCGCACTTGGATTCCTTGATTTGGCAACATATGGTGAAACAAGGTGTAGGTGCCGCCGTAAAGCTGCGGGACTGAGACGATGTTATCCCCCATCCTGGTAATATTCAGGATGGCATAATTTATGGCGGCACTACCAGAAGCCACACCCAAGGCTGCGTGCCCATGTTCCAGTTCTGCAACCCGCTTCTCCAGCACATCCACAGTTGGATTCATGATGCGGGAATAGATGTTTCCCGGCACCGCAAGATTAAACAGGTCAGCACCGTGTTGAGCGCTATCAAACTCGTAGGCAACAGTCTGATAAATGGGCACTGCAACGGCTTTAGTGGTGGGATCCGGGGTAAAGCCCGCATGAATTGCCATAGTTTCATCTTTCATAGTTATTCTCGGAGCCTCCTAGGCCATTCCCATTTGTGTAAGCAGCTCATCAACCTCGCCACGCATCGCTGAATCAGCCATGGTGTACAGCTTTGATTCCTCTTTTCGATTATGCTGCTGCATCATCGTAAGCAACGTATCTGCCTGCCCCATGAATTGTTCCTGCTCCTTACAATTAATGTTTTCTCCGGCCTCAAAAATCATAATCCGCATCTGCATATGTTCATTCATTAAGGCTTCTGTCACACTGCTGAGATTCGTTTTCACGGTATATGCAGGGAACAGCACCGTCTCCTCCATGATGAAATGATGCTCAATGGTATCCTCAAACTCCTTGAACAAATCGGCTGCTTTCTCCCAATCTGCATTGGCTACAGCCTCCTCGGCCAGAGCAAACATCTCATCACAACGCTTGTGATCTGTGGTCATGGTTTCTGTGATTTTTCGCATTCGTATTCTCGTCTGTAGAAAAGTAACGACACCTAAAGCTATGGGCTTGCTATTTATCTGTAATAATATCACTAATTCATGATGACAGATTACCCACTTTGGGAACTATTTTTCAGTGCCCTCGTCTCTTCCACCCTGCTCCCCGGCGGTTCTGAGGCCCTGCTGGCCTATCAGGCCAGCAATCAAATCAGCCATCCTTTGGCACTGCTAATGGCAGCTACTATCGGCAACAGCCTGGGCGGCATGCTCACCTGGTTGCTGGGACGATGGCTGGCCTGGCGTTTCCCGGCACGAGAGCTGGAGCAGAAACACCACACGGCCATGAGACGCCTCAAGCATTGGGGAACCCCGGCCTTGCTTTTCTCCTGGCTGCCAGTGGTTGGCGACCCACTCTGTCTGGCTGCAGGCTGGCTGCGCACCAACTGGCTACAGTCACTGATATTCATTTCAGTTGGTAAAGCCCTGCGCTATAGCACCATCATCTGGTTATTGGAGCCTTGACGAAACCCCTCTCACATCGGATCATGCACAACCTCATGTGACAATACCCAAAGCAGGAGTGGTTCCAGTATGAAACACCGTACTTTAAGATTGGTCAATTTGCTGCCAATACTAGCCATGCTACTTGCCGCCATCACCCTGACCGGGTGTGAAGGCGGAAACGATGGCACATCTGCTCCGGCAACATCACAGGCACTCCCAAGCATTCAGCCTGATATAAGCCCTCATGATTCTATAATTCAAACTCTCAAGATCAGGTTATTTGATGAACCAGACAATGATGCTCTGCTGTCGGCCTTGGGAGATGCATACTTCGGAGCTCGCCAGTTTAAGGAATCCATATCTATCTACAAAAAGGCCATTGCCATTAACCCTGGCAACTATGATGCACTAAACGATCTTGGGCTGGCCTATTTCTATACTGGAAACACTGAAGTCGCCTTGGATTCTCTGGAAAGATCAACAACAGCTAACCCTGATTACAAATTTGCCTGGCTCAGTAAGGGTTTCATCCTCACATCCACAGGACGTTTTGATGAGGCAAAAGCAGCCCTGCATAAAGCCAAAGAGCTTGATCCAAACGGCAACATCGGCATTGAAGCTGACAATTTTCTAAGGCAAATTGAGGAGATGAAGGCTAAGCTGGTTGACGTGGGCGGGCAATAATCAATTTATGCAGGAGCATGGTATTGCACTGATCTCACTCCGAAACCCGACCCCGTAACGCCTTAGTTTTACCCCGCCTGGTTTTGCTATCCAGCCTCCTTTTATGAGAGCTTCTGGTCGCCTTGGTCGGTCGCCTTACTTTCTTTACAATAGCCACAGTTTTAATTAAAACCCGCAACCGTTCAAGGGCATCTTCCCGATTCTTCTCTTGAGTGCGGTACCTCTGGGCTTTGATAACAACGATGCCTGCCCTATTGATACGCCGGTCTCGCAGATCTAACATCGCTTGCTTATAGAAATCTGGTAATGAAGATGCTTTGATATCAAAGCGCAAGTGCATAGCCGAATGCACCTTATTGACATTCTGTCCCCCTGAACCTTGAGCCAGGATGGCAGAAAGTTCTATTTCATCATCAGGGATGGAAACATTGGTTGAGATTGTTAGCATGGGTAATATTATACCTTAGCTAAATTAGTCTTTAGGCCTACCCTCAGTGCCCATGGTTTTTTTAATATGCTCAATCTTTTCCTTTATCTCATTCGATTGCCTCTGTAGCGTTTGGCAGCAGATAGTTGCTCCTTGTGGGGATGCTTCATCTAAAAAATCCGTATGGTGATTCATGTGGAAGATTAATGATTCAAATGCAGCGCATAAAAATGAGCTGTAGTTATGCAATTCATCATATTGCTCAAACAGCTGATTGAGGAGTATGGGCAGTGAGATCTCGCTATCAGATACAATGGAATCCGCTGCTTCTTCAGGCACTGGCTTCTCCTTGTTGTTGATTCAGTCCACAGAGCAGACATCAATATGATTTATGCATCAATTGGTGTATTATGAGCCGCACAGATCATTAGTCAAGAGAATATGATGCAAATGATTAATAACGATTTCTTGCTAAAACTCGATTTCTTATTACAAAAGCGGGATATGTTTCCCTGGTTGATGTCACTTGGTTTCACTCAGGGGATGGTTAACCGCTTGAAAAAAGGTCAGCCACCTAGTGGTGAATTATTGCGTGCTCTCCAGAGAACTGAGCGGGTTTCACTGCGTTGGCTGATTGATGACTTGGGGCCGCCATACTCCATTACTCGTGCAGTGTCAGACGCAGATGCGACAGAGCAACTGGCTGCATTGCTGGATGCTAATGATTGGGATATTACTTTAGCTACGGCAGATAGTGTGGGGTTTGCAGTGGTTGTGCATCGTGATACCCAATATAAATATAGAGGTAAGGTGATTGCCTACCGGCAAGTGGAGGTGATTGCTGGCAGGGTCACTGTCGCAACAGCCAGCTGGCTGGCGGAGCAAGCTCGAGGAACTGGCCTGTTACGCTTGGAACCTGAAGATATGACCAGGCTGGAGAGTGGTCATTTAGGTAACATGGAGCTGTTTGGTTGGCAGGATGCCCGTAAGCAGTCTCCAGGGCTATGGCTCAACAGGCGTAGTGCTCCAGGGCAGTTGCCTCAGATAAATCCTACGCATAATAATGGCCCATATCCCATGCCTCAGGAAAGGAGTGAGGCCTTAATTGTCAATGAGGATCAGGGTCGTCATAACTGCACCCAAAGTACAGAGGAGACAGAGCTTCTGCATGAATACCGCCAACTTACGCCTGGGCAGCGTAGTGCAATAAGGGCTGTCCTCAGATCAATGATTTAGTCTTCCCGTGATGTGACTTCAAGTAGATGGTAACCAAACTGGGTCTCCACAGGGCCCTGTACAGTGCCGATCTCGGCACTGAAGACCACTTTGTCGAACTCAGGAACCATCATGCCGGGGCCAAATGAACCAAGATTGCCGCCATCGCGGCCAGATGGGCAGCTGGAGTGCTGCTTAGCCAGTTCAGCAAAATCTTCACCTGCTGCGATGCTGTCTTTCAATTCACTACACTTATCTTCGCTATCCACCAGGATATGCCGAGCTGTTGCACTTGCCATGTTTTTCTCCGGTTCAGGTAATAATCAGCGAACCATTCTACCGGAAACATGATATATGCGAAAATACCCCAGTATCATAAACTGAAGCAATACGACCATGCCTGCAAAAACTGAGATTACTCGTTTTACCGTAATCATCCTGCTGTCATTGGGTGGCGGGGTGGTTATTGGGCGACCTCTCCTGATGTTATTGCTGGGTGGAGTGCTTTACCTGGGCTGGCACTTTTACCATCTGCTGCGTTTATCCCGGTTACTTAGTGAAGGTCGGGAAATACCATCTCCTCCGCCAGGAGGACTCTGGAGCGAAGTCTTCGACCACATCAGACAACTTCAGATAAAAAGCCGGAAGCGAAAGCAGCGCCTTAATCGTTACTTCAGCCGCTTCAGGGAAGCTGCCACAGTATTGCCTGATGCGGCCATTATTGTGGGGCAACGTGGGGGCATCGAATGGTGCAACCCTGCGGCTGAGGTGCTGCTGGGGTTGCATTGGCCTCAGGTTGCTGGTGCAAATTTCAGCCAGCAGATGCAGCACCCGGTTCTGGAGGAATACCTTGCCAGTGATGATTTCAGTCGCCCATTAGAGTTCACCTCACCTGCCGATAAGAGCAAGGTGCTGAGTCTGCTGATTACACCTTTTGGCAAGAAAAAACAGCAGAACCTGATTATGGTGCAGGATATCACCAGGCTCTATCACCTGGATCAAGTCAGACGGGATTTTGTGGCCAACGTCTCACATGAGTTGCGTACCCCACTCACAGTAATTTCTGGTTTCCTGGAGACTATGGAGGATGCAGATGAGATTAACAGTAACTGGGGTTCTTCAATTCAGTTAATGCATCAGCAGGCGCTACGCATGGAAGAAACCATCAATGACCTGCTGGTTCTCTCGCGTCTGGAGATGGATGATGATCCTCCCGCCGGTGAGCCGGTTCAAGTTGCGCAGCTTTTGGCGGGCATTGTGGATGATGCCGAGGTTCTCAGTAACGAGGCCCAGCACCGCTTCAGTCTTGAGGCTGATCCCAAGCTACAACTCCGGGGGATAGAAAAAGAACTCCGTGGTGCTTTTTCCAACCTGATCTTCAATGCCGTGCACCACACACCAAGTGGTTCTGAAATCAGGGTTAGCTGGCAGATTGAAGAGCTAGGTGCCAGGTTTTCTGTTCAGGACACTGGAGAAGGCATTCCAGTGCGGCATATCCCTCGACTCACAGAACGTTTTTACCGGGTGGATTCAGCTCGCTCACGGGAGTCTGGTGGCACCGGTCTGGGCTTGGCTATCGTCAAACACACCCTCAATCGTCATGATGGGAAGCTGAATATTGTGAGCGAAGAGGGCAAAGGCAGCACCTTTAGTTGCTGGTTTCCTCAAGCCAGAATTGTCCAGGATGATGCCAATTAATTATCATATGCCTCTTTACCGCCCTCCCAGCGAGGGGAACAACCTGATTATCCAGGCCACCTTGGGATGTAGTTTTAACCAATGCAGCTTCTGCTCCATGTATCGCGATAAGCCGTACAGCCCCCGCCCACTAGAGGATGTGTTTGAGGATATCCGGCAGGCAGCCAATTGCTGGCCAGATGCCCATCGAGTATTTCTGGCAGATGGAGATGCCCTTAGCCTGCCTACCCAAACCCTACTAAAGATTCTGCGGGAGCTGACAGCCATGCTACCGCAACTGACCAGGGTCTCCTGCTATGCCACTCCAGCCAATATCTTACGCAAAACGCATGAAGAGTTAATGCAGGTGCGGCAACATGGACTGAAGCTGCTTTACCTGGGGATTGAATCAGGCTCCAATCTGATTCTTAAAAAGATCACCAAGGGGGCAACTCAGAATGGCATTGCCAAAGCCATGACCAAGGCCCATGATTCAGGTCTGAAAGTATCGGGCACTGTTATCCTGGGACTTGGAGGTAGTACCCACTGGCAAGAACATATTGACGGTACCATTGAGCTGCTCAACCGTGCTTCCATCACCTATCTGTCCACCTTGCAACTCTATCTGGAACATAATGTAAAAATGGAGTTCCAAGCTAAGTATGGAGAACCTTTCACGATGCCAGATGATATTGCCATCCTCCGAGAGCAGGTTCGGTTGGTTAGTGGATTGAATCCACCAACACCGGTGATCTTTCGTTCTAACCACGCCTCTAATGCCCTAGCCTTGGCTGGTAATCTGCCTCGTGATAAGGAACAACTGCTGGCTCAACTGCATGCAGCAATAAATGGGCAGCAACCATTGCGGCATTATAGCTTGCGGGGGCTGTGATGGTGTTACACCGGCAGGCCAGGTTTTGTTCAAGAGCTATTGTTGTTATTATCCTAGGAAAATCAGTTGAACCTACTGTAGACGTCTATGGTGAATGATTTTTTTACTAAGGGAGCCAGTGGTATTAATGAATGTATTCACAGCACCTAAACATTCCAGCAGGTTGGTAGGGTCAGCGCTCTTCCTGCTAATGGTCTTTGTGTCATATTCAATCATGGCACAGGATGCTGCTTTGCCTAAGTCGTCCTACGACTGCACAAGGCTGGCTATTAATAATGTAGATGAGCTGGAACTCACAAGACAAGAAAAACTAGATATGTTGGAAGGTGCATTTTTTGATTCTATCGATAGATACAGTGAATGTATGGACCGTGTGCAGGCTGATATGGCCAAATCCAGCGGTTCCGGGAACGGAGCTGCCAACGGTAGTAGCACTGGTTCTGGTATCAATGAGAGTAGCAGCAGTGGCACAAGTAGCCATAATGATCAGCAAAATACAAATGAAGCATCAACTCAAAATGTGAACCAATCCCCTCAGCCCAAACCTATTCATCCAGGTGATACGCTGCCGCGTGGTGCACCAGACCAGGTGATTGCGCCAAAGGATAATGATTCAATCATATGCAAAATTCTTTACGATGAAATTGCTAATGAATCTGACCAAGCTATAAAATCAGGCTTGATAAAACAACATGACCAGTATGATTGCAGCAAATAAAAGTTACTATTCGGTTCTGATAGAAAGTGTTGTTTATTGCCATGGATTACAAGGTGGCTGAATAGTTATGCATCTTAATGATATGCCCATATAAGGGAGCAGACTTACCATGGTAGCCACGCCTGACCCATCTGTAAAAATGAGGACATTAAAAAATAATTTTCATCTGGCTTATCGCTTTATTCTGCTTGTAATGTTGTTGGTATTAGCTGGTTGTCAAACTACAAATAATGCTACCCGAACAGACAATAGTGGTCAATCACAGCCTCTGATGGTTGGCCCTAGTGGCTATACTTTACAGGAAAAAAATAATCTAACCTACACATATAACTCTGATATATACCTTGATGTTGTGATTCCGATTTTTGATCCTGGGTTGCCATTAGACGCTCATGGCGAAATTGATTATGAGAGAGTTGAAGAGGAAAACATCTGGCCTCAACTGCGCCGTGCGGAAGCAAAGCGCTTTGCCATCCAAACGAAACAGGCGCTTGAAAAAATCAGAGCATTTGGCAGTGTTAGCGTGGTGCCTACAGCCAACACAACGGGGGATCTGTTCTTATTAGGCAGTGTTGACTATTCAGATAGTGAGATTGTGAAGATCACCGCAACTGTCGTTGATAGTACAGGCAAAATATGGGGCAAACGTCAATTTGAACACAGAGTATCCACCGGTTTCTTTCGCGATTCACTAAATGATAATAAAAATCCATATGGGCCAGTTTTTAGGCAAATGGGAGATTATGTCTATACGCTTTTGCTACAAAGATCTGAAGCACGAAAGAAGACCATAAAAGATACGGCCATGCTTCGTTATGCTCAGGCCTACTCACCTGAAGTATTCAATCAATATGTAGGCACCACGCTAGTGGGTGGTATGTTTGGATTACAAGAGCGTTATGAGTTTACTCTCTTAAGCTTGCCAAGTGAAAATGATGCCATGCTAAACCGGATTGAATCATTGCGGCATCAGGAACAGATGTTTATTGACCGCCTTCAGGATCAGTATACAGCGTTTGATATGAATACGGTGGAAGCCTATCGAGCATGGCAGAAGGAAACTTTACCAGAGGCAAAGGCTGCCAGAAAAGCGCGTAGTGATAAAACTACAAAGCAAATCATTGGTGGCTTACTCACTGCAGCAGCCATTATTGGTGCAACACAAGCAGACTCCAGCCTGCAAGGGGTTCTGGTAGCAGGTGCTGCTGTAGGTGCAGTTTACTCATTTAAGCGAGCATCTGAGCTGGATGCTGAGTTAAGCGTTCATAAAGCGACACTTAACGAGATGGGGGAAAACCTGGACATAGCATTGGGAGCACAAAGCCTGGAACTGGATAATAAAACCATTGAACTGACTGGCACAGCAGGTGAACAGTATGAGCAATGGAAAGCACATCTCTATAAGATTTATCAATTGGAAAAGACCCCGTATAAGGCGCTTTGATCGAGATATAGCGGAATGCTTGTGAGTCTACTCTGCATGTATTCGTGGCTGGGCTAATTTTATGGAAGACTCTTCAGGCTCGGTGCAGCAAGCTCACATGAATACCACTGACACAATTATTCAGGCGGCTAAGCTGAAGCAGGAAAAAAGCCTGAAGGGGGGAGCGATCATTGCGGTTGCAGCCCTCCTGATTGCAGTTGCTGTCTATGGCTTTTATCAATATGCTGGGAAATCGCCATCAGAGTCAGTCAGTAGTGCAGCCACTGCACATCAAACCAGTAACCCGAACCCTGCCGCAAATAAGGCCAGTGTCGTTGATACGGCTGAGCAGCGTGAGGCATTCAAGAATGCGCTAGGGAAATTTGAGCAGGATATTCAACCTATTCTTGATGCCCCAGGACTCATCAACTGGAGCCGTAAAAGGGTAGCGGCGATTAATCTCTTGAAAGAGCAGGCAGTGATAGAGTTTGCCAAAGGTCTATACCTATCAGCCACGGCGACCCTTGAGGAGGTTGAAGCAGACACACTGGCATTGAAAGTTCAGTGGAATGCTGAATTTCAGAAGAACTATGTCAAGGCACAGCAAGCCTTTGAGAGCGATGATGACAGCCGAGCAACATTGTCATTGAATAAGGCGCTGAATTTAAAACCGGATAACCGAGAGGCATTGGCGCTACAAGCCAGACTGGAGGTTTTGCCAGAGGTGATAAGATTACAGCAGCAACATAAGATAGCTGTTATTGAAAATAATCCAGAAAAACAGCTAGCTATCCTGAGAGATATTGTTGCACTCGACCCACAGCGCCCAGTGGCAAGTGCGTCTATTCAGCGCCTTGAAAAACAGCTTGCTGAAGGCGCTTATTCAAGATTGGTAAACAAAGCACTTGAAGGCATAGAGTACAGTGATCCGTCGAGCGCAGCAGCTGCCATTGCCAAAGCGAGTAAAATCAAACCTAATTCGCCTGAACTGGCTATGCTTAACCAGCAGTTGAATGCCCTGCAATCTGAGCATGCCTTGGCGCGTTCTCATGTCCAGGCCAAAAAGCTAAAGGCACAAGATGATTGGCAGGGCGTCAGAACCAGTATGCAGCGTGCAGACGCTCAGCCTGACAGTAATAAAACCACCCAACAATACCTGGACGCAGCTGATAAAATTACGGCTTTACAGAAAAGAGCTGATGCCTATCTTACCAATCACGAACGACTCAAGGATGCTAATATCAGGCATGGTGCTAAATCCCTTGTCAGAGAGTCTGTTCCCCACCTTGCTGAGAGTGATTCACTCAGTAAAAAGGTTTTTCAACTGAGCAAATTATTAGACAGGGCAGCAACCCTCATTACAGTACGCGTGATTTCTGATGGCAAAACCGATATTGCTGTGCTTGGTGAGGGAATAGTGGGTGAGGTTTTTCAAAAAGATATTAAGTTGTCCCCTGGTCGTTATATCCTTGAGGGTAAACGCAGAGGGTATCGCAATAAACAAATTATCCTGAATGTAGATAGTGAACAGCCCTTGATGGAAGCAACACTGGTATGTGATGAGCGAATTAGATAAACGTCTGCAACAAAATCAAAAAGCAAACTGGGTAAGATACTTACTTGGTTTCATCGTGGTTGCCATGTTGGTATTTGGTTACCTGACCTGGTTGTTCTTTACCAAAGGCTATGAAATTGTTGTTAGCCCTGCGCAAGCAAAACCTACTGCTTTTGTCGAGGTTGCAGAAGGTAGTGGTTTTGCATTAGGCACCCGTGTTTATGCAGTGGGTGGCAATTTTGTGATTGCGGTCGGCGCAGAGAAGTTCCAGACATCAAATATTCATATAACAGCGGCGTCTGAGAAGGTTATTGAGGTAAAGCTTGCGCCAAAGCCTGGGCGAATTATTGTCTCTACCTTACCCCAGGATGAGAATACCACTTGGAACATAGATGGGAAGCTGGTTGCGGTCTCCAGATCACTTGATCATGAATTGCGACCAGATCATTACCAACTGCGCATTGATAGCAAATTCAGAATGCCAATTGAGCAGGATATTGTTATTAAGCCAGATGAGACGCAGCACCTTGCAGTTACACTTCCAACCTTCACCAGCACGTTAAAAATCACTAGCAAGCCACTAAAAGCCAATATCTACCTTGATAATGAGTTGATTGGTACGAGTCCATTGTCGATGGATAAACCAGGAGGTAGCTATGAGGTAAAAATCGTGCTGGATGGCTTTAAGATACTCAGGGAAACGGTTGAACTAACCAATGAAAATCTGCAAGTGGCAAGACACTATTTCCTTGAACCACAGCAGGGTATGATCACGATTAATGTCCAGCCAGATGGTGGTTCCTTGTTGATTGGAGGGGAGCCTAAAAAGCCTGGTGATATTAGCATTGATGCCAATAGCACCTATACCATTAGATATCAGAAGCCAGGGTATTTTGGTTTCTTGAAAAAAGTGAAACTTAAACCAGGGGAAACCAAGGAATTTAACATAAATCTCAAGCGGGAATATGGTGAGGTCAGTATTACCTCAAAACCTGAAGCAGAAGTATTTGTTACTGGTAAATCACAGGGTTTCACACCACTGACATTACGGCTACCCGCCATAAGCCAGAAAATTTCACTTAAAAAGACAGGTTATCGCACGGTAACAAACACTTTGATTCCTACATCGAAAAAACCCCATGTGATTAAAGCAGTGCTGCTTACCGAGTTTGATGCCAGACAGAAAAATGGAAAGCCTTCTTTTGCACAAACACTGGGCATTGATATGCGTCCCTTTGCGCCCAGTGCTTTCACCATGGGATCACCGCCAAATGAACAAGGGCGGAGGAGAAATGAGTTCCAGATTCCAGTCAGTTTTTCCAGAAACATATGGGTTAGTCGGCATGAAATCACTGAAGCACAGTTTCAGCGGTTTGATCCTAATAGCAAAAAATCTACGCTGCCTAAAACCAGTATTAGCTGGATGCAGGCAGCGGCCTTCTGCAACTGGCTCAGCCAACAGGAGGGGCTGCCTAAATTTTATAACATTAAGAATGGGCGTGTTGATGGCTACAATATCAGTGCAAATGGGTATCGCCTTCTAACAGAGGCTGAATGGGAATGGTTGGCTGCTAAGGCTAAACGATCTAAAAAAACAAGATTTGTATGGGGGGATATGGAGCGCATACCGCATGATGTCGGTAACCTTTCCGATAAATCCAATAAAGGAAAACAACCTTTCTATTTAGCTGATTATAGTGATAGTTTTCCTGCTCTGGCACCAGTAGGCAGTTTTAAAGCTGACCGCATTGGCCTGTTTGACATGGCTGGAAATGTGAGCGAATGGGTAAATGATAAATACAGCAATACTCCTGTAGATACTTCAATAAACCATGTTGATTACCAGGGGGCAACTCGCGGAATCAATCATGTTTTCAAAGGTGCTAATTATACAAGTGGCAGGATTAGCCGTTTAAGAACGGCTTATCGTGAGTCATCAGATACCGCAAGTGATACGATTGGTTTTAGAGTTGCCAGATATAAGTAGGAGCTTTATCACATGAAAAATAAATTTCTAAAACGACTTATGGTAATGGTGATCTTGCTGCTTGCCTGTTTTGCTGTCACTGCTATTACAATAAGCCTTGATTCTCCGGCTAGTTTTCCTGTGGATATCTGAGCTATGAATAAAAATACCATGACCATGAACCCATCTGCAGTGCTTTCAGGTACTGTTTTTATTGCTACAGTGACTGTTATCCATCTTGTATACGAGGGCGTTATCAGGCCTGCTGCAAATGCTCTGGTCAGTGCGCAAGGCGCTGCTGCTGCCAATGATTTTTGGGTGGTTGTGAAAGATCTTGAGCAGCAAGCGGCTATCAGCCTGGGGTTCTTCTGCATCTTTCTTATGCTTTACAAATATATACGCCTGATCAATGAAGAACCATTCTATACGCAGGATTTTCTGCCTGAACACAAGTATGACAAAACCATGCCACTTGATGTGGATGCCGCATTGGCTGAGTTAGAGGGGAGTCAGTACCGGGATAATAGCGCTATAGAGACCTGGATAAACTGTATTCAGCGATATAAAAACACCAGCAATGTACAGCACGCATCGGATGCCATTGTATCTAGTGTTGATAATCTCTCTATGCAACTGGAATCTGGCAACAGCATGATACGTTATTTCATCTGGGCAATCCCCAGCATTGGGTTTGTGGGAACTGTCAGGGGGATAGGTGGAGCCTTGGGTAAAGCAGAAGAGGCTGTCTCAGGTGACATTTCAGGCATGGTGGACAAACTTGGCATGGCCTTTAACTCAACACTGGTCTCATTGTTGGTATCCCTAGTGTTAATGTTATTCCTGCATATGCTAAATAAGCGACAGGATGAGATGGTGATACGAACCAAAAAATCCTGTGAAATGCACCTGTTGACCCATCTGCATAACCGCTCTCAATGAGGAGACGCGCTAAAGCGGATGAATTTAATCTGGCCTTTTTAGATGTAATGGCTTGTGGGCTTGGCGCTGTAATCCTGATATTGATTATTATAAAGTTTAATGCCAATAGCCTGATCCCCAGTGATGAAATTGTAAAACTCAAAGAAGATCTGGCTGCTATAGAAAACCAAAGAAATGAGTTAAAGCAGAGCATAGATTTGGTAGCGGATGATGTTGCCAGGGAAAGTGCAACCCAGGAAGCGTTAAAAGTGCAGATTGAGCAGTTAAAAGTTCAACAGGATGCAACACGGCAGGCACTATTAGACAAAGTTGCCGTGGTTGCTGACCTGGAAGATGCTGTTGTTGCCAGTGCCACACACACAGCGGATGACCCTATCACCTTGAAAGGCGGGGGAGAGGAAAATTACCTGTTGGGCCTGCAGGTGAAAGGGCGAAGGATTGGTATCTTACTGGATAAAAGCGCCTCCATGACCAACGAGAATTTGCTTGATGTCATAAAAACAAAGATGAAATCAGGTGCTGAGAAGAGCACTGCACCAAAGTGGCAACGTACCAAACGCATAGCAAAATGGCTACTGGCCAGATTGCCTGATGATGCAAAAGTCAGCATGGTGGCTTTTAGTAATACGGCCAAATTCCTTGGAAAGCAGCAAGTTTATTCAGCTAATCAGACACAGAGCATGAAGATCCTGGCAGCCGAAGTAGATAAACTGATACCAGAACATGGCACTAACCTCCAAATCGGCCTGGAGACCATCAGCAAAACAATGCCAGATATGACCCACCTCTATCTGGTAACAGATGGATTGCCCACCCTTGGAAATCAATCCAGCTCACTAAAGAGCTACAGAAAATGCAAAAGTTTTTTTGGCACGGCAAAAACCATCTCAGGTGAGTGTCGCTTGCTTTTGTTTCAGCATGCTGTGAAAAATGCAGCACCCAGAAAGGTTGAAACAAATATTATTTTACTGCCGCTGGAAGGTGATCCACAGGCACCACAGGCCTATTGGGAGTGGAGTGCTTTAACGGGCGGGATCATGATCAGCCCTGCGAGCACCTGGCCATGAGACGGCAACGTGCTCCTGTTGCGATCTTTAGCCTGGCATTCCTTGATATTATCTCCTGTGCCTTCGGCGCAGTGGTGATGTTGATCCTGTTGGCTAATAATGGTGATGATGGAACATTCAATGACAGCAGCCAGATCACCACTATTATTCAAGCCATCACCAGTGCAAAGAGCAGTATCGGTGAATTAAGGCAGGCACAATCGGATAAGCTGGAGCAACTGAAGCAGATGCAAGCTGACTCTGCCAGCAATAGAGATAATGCTGATGCGTTGACTGCCGACATTGCCCGAGCAAAAAACAATGTTCAGCAACTTACGGATGCAGCCAGCGGGCTAGAACAAACCATGATAGAGCGAGAGCGGGCAGCGACTCAGGAAGGAAATGCCAAAGAGCGGGATGCAGAAGTGGGTGGCATACCGGTAGACAGCGAATATGTCATCTTTATAATAGATACATCAGGGAGCATGGGCAGGATCTGGCAAAATGTACTGCAAACTGTATCAGAGGTTCTCAATAACCATCCCAGAGTTAAGGGCTTTCAGGTAATGTCTGACAATGGTGTTTACCTGCTTTCTGCAACCAAGGGCCGATGGCGTAAAGATACACCGCAACAACGTGCATCTGTCCTTAAAGCTATGAGAAGCTGGTCAGCATCATCAAGCAGCTCTCCTTTAGAGGGTATTGAGGTAGCTTTACGCACTTATGCCCAAAAAACCGATTCACTGGCACTTTATATTTTTGGTGATGATTACACTGGCGGATCTTACGATAAATCTGTTGCGCGTGTTAATCAACTCAATACCAACAAGCGTACTGGTAAAAAGGTTGCCCGTATCCACGGTATAGGGTTTATTTCAGGCAATAGACCTATCGCCAAATTTTCCACCTTTATGCGAGAAGTGGCCAGACAAAACAACGGTACCTTTATGGCGTTAGCTAAGTAGGGTGAAAATACTCCATTCAACTTGCTGTCCATTTGTCAGCTACACGGGTATTTTATAGATGCAAAGAAAAATCAAGCTATTGCAATCCCTTATTTTAGCAGTTGGTGTGTCACTGCTCTCCGCTTGCGCCGTTAATCCGGTGACAGGTAAGGATGAGTTGGCTTTATTTTCTGAGTCCTGGGAGCTTGAGACCGGACGTGAGCAGTATAGCCCCAGCCGCCAGATGCAGGGTGGTGATTATGATCTGGATCCTGGGTTGAGTCGTTATGTAAATGAGGTTGGTCAGCGTCTGGCCGCAGCAAGTGATCGTAAGCTGCCTTATGAGTTTGAAGTGATTAATGACTCTTCTCCCAATGCCTGGGCACTGCCCGGTGGGAAGATTGCTATCAATCGCGGTCTGCTGCTTGAGCTAGAGACTGAGGCGGAACTGGCAGCAGTACTGAGCCATGAGATAGTACATACTGCCGCACGGCATGGGGCCAAGGGGATGGAACGAGGCATGCTGTTGCAGGGGGTTGTTCTTGCTGCTGGGATGGCTTCTAGTAATAGTGATTATTCCAGAGTTGCAGTTGGAGCGGCTGCTGTGGGGGCCAACCTGGTTAATCAGCGCTATTCCCGTGGTGCGGAAACTGAATCTGATTACTATGGCATGGTCTATATGGTACGAGCTGGGTATAACCCGCAGGCTGCTGTTAAGTTGCAGGAGACCTTTGTGCGACTCTCAAAAGAAAAGAAGCAGGATTGGCTTTCCGGTTTGTTTGTCAGTCACCCGCCATCAAAGGAACGGGTGAGGCGTAACCGTGAGGCAGTGCAAAAACTGGGTGCCAAGGGCGGTGAATGGGGTCGGGAACGCTACCAGCGGGTGATGGCAAATTTGCATAGATCCAAGCCAGCATATGATGCCCTGGATGAGGGGCTTAAGGCGTTGCAGGATGGTGATGAGCGACAGGCCTTGAAGCTTGCAGGCAAGGCTATCAGCATCGAACCAAAGGAGGCGCTGTTCTATAGCCTTCGAGGAGATATTTTCTATAAGCAGAAACGGTATCAGCAAGCCTTGAAAGATTATAACCAGGCCTTGGATCACAACGATGGTTATTTTCGCTACTACCTGGAGCGTGGAGTTACGCGGGAAAAACTGAGGGATCAACAGGGTGCCAGACAGGATTTGAAAAAAAGCATTAAGCTGCTGCCTACTGCCATTGCATTCAATGCCCTGGGTAGGCTTGCACTTGTTTCGGGCAATCGGAGGCAGGCCAAGAAGTACTTTGGGCAGGCAGCCGGATCCAAGTCCCCTGATGGAATTGCTGCCGCCAGAGAACTGGTTCGCCTGGATATTTCAGATAATCCCAGGCGCTATTTCAAGGTTAATCTGGAGGCTCTTCGTAACGGTGATGTGGTGGCTTTAATTCACAACGGAACCAAAGAGCGACTACGTAATGTGCGTTTTGCAGTGGGGCAGCGTAGTGGCGGTGGCCGCTTGCTTAACCCTGATACCCACTATATCCGTGGGGTGATGCTCCCAGGTGAGACCGTCCAGATCAGAACCGGCATCCGTGGCTTGGCTAACAAGGGCCAGTTGCAGCAGTATGGCGTAATGGTGGTGGGTGCAGAAATCGCTAAGTAGTGTCCGTTCATGAACACCGTGCCAAAATCATTCGCGGTTGGCAACCGCTCCCTTGTGCCCCAGATGGTATACGGGCTGATCTTATGATCAGATATGGATTTATTGATGCTGAGAATAAGGGCTATACTGCGCTAAAAGGGGTTGCTGCCTGATAACCATTGCCAACTTCGTGTTATGCTCAAGAAACTCTTGCTGAATATTGAGGTCAAGCCAATATTGATCGCTAAAAAGGTTGTTTAATGAGGATACGAAACTATTTATTGATATTTCTCCTGATTGGGTGTGGTGCTCCGCCATGGGCGGTAGTTCCAGATGTCCCCCTCAGTGATCTGGTTCCAAGCAGGGCAAATCGCCAATCCACTCTCCTCATTACCAGTGTAATTCAACAGTATCACTATCGTAGCGTCCCCCTGGATGATGCCCTATCGGCACAGATTATGACGCGCTATTTGGATACACTTGATCCCAATCGCAGCTTTTTTACCGGCGAAGATATTAAGGAGTTTGAGGTCTATAACAATAAGCTGGACAACGCTCTCAAGCGTGCCTGGCTCGATCCCGCATTTAATATCTTCCGTGTTTACCGTAAGCATGTCGATGCGCAGATAAAACTCGCTTTGAGCCTGCTGGATGAGGATTTTGATTTCACCAGGGATGAGGAATACAGATTTGATCGCAGTGATGCTCCCTGGGCTAAGGATCAGGCCGCATTGGATGAGCAGTGGCGTAAACGGGTTAAGAATGATGTTCTGGGACTGCGGCTGGCGGACAAAGATGAAGAGGGTATTCGTCAAACCCTGCGTGACCGCTATGAGGGTATTGTCAGACGGTCTCACCAGCTTGCTGCCGATGATGTATACAATATTTTTATTAACGCCTATACCCTGAGCCTGGAACCACACACTTCGTATATGTCTCCCAGTTTGTCAGAAAACTTTGACATCAGCATGCGACTCTCTCTGGAAGGCATCGGTGCGGTGTTGAGTGTCAAAAATGAGTTTACGGTGGTGCAAAAAACAGTACCTGGAGGCCCGGCCGCCCTAAGTGGTCAGGTACATGCAGGGGATCGTATTTCAGGTGTTGGACAGGATGAAGATGGCGAGATGGTTGATGTGGTCGGGTGGCGGCTGCAAGATGTGGTAGAGCTGATTCGCGGCCCCAAGGACAGTATTGTGCGGCTACAGGTGTTGCCAAAAGATGTTGGTGTGGGCGGCCCTCCTAAGGAGGTGACCATCATCCGTGATAAGATAAAACTGGAGGAACAGGCGGCCAAGAAAGCCATTATTGAAGGTATTGAAGGGATTGGCAAGGGTCGGATTGGAGTGATCACAGTGCCCGCCTTTTATCGTGACTTTCAGGCATATGCGCGAGGAGATAAGAATTTTCGCAGTACCACCAGGGATGTGCGTAAACTGCTGGTGGAGCTGGCCAAAGAGAGTGTGGATGGAGTGGTTATAGATCTGCGCCAGAATGGCGGTGGCTCTCTCATTGAGGCGACAGAGTTGACTGGGTTATTTATCGAAACTGGCCCGGTAGTACAGGTGCAGGATACCCTGGGGAAATTGGAGATTGTGGCAGATCTGGATCCAGATGTCGCGTACAGTGGCCCACTGGCAGTGCTGGTTAATCGCAACAGTGCTTCAGCATCAGAGATCTTTGCTGGTGCTATGCAGGACTACCACCGCAGCATTATTATTGGTGAGCCTACCTTCGGTAAGGGCACAGTGCAGACATTGATTGATCTGAATAACCTAGTTGCGGTTGGGACAGAGCAATTGGGTCGGTTACGCCTGACTATGGCGCAATTTTTCCGTGTTAGCGGAGGCAGCACTCAGTTCCGTGGAGTGGTGCCGGATATTGTCTACCCAACGGCTAACACCGCAAAAGAACATGGCGAGCGATCTCTGGATAACGCATTGCCCTGGGCTAAGATAAAAGCTGTTAAATACCAGGCCAGCAATATGCTGGATATGGCGCGACTGCGGGAGCGCCACCTCAGCCGTATCGAGTCAGATGTGGGTTTTAATCTGCTGATGGAACAGAATAAGATACTGCAGGATGTCCGCGATGAGAATACGGTCAGCTTAATGGAGACCAAGCGTGAAGGTGAATGGGAAGAGCGCAATAAGCGGTTGCTGGATAGCCGTAACCGTTACCGTATTGCTAAGGGGCTGGAGCCGCTGGAGGACATAAAAAAAACTGCCGACTCTGAAGGAGCACATGGCAGCAAAACATCTGATGATGAAAAGGATGATGGGGTGAAGGAAATTATGGTAAACGAAGCTGCCTTGATCCTCATGGATCAGATTAATATACAGAGACCCAGTTCCGCTGAGCTGCATGCTGGTAAGCAGGAGGTGGTGATTGATGTCTTGCTGGATTGCGAGTTGGAGGGTGCCGGTTGCTAGCACTTCAACCGAGCATTAAAAACATAGGACTTTAGTACTTGTTTCATGCAGTAGAAAAGCGCCTGGCTCGCTTTATTAATGCTGGGCAGCATAGCCTGTTGTGGCAAGGCCAGATTGGTCTGGAGAAGGAGAGTCTGCGGGTTTCACCTGACGGGCAGATTGTAAGCACCTCACATCCACAGGCACTTGGTTCTGCTTTAACGCATCCCTACATCACCACCGATTATTCGGAAGCGTTAACAGAGTTTATTACCCCCCCATGTGACAGTGCTGATGCAGCCCTGTCATTCCTGCAGGATACTCAGAAATTCGTCTACGATAATCTGCAGGACGAGATTCTGTGGGCCACCAGTATGCCCTGCATTGTGGCTGGTGGTGACAATATCCCACTGGCTGAGTATGGCTCCTCCAACATTGGCATAATGAAGACCGTCTACCGGCGCGGGTTAGGTCATCGTTATGGCCGGACGATGCAGGTTATTGCTGGGGTTCACTTTAACTATTCCTTGCTGGAGGAATTCTGGCCTGCCTTCCAGGATTTAGAGCAAGATTCTCACCCTCTGAGATATTTTATCGATGATGCCTATCTGGGCTTGATTCGCAACCTGCAGCGCTACGGCTGGCTGATGCCATACCTGTTCGGCGCATCACCTGCCGTGTGCAAAAGTTTTCTGGGTGGCCGTGATACTGACCTGGAAGAATTTGATCCCTATACCTATTTCAAGCCATTTGCCACCTCCTTGCGTATGGGGGATATTGGCTACACAAATAGCAAAGAGGCAGGCGTTGGGATTAAGGCTGACTATGACCATTTAGAGGCCTATATTGCCTCTTTGAGCCGTGCCATCAATATGCCATGCCCACAGTGGCAGGAAATTGGAGTCAAGGTAAATGGCAGCTATGAGCAGTTGAATGCCAACATTCTCCAGATCGAGAATGAGTACTACAGCACAGTGCGCCCCAAACAAGTGCCACAAGGTAATGAAAAACCCACTTTAGCTCTTAGTCAGCGCGGGGTGCGTTATGTGGAGCTGCGTTCCCTGGATGTAAATGCCTTTGACCATCATGGTGTTAGCAGGGATCAAGTGCATTTCATTCAAGCTTTCATGTTGTTTTGTTTGTTGCAGGAAAGCCCGCGCATTGACCTTCTTGAACGTAGAGAGATTGATGACAATCTGCTCCAGACGGCTCATCGTGGACGTGATCCGGAGCTGAAACTACAACGCAATGGTAAAGCTGTCTCGCTGCAAAAGTGGGCCTTGGAGCTATGTGCTGGGATGGAAGCGGTTTGCTCACTCCTGGATGAAAGCGACTCACAGCACCCCTTCAGTCAGGCCCTTGAGATGTGCCAGGGACTGGTGCATGAATCAGATCTAACCCCTTCCTCCCGCATGCTCAATGAGATGAGGCTACAAGGTGAGTCTTTCTTTGATTTTGCGCAGCGAACTTCCCAAGAACATCATGGCTATTATAAAGCCCTTGACCTCTCGCCAGAGAAGAAAGTGTTTTATCAGCATGAAGCAGCCACCTCGTTGGAACGGCAGAGTGTTATTGAGGCTATGGATGACTGCTCCTTTGATGTGTTTCTGACAGATTATTTCAATAATAATCCAAAATAACGACCTCCCCTCCCCCACCTAATTGCACTAAAGTTTTTGGTGCTACGCACGCTAATCCATATAACATGGGCTGTAGCCTGAACGGGTAATCCAAGCTTGACTTGGGTTACGGGGATTAGTGCTAGAAAAATAATGAGGTTGGATCGGTGGATATTGCAACTTTAATCGGTTTGATCGGTGGATTTGGCATCATTATCGGGGCAATTATGTCCGGTGGTGACATTACGTTGTTTGTAAATATCCCTTCGATGCTGATTGTTGTTGGAGGCACCTCCTTTGTGGTATTGATGCAGGTACCACTGAAGGACTTCATTGGTTCCTTCGGTATCGCAATGAAGGCATTTTTTTACCAGACCTATAATTCCCAGGAACTCATAGAAGAGGCTGTGCAACTGGCAGATGTGGCTCGCAAGAATGGGCTACTGGCCCTGGAGGGACAGGAGATCTCCAATGACTTTCTGAAAAAAGGTATTGGTCTCTGCGTTGATGGGCATGACCCGACCCTGGTGAGAAAAATGCTGGAGAAAGAGATAGGGCAAACCATTCAGCGCCATGATACAGGCCAGCTGATGTTTAAAAACATGGCTATTATGGCACCTGCTATGGGGATGATTGGCACCCTGATCGGCCTGGTGCAGATGTTGGCGAATATGTCTGATCCTGCCAGTATCGGCCCTGCCATGGCAGTTGCGCTGCTTACTACACTTTATGGGGCGATAATTGCCAACGTCTTTGCGACCCCGATTGCTGAAAAACTCGCCTTTTCCAGCAAGTTGGAAAAAACCAACAGGATGCTGATTATGGAAACCATTGGTGGTATCCAGGAAGGCATGAATCCACGGGTTCTTGAGCAGTTGCTATGCACTTACCTGCCAGCCAATAAACGGCCAACAGGTGATGAGGATGAAGACTAGGACATGGTGTAGACCATGACGGAAGACAACGAGCAGAAATGTGATGCCGGTTCACCACCATGGATGGCTACCTTCGCCGATATGATGGCTCTGTTGATGTGTTTCTTTGTGCTGCTGCTCTCTTTTGCCGAAATGGATGCCATCAGATTCAAAAAGATGGCTGAATCAATGAAGGATGCCTTTGGTGTGCAGAGAGAAATTCCCACCAATGAGATTGTGAAAGGTATCAGTGTAATCAAACAGGAGTTCAGCGCCTCAATCTCTGACCCAACGATCAAGAATGAAATAAAGCAGGAGACAGCAGATGAGGAGAAAACCTATCTTGAAGTAAATGAGGGTGCGCTGAGCCAGGGTTCTGATCAGAACAATATTGATGTAAGTATTGCGCCTCCAATTGAACAAGCTTCTATCGAAGAGTCTAAAGAGGAGCTTACAGAAAAGTTTGAAGAAGAGCCTAAAAAACTTGATATTAATGAGGCAATAGTGGATGCAGTTGAGGCGAAGCTGGCGGCTGAAGCGGCAGCACAGGCGGCAGAGCTTAGAGAGGAATTGAAGAAAGAGATAGAGGAGGGGTTGATTTCTGTTGAAACCGCAGACGCTGATGTGATTGTGCGTATTAATGAGAAAGGCTCATTCCCCTCTGGCAGTGCGGACTTGAATCCTGGATTTATAGAAGTTATGGAGCGTATAACCGTGGCTATTTCAACCAAGCCTGGGAAGATAGTGGTGGCAGGCCATACGGATAATGTGCCGATATCCACCCGCCGTTTCCGTTCCAACTGGGAGCTATCTTCCGCCCGCGCTGTGACCGTGGTACATGCTTTGCTGACTGATCCCACAATGGATCCAGAGCGATTTCTGGTTGAAGGACATGCAGACTCAAACCCCTTGGCTCCAAATGACTCGTCAGAAAACAGGGCGGTAAACAGGCGTGTAGAGCTGATCATTAAACGGAGTGAGAATGAAGCGCTGGCAAATGAATCTGTAGAGGTGTCTATCCCTGCCACTAAAGTAGATGCAACCACCCCTGTTGCGGCACCAAAGGGAGATACTGGAAGGCGGAGTCCTATGAACCTGGATGGACTAATTGATGCTGCCGGGGTCGTTAATAATGAATAGTGAGAAGAATCAGTTGCTAGAGGAAGATCGCAGGAGTTATTTTCGTGTTAATGATGCCGTTAAAATCAGCTACCATCGGATACCTAAGGAAGAGCTGGCTGAGCGTCTTGATCGACTGGAATCAGAGGTAGAAACTAATTTTACAGTGATGAGTACCTTCTCTGCACTTAGTCAGGAAATAAGCCTACAGCTTCGCAAAATTGAGTTTAATGCTCCAGATATAGCGCTCTGCATAAAGGCCTTGGATGATAAGCTCAACATACTTGGCCGCGCCTTTTTAGCTCAGGGAGAAGACCTGACAAATCAGAGCGCACAACCGGTAAATATCAGTGCTGGAGGCATTGCGTTAAATAGTGCTGAAAAGCTTGAGATTGGAACTGACTTAGAGATTAAGATCCTGCTACTACCAGCTATGACGGGACTCCTTGTTTTTGGAGAAGTGGTTGGCTGTGAAACAAATGGTGCGAGTGACGGCAAAGCTTACCGTTACCGCTTGCGCATCAAGTTTGCGCATATACGTGAACCAGATCGTGACATTCTGATCCGCCATGTATTGAGACGTCAAGGTGACTGGTTGCGTGAAAGGTTTAACGACCAAGAGGAGGAGATAAACGAACCTTAACATCTTACCCCTTGAAATTATGGTAATATCCCCGCACTTTTGCATAGCCCTATGAGATTATTGCGGGGGCTGATCAAGTTTTGAGGATTTAAACACCATGCCGATTTATGAATACCGCTGTGAAGATTGTGGTCATGAGCTAGAGGCTATTCAAAAGGTAAGTGACGCCCCACGCGTGAATTGCCCTGCTTGCGGCGAGACTGCGCTAAAAAAGCTGATATCAGCTGCCGGCTTTCGCCTGAAAGGGAGTGGCTGGTATGAGACAGACTTCAAGGCTGGCAGCAAAAAGAATCTGCATGATACCTGTAAAGGTGACAGCACCCCTCCTTGTGCCAAAACCGGCACCTGCCCAGCCGCTGAATAACTGCTTATTTTAGGTTAACGAAATGCCCTTACTGAGACGTTATTTGGTTGCTGGTTTACTGGTCTGGGTGCCGCTGGTGATTACCATGCTGGTGGTGCAGTTGCTTGTACAGTGGGCTGATAACAGTCTGCTGTTACTACCTAAGGCCTACCGACCGGAACAACTGCTCGGCACTAATATACCTGGTCTTGGCGTTGCGCTGACCTTTTTTATCCTCCTGCTGACTGGCGCAATTGTTGCGAATTTCTTTGGCCGCAAACTGGTAGCCCTGTGGGAGCGTGTACTTGAAAGTATTCCATTGGTTCGGTCTGTTTATTCAGCAGCTAAACAATTGGCTGAGACCATGTTTACCTCAGACAGTAATTCCTTCCGCAAGGTATTGCTGGTGGAGTTCCCCCGGCGCGGGCTGTGGGCCTTGGCGTTTCAGACTGGTACCGATATGGGTGAGGCCCAACGGAAGACTGGCAGAGATATTATCAATGTGTACATCCCCACCACCCCTAACCCTACTGGTGGTTATTTTGTCATGGTGCCCAGAGAGGATGTTCAGGAGTTGGATATGAGCGTGGATGAGGGTTTGCGTATGCTTATGTCCATGGGGGCAGTGGTGCCAGATGCCAGCAAGGATATTCTCAATTTAGGTTAAACTTGCAGATTTTAGGTTCAAACCTTACCATTCCCGCTTTTTACGCCCTTTGAAACCCAGTTTTCAAGGGCAATACTTCTCCAGACAGGAATATCATCGCTATGCGCAGCCATTATTGCGGACATCTGAATGCCTCTCACATTGACCAGGAGGTAGAAATCTGTGGCTGGGTGCATCGTCGACGTGATCACGGTGGGGTCATCTTTATCGATTTACGTGACCGGGAAGGACTGGTTCAAGTGGTCTACGACCCGGATATCCCAGACATCTTCTCTATTGCTGAGCATGTTCGCAGTGAGTTCGTCCTGCGCTTAAAGGGCCGGGTACGGCGTCGCCCAGAAGGCACCATTAACCCAAATATGCCTACTGGTGAGGTAGAGATTCTCGGGCTCTCTTTGGAAGTGCTGAACAAGGCTGATACGCCTCCTATCCAGCTTGATGATGATGACGTCTCTGAAGAGCTGCGCCTGCGCTACCGTTATATCGACCTGCGGCGGCCACTAATGCAGGATCGCATCCGCCTGAGAGCCAAAGTGGCCGGCATCTTGCGCCGCTATCTTGATGGCCATGGGTTTCTTGATATTGAGACTCCCATGCTGACCAAGGCGACCCCTGAGGGTGCCCGTGACTATCTGGTGCCCAGTCGGACACATCCAGGTCAGTTCTTTGCCTTGCCACAATCGCCGCAACTGTTTAAGCAGCTATTGATGATGTCCGGTATGGATCGTTATTACCAGATCGTACGTTGTTTCCGTGATGAGGATCTGCGTGCAGATCGCCAACCTGAGTTTACCCAGCTGGATGTCGAGGTCTCTTTTCTGGAAGAGAATGACATCATGGGCCTCATGGAGGAGATGATTCGCAGCCTGTTTAAGGAGACCCTGGATCAGGAACTGCCCAACCCATTTCCTCGCATTTCTTATGCTGAGTCGGTGGATCGTTTTGGTACAGACCGTCCAGATCTGCGTATTCCCCTGGAGCTAGTAGATGTAGAAGATTTGATGCAAGCGGTAGAGTTTAAGGTCTTTGCTGGCCCAGCCAAAGACCCCAATAGTCGCGTAGCCGCCCTGCGTTTGCCGGGAGGTAGCAAGCTGACCCGCAAGGAGATCGACAACTACACCAAGTATGTCAGTATCTACGGTGCCAAGGGGCTGGCCTATATTAAGGTCAATGAGCTGGCTAAAGGGCGTGATGGTTTGCAATCCCCTATCCTGAAGTTCCTGCCGGATGAAACCGTGGATGGCATCATGCAGCGAGTAAGTGCTGAGGATGGTGATCTGGTCTTCTTTGGTGCTGATAAGGCCCATATCGTGAATGAATCACTAGGTGCCCTGCGTGTGAAACTAGGCCATGACTGTGGTTTGGTTAAAGGCGCATGGGAGCCGGTTTGGGTAGTGGATTTCCCAATGTTTGACCGGGATGATCAGACTGATCGCTGGAACTCGTTGCATCACCCCTTCACCGCGCCTAAAGAAGAGCACTTGGATCGGTTGAGTACAGATCCAGGCAACTGCAACTCCCGAGCCTACGATATGGTATTGAACGGCACTGAGATCGGTGGCGGCTCCATTCGTATTCATCGCCCAGAGGTTCAAGAGCAGGTCTTCAAGTTGCTGGGTATTGAAGAGGAAGAGGCGCAGGAAAAATTTGGCTTTCTGCTGAACGCCCTGCGTTATGGCTGCCCGCCTCATGGTGGGATCGCCTTTGGCCTGGATCGGCTGGTGATGCTGATGGCAGGTGCTACCTCCATCCGTGATGTCATGGCCTTCCCCAAGACCCAGACAGCCGCCTGCCAGCTCACATCGGCTCCATCAACTGTGGATATGGAACAGCTACGGGAACTCTCTCTGCGAGTGCGTATGCCTCAGGTGGAAGAGAAGAAGTCCTAAAATATCCTACATAACGTACTACTATTGCCTTGACCAAAACCGCTTAGCACGTTTTTGATGATCCATACCGTTTGAGTGTTTTGGATAGGCATACGAAGATATTATGAAGCAAGCATCAGATAAAATGACTGGAGAATTGCATAAATTAGCAGCACTTTCAGACGATCAGATCGATACCAGTGATACTCCAGAAATTAAAAACTTCAAACAAGCAGAGGTAGGACGCTTCTATAGACCTGTTAAAAAGCAGGTAGCTTTACGTATTAACGCTGATTGGTTGGTTTGGTTTAAAGGACAAGGAGAGGGCTATCAAACATGAATTTAATACAACGCATCCCAAAGCGCTGGGTAAATCTACTTGGATGCGCTATTTGTACTTCACTACTCATCACTGCTATTTTCATGCAGGAAGCTGGACATGAACCATGCCCACTCTGTATTTTTCAACGAGCGGCCTTTCTTGCCCTTGGAACCATCTTCCTGATAGCTGGACTGCATAACCCAGCCGGACGCATCGGAGGGCGCATCTACAGCCTACTGATAGCTATTGCGGGACTAATAGGAGCCATTATCGCTGGCCGGCATGTATGGATTCAAAACCTTCCGGCTGACCAGGTTCCAGAATGCGGGCCAGGTCTGGATTACATGCTGGAGGTGTTTCCATTCTCAGAAATACTGGAGATGGTTTTTACCGGCTCTGGAGAATGTGCAGAGGTCTCATGGACCTTTCTGGGGCTGAGCATACCGGGGTGGGCATTTGTGATGTTTGTTGGCCTTACTGCGGTGGGGCTAATTTGGAACTGGGTTACACAAGAGTAACAGCGGAGTACTGGTGCTCTTTGCAAGCTTTAGATAAAAAGTTAGATCGGAGTACTTTGAATATGATTGATCGGAGCGAGAGGATTACTCCAGGCTTCCTGCCTTACGCCCTCCGGGTCGCTGCGCGATCCCACTTGCTCCCGGCAAGTGGGTCGAACCTCTTATCGGTTCAAACCCTCTCGCCTGAAGCATTAGTGCACTTTACAAACTATGAGAAAGAGTTGAATCGGAGTACTTTGAATATGATTGGTCGGAGCGAGAGGATTCGAACCTCCGACCCCCACAACCCCATTGTGGTGCGCTACCAAGCTGCGCTACGCTCCGAAGAGTGCGCATCCTAGGCGCACCAGAACCGGATGTCAATTAGCGCTGCAGGATTTGTAAAACCTCTTCCAGCTCTGTGCGCAATTGGCAGATTATTTGTTGGCTCTGATCCTGATCAGTTGCGGTATTCTCGCTGGTAAGCTGCTGCCGCGCACCACCAATAGTGAAGCCCTGCTCATACAGCAAGCTCCGTATCTGACGGATCATTAGCACATCATGGCGCTGGTAATAACGGCGATTGCCCCGGCGCTTGACGGGCTTTAGCTGTTCAAACTCCTGCTCCCAGTATCGAAGGACATGAGGTTTAACCCCGCACAGCTCGCTTGCTTCACCAATGGTAAAATAACGTTTGCCGGGAATTGCCGGCAATTCAATCGAACTGTTACTCGCGTCCAGCATAAGCTTCTACCCGTGCTTTCAGTTTCTGACCAGGCCGAAAGGTAACTACGCGACGTGCGCAGATTGGGATCTCCTCACCAGTCTTAGGATTGCGCCCTGGACGTTGCTTTTTTTCCCGCAGATCAAAATTACCAAAACCGGACAACTTAACCTGCACGCCAGTCTCAAGCGACCCTCTGATCTTCTCGAAGAACATTTCAACCATTTCCTTGGCCTCACGCTTATTTAGTCCCAGCTCGTCGAATAGCTCTTCAGCCATCTCTGCTTTGGTCAGTGCCATTATTATTCTCTCAAATGCGCATTCAGCTCTTGGTTAAGCGCGCGAACGATGTTGTCCACCACACTTTCCACTTTCTCATCCGTAAGCGTGTGGGAAGTTTCCTGTAAAATCAACCCCAAAGCGACACTTCTTCGCCCTGAATCTACTTTTTCCCCAGTATAAACATCAAATAGCCTTATGTCTGTAAGTATTTTCGGTGCCGCCCGGCGAATACAGTCTCTCACCGCTCCAAATTCAATCCCCTTGTCCAGAACAAGTGCTATATCCCGGCGTATGGAGGGAAACTTGGACAATGGCGCAAACGCCGGTAACCGGCCATCCAGCAATGCACCTACATGCACTTCAAACAGCAAGGTTTTCCCAATAAGGTCTTGTTTTTTCTCAAGTTCTGGGTGAAGCATCCCCAACCAGCCTACAGCATTCCCGTTCCGCTCGATCTTCGCCGTCTGTCCCGGGTGTAGAGATGGATGATCCCCAGTAGAGAAGATAAATTCTTCTGCGCATCCGGTCAATGAAAAAATTGCCTCTAAATCAGCTTTTAGATCAAAAAAATCAGCTTCCCGCCCTTGTTGCCCCCATTGTTCTGGGTCTGCGCCACCAGTCACTAACCCCGCGAGCATCATATTTTGTTGAATTTCATCACCTTGCTGTAGAAATCGCAGGCCTGACTCAAAGATTCTTATACGATGCTGCTGACGGGCCTGATTGTAACAGGCCGTCTGCACCAACCCAGACCACAGGCTGGTACGCATCACAGACATTTCGGCGGAAATTGGGTTTGCCAGATGCACACTTTCATACCCTGGGTTCATCAGGCCCTGGAGTTCAGGACTGACAAAACTGTAGGTAATGACCTCTTGATAATCACGATCCACCAGCACCTGCTTTGCTCGATGCAAATCAAATGCAATTTCCGGCTCAGAGCAGATAGGCATGCTGGATGGAGCATGTGTAGTTGGGATATTGGAATAACCATAGATGCGGCCGACTTCTTCAATCAGATCTACTTCTATGGCAACATCGAAGCGGCAACTCGGTGCGGTCACCATCCAGCCGCCATCCACTGGTTCCACCTGCATCTCCAGGCGGGTAAGGATATCGGTGATCTCATCATCGGCAACCTGTACCCCAAGGATGCGCTCCACCCGCTTGCTACGCAAGTGAATCTGCGGTCGTTGAAGCACATGCTCAGAAGCAGAAACCTCAACCACTGGCCCAGCTTTGCCGCCAACAATATCCAACAATAATGCCGTGGCCCGCTCAACGGCTCTTATCTGCAACTCAGGGTCCACGCCGCGCTCAAAACGATGAGATGAATCGGTATGCAGACCATAACCACGAGCCTTGCCCAGAATCGCCATGGGGGAGAAAAACGCGCTCTCTAGCAGGATATTTTTGGTGTCATCAGTCACACTGGATGCTTCACCACCCATGATGCCTGCCATGGCTACTGGTGCATTTGCATCAGCGATCACCAGCGTGTCCGGTTTCAGCTCTACCTCTTGTCCATCCAGCAGGGTCAGCCGTTCACCTGATTCAGCCATACGCACCTTGATACAACCATCCAGCCGTTCCAGATCAAATCCATGCATGGGCTGCCCCAATTCCAGCAACACATAGTTGGTAACATCCACCACTGGGCTGATGCAACGAATATCGCTCCGACGCAGTCTCTCACTCATCCAGAGTGGCGTTTCAGCAGTAGGATTGATGCCTCGTATTACTCGGCAAACGTACCGTGGGCAAGCCTCAGGTGCTTTAACTTTAACCTCAAAGACATCATTGATCGACGCAGCCACAGGCTCTATCTTTGGTGGTGTTACTGGGCAACGATTGATCACCCCAACATCACGTGCAATACCTGCCAGGCCCAGACAATCACCTCGATCAGGGGTTAAATCAACTTCAATAACATGGTCATTTAAGCGCAGATAACTACAGATATCCTCTCCAACAGGGGCATCCGTTGGCAGCGGCATAATACCATCGGATGATTCTGCCAACCCAAGCTCAGATGCAGAGCAGATCATGCCAAACGACGGAACACCACGCAGCTTGGCTTTTTTGATTTTAAACCCGCCCGGCAGTTTGGCGCCCACGCACGCCACAGGCACCCGCATCCCAGCCGCCACATTGGCAGCGCCACACACAATACTCAGGTTTTCATCAGCACCGATGTTAACCGTGCAGACTCGCAACTTCTGGGCATCAGAGTGGGGTGCAATGGCAAGTACTTCACCAACCACCACGCCTGAAAACTCAGGGGCAGCCGGATGCACCGAATCCACTTCCAGGCCAGCCATTGATAGCTGATCCGACAATTCATCGGTGGTCACGTCAGGATTCACCCACTCCCGCAGCCAAGCTTCACTAAATTTCATCTTTAATCCTAGGTCTGTTACGCAAACTGCCGCAAAAACCGAATATCATTCTCGAAGAACAACCGCAGGTCATTGACGCCATAGCGCAGCATAGTCAATCTCTCTACCCCCATACCGAAGGCATAGCCGCTATATTTTTCGCTGTCGATCCCGACATGACGCAGCACTTCCGGATGGATCATGCCGCACCCCAACACCTCCAACCATCCGGTATGGCCGCAGACCCGACAGCCTTCACCACCACACATCACACACTCAATATCAACCTCTGCTGACGGCTCAGTAAAGGGAAAGTAGGATGGACGAAAGCGAACTTTCAGTTCTTGCTCAAAGAATTGACTAAGAAAACCGTAGATCACACCCTTAAGATCGGCAAAATTTGCCGTCTCATCCACCAGAAAACCCTCAACCTGGTGAAACATTGGGGTATGCGTTAAATCTGAGTCACATCGATAGACCCGTCCTGGAGCAATAACCTTCAACGGCGGCTCTCCCTCCTCCATCACTCGAATCTGTACAGGCGAAGTATGGGTGCGCAGCAGCATGTGGACATCAAAGTAAAAGGTATCATGCATGGCCCTGGCCGGATGATGGGCAGGGATATTCAATGCTTCAAAGTTGTAATAATCGTTCTCGATCTCAGGTCCTTCAGCCACCTTAAAACCAGCATTGGCAAACAACCGTTCAATACGCTCCAGGGTGCGTGTAACAGGATGCAAGCCGCCCCTGCCCTGACCACGACCAGGTAAAGTGACATCTATACACTCTGAAGATAACCGCGCCTGCAAGGCCTCCTGCTCAAGATCACCCTTGCGCACCTCTATAGCCTGCTGGAGTTGCCCCTTCGCCCGGTTGATAGCCTGACCTGCCTTTGGGCGCTCATCCTTCGGCAAACGACCCAGCTGTTTTAGCTGCGCAGTAAGCAGGCCACTTTTCCCCAGATAAGTGACTCGCACCTGATCCAAGGCAACCATATCTGGAGACTGAGCAACCTGCTGTTCAGCCTCTTTCACAAGTTGCTCAATATCGAACTGGGAGTCAGAGTTTGTATTCATATCTAGTAAACAGTTACTGGAAACTCGAAACTAAAAAAGGGAAAGGCCAACCAGCCTTCCCCTTCTATATGATATGCGCCGAAGCACGCCTACAACTTAACTGGCGAGGGCTACTTTAGCTTTTTCCACCAGCTGAGCAAACGCAGGCTTGTCGAAGATAGCCAGATCAGCCAGTATCTTGCGATCAATCGCAACATCAGATTTATTCAAACCATCAATCATGCGGCTGTAGGAGATCCCGTTCACACGGGCGCCAGCATTAATGCGGGCAATCCACAGGGCGCGAAACTGACGTTTCTTCTGACGACGGTCACGGTAGGCATACTGCCCAGCCTTGATGACGGCTTGCTTTGCGACCCGGTAGATCTTACGGCGTGCGCCGTAATAACCCTTCGCCTGGTCTAGCACTTTTTTGTGTCTGGCGCGTGCTGTTACACCACGTTTTACTCTTGGCATCTATTCTTCCTCGATAAGTTAGCAGTAGGGCAACATACGGCGTGCGCTTCTAACGTCCGCTGCATGCAGCTCGCACGGAGAACGCAGTTGCCGTTTCCGCTTGGTGCTTTTCTTGGTAAGAATATGGCGACGATGCGACTGATTACGCTTAAAGCCACCTGATGCCGTGCGCTTAAATCGCTTCGCAGCACCTCGATTAGTTTTGATCTTTGGCATTTCTATTACTCCGCATTCGGTTGAGTGAAGATCATTTTTTCTTGGAGCTGAGTACCATCACCATCTGCCGGCCTTCCATCTGTGCTTGCTGCTCAACGACGCCATACTCAGCCAAATCGGCTTCGACTCGTTGCAACAATTCCAGACCCAGCTCGCGGTGAGCGTGCTCACGACCACGGAACCGCATGGTTACCTTGGTCTTATCTCCATCATTCAGGAAACGTATCAGGTTGCGTAGTTTTACCTGATAATCCCCTTCGCCCGTCCCTGGTCGGAATTTAACTTCTTTTAGCTGAACCTGCTTCTGCTTCTTCTTGGCTAGTTGCTTCTGTTTCTTCTGCTCGAAGACAAACTTGCCAAAATCCATGATGCGGCACACCGGCGGCTCTGCATTCGGCACAATCTCAACCAAATCCAACTCAGCACCACCTGCCGCTTCCTTCGCCTCCGCCAGAGAGACAATCCCCACCTGTTCTCCATCTGCTCCGATCAATCGTACCGACGGTGCTGTAATCTCGTTATTCAGGCGATTCTTGTTTTTCGCAGCGATATCAGGTTCTCCCAAAAAATTGTTTAATTAACACGGCCCGCAACCTCACTATTGATCCGCTGGGCGAACTCTTCTATGGTCATTACACCTAGATCGTCACCTTTGCGGGTACGCACAGCTACGGTACCGTCTTCCATCTCGCGATCACCTACCACCAACAGATAGGGGACTCGCTTAATTGTGTGCTGGCGGATTTTAAAGCCGATCTTCTCGTTTCTCAAGTCCGAATCTGCCCTAAGACCCTGTTTGAGTAAATTATTTGCCACTTTTTCCGCATATTCGGCTTGTCGGTCGGTAATATTCAGCACAACAACCTGTTCTGGCGACAACCAGACTGGCAATAATCCAGCGTAATGTTCAATCAAAATCCCGATAAATCTCTCTATTGAACCCAAAATAGCCCGATGCAACATCACCGGCACCTGTTTGCTGTTATCTTCGGCGATATAGTGGGCATCAAGGCGACCAGGCATGGAAAAATCCAACTGAATCGTACCCAGTTGCCAGACTCGGCTCAGGCAATCTTTGAGGGAAAACTCAATCTTAGGGCCATAAAAGGCACCTTCACCTGGCTGCAGAGTCCAGTCCAGGCCTTTGTTGTTCAGCACATTCTCCAGGGCCTGCTCCGCCTTGTCCCAAACCGCATCATCACCCACACGCTGCTCAGGGCGGGTGGAGAGGATAACCAACACCTCATCAAAGCCAAAATCCTTATAGACCTCAAACAGCAGGTCGATAAAATCAGAAACCTCAGATGCAATCTGCTCTTCGGTACAGAAGATGTGGGCATCATCCTGCACAAAGTTGCGCACACGCATCAGGCCATGCAGGGTACCAGACGGCTCATTGCGGTGACAGGAGCCAAATTCAGCCAGCCGCAACGGCAGATCACGGTAGCTTCTCAGCCCATGATTATAGATCTGAACATGCGCCGGGCAGTTCATGGGTTTAATGGCGTAATCACGATTCTCAGAATGAGTCGTGAAGATCATATCGCCAAACTTATCCCAATGCCCTGACTTCTCCCACAGGCTACGATCGAGCACCTGGGGGGTATTTACCTCCTGATAGCCATGCTGGCGCAGCTTGTTACGGATGTAGTCCTGAATCACGAGGTAGATATGCCACCCCTTGTCATGCCAGAACACCATGCCCGGTGCCTCTTCCTGGGTATGGAACAGATCCAACGCCTTGCCGATCTTGCGGTGATCCCGCTTCTCCGCCTCTTCCAGGCGACGCAGATAGCCTTTCAGTTCCTTTTTATCCTTCCAGGCGGTGCCGTAGACTCGCTGCAACATCTCATTCTTGGAGTCACCCCGCCAGTAGGCACCAGCCAGCTTCATTAGCTTGAAGACCTTGAGATGCCCGGTACTGGGTACATGCGGCCCACGACAAAGATCAGTGAAATCCCCTTGCTGATAAAGAGAGAGGGTCTGGTCAGCAGGAATATCCTCGACAATCTCAGCCTTATACGCCTCACCTATGCCACGAAAGTAGGCAACCGCCTCATCACGCTTCATAGTAGAGCGAATGATAGGGATATCGGCCTTTGCCAACTCCTTCATCTGGGCCTCAATGGCCTGCATATCTTCGGGCGTAAAGGGACGCTCCAAGGAGAAGTCATAATAGAACCCATCAGTGATCATTGGGCCGATGGTGACCTGAGCATGGGGGAAGAGCTGCTTCACCGCCTGCGCCAACAGATGGGCGGTAGAGTGGCGGATTATTTCAAGGCCCACCTCATCCCGTGCAGTGATAATCGCCAGTGCTGCGTCCTGTTCCATCACATAGCTGGCATCCACCAGTTCGTCATCTACCCGACCGGCAACAGCTGCCTTGGCCAAGCCAGGGCCAATATCAGCAGCGACATCCAGGACAGTTACAGGGTAATCAAAGTTCCGCTCAGAGCCGTCTGGCAGGGTAATAACAGGCATTGTTCTCTACTCCAGTGGTGACCCATACGAAAGGCCGCATGAAAAAAGCCGCAAACCACGAGGCCAAAAGATCAATTGCTTGAACCTTGAAACTTGTAACTTGCAGCTTAGTATTGGTAGGCGCGATTGGATTCGAACCAACGACCCCCACCATGTCAAGGTGGTGCTCTAACCAACTGAGCTACGCGCCTGCTCAGGCGGCGCATAATAACGACATCAGCCCACACATTGCAAGGCCATCAAGCAAACGAATCTCTACCATACACAGTGATTAGCTGCATGATTTCCGCTTTATTCCAAATAGCTATAGATCACCACCTACCCAGGATGCCTGCCCCTTTCTGGCAAATCACACCCAAAAGCCTTATAATCTCGGGTTTCCTGAATTCATCTGAATGGATTTCAAAATCAAGGGCCTGCAGGTTATGCCTCAGAAAATAAACAATATAATCAGTCAGTTAAAGACTGAGAGTGAAGAATCAATTGCCCAAGCACTGGATAAGATTGAGCTACTTAGCGAACTAACCAGCAAGGAGAAACTTGCTCTTTCCTCAAGTCTTACCCAGCTATTCTACCGCGATCAAGGTGGCATGGCGGAGATGATTTCCCTGGCCAATCGGGCTGAAAAACAGATCACCAGGTTTGGCGCTGACGTAATTCCCTTTCTGCTGGATGAGCTGATTAACGCAGACGCAGAATCATGCGTACATCTTGGCCGCACAATCGCCTTGAACGGGGCCAACGCCATCGCCCCACTGCTCACCGCCTGGGAAACCAACCGCGACGATAAATACGCCCTAATCAACCTAACCCAGGCCCTGGCCTACTTTCGGGTACCTGAGGTTCTCCAAGCCTTCCCCAAACTCCTGCTTGCTGCAAATTCAGAGAACCACCAGCTGCGATCAAACGGTCTTGATGCCATAGGCAAGCTGGCAGTGCGCATTGATGCCAGCCTGTTTGACGAGCCTCTGCGACTAGAGATGTTCAGTACCGCCTTCAGCCGCCTCTCGGACAGCCGCTCCCTGGTTCGCATGCACGCCGCTCGGGCCTTGGGCAAGATGCTGGAAGGAAAGTGCTTGTGTGAAGGTCAACAGGATAAATTACGCAAGGCCTATAATGTCATCCTGGGAAAAGATGGCGACTACGCCTGGGATGATGCCTACATTGTAAGGCATGAGGCCAAACACTATCGGCACCTGCTCAAGAAAGCCACAACATCCGTTGCCCGCTACCAGCAAAGCTTCAAAATCCTGGCCAAAGAGAAGCTGTGCTCCGACACATTCCACTATGTAATTGAGGCACCGCTGATCGCCCGCAAACTGCAGGCTGGGCAGTTCATCATCGTCCGCCCTCATAAAAACAGCGAGCGCATCCCTCTCTCCATCTGTGGATGGGACAGGGATAAAGGGCATATCAACGTAGTCATTATGTCAGCTGGCAGAACCACCATTGATATCAACGAAATGAAGGTAGGTGATACCTTTTCAGATATCGTCGGCCCACTAGGAGAGCGCTCCCATGTCAGACGTTATCGCGGCACCTGCGTCGTCATCGGCGGCGGTTTTGGTACCGGTGCAATCATCCCCACCGCCCGCGATCTAAAAGCCTTGGGCAGCAGGGTCATAGGCGTGATAGGCGCAAGAACCAAGAACCTGCTCATAATGGTTGAAGAGCTGAAAGAGAGCTGCGATGAGGTAATAATCACCACCAACGACGGTTCCGATGGCATCAAGGGTTTTGTTACCACCGCGCTCGAAGAGATCATCAGCAAAGAACGCAGAGTCAGCCACGTACTGGCCATTGGTCCGGTACCCATGATGCAGGCGGTATGCGAGCTCACCCGCCCAATTGGCATTGAAACCATGGTCTCACTCAACGCCATCATGGTAGACGGCACCGGCATGTGCGGAGCCTGCCGGGTATCCATTGATGGTGAAACAAAGTTTGCCTGCTTCCACGGGCCTGACTTTGATGGACACAAGGTAGATTTCGACCAGCTAACAAAAAGACAAAAAATGTTCGTAACAGAAGAAAAAATAGCACTTGGCAACTAACAGGCTGCAAGCTTCAGAAAAAACATTGGTAGATCAATAATCTGCTGGCAAGCCGCCCACAGCTCGCAACTTGTAACTTATAAACCTCCGGCTGTGCCGGTTTAGGAAATTTGCATGCCTGATAATTCCGGCAAAAAAGCCGAACTCAGCAATAAAGAAAGAATGGCTCTTTCCTTCCAGGAAATGCCCCTTATTGCCCCGGAAATACGGATTAATAATTTTGACGAGGTTCCTGTCGGCTACTCTCTTGAAGAAGCCATCGCCGAAGCAAAACGCTGCATCCAGTGTAAAAAACCCGATTGTATAGACGGTTGCCCAGTTGGCATAGACATCCCTGCTTTCATCAAGCTGATTGAAAATGGCGATATGTCAGCAGCAGCCAAAAAAATCCGGGAACGTAACTTCCTGCCAGCCGCCTGCGGCCGTGTGTGTCCTCAGGACAAACAGTGCCAAGCAGTCTGCGTAGTGGGTAAAAAGACAGAGCCTGTGGGCATCGGCAACCTGGAACGTTATGCCGCTGATTACGAGCGCCAACACAACACCCTGGAGCTGCCTAAAATACCGCCATCTACAGGCAAGCGCATTGCCATTGTTGGCGCAGGCCCAGCCGGGCTGACATGCGCCTATGAGTTGCGCATCCTGGGCCATGAAGTAGTGGTCTTTGAGGCCTTCCACCGAGCTGGTGGCGTACTGGTCTACGGCATCCCCCGCTTTCGCCTGCCCATGGATATTATTGACGAGGATATCGCCTTCCTAGAGAAGATCGGCGTGCAATTCGCCTACAACATGATAATCGGCAAGATCCTCACCCTTGATGACCTGATGGAGAGGGAGGGATTCGATGCGGTCTTCGTTGCCTCCGGCGCTGGCTTACCCAAGATGCTCAATATTCCTGGCGTCAATGCCAACGGCGTCTATTCAGCTAACGAATATCTGACTCGCATCTACCTCATGCAGGCCGATAAATTTCCTGAGTTTGCCACCCCCCTCTACCAGGGGGACAAAGTGGCCGTCATCGGCGCTGGCAACACTGCCATGGACGTACTCCGCACCGCCAAGCGCCTGGGGGCAGACACCACCTGCTACTACCGTCGTTCCAGGGACGAAGCACCGGCCAGAACTGAGGAGCTGGAACATGCCGAGCAGGAATTCCTCAACTGGCGCTGGCTCTCCAACCCGGTAGAGTTCATTGTTGATGAAAACAATTTCGTCAAACAGATTAAATGCGAAAAGATGCAGCTCTCAGACCCAGATGGTTCTGGCAGACGCAAACCACTACCCACAGGCGAGTTTTTCACCGAAGATGTAGACACAGTTATTCTATCCCTTGGCTGTGAGGTGAACCCCATGATTCCCGCCACAGACAAAGGGGTAAAAACCAACAAGTGGGGCATCATCACAGTTGATGAAGAGACCTGCCAGACGAGCAAACGAGGCGTATTTGCAGGCGGCGACGCCATTACAGGCGGAGCAACCGTGATTCTGGCAATGGGACAAGCAAAGACCGCCGCAGAAGCCATCGATAAGTATGTGTTGGGCAGGCTGGACAGACGGGAGCAACCACGCCGGGCTGATGATTATTAATGGAGGATAATAGCAACTGCTGTGGTAGTTAGGCTTAGAAAAAGTCAGGCTATTGCTAATTTGACTCAGCCAACCCAAATATAAGCCCATTTTCCTGCCATAATTGCACCTTGACTCCATCCACCACATGCTCACTTTCCGTCAGTTCTGCTAAAGCACCACTGAGCTGGGTCTGATACAGCGTAGCACCTTTTCCTTGATCATCAACAAACTGCACTTGTGCAGCCAGATGCCCCTGGATAGAACAATACCGCCCCCCAATAATACGGAAGCCACTATCTTTCATACGTCTGGCGGCAATGGGAGCAAAATCCAGTTTTGTCATCATGGTTCCAAGCTCCACAAAGGTATTAACTTCAAACTCATTTACCAGTTGTTTATTGTGGTTGAGGGCAATCTCTTGCGCCACTTTAAGCGGAAGAGATACAACATCAGGTGATATGAATGATTGTAGCTGGAACACACCAACTACCACCAACAACAGGCCCGCAGCAATGGATAGGTTTCTCTGAAATCGCCAACGCCCCATCCAGTACGCCAACTGTCCATTGGAGCATTGATCGCCACTGACTTGATTGGTTTTACTGGCAGTTATCAGGCTTGCCAGCTTTTCAGATGACAGCATCTGATCGTCATAATAGCCTTTAATATGCTTATCTAACAGGTCGGTATGCATAATGCCACCTTCATCTGTTTCTTTTGAAAATGACGGCGCACCTTCTGGCGCGCCCGATGATTTAAGCTAAGAACCGTGTTTCGTGGCTGATCAGTCAAATCAGCTATTTCTTGTGCGGTGTAACCCTCTACAACCATTAAAAAAAGTGTTTCTCGTTCAACCGGCCTTAAAGTGGCTAAGGCCGCCTCCAGACCAGAGTAATCCTGGTCATTTTGTAGTGCCACCTGCTCTTGTTCCGTTACCGGGTCAATTAGCTCTGTGATCTCATCAAGTGAGACAATAGAGACCAATTGCTCTCGCTTACACAAATTAATAAAACGGCTACGTATGGCGCTAAATATATAGGGTTTGTTGATAGGCCCTTTTGCTTGAAGCGTGGCAAGCCACGCTTCTTGCAATAGATCTTCAGCTTTTGTCTTATTGCGAGTCAGTGATAATGCATAGCGGTATCCACTCTGCAATAACTTAGCTGGTTCATCATCAAGCATTATCTTGGCTTTTTCCATTATCTAATAAATGTAAATCACATTTCCTAATACGGTCTTAACCACATAATGTTGACACTATTGGAGTGCATTTGATTGCAATTATTTCACAAAAAAATAATTGCAATCAAATGGCCTTTTAGAATGTTCTATTAACCAGGCGACCTAACGCCTACATAGCGTAAATAAAGCGAGGAGCGATAATATGACACCCTACTTCAAAGTACTACTCATACCATTTTGTATATCATTGCTATCTGTTTCAAATAGTTGGGCCGAACAGCCACCAACAGAAAACCAGTCTGCCCAAGATGCAATGCGATCATTTATAAAAATTCAGACCGCTGGAAACGGATTAATGCCATTAATTCACAAGGGCAAAGTATTACAGCTTAAATTAGCCACGAGTGATAAATACCCGGATGGATTTCATCATGGCGTCAAAAAGGAAGGACATCTCTTTACAAGTTGCGCTGATTTTATCGATCCTATTTCTGGTAGTAAATTTGATATCGACTTCCTGGTGAACAAATCTGGTGGTTCATTTTATGTTGTTCAACCAATCGTGCATAGCATCGACGGTGAAAAAAACCCATACGACCTTTCACACTAGTAAATGTTTGCGGGGGGGGGATGCCGGTTACAGAATAACGCCAGTATTTACATGGAAGTTCCCCCTCAAACGGTTATACTAACCCGACACTAGGGTGATTATTGCCCAAAGCAAACAAATGGTCATACACAGACGCATAACGCTCATATCCCTAATCACCGTCTTCATCGGTGTTTTTTTTGCATTTGATCTAGGGCAATATTTAAGCCTTGAATACATCCAGTCGCAGCGCAACGATCTGGCTTCCTACTTTCAAACCAACCCACTTCCCATGGTGTTCGGTTACTTTTTCATATATGTGGCAATTACTGGCCTCTCTCTACCTGGCGCAATAGTATTAACCCTGGCAGGCGGGGCAATATTTGGTTTGTTTTGGGGCACGGTGATTGTTTCTTTTGCTTCCACTACAGGTGCCATCATGGCCTTTCTGCTGTCCCGTTTTCTGTTACGAGAGTGGGTGCAGAAACGATTTAAAGACAGGCTGCGTACGGTCAATGCCGGTATAAAAAATGATGGGCCATTCTATCTATTTGGCCTACGCCTGGTGCCCATTTTCCCATTTTTTATTATCAATTTAGTGATGGGGCTAACCACCATGCGCACCTTAACTTACGCTTGGGTAAGTCAGGTTGGCATGCTGGCAGGCACAGTAGTTTATGTAAACGCCGGGACTCAGCTGGGACAGCTTGCATCACTATCTGGCATTTTGTCCCCCGGGTTGCTGGTTTCCTTTGCTCTATTGGCCCTGTTCCCTCTTCTTGCAAGACGGCTACTTGACTGGGTACGAGCAAGGCGTGTTTTTGCCGGTTGGGAAAAACCCACAACCTTCGATCATGACATCATTGTTATTGGCGCTGGATCAGGGGGCTTGGTAACAGCCTATATTGCGGCGGCAGTTAAAGCAAAAGTCAGCTTGATTGAAAAACATAAGATGGGAGGTGACTGCCTGAATACCGGCTGCGTACCTTCTAAAGCACTAATCCGGTCTGCCAGGTTCCTGGCCGACACCAAGCGTGCAGCCAAATTGGGATTTAAATCTGCCCAGGTGGAGTTTGATTTTGCTGGTCTCATGGAACGTGTACAAAGAGTGATAAAAACTGTTGAACCACATGATTCAGTAGAGCGCTATACCAGCTTGGGAGTAGACGTAATTCAGGGCGCAGCCCATATTGTCTCACCTTGGCGTATCAGGGTGGACGGTCGTGAACTGACCACCCGCAACATTGTTATTGCCAGTGGTGCCAGACCCTTTATTCCGCCAATCCCTGGGATAGATGAAATTGACTACCTGACCTCAGATAACATCTGGGATCTGAGGATATTACCAAAGCGCATGTTAGTGCTTGGCGGAGGCCCCATTGGCTGTGAACTAGCCCAGTGTTTTGCCCGCTTTGGCAGCCAAGTAACCATAGTGGCTCCGCGTTTATTAGTGCGTGATGATGAGGATGTTGCCGCAATAGTGGCACAACGCTTTAACAATGAAGGGATTGATGTACGAACCGGATATCGAGCTACTGCATTCAAACATGATGCCGGACGCAAGCTACTGGTTTGTGAAGCAGAAGGTCATAAAGAGACTATTGAGTTTGACCAGGTACTGATTGCCGTGGGGCGGGCAGCAAATATTACAGGATTTGGATTAGAAGAAATGGGCGTCAGGCTAACAGAACGGCGCACAGTAGAGGTCAACGAATTCCTGCAAACCAACATCCCTAACATATACGCTTGTGGAGACGTAGCAGGCCCCTATCAATTCACCCATGCTGCGGCCCATCAAGCCTGGTATGTTGCTGTTAACTCCTTATTTGGAGTATTTCGCCGTTTTCGGGTTGACTATAGAGTCATGCCAAATACCACTTATACAACACCAGAAGTGGCCAAGGTTGGTCTTAACGAGCAAGATGCATTGGCCCAGGAGATTGAATACGAAGTAACAATATTTGATATTTCAGAGCTGGATCGGGCTATTGCAGATGAAGCTGCCGAAGGTTTCGTTAAAATCCTTACTGTACCTGGGAAAGATCGAATCCTTGGGGCAACTATTGTAGGAGAGCATGCCGGTGAGCTGATCACTGAATTTGTCACCGCCATGCGCCATGGATTAGGACTGAATAAAATCCTTAACACCATCCACGCCTACCCAACCATGAGTGAAGCCAATAAATATGCAGCAGGTGAATGGAAACGCGCACATACACCTGAAGCTCTATTGAAATTTGCGGAACGGTTTCATACTTGGCGCAGAGGTTGACGGTGTTAACATCTCATTAGCATTATTACGATGTTGCAGCCCTCTGCCTACGAGCTTCTTTAGGGTCAGCAAGCAGCGGTCTATATATCTCAACCCGGTCTCCTGCCGACAGCAGGCTATCCAACTTCACAGCCTTGCTGAATATCCCAACCTTGTTTACTGCCAGGTCAATTTCAGGGAACCTCTCCATGATTCCTGACTGCTCAATGGCCTCGTGGACAGTCATATTTGGCGTACTCACCAGTTCAACAATCACCTGCTCTTCTGGCTTGGCATAGGCTACTTCAATCATCTGTAAAGGTCATTCATGCGCTTAACAAAGGCGTCAACAAGGGAAGCAGCGATCTGGCTGAACACCCTGCCAAACGCAGAGTTAATCAGCTTACCGGCAAATTCAAACTCCAGAACCAGCTCCACCTTACAGGCATCAGCACGCAATTCCGTCAGCATCCAGGCCCCTTCAAGCTTGGAAAATGGCCCTTCTTTGAGGCGGATTTCGATCTTGTGGTGAGGAAATAACCGGTTAACCGTAGTGAACTTCTGGCGAATCCCGGCCCGTGCCACCTCTAACTCCCCACACTGCTCCTGCTCGGTTTGGGCAATCACCTGCGATGAATGACACCAGGGCAGAAAATCCGGATAGGCCTCAACATCATTAATCACATCGTACATCCGGGCTGCTGAAAAAGGCACCAAGGCACTTTTATGTATAACTGTCATCCGAAATCGACCACCTTTATCAGTTGCAGAAACACTATTATTACTGCCAACGGAGTCACGTAGCGCACTAAAAAGTACCATACCTTAAACAGCCAATTCTCACCCATACCAAGTTCATCTACAGTGGAACGCTTTGACATAAACCAACCGGCAAAGATTGCCATCGCCAACCCCCCCAGCGGCAACATGATGTTTGCCGTCAGGATATCCAGAATATCAAAAAAACCATTTTCTTTAGTTTTACCTGCAAATTCGAACACAAATGCCCAACTGCTAAAAGACATAATAGTGACAATACCCAGCAACCAGGCCAGGATACCGATGGTTGTGGCGGCTTTTACCCGGTTTATCCCCCGATTTTCCACCAGCCAGGCCACTGCTGGTTCTATGAGAGAAATAGCTGATGTCCAGGCGGCAAACACCAGCAACAGGAAAAACAAAGTCCCGAAAATGGTTCCCCCAGCCATATGCCCAAAAGCGATAGGCAGGGTTGTAAAAATCAGCCCAAAACCTTCTCCTGGCTCCAGCCCATTGGCAAATACAATGGGAAAGATGGCCATGCCCGCAAGTAATGCAACTGCGGTATCCATCATCGAAATGATAATGGATGTCTTTGCAATAGAGGTATCTTTCGGCAGATAAGAACCGTAAACCATAATGGCCCCCATCCCCAGACTCAAGGTAAAAAAGGCGTGCCCCATGGCCGTAAGAACCCCACCAGCAGTGATAGCACTAAAATCCGGGGTAAATAAAAAGGCCAGCCCCTCCGCAAACTTGCCGGTATTAAAGGCATACCCCACTAACAGCAACAAGATTACAAACAGCAGTGGCATCAAAATACGTACTGCCTTCTCCAGGCCTGAACGAACACCACGGGAAACCACAATGGTTGTCATCACCATAAAAATGGTATGCCAGGCCAGCAAACGCTCAGGCTCTGATAACAGGCTGCCAAGAATACTGGCAGCTCCATCTGCTGTCACCCCAGTGAAGGTTCCAGACACAGAAAGAAACACATAGGCCATAGTGCAGCCTGCAATCACACTGTAGAAGGAGATGATCAGAAAGCCAGCGATCATCCCAGACCAACCCACCAGTTGCCAGATACCGTGCTGCTTCTCCTCCAGGGCCAGCGTGCGCATGGTATTGATAGGACTCTGGCGTCCCCGCCGACCAATCAAAACCTCTGCCATCATAATGGGGATGCCTATGAGCAGAATGCATAGCAGATATATCAGCACAAAAGCGCCACCACCATTCTCACCGGTTATATAAGGAAATTTCCAGATATTACCCAATCCCACAGCGGAGCCAGTCGCTGCAAGAATGAATGCCATGCGGGATGACCATTGGCCATGAATGGAAGTGCGTTCTGTCATGCGAGGATGCCTCTCAAGTTATTCATCTGAGTACCTGGCCCGTATTTTCGGCGAAAAGCCAACATAGAACAAGCAAGCAGCCTAAACTAGGCTACCCCAGACACCGCCCTCTCACATACAATATGCAACATGGCAAAGAAATCAAACAAGAAAGGCATTAGCGGTGGTTCCACCATTGCCCTCAACAAAAAGGCACACCATGAATACTTCATCCAGGAGCGCTATGAAGCAGGTGTCGCCCTGGAAGGCTGGGAAGTAAAAAGCCTGCGGGAAGGTCGCATCCAGCTAAAAGAAAGCTACGTCATCATAAAAGACTCCGAGGCATTTCTGCTGGGAGCACACGTATCCCCTCTGGCCTCCGCCTCAGCCCACACCCATCCGAACCCAACACGCACCCGAAAGTTGCTGCTACACCGTCAGGAACTGAACAAACTTATCGGGCTGGTAGAACGCAAGGGATTCGCCCTGGTACCCACCGCAATGTACTGGAAGCGGGGCAGAGCCAAACTGGAAATAGGACTAGCCAAAGGCAAAAAGCAGCACGACAAACGCAGCACCGAGAAAGACCGCGATTGGCAACGTGATAAACAGCGCATTTTAAAGCATGGCTAGGGCCATGCCAGCCGCAAGTGGCAAAGAGTTGAAATTAGCTGCTTGGAGCTTGTATCTTGAAATTTATCTCCCCTTGCCCTTGAACTCAAACCACCCTAGACTGTCAATCTAGTAACTAGCGACTCGTTACTAGTTATCAACTCAGGGGGCGACATGGCTTCGACGTGGGTTACAAAACCTGAGGTGCATGCCGAGGATATAGATAGCCTCGTAAAAAAATCTATACCATTATAGTTGCCAACGACGACAACTACGCACTCGCTGCCTAAACACCAGTAGAGTGCCGTCTGACTGGAGCCGTTCTTGTGCGTCCAGGTCTTTTATGCCCTTTGGGTATTCGGGACATTCAGGCGTCATATCTCACAAGATCGCAATGACGCTCGTCCGGGGTCGATTTGCTAAACACTTACCGGAATCGCCGTTCGTCTTCCCTGCCCGTCGGGTAGCGGCCGGTTAAACTTAAAGACGCGGATAAGCATGTAGAGCCAACGGCGGAGAGCTTGCGGACGCGGGTTCGATTCCCGCCGCCTCCACCAATCATTACCTTGTATTTCAATGACTTACGGCACAGCGGACGTGCCATGCTGGTATATATTTGCCTGCTTTTGCGTACAGAATGACAGCATTTTGACAGCATTTCGGTTGGGGATAGTTTGGAAAACGGAGCTAGAATCGTAGGAAAAACCAGGTCACGCAAAACCACCAACTAAGCCGGAAATAAGTAGGGAAGAAACTAAGAAAAATGGAGACTGGAAAACAAACACAAATACGGCTGAGTATCATTTCCTGAGTGACTGCAACTTCAAAGGTATACTTGAACACAGGCACATCTAGTGCCAGGTTCGATGCCATTTATACCACCTTTATGAAAGCGTCTTTAGTAGATTAAGCAGTATCGAACGTTCAACTCCTCCCTCTGTTGCTACATTCAGCTGGTAGATAGCTGCAATCAGTTTTGCCTTCCGGGCTGGTTCTAATTTTTTCCCCGTTATCTCAATAAGCTCATCTGAGATTTCAATCAAGATCTGGAGGATGCCTTCATTTAGAGAGGTATCAACTCCCTGCTTCTCCCATACAAGATCACGCCACAGGTTCAGTTCATCCTTGGATATTTGATTTATACCCCCAATCTGTCTGACTTCCAGGAGGCCATTGTTATATTCATCCACAAAAGCCTGGATTAGCATTTCCATACCAACATCAGATTGCCGTTGTGCATACCGCTCAAATTCCAACACTACAGCCA
>UOFX01000080.1_pt1 | contig 109479 bp, 92 predicted proteins | sample 1989101 | NCBI WGS metagenome assembly UOFX01 (sample SAMEA4712195, study PRJEB27164) | hydrothermal vent metagenome | biome: marine basaltic hydrothermal vent biome; feature: marine hydrothermal vent; material: mineral | place: Pacific Ocean | collected 2011-06-14/2011-07-23 | depth 1719 m
ATAGAGCGTGATCTGAGAGCGAACCACGTTGAGAAAATCAACCTTATTCACCTGGTAACCAGCAAGCATTGAGGCGACGGTCTGGCTTGCCTGGGGGATGATGCCAGTCTTGAACAATACCGCCTTCTCCTCCCCTCGCCGGTAGTCCGAGAGCGCCCGACCAATGGCAGCAGCCACCTGGTTGCGCTCATCCTGCAGCGCATAGCGCTGCTGCAGCCGCTCGCTGTTGCGCTGATCAACCGCCCGATCCTGCTTGGTGTCGGTATAGATCGGCAGGTTCATGCTGAGCATGATAGTGGCGAAATCATCACGGGACGAACCATTGGGGTTATTGCCATTGCGCAGGCCATAAGCTGCTCCCAGGTTAAAATCCGGGTAGTAGTCTTTTTTGGCCAGCGCCACACGCAGCTTTGCCGCCTCCACCTGCTGCTCCCGCATCGCCAGCATGGGGCTGATTGCCATGGCGCGTGTCATCAGTTGCGTCTCATTGAGCAACGGTGGGAAATCCTCGCTAACCTCAGCAGGCAGCACTACCGGTGCCGTTGCCTGGTAATCGAGCAGCGTATTGAGACGGATCACCTCATTACGGCGCTGTCCCTCCAGGTGTATCTGGCTATCCAGCAGCTTGGAAAGCTCCACTTGCGCCAATAAGACATCCTGCTGCAATCCTTGTCCTACACTGTATTTACTCTCAGCCACTTCAACAAACTGGCGCAGCAGCGTCTGATTGCTATCGACAATATCCAGTGCACGATCAAGATAGAAGATGTTCCACCAGACCATCTTGACGTCTCGTGCCAGTCTCAGTCGCAGTTCTGCCACATCAAAGCCAGCTGCATCGGCAATCGCCTGTGCCACCTCTTTGCGCAGTCTGAGCTTACCGGGAAAAGGCAAACCCTGGCTAAAACCGATCTGGAGTTGGGTCATCCCCTCCTGGGTAGAGGAAAAGCTATCTATCGGTAAATTTATCATTTTTACCGACATCTTCGGGTCAGGCAGCGTACCCCGTTGATCCGGTATTGCTGCCAAGGCATCGGCCCGGGCCTTGATAGAAGCCAGGCCAGGGTTACCCTTCAGCGCCTCGGCAACCGCCTGCTCCGGGGTGAGTGGCTCAGCAGCATGCAGCTGGAATGCGGCTATAGAGAGGATGAGCAGGGTTAAAAAAAACGAACCCTGCCCCTGGCTTGATAAATGGCTTATAAGCACTTTTTTCACCTTTAGTCTTAGGTTTAACGTAACTATTGTCTGTCCAGCAACGGTGCTCTGTTCTTCGCGGTTAGCAACCGCTCCTACACACAAAATCCCTGATAATATCAATATGTTGTAGGAGCGGCTGCCAACCGCGATTGATCTACGCGCGGTGTTTATAAACAGACACTATTTAGTCTTTCTGTGATCGTGTCTTTTTTTGAGCTTTTCAGCTTCAGCTTCCTTAGCAGGGCAACTCATCTTTCCGTCTTTTTTATGCATTGCCATAGCCTCATGCATGGTCTGCATATGCTCCTGTACCAGCTTGTCCCGCTCGGCCTGGTCGTCGGCTTTGCGAATCTCCTCCATCTGCCCCATCATCTCCTGCATGTGCTCGCACATCACTGGCATGCCCTGCTCCCCTTGCCGACCCTCATCGGCGTACAGGAATGATTGTGGTATAAGCAACACACTTGCCATGGTCAATGTAATAACCTTTTTCATAACATTCTCCTGTTGTCATCGTGCCGACTGGTATATGCCGGAGGAATAGTGCAGCAAGTTTTTTTACTTAGCATGCACGAAAAATTGTTCCACCTAACTCTTTGGCGGCATCTGATGGCAGCCAGGGAGAGGCTTCGCCACAAGATTGCCCAGTTCTGTTTTCTCATTACCCTGTACCCAGGCTCGATGTAATCGCTCCAGCCATCCCTGACTGAGGGGCAGCTCCGCATCTGCGAGTGCTTTTTCAATCGCCTTCTCCGTCACCAGTAACAGATCATAGGTGATATGCACCTTCTCTCCATCGACGGCAACCTCTTTTACTCCCATCATTGCTGAAAGGCAGGAGATGACCTGCTTTGTGGTCTCAGCATCCAATGGTTCGGCCATGTGCAGTGTCCGCCGTTTAATATCTTTACCCCGGTCGGCTTTACCAAGATATAACGTGGGATGAGCCACCAACGTCTCCTTGCACTGTTCAGAGCAAAAATGCAGGGTTTTTTTGTTATGTTGCAGCGTGTGTGTATTGAACTCCCCAATCATGTCGCAAACGGGACAAATATTGATGATTTCTTCAGTCATGATGTTCTCCTCATTTACCTCTCAAATTCGTGCAGAAACAGAGCGCTATCTATTGCAGTGATAACTTCTCTACCTCTACCGTTAAAAACGCCTTCCACTGATTGCGTGGCGGAAAAAAAGCCGGGGTTCTACGAACGTAATCATTGTATACCTCACCAAACTCTGCCTCGGCACGCCGCTCTTCAACCCTGGCCAGATGCACATAGGCGAAAAGCATAATGGGTGCCATCAATACGGTAAGCAGTGTTGGCCACTGCACCAGAAAACCGATAATAATGAGAAATAGCCCGGTATATTGCGGGTGGCGGGCATAGGCATAGATGCCCTCAGTAACCAGACCACCCCGTGCGGCATGGATCTGCGTCCAGCCTTTTGAAAGCAGCGTGTAGCCCATGATCATCAATGCCAGACTCAAGCCCATCACGATCACCCACGCAAGGTCGGAGCCACCGAATACCACGACCCAGAGATGACCGAATTTGTGGTTGAAGGGCTGTAGTGCCGGGTAAGCATCGCCTAACCAGCCGGTGAGCAGGTAGATAGTCAGCGGGAAGCCATACATCTCGGCAAACAGCGCCACCAGAAAGGCGGTGACCACACTCATACCGCGCCACTCATCACTGCCACGCGGCTTGAGAAAGCTAAGGATAAAAAACAGAAAGATGCCGACATTAAATGCTGCTACGACCCACATGCCATATGCATATTCATTTTCACCGTGCATTTATTCTACTCCTCCAAAATGTAGGATGTGGTGAGGTACGAACCGCATCAATCATGCCTACAGCTTTACGCCTCTTAATCTGAGGGCATTGGTGATAACCGATACTGAACTGAAGCTCATGGCCGCAGCAGCGATCATGGGCGACAGCAGCAGACCGAAGGCGGGATATAGTATCCCTGCCGCAATCGGCACACCGGCGGCGTTATAAATAAATGCAAAAAAGAGGTTCTGGCGGATGTTACGCATGGTGGCGTGACTGAGACGCCGCGCCCGCACGATGCCGCGCAAATCACCCTTGACCAGGGTTACTCCAGCACTCTCCATGGCAACATCTGTGCCAGTACCCATGGCAACACCCACATGAGCCTGAGCTAAAGCAGGGGCATCATTGATGCCATCACCGGCCATAGCCACAATGCGACCTTCAGCCTGGAGTTGTTTAACCACCTCAGCCTTCTGTTCTGGCAACACCTCGGCCTGCACCTGATCAATATCGAGTTTGCTTGCGACTGCTTCTGCGGTCTTGCGGCTGTCACCAGTTAGCATAACCACCCGGATGCCCTCACCATGCAAGTCACGAATCGCCTCTGGAGTGGTAACCTTGATCGGGTCGGCAACACCGATCATTCCTGCTGCCTTACCATCGACCGCCAGCAGCATCACCGTCTGCCCTTCGGCACGCTGATGATCCGCCTGCTGTGGCAGATCTCCTGCATCAATATCTAGGCTCTGTAATAGCTTAAAATTGCCCAGTGCCACCTTGCGACCATCTACGGTACCGGTAACCCCCATGCCGGTGACGGATTGGAAATCATCGGCTCCGGTCAGTTCCACCTTACGCTCTTCAGCACCCTGCACAATGGCTTCAGCCAATGGATGTTCGCTGGCACGTTCCAGACTAGCAGCAAGGCGCAGATTATCGTCCTCTTGAAAACCCTCGCTGGCAATCACCGAGACCAGTTTCGGTTTGCCTTCGGTGAGGGTGCCGGTCTTATCAACTACCAGGGTATCCACCTTCTGCATCACCTCCAGCACCTCGGCATTTTTGATCAGCACACCCATCATGGCCCCCTTGCCAGTACCAACCATGATGGACATGGGTGTGGCCAGCCCCAGTGCACAGGGGCAGGCGATAATCAGTACCGCTACTGCATTGATTACAGCGTAGGCAATAGCCGGTTCCGGCCCCCACAGCGTCCAAACAAAAAAGGTAATCACGGCAATGACCACCACCGCCGGTACAAAGTAGCCAGCAACAATATCCACCAGCTTCTGGATCGGTGCGCGGGAGCGTTGCGCCTCGGCCACCATCTTGACGATCTGCGCCAGCAGGGTATCGGCTCCTACCTTATCGGCACGCATCAACAGGCCGCCGGTGCCGTTGACGGTGGCGCCAATCAATTTCTCACCTGCTGTTTTGGCCACAGGAATCGGCTCACCGGTGACCATGGATTCATCCACATTGCTTTCGCCATCAATCACCCCACCATCCACTGGCACCTTCTCACCGGGGCGGATACGCAGGTGATCACCGGGCTGTACATGCTCCAGCGGAATATCCTCTTCGGTGCCATCTTCCCGCACGATACGCGCTGTTTTTGGTGCCAGCCCCAGCAGCAGTTTGATGGCTGCATTGGTCTGACTACGGGCGCGCAACTCCATAACCTGTCCCAACAGCACCAGTGCTATAATCACAGCGGCGGCCTCAAAATAGACCGGCACCACACCAGCTTCACTGAAGACGGCAGGTGGGAAGATGCCCGGCATCAGCACGGCAATAACGCTATAGATCCAGGCAATGCCGACACCGATGGAAATCAGGGTGAACATATTGAGATTACGGGTGACGATGGACTGCCAGCCGCGCTGAAAAAAGACCCAACCACCCCACCAGACCACTGGGGCAGAGAGCACAAGCTCGGCCCACTGCCGGGTAACGGGGGCGATCATGCTGTTGATGGCATCAGGCCAGAACTCCGCGCCCATGGCGCTGAAAAAGATCGGGATCGCCAATATGGCACTGACCCAGAAGCGGCGGGTCATATCATCCAGTTCACTGGTATCCTCTTCGGCCTCTACGGTGACGGCCTCCAACGCCATACCACACTTGGGGCAACTGCCAGGGCCTTGCTGCTCAACTTCGGGGTGCATGGGGCAGGTGTAGATTGCAGATTCATCTACCTGATCAACCTGGATATCAGGCGCAGCATGGTTGCCGCAACCGGAGTGATCTACCCCATCATCCACCTGGTGTGAGTCCTCTTTATCATGCATATACTGTGCGGGCGATACATTGAATTTCTCCAGACAATGCTCGCTACAGAAGTGGTAGGTTTTACCGCTATGAACAGCGTGATATTCCGTCTCCTCCGTTACTTCCATGCCACATACGGGATCAGTTTTCATGTGCTCTCTCCACTGTTTTTCAATTTCTCTCTATCTCTTTTCTCATGTAGAAAAAAGATCTTTTACTAACCTGAAAAAATTGCGGTATGGGCTTGAAAAAAAACAGTTATAGTCTTTTTCAAGTATCTTTAGCTTTTCACAAGTCTCTATTTCCCCCAGGCCGGAAGCATATTTTTTATTAATCTCCGCCCATGCTGTTGCCATCTCTTCTTTATTGTTTGGCCCCACTGTATCTTTACTATCTTTTTCATAGCTTCTGAAAAGAGCGTGATTTATCGATAACCAAAGTGATATGACTCTGGTGCCAAGGAAGTTGTCGCTTTCGGCATTGATGATGGAAGGTATCAAAAGCTTCGGAAAGATTATGTCTAAATTATTAATATTTCCTAAAACAAATGCCATATTCCATGTTGTGTACAAGCTGGCCCACTCTTGGGTGTAAGTGACGTTTGGGAACAGATTCTGGGTTTCGGTTATGGAGTCATAAAAAACATTGCTACTGTTTTCTGGAAGTATATTTTTATTCTTGAATGTTGCGACCGGAGGATGACGCTTTATATCTTCTGACAATTCATGTGCAACCATTGCGTTTGTTTTGAAGCCATCTGCATAATCTTTTATTCCAGCTTCGTAAATATTGATGCCGACCAATTTATTAATATGTTTGGAACCATCCTTACAGGCCGTTGATAGCAGTTTGCGTTCAATGTAGTTTATTTCACCGTTTTTATATAATTCGTTTAGGTCGTTCTTGGTAATGCATGCATTTATTAATCCACGCTGAACTCGCAAGTAGACCATGAGTGGATCCAGTGAGAATGCTTTGGCGATATTAAATAAGTCATGGGATATAAAAAATGACCGCAGGAAAGTTTTTAAAATATGCATGGTGTCCAGCCCATGTATGCGTTGTTTATTTCTGTAGTGCTCTTGCACCTCGACAAAAAACTGGTGGTTATTGGACATGGCAGCGGTTACCGCTTCAAGCACAAATGTAGTGTGAACAGCTCTTTGGATATGCTCTGATTCGTGCAGCCACTCCTTTTGTATAGCCAACGCTAAAAAATCTAAAATAGCTGGGTGTTTTGTAATTATGCCTGTTTCGATATCCTCAAACATCGGTTGCAGGGTTCTTGGCTTGGTTATGATCTCTTTTAAAAAGTCATCCATCGGAGCGAATGTTGTATTGAAATCATCAAATTTCATACTATCTATAATATTTTTTATAGCCTTTGGATCAGTTTCCATGTTTTTCGATAGACCAAAGGCGGCCATCGAATTATCGATTATGAGTTGAGCCTGTTTTTTGGTTTTCATCACTATCTATTTCTCTCTATTTTTTCTGTGAGTTAGCCATCCATCTCGCCCCATTTGTCCCTGGCATATTTTACTAGCGTCTCAGTCGTTGGCATTTCACTTTCCGGAAAAATAATATCTCCTGTTAACTTGGTATATAGCCCCATACCGGTACTCGTAGTCCCGTGAAAACCAGCAGAACCGCTGGAAGCATTGCACCACCAAAAATTTGGCCATGGTGTCTCTGCTGTTAGCCTGCCTATATTCATGTTGGTGGTGTTTAAAGTCGAACCATATGCATTACCATAGGGGGCACGTACATAGTCAAAGTTGGTCGATGAGGTGCCAACTACTTTGACGGCAATATGTTTACGGAGATCAGGAATATAGTATTTTTCTACAAGCTCTATCATCTTGTTAGCAACCTCCTTTTTCTTTTTGCGATAGAGTCTGACGTCTTTCTCTTTCAGGTCTCTAAAGCTTTTAAAGTCGGTGTAGGTAGCCAGCTCAATTATCTCACCGTTTTCCGGGGTTGTTCCTTCCTCATTGGTGTGCAGGGATGCTGTTGAGATAAACAACCAGGGTTGGTCAAAATGCCCCCTCTTCTGTTCGTTCCAGGTTTTGTTCATATCCCACTGTTCCAGGTGCCAGGTATTGAAACTGCCAAAGCCAAGTTTCTTCAAATCTATATTCTTTAGCCCAAGATAGACCACGGTACCAGCCGAAGAGTAGTCATAAGACAGTGCTTTGCGATACTTCTTGGGAAATAGATCCCAGCCAATTATATTTTTTGCCGTACTTTGTGGGTCGGCATTGCAGATAAAGGTTTTGGCGGTAAAAATTTTATTGTCTTCCGTTTCTATACTGGCTACCTGGCCACGCTCTATGTTTATTTTGGTTACTGAAGTTTCATAGAAAATATGGCATCCATCATGCTCAGTTATAAAGCTGGCTAACCTCTCTATGTAGTATTTGTAGTGTTTTTTTGGATAGTAAGCGCCGGTATTGTAGCCGCCAAAAAGACCCGCATAAGCCAATATAGACAGTTCTTCCGGAGGCAGCATAAAATCACCGGCATTGGCGCAGAGTACCGCTTGGACTTCTTGGCTGAGATTGCACTCATTGAATACCTGCTGCAGAGTTTTATTACGATATTTGAGCATATATCGGAAATTCAATGCCTTGGTGATGCGATCTATGAGTGACAGTTTGACCCGGCTGGGGAAGCGGCGTTCTTCTGCATAGATACGATCAACGATTTTAAGAAACTTCTCTACGCCTTTTCTATCTCCTGGATAAGCTTCTTCGATATTGTCGGCTAATCTATCGAAACCATATGGTATTTTGACTCTCTTGCCATCAGGCATAACCATATGATCGTAGCCTGTGGCATCGTAGGGCAAGAACTCCAGCTCTTTATCCAAACCCAGTTTTTTTGTAAATCTGCCGAGGGTGTCCCCAGGGCCACCGCCCCAGACATAATGGATCTGAGCACAAAAATAGTAATCTCCCATTTTGAAGTTATGGGCATAGCCTCCAGGGATATCATGGGCCTCAAGCATACATATTTTGTACCCGGCAGTGGCTAGCAGCGACCCCACTGTTAAAGCTGAAATACCTGTGCCGATTATCAGGTAATCATATTTGTGCTTCTCAGCATATATTTTGTCTTGCGTTGCGTGTTGTTCTGGAGTCAGTGCACCTGTGCTATGAAGTTTCATTTGAGAACTCTTTAATTTGTTAGCCAGGAAATGTACTCAATACATCGACTCAATCAAGTGACAAATTGCCTCACCATCAGGCCCTCCATCAGGCATTGTTTTCCATTTCTCTAATGCGCTGTCCATTCGTTGCTGCAGCCTATTCAGTTCAGCCAGTCTGCCCCTATTTTCATTGATGCGATGCTGAATCATGTCACGCACTGTAGGACAGGGTGATTGCCCTGCACTACCATGATCAAAAATGGTTTGTATCTCATGCAGAGTAAATCCCAGCCCTTTGGCCTGACGGATAAACTGCAACTTTTTAACGTCATCAGAACTGAAGAGCCTGTAACCGTTATCAGGATTACGCAAGGGTGTTAATAGACCGATGCGGACATAATGTCGTATCGCGTCCGGTGTTATTCGCGCTGCTTTTGACAATGCACTTACCGTTAGCATCTTCTCCACCTATCAGGTTGCCGGACTGTTTATCTCTGCCTTACTCATAAGTGTAAATCCTGGGTGCTGCACACAGGTCAACCTCTTTTATAAACACCCCTGAGAAGATGCATTATCAATGTGCATGACCATCACTCATTTCATCCATGCCACTGAAATCCATTGGCTTATCAGTTGCCCCATGCCCTTCTCCATGGGAGTGTGCGTGTCCCTCGCCTTCAGACTGCGGCAGTGACATCACACCCAGCCCATAGCGGTAGACAACTTCACCACCGCGCCAAGCAGTAGATAGCAGGAGAAGCTGAGCAATCAGCAGCGCAATGACAAACCACCCACCCAGCGCCTTCCCTGTCCATACGCGGGTAATCGACCAGAGCGCTAGACCGATAAACAGCGGGGCTGTGGCAAGCGCCCAGTTGCGGTGATCGGTCATCACTGCATGAGAAGGTGCATCATGAGCTACCGTGTTGTAGGCATGGAAACCAGCGGCAACAGTAATAACGGTAATACCTGCTCCAAACCACAGGTTCCAACGGGCCACTGTTCTCAATTGGAGCCGCAGGTTTTCTGGCAAATGAGAGCCAAACAGATGCAGCACAACAAAAAGGCCTGTTGAGATGGATAACAACGCCACGGTAAAGTGAACAAAAACGGGATGCAGATTGGGGATTATTTCAGGCATGTTGGTTGCTCCTTAAATTTGTCACACGTCTTTGGGATTGGGTTCACAGTGAGACCCTTCAATACTCCGTAACAACCGATGTCCTTCCTTTTCCATCAAAGCTCAGCACGCGATAGTCTTTAGGTGGCATTCCCTCTGGCTGCATGCCAGGTGATTTTTGTGGCATACCGGGCGCAGTAAGCCCCGTAACAGCTGGTTTTTCCTGTAGCAGCATCTTGATGTCAGCTGCCGGAACATGCCCTTCGATAACATAGCCATCCACAATAGCAGTGTGGCATGATCTTAAGCTGGACATTACACCATACTCCTCTTTTATAGCACTCATATCTGTGCGGTTCTGAGCAATGACGGAGAAACCAGCTTTGCGTAAATGGGTGGCCCAGTGCTTGCAGCAGCTACAGGTGACGGATTGATACATAGTGATTTCTACCTCACTCGCCTCAAGTGCAGGCTGATACCAAAGCGCCGCACCGCCTGCTACAGATAATACCGCAGCAAACGAAGACCAGAGCCGGAGTTTCTTTTTTTTACCTAACATAATCTATACCTCTTTTCAGGATTTACACGGGGTGGCGCATGCCACCCAGCATCCCTGGGTTAGCCAGGATAATAGACTCCACCCTTGTGCTTTTTACCATCAGCAGTTTTGAACAGGATCATCAATTGGTGTTTACCATCATGACCCAAGTCATACCCGGCCATCAGCCAGTCACCCATTTTCATGGTCTTTTTGGTCTCTGATTTTCCAGAGGGGTGCGTTACTTTAGTATTCATAGCGATGTTGCTAAGTACCTTGCCGTCTTTCTCCACTTTGATCATGAAGTCATGACTGCCGCCCATCTCTTTGCCAGGTTTTGCTTTCATGACATGGAAGGTGACGGTATAACCATCGATCTCTTTTTTCTTCAGGAACATGTCGCCCGTCTTGGAATCATGGTCATGATCTTTGTGATCATCATGGGTTTTGTGATCACCACTGTGGTCGTCATGGTCATGCTCACCAGCGGCAAAGGCGATGGGGGTTACGGCCAACAGCCCGATCAATGCAAAAGCTGCAATGGATTGTTTTCTCTCGTTCATCATTTGTTCCTCTTGGTTGGGTAAAAATGGTTAATCCGAAGGTTTATGAAATCGCTCTTGTACCTGCAAGATCATGCCATAGATCACTGGCAGTACCAGCAGGCACAGCACGGTTACTGTTATCATGCCGCCGACCATTGGGGCAGCGATACGCTGCATCACCTCAGAGCCAGTTCCAGAACTCCACATGATCGGCAGCAGACCGGCGGTGATGGCAGTTGCCGTCATCGCTATGGGACGCACTCGCTCTGAGGTGCCGGTGTGTACCGCGTCCATGATCTCGCTGGCAGTTAATCTCCTCCCTTTATCCCGCTGACGACGGGCAATCTCATGATCGATAAAGGTAAGTACCAATACGCCAATCTCCGCCGCCACCCCGGCCAGGGCGATAAAACCCACCGCCACTGCCACCGACATGTTGAAGCCGAGGTAATGGATCAGCCAGAAGCCACCAATCAGCCCGAAGGGAATAGAGAGCATCACCACCAGTGGTTCGGTGATATTCTTGAAGTTGAAGTAGAGCAGCAGGAAGATCAGCAGCAAGGTGCCTGGAACCACGATACGCAACCGCTCCTCAGCCCGCTCCATATACTCAAACTGCCCCGACCAGATTAGCGTGTAACCGGCCGGAATCTTCACCTGACTATCAACAACCCGTTTTGCTTCGGCAACATAACCGCCGATGTCAGAGGTTTTGATATCGACATAGACCCAGGCATTGGGGCGTGAGTTTTCGGTCTTGATGCTGGGTGGCCCCCGCCGCAGTTGCAGGTCAGCCACCAGTGAGAGTGGGATCTGCGCGCCAGTGGGGGTGGGTATCAGCACCCGTTTCAGATTCTCTATATTATCGCGCAGGTCTCTCGGGTAGCGCAGGTTGACGGGATAGCGCTCCAGCCCCTCTACCGTGTAGGTGATGTTCATGCCGCCGATGGCGATCTGGATAACATCCTGCACATCACCGGTGGTGAGGCCGTAGCGGGATGCCTCTTCCCGGCTGATATCAAAGTCGAGGTAGTAACCTCCTGCGGCTTTATCCGCAAAAGCAGAGAGGGTATCCGGCAACTGGGTCAGTACCTGTTCGATATCACCCGCCACCTTCTCCAGCACGTTCAGATCCGGCCCACTCACTTTGATGCCGATGGGCGTCTTGATACCGGTGGAAAGCATGTCGATGCGGGTCTTGATCGGCATGGTCCAGGCATTGGCCAGCCCTGGAAACTTGATAGCTGCATCCATCTCACCCATCAGTGCCTTGGTGGTTTTAGTCGGGTCTGGCCACTCGGAACGATCCCTCAATCTGACGGTGGTCTCCAGCATTGCCAGGGGTGCCGGATCGGTTGCGGTATCGGCGCGCCCCACCTTGCCGAAGACATGATGCACCTCAGGAAAACTCATCAGGATCTTGTCAGTCTGCTGCATCAGCTCCTTGGCCTTGGTGATGGAGATACCGGGATAGGTGGTCGGCATATAGAGGATATCCCCCTCATCCAGTGGTGGCATAAACTCACTGCCAAGCCGCTCCAGTGGGTAGCTGGTGGCGGCCAGCAGACCCATGGCAAAGGCCAGGGTAAACCAGCGAAAGCGAATCGCCTGTTTTAATACCGGCGCATGCAGCCAGTGCAGGATGCGGTTTACCGGGTTTTTGGCTTCAGGCATGATCTTGCCGCGAATGAAAAACCCCATCAGTACCGGCACCAGCGTCACCGCCAGTATTGCTGAGGCGGCCATGGCGTAGGTCTTGGTGAAGGCGAGGGGGGCAAACAGCCGACCTTCCTGAGCTTGCAGGGTAAACACCGGCAGGAAGGAGACGGTGATGATCAGCAGCGAGAAAAAGAGTGCTGGCCCCACTTCCCGTGAGGCATCGGCAATGGCCTCCAATCGCTCTGCTTTTGTCAGCTCACTCCCTTTCCGGTCACCGGCATGCTCCAGGTGTTTGTGAGCATTCTCGATCATCACGATGGCACCATCCACCATGGCACCAATAGCGATGGCGATACCGCCCAGGGACATAATGTTGGCATTTATGCCTTGCCATTTCATCACAATAAAGGCGATCAGGATACCGATTGGCAGGGTCAGAATAGCCACCAGCGCAGAGCGGGCATGGAGCAGAAAGAGGATGCAGATGAGACTGACCACAATCGACTCTTCAACCAGCTTCTCAACCAGATTGTCCACCGCACGTTCAATCAGGTCACCCCGATCATAGACCGGCACGATCTCAACCCCTTCTGGCAGCCCCTTTTGCAGGTCGGCCAGCTTCTCCCGCACTCGCTCAATGGTCGCCATGGCATTTTCACCATAGCGCATGATGACCACGCCACCGGCCACTTCACCTTCGCCGTTCAGCTCAGCAGCACCCCGGCGCAGCTCTGGCCCCAGGTGGATATTGGCGATATCCTTCAGGCGGATCGGTGTGCCATTGTCATCAACGCCCACTGGTATTACCTCCAGGTCATTGATGGACTGTATGTAGCCGAGTCCGCGCACCATGTATTCGGTCTCAGCCATCTCCACCAGCTTGCCGCCCACATCGTTATTGGAGCGTTGAATCGCTCGTTTTACCTTGGATAGCGGGATGTTGTAGGCGAGCAGCGCATTGGGATCAACTTCCACCTGATACTGTTTGACATGGCCGCCAATGGAGGCGACCTCGGAGATCCCCTCAACCGTCTGCAACGGATAGCGCAGATACCAATCCTGCATTGAGCGCAGTTGTGCCAAATCGTGTTTACCGGTTTTGTCTACCAGGGCATATTCGTAGATCCAGCCGACGCCAGTGGCATCCGGCCCCAGTGAGGGTGAGAGTCCGGCTGGCAGGCGGGAGCTGACGTAGTTCAGGTACTCCAATACCCGTGAGCGCGCCCAGTACATGTCGGTGCCATCTTCGAAGATGATGTAGACGAAGGAAAAACCGAAGAAACTATAGCCACGCACTACCTTGCTTTTGGGCACCGCCAGCATCGCCGTGGTAAGTGGGTAAGTGACTTGATCCTCCACCACCTGGGGTGACTGGCCGGGGTATTCGGTGAAGACAATGACCTGCACATCCGAGAGATCAGGGATGGCATCCAGGGGCGTGTTTTTTACCGCCCATAGCCCTGCCGCCAGGATGATGAAGGTGGCAATGAGAACCTGAAACTTCTCCCGCAGGGAGGCGTTTATAATGGCCTGGATCATGGGTTGTTCTCCATATCCATATCGCCCATATCCATGTCAGACATATCTATCTCTTCAACAGCAGATTCTGCCGCCATTGCAGCCATCATCTTGGCCGTGGCCTCGCGCAGCTTGGATTCTGAGTCAATCAGGAACTGGCTGGAGGTGACCACCTCCTCACCTGCTTTCACCCCCTCAAGAATCTGGGTAAAGCCATCTGCACTCACCCCCAGTGTCACCCGGCGCGGCTCAAACTTGCCTGGCGCACGCACTACAAAAACCTGCTCATGGGTACCAGATCTGACAATCGCCTCAGATGGCACAACCACGGCATTGGGCTGAGCATCGGTATGCAATACCACGTTGGCAAACATGCCTGGTTTCAGGAGCAGGTCAGGGTTATCAAATTCCAGACGTACCCGCACGGTGCGGCTCTTTTTTTGCATGGTGGGATGGATGAAAGTGATCTTCCCTTCAAACAGGCGCCCCGGTGCCGCACGCACCGTCATCTCTGCACGATCACCTATCTTCATCCAGGGTAGATCGTCCTCGTAGACATCCACATTGACCCAGATGCGACCCAGATCAGCGATCAGATAAAGCTCATCCTTAGGTGTAATGTATTGCCCCTCACGCGCCCCAATATGCATGATACGGCCAGCAAAGGGGGAGTGGATGTGCAACTGCTTTTTGATCTTGCGGCTCTGCTCCAACTCCTTGATCTGATGGGCTGGTACATCAAACAGCTCCAGTCGCTCACGGGAGCTGCGCAGCAGGCTTTTGGTCGATTTTTTCATCCGATCCACCGAACTGTTTCGCACCGACTCCCAATTCTCCAGTGCCACCAGATACTCCCGTTGAGCCGACACCAGATCGGGCGAGTAGAGGGCCAGCAGAATGGTTCCTTTACTGACCCGCACCCCTGTCTCATCCACTCTCAACTGTTCAATCCAGCCAGATGTCTTGGGGTGCAGGCGAGCCAACCGTTCTTCATTGAAATCAACCTGGCCCAGAGCATTCAAATGGCGGGCAAGACTGCGCTGTTCCGCTCTGGCAGTGCGTACGCCGATATTCTGCACCGTGACCGGATCGATTTTCACCGTACCAGCCGGTTCATCACTGTCACCACCATCATCGGCATAGACGGGGAGGTAATCCATGCCCATTGAATCCTGGGTGAAGACAGGTGAGGTGATGGCAGGATTCATCGGGTTGCGCCAGAACAGCACCTCGCGTTCGCCGGTTCCTCCGGCAGCACTTGCATCAGACTCATCCCCTGTATCAGCGGGGATAACACCACCTGTAACAGCCGCAAGAAGCCTCTCTACCTCTGTAACAACAGCACTAGCATTACTTGGCTGCTGGGTAGCATACCAATATCCGCCGCCTGCGCCTGCAGCCAGCATTACTATTGCGATAAAAAACTTACTCATGAAAATTGCCTCTCAAATATCCCGGAAAACATAAAATCCGGGGGATACCAGCAGGTGCGCAAACACCTGAATATTTAGGTGTCTAGCCTAACTACCTGCACAAAAACAGCGCAGCCAGTCGTTCAGGAGAGGGTGTTTCGAGGGGGTCTTATTTCAGTGGGCTGTAAGATACCAACCCAGGATATTTGATAAGCAGGGGTGACCAAAGAGGTCGTAACTATTGCTATAGAGATAGGATTCTGCGGCAACGCCACACTGCAAGACATCATTGAGCAGGTAGCATTTGAGGCACAGCAATCTTCCATTGAAACAGGGAAGGCATCTTCATTCATGGCCTGGTGCATGGCACCGTGATCCATTTTATGCTCAGACATGGCCTTAGATGCGACACCGTTCTGGCTATGATCCATTGCCGTCATGGCATCAGCACTCACTGCTGGCTGAAACACCATAATGGCGATCAGCAAAATCTTTAGCAAAGTGAGATTCTTGTTGCGCATAAGGCGAATATAGATCTGATTAATCTAATTTGCAAGTTTCTTAAACCTAGATTAATCCAGGATTATAGATACGCCGCATACTCAAGGATGTTGTGATACGCCCAAAACAGCAATCAGAAAGGCGGCACAAAATCATCGTGTTTACCAAACCCGCCGCGCTGGTCAAACCCAAAAGAACCTGTAGGCTTTCTCTCTGTAAGTGCACGCAAATAGGATAATAAATCTTCCATTTGCCCATCACTCAACATATGCTGTGGACAGCCCCCAGCCCCATAATTGCCATTTGTAGAACGATAGTCGTCACGGATACTGTTCGCCAGCTCATCATCAGACTTGGAAAACCGTGACCACTCTTTAAAAAAATCCGGTGCCATGCCTCTCCGACCACGACCATCCATTCCATGACACATAACGCACCGTTGTGAATACAGTCTCTGACCATTTTCCGGATCACCAAAGCCAGACAGCGAAAAAGCCCATCCGCTCCAAAAAAATGCATACATAATTACCATTAACAGTAATGATTGTCTCATGGTGATCCGCCTCCTAGAATCCATAATTAAGGTTGCCACTTTTTATTCTCGATTCGAACGGTGTATTCACACCAACCTGGATAATAACCACTGGAGCAGCACCAAATACATCTCCTGCATACCTGCAACCAGGAGAACCATCACCATCCTGATCCATGGCATGCTCTATAAACTCCTGGATTGGTACTGATACCTCACTGTCTTTCACGTTATCCAATGTAGCAATGAATGCAGGCACATCATCTCTGATGATCTCCTCAGGAGAACGGGGTTCACCATTGGCAGGACCTTCACCCTGAAGCAGGCCAGCATCTTTCAATACAACCTGAATGACACTTCTTACTTGCTGGTCAAAATCAGCCGCATCTGGTGAGAAAAGTTCCATACGCCTTAACCAACTAATAGTATTTCCAAATCGAACGCCATCATAGGCGGACACCCTGGCACCCTCTGCGGCACGATAAACACCAGTATGTTCAGTCCAGAACCTTTTATGTGTAGATTGATAGAGTTTGGTGATCTCTGCATGGAAACGCCCATCTCCAGCAATATCCTCCGCCACAAGCATTATAGACATCGCTGCAACAGGAAACGAAAAACTGCGCGTTAAACTACGCATATGGGCACCATTTTTCAGCATCAATCCTCTAGGTAAACCACGGCGAGTACTCAATGCTTTACTGACATATGCTGCCTGCGCTAACAAATGTTTACGCGCTGAAATACTAACCTGATCACCGCTTGGTAGTGTCCTAACCAAGGTTTCAAGTGCAGCCATTAGGTGGCTGGCATCTTCAAGGTAAATAACACCATCCTGTCCGCCAGTACGCTTGTGATATGTACTGGAAAAACTACCGGCTGTAGCATCAAAATGGTTTGCCAGCATTGATGAATAGACCACATCCATAGTTCGGCGAGCCAACTTTCGCCACTCAGGCACACTCATACCATGCACCCTTCCAGCTACCAACAGCGGCTCGATAACCTCGTTCATGGATAATAATCGGTACAGATGTGATAGTCCCTGCAGCAATAAGGCCTGTGACTTGAGCACACTTTGATCATTCTTCACCGACCATGCGCCAGTCTGATTAGGCACTACAACTTCAGGAACATGTAGCCCTTTAGCTACTGGGCCAAGCTTCATTTTCCAGACCTGGCGACTACCCGATGCACCCAGTTCCTTAGGCATTGTGGCCAGTCGCATCTGCACGCCTCGCCCACTGTCTTTACCCTGGATACTGGCAGTATCCAGCTCAGGCTCCTTTATCGCCTCCTGCACCAGCGATTCAGTCATGAACAAACGGCTAGCCAATATATCCAATTCCTGGAGTGCTGACGCTAGAAATAGCGCAGCATAAGCGCGCCCTGAATCTGACCGATCAATCTCGATCATCAGTGCCTTTACAGCCATGGACTGACCTACATCACCTGGCGAAATCACTCGTGAATCAGCCTGAGTCACAGCCCATTCCAGGGTTGCAGAGTCCTCAAAATCTGGAATTACCTGGTAACGTGGCAGCGTTAATGCGTAGGGTACACTTATAGGCTGTCCAGAACCTTGCCAGTTCGATAACGGCAAGCCTGCCCCAGAATCTCTCACAACGGCAACCATCCCTTCCCGTATCATGCCAAGCAGATCTTCCACTGTGGACTTGTCCTGGGGATTGGCTTGGCTCCATAGCAGTAATTCCCGGTAGACTGACATAGCATGTAATGGGGAAAAGTAATGATCAATGATGTGTTTCTTGCCCATATTTACATCATAGGTAAGCAACGACTTTTCAATCCGTGCAAACAATATATTTCGAGTCTTAGCAAACTGCTCAACCTCTTCTGCTTGTTCCTTAGCCACCGCGTGAGCAGGCACTACGCCAAGAAAAATAGCTAGTAGCGGCAAAATTAGCCACATAGAACCGACTGCTCGATATTTTTTTCTCATCGCTCTAATCAACCTAGGTGTAAATGCGGTTACCGCATTTTGAAATAAGGATGCCAGAATATTAACATGTAGCAAATTACCATGCATATTTCACTGAAACAGATACTGCCCATGGATGCTGCCTCTTACAAAAAGCAGACCATATGTGGTGAATAACATCATGGCATATGGGATGAGACTTAAAAGATCCCTTCTGCGCCCGCACCAGGTCGGCCGCAGGCGTAAATGCAGCACAAACCCATAGGCCAGAAGCGTACCAAGAGCCCAGTTTTCAATGGGATCCCATCCCCAATACCGCCCCCACGCTAAGCTCGCCCAATAGGAACCAGAAGCAACCATGGCTGCCCACAGAAAAAACCCCCAGGCCAGCAGTTGCCCCATCAACGCTGATTTATCTTTACTCTGCGGCAGCAAGGCAACTGCTGCGGCAAGGGTAGCAACCCCAATTGCCACACTGTTTAACTGCGCATGGACCACCAGCCAATCGCTCCGCAAAGCAGGAGACAGGGGGAAAGTGCCCAGGTTATAGCTCAAGGCAGCAGCCAACCCTGCCGCTGCCAGCGGCAATACATAGACACCTGCCGACCGCAATTGAGGCTTACACCACTGTGTCAGCAGGTAAATGACAGCGATCGCCAATGCATCAACCGTCATATCCTCATAGCGGGTAACGATAGGCAACTGACCAAATTCCTGCCAGCGTTGAATCAGGATAACCAAGTGAGCAAAGCAACCAACTGTAGCCAAAGTGATGGCCAATACACCTGCCCGTTGCCAGCGAGAGCCAACCATTAGCAATCCAGTTGCCACGATGTATGCAACAACAACACTACTCTGAAATAGTATTGCAGAACTCATGGAGCACTACTTTGAACCAGCTTTTGCCAGCCACTCCATTGGGTTTCAAACCAGAGGTCATTTCTAATTACCCAGGCTCTAACCTCCCAACCAGTATGGTTTTTTACAACTTCAACACGGCGAAACCGAACCAACAGGTGCAAAAGAAAGCCTCCCAGAACCAGCAGAAAACCGGCAAACACAAGGCTCATTGCCTGATCCCTCGTCAGAAGCAACCCCAACCAGGGAGCAGTACCAAGAAATACAATTCGGTATGCTCCCAGGTCTGCTCCTGCCCCAGGTACCAGCTTGCCATCAAAAACAACTGAATTGGCCTGTCTCACCACTAAATGGAGAGTCGGTGATTCCCCAACCTCTAAGGTCATATGGTAGTGGAGCGATGTATCGTGTAGCTCAATCAGAGTCCGATGGGTCAAGGGGGGCGGATTGTTCCACTCCGACCGTAGAACAGGAAAGTTAATAAAAAACGGCCCCGAGCGGCCATCCGGCAGGGATCGTTCCAAAACGGCGCTATATCCCATGGTATTATCCAGAAAAATCCGATAACCAGCCAATGCCAGAGGGTGATTACTCACCGTAACAGCCCGTTCAACTGGCTCGCCCCTCCCCCTGCGAAAAGAAAAATGCGCATTAAGATCCTGTAGGTATTTGCCATCTTTTATTTCAACCTGTGCCCGATCCAAGCGCAGTAAGGCCCCAAACTCTGGGCTTACTGAACCACTCCGCTCTACCACCAGTTTATCCTGTTGACCTGAGTACAGCTCCCCTTCAGCCAGCTCAATATGAGCAGAAAAACCAACCCAGCTACTCCATATTCCACCAGCAACAATCACCGCAATCCCAGCATGAAACAAGGGCAGCCCCAGCAACCCTGCCGCACCACGAACTTTGCTGGTCATAACAGGAAGGTCTGCTGCACAGCCTTTCTCCAACAGGGGTAATGGAAAATCTGGCAAAGCACCAATACCATGCAGTTGATGGGATGGCTGTACCTGCCCGTAAAACAATTTATACCGCCGTTGCAATGAGAGCACTGTACCAGCGATAATATTGACCAACAGAGCAAGATTGAGAGCCATGAACCAATTTGAATTGAACACAGCAGAAAGACCCAGATAATCCATCCAGGCGGAGAAAAGAGGCCATTGGTTACGTAACGCGAGGAGATCCTCTGAGGCTAACCGGCTATGCTGTGGCAGGGTACCACCAAGCACAACCGCCAGCGCCAGCAGACTGATAAGCACTAAGGCAAGATTATGTGAGGCTAATGCACGTCCCAATGCCTTAAATTCAAGCATTCCTGATGTTTATTACGATCACGGGCTGCAGGTACCTACACCGGTAGCGGTATGACAATCTGACTTTATCCAGTTACCACTCTGCGCGCTCGCTGTACCCAAGCGGGTCAGCGTGGCATCTGATGGAATGCCGTAATCAAGACCGCCAATTGAAGCACGGCGAGTAGAATTCCGGTTATAAGGCTCAGGGTCAGCACCAGCATCCGAGCCTATATCTCTACCAAACACCAACAAAGATGCCTTATTAAAACCATGTGGTACCGCTGCATGACAGGCCATGCATGGCGTATCCTTTTTACAGCTGTGATAGACATGTAAGTTCTCCTGGCCAGCAACGCTGCCACAGGAGCCATCCATCAACCCTGTACCACTAAACCCTGTATTCTGCCAATTGAGAATACTGCCTGAAGCGGTATAAACAGACGCAACATGACATTCAAAGCACAGATGATCACTCACATAGCTGGCTTGACCTGTATTCTGAGTCCAAGGGGCGCGCAGGATAAAGGGATAATCACTGCCATGAGGACCCTTGGGGCCAGTTGGAGCAGCCCCCATACCATCTGGATCCGAGTGGCAATCTGAACAATTCATCTTGCTGGTAGCCGTAAAGCCCTGCAGCAATGAAGGAAAAGGAGGGGCACTTACACTACCGTAATCATAAGGTGTGGCACCAACGGTCATTATAAAATCATTAGGCACAATAGTAGCTGTATCCGTCACCCGGTGGTACGAAGCATTATTTGGATTGAACTCCCGCCCCTGGTCAGTCAGCACATATCCAGGAAAACCACTGGCATAACTGTATGGAGGAGTAGCACCGTCATATGCATAATCCGAATGGCACTTCAGGCAAATCTGATACTGCTGTGTAGCATTATCGACCTCCGCATATTGACTGCGCAAAATAGTCCCCCAATTGCTTAGTGGCCACGATATAGGAGTGACGCCCCACACCCCTTCCAGAGCCTCATATGCATCGCTCCTTGTATTATCAGTCGCAGAAACCTCCGCATTAGGTGACACCCCTGCCTTGGCAAAATGAGGGTTATGGCAATCAGGACATTCCGAGTGGCGAGTACCAGGAGTTGCCCCAAAGTTATCCTTATCTTCTCGCACGACCCCTTGAATAACACCAATCGTCTCCCGAATAGGGAGATGACGCCCACTATAAGCCGTAATAGGATGAGCATATTTAGAACCCTCAAGATAGGTCTGGATATTGAAGGTAGGATCACCACCATCCGATACATTGCCAAGAAACGGATCACTTCCTCCATGACAAACTAGGCACACCGCCTCATCGCCGCCCTGCTTTAAAAGCCGCTTATTACTAAGTCCCCCATGGGAGCGGTGGCAACTTTCACAGGCATTCTTCTGCACAGTATCCAAAGTCACATCTAGTGCTGTCAAATGCCATGGGTTAGAATCAGCAAGGTTCCAGGTGGCCACTGATTCCCGGTGCTTATTACCAACATCTAACCAGCCATCCTTTTTATGGCAAGCCAGACAAAGTTGTGAACCAAAGTCAGCGCCATCGGTAAAACTCATCCGCAGGAACATGGGATAGTCATCACTATGTGGCTCATGACAGCTTGTACACTGCACCTCACCTCCCTCCAGCTTAATTGGCTCAGGTATCAGCAAGGGATTCTTCAATTCTCCAGTTATCGAAGCGAGAGCATTATCGTACACAAACGATATAGGATGATCATCACTAAGATCATCGCCAATATTAGTAGGGGATAGCATCAAAGTATCCGTTAAGCCACTAATAATACCCGAATAAACCTCCGGAGCCTCCCCAAACGAGCCTGGCATATTAACCAAACTGCCTATGGCAACAGTGCCATCGTGGCATGACAGGCACAGCTTTGATGATCCCGTAGGCTGACCTGGCGCAGCATTCAATGTAGTACTGGAATAAGGGGTGTAAGTTGCCGCTGAAAGAGTATGATTCCACAGTGGTACAGCTGGGTCTCCACTGTGAGGCGTGTGGCACATGAGGCAGACTCGTTGCTCCGCCGATGCCCTGTAACTACCTGCACCATCAGTTGACAGGTTATGCTTTGTATTCATGATACTTGCCATAGCCAACCCACCATTTAGCATCACTGCCAAAATGATCAACCACCTCCAGAATAAGCAATAGCACCACTTTTTCATCACTTCACTCCTGCCTTCAAATACTGAAAAATCTGCACCCGCTTATTAAATGAATCAGCCACATATAATCGATCATTATTATCAATAAATAACCCGGTGGGCGTCCAAAATTCACCTGGAGCCTGCCCTGTTGTGCCTATGAACAACAACAACCGCCCTTGGGGATCAAAGATCTGCAGGTTATCAAACCCAGCATCTGCCACATAAATATTGCCATCGCTATCAACTGCAATACCCTTTGCGGTTGAGAAATCCCCCCCGCCATCGCCAAATTCTCCAAATTCCCGGATAAATACCCCAGCCTGGTCAAATATCTGAATACGTCCATTCAAGGTATCATTGATATACAGGTGACCTTCTCTATCCACTGCTGCATAGGTAGGGTAATTAAATTCCCCTGCATCTCTACCATGAGTTCCAAATATCCGTCTGAATGAACCATCATCCAGGTTGAATACCTTAATGTCATGCTGTGGAGTATCCACCACGTAGAGCAACCGGCGCTTAGTATCTATTGCAATGCCAGTAGGTCGTTTTAGCTGATCCGCACTCCCAATAGACCGCAAGTAGTCACCATCAGGAGAAAACACGCAAACCTTTTGCAGCATTCCATCCACAACATAGAGGTTATCCTTATCATCTATTGCCAGAGCAATAGGTAGCAATAACGGCAAATCTGCATCAGTGATAACTCTATAGTCTCCCTCTTTTTGATCATATACATGTACCTGCTGCCCAGCTGGGTCAACTACACTCATTCTCCCTTTGCTATCAACCACCACAGCCATTGGCTTGGCTTGATTGCCTTCTTCAGGGCCATGAAGAACCTCCCAGAAACGCGCCCAAAAGCCTTTATCCTGCTCTGGCTTCACATCGGCCGGGCTTTCAATAGATCCCACATAACGAATACGAGTCGGCAGCGGCTTGGGAGGCCATACCAGCTCAACCACTGCATCACTGTCTGCATCATCCTGATCCGCAAACACCAATGCTACAGGCACCAAGAACATCATCATACCCACCAGCAGACACCGTGTATTCACCCACCTCACCTCAAAACCACGCTTATCTCCGCACTTTGTATGCCCATACCCTTGCCTCGTACCCAAATAACCTAAATCAAGGGTACCACTATACCTCGCTTGAGAGCGTAATGTGTCGCACTGGCGATTAATAACTCAGTATTTGATACCATGATCAGCTAACTAACGCTATTGCATAACTAAGGATAGTACACTATTACTCACCTGCCCTAAATGGTCGATTTAGTATCAAATGATCCTTGCTCCAAGCACTGGTAACACAAGACCAATTTACATTTCCCTGGCTATTCTGGCACTTATAGCCATTATTTTTATTGGCTACCAGGACGCACCAGCCAATGGTTTTCACTTTGATGATAATGTCAATATCGTCAACCATGCCCCCATCAGACTCGATAAACTGAGCCTATCAGGACTCATTCATGCTGGACAAGAGGCTGTTCTTTCATCAAGACCGCTGCCAAACATTACATTCGCTATAGACTGGTGGAGAGGTGGCGGGGAACCATCAACCTTTCAGTGGACCAACATTACCATCCATGCCCTAACCTCCCTGGCAATTTTCGCCCTGTCATCACTCATTATCCTGCAGTTCAAAGGTCACTTGAGCAACTACAACCTCTGGTGCGTGTTTTTAGGAACAGCATTCTGGGCTATTCACCCAATCCAGATTCAGGGAGTAACATACATCGTGCAACGCATGGCCTCTATGGCCACCCTCTTCAGTATTTTGTCTGTCTTGAGTTATCTGTGTGGTCGGCTGCACCCAGAAAAACGTATATTCTGGTATAGCCTTTGTGGTCTCGCCATGCTCTGCGGTGGCCTCAGTAAGGAAAACGCATGGATTACGCCATTGCTCTTATTGCTCGCAGAATATGGCGTGTGCAGGCACAAAAAACCTCTTATACAGAGCCACTGGGACTATTTCTGGTTATCACTACCTATCCTGCTGGGTATCTACATCATTATTGATCTCACCTGGGGTCTCCTGCTGTCAGACTATGTGCAATCCGGTTTTGCCCAGCGCAGTTTTACGCTGACAGAGCGACTGCTGACCCAGCCTCGGGTAATTTTATTCCACCTATCACAGGTATTGTGGCCACTACCTGGACGCTTCTCTATTGAACACAGTTTTCCAATTTCAACTGGTATATTTCAACCTGCCTCAACCATTTTAGCCATCAGCGTTATGCTACTGTGGATTGGAGCTGGCATCTGCTTTTTATTAAGTCAAAAAAACAGGCTCTGGGGCTTCTGCCTGCTCTGGATACCATTAACACTAGCCATAGAAAGCACTTTTATCCCACTGGAAATCATCTACGAACACCGCATGTACCTGCCAATGGTGGGTATATCTATCATCCTGGTACTGTGCCTCACAAGCTTACCTCCACATAATAGGGGAAGGATGCTTGCCGCAAATGGAGCGGCCAGTATTTTCATCGCCCTTTGCCTCACATTCACCATGCAGCGCGTACCAGAATGGCGCAACAACCTTACTCTTTACGAATCAGCCCTGATTCATGCCCCAAACTCAACTCGCAATCTGGGCAACCTGAGTCTGGCTTACCTTGATAAAGGTCGCTTGGAAGACAGCGCCAAAATTGCCCGGCGAGCACTACAGATAGATCCGGATAACAGCTTTTCCCTTGAGGCGCTAGCCATTTATCATATGGAGCTTGGTAACTTAAAAGAAGCCGATAGATACTTTAAGCGTAGTGCTAAAAACGGTACCAGAGATAATTTAATGAACCACTGGGGGGAACTAATGGTGCTACAGGGACGATACCAGGATGCCTTAAACATGTTCTCATATGCCATCAAAAGAACTCCATGGGTCAGCACATACCATTGGAACATCGCATTAACATTTGAGCGTCTTGATAGCTGCCAAATGGCTAGAGCGCACTGGGAAAAATTCCTACGGCTTAAATCAAGTGCGGATGATCGCCAAATGGTGGCAGCTCATATTACCGAGGAACACGAGACATCAGGGGGGAAGTGCTTCAGGAAATAGCAGCGTGCACAGCTACTGCCTATGGCAGGTTACGCAAAGGCTGCTATCATCCAGCGTCTTGCGCAAAAACGGCTTAGGGTTCATCGGATCATTGCCAGGATCATGTGCATTATGGCAGCTTGGGCATTCAACCCGACCTGCAAACAATTTTACATCACTCCAGCCATTCTCTGCATCAGGAGGTGTCGCATAGGCAGGAGTGCCATCAAGTAAACGATCCTCATTCTGCGCCGTTGCATATAACATGGAAATAGGATGATCATTACTCAGATCCGGGCCTATTTGAAACCAGGTCTCTGGCAGTATCCCCCCATCAGGATGACAACCGATACAATTCACGCAACTTGCCTGGTCTTGACAGGCCTGACCATCCATCAAATTTGGCGGGTTCACTAATTGATGCATTTCGGTTCTACCAACCACGCCCCCATCACCAGAACCCACAAGAGCCTCATCATGGCAACTCAGGCATACCAGTGAAACCGGGCTTGGGGTCGCAGCACAAGTGGCATTCATAGTATTACTTGTATAGGGCGTAAATCCCCCAGCGGAGGTAAGGGAACGGTTCCAGAGAGGGGCAGGAATCGCATCATTACCACCCACCATATCAAGATCAACATTAGCATTGTGCGGTGTATGGCAGAAAACGCAGATCTCGGTTTGCATCGTAACGCCAGCGGCTGCACCATCTACTGCATAATAACCACTACTGCTTAAATCATGCTTTGAGCCGACTATAGTGCCCGCCACCAAGGGCTGCAGCAAGAACGCTGACAGCAGTACGCCAAAAATTGTAATTCTGTATGCCATACAAATAGTTGCACCTACCTACTCACTTCCAACTGTACCCAACACACGCACTCAACACCGGCAGATTAAGACCCACCCATGTGTACAGTATGGCACGATATGAGATAAAAATAACTTACACTTGCTGGTATCCACCAGGTAAATTCTTTTCATTCCTAATCGAGAAAGCCAACGTAGGAGCGGCTGCCAGCCGCGAAGAAAAAAACACCGTTCCTGGACAGACGCCAGATAGCACTTGCATACACAAATTAAATACTTATGTATCAACGAGATATAGCATGCTTTTTACGTGAAGACTCACCATGGAAGTACTTATATCTGAACAAGGCATCCATCCCATGGCAATTTGCACAAAGCGCCAACTTACTGCGGTTACGCAGGAAACTGGTTCGTGAATTGCCCTCTTCATTCTCTCCCGTCCCAAACTCCATTACCACTGGACTCCAGCGATGAGGGTTATGGCAGGTCGGGCAAGAGATCACGCCTGTATTTGCAGCACGTCCCTCCGGATCAAACAGCGGAGTAAAACCACGTACTTGGCCCCGGCGAGTCCTCCGCTGGAGGATCTGAGCTGTAACCTGGGCTGGATGGTTTTTCTTAACCGGAATTTTTTCTTCCCCAAGCAGCCCCTCTCCATGGCACCCCAAGCACATTCTTGCATTAGGATCCTGACCATCACCAGGCTCACGCCCCCACAGACGCAAGGCCTGTTCAGCATTGTGAACCGTGTGGCATTGCTGGCATACACCAGACTCTTGCACCGTCTGACCACGTAGATTCTTGGCCTCCGGTGCCGTCACTCGTAGATCATGATCAGTTCCCTTGATCCAGCGCTGGTCGTGATGACAGTCCGTACAAAGATCTCCTGCTGGTGCTGCCGGCAAGCGTAGAAAGCTGTTGCTCGCACCTCCTTCAATCTCTGCATCTGCACCCGTCTGGCTTGTTGGATCCATTGGATCCCATTGATGAGGGTTATGACAAGACGGACAAGTCACACGCCCTCCACGCAATGGTTTGCTCCGCTCCCCCTGCTTGTTAAACAGTGGCAGTGTGGTGCTACCACCGGCATTCTTGATATCCACTTGCAGAGGATGGCTAATCTCACCTGTCTGTTTAACCTGTGCGATCCCACCATCCTGGTGACAATCCCTGCACATCGACTCAACCTTATCACCGCCAGGCCCTAATTTTCTCGCCCACAGGTTAGCTCCCTGGCTGTTATGGGGCACATGACAGTTAAAACAAACAGGCATATTTTTTGCGATCTGCCCACTACTATTTTTTTCATTCGGTGCTGTAATTGCCAAATTATGTTTTGATAACACAATCGGTTCCTTGTCAAAATGGCAGTTGGCACAAAGCTCGGCTTTTTGGCTATTTGAAATGCGTAGAAAACTTGTTGTTGCATCACCTTCACCAGTCAGTGCCGCCCCTTTCAGTGACGTTGTTGCCGACCAACGATGAGGGTCATGGCAAGTAGCACAGGTAACTTGTCCTTTTTTAGTGGTATTTTTCTTACCCCTTTTATCAAACAGCGGTAATACTGTAAGCTTTTGTTTTTTAAAGGCTTTATGCGGTTTTTTCTTGGTTCCTATAACCCAGCCATCAGGTGATGCTGTAATACCAAGATTGGCAATAGGAACCGCCACAGGATGAGTGTGCTCGCCAACAGTCTTGTTCTTTCCCAAGCCATTTTTGTTGTGGCAACTCATGCAGATTGAAGAGATAGGATCGGTGCCATCTATAGGCTTTATTGCCCATAAACGTGGCCCTTTACCTTTATGCACCAGATGGCAGGTTTTACACAACCCTGGTGCTCCATTTGCCACAGCGCCTGCCCCGCCGCTTTGGGTATCCATAGTAGCAACATCATGCTTAGTTCCTGCGATATTTCCCTTATCCTTATGGCAGGCAAGGCAAAGTGCATCTGATCCCTTATTATTCACCCGCAGAAACCTATTGCTCGCATCACTCGGGCCACCCGGCTTGGAAGATTGTTCAGGGTCGTCTGGGTTCCATTGGTGAGGGTTGTGACAACTGGCACAGGATACCTTGCCCTGTTTGTTGCCCACTTTTTTCATACCATCCTTGGTGAATCCAGGTAGTTTTACTGGCTGGCCCAATAAAGACAGGTCTCGGCCAAGTGGATGGCTAATAGATCCAACCTGCTTATGCTCAGCAATGTTCCCATCACTATGGCAACTCAGGCACAGCTCCGATACCACCTCAAGCCCTGTTTTAACCTGCCGCGCCCACATCCTTGGACCATTACCTTTATGAGGTACATGGCAGGCACTACAAACCCCAGCCTTGGCAACTGTTTGGTCAAGTATATTTTTGGTGTCTCCATCTTCCAGGGCAAGATCATGTTTAGTGTTGTTTATTCGCCCTTCTTTAACGTGGCAAGTTCGGCATAGCGCCGAATCACTATTGTTCTTTTTTACCAGGATTGAGGCGTTCTTTTCAGCCAGGTGTGGCAGGTGGCAGGTTTGGCAAATAATCTCACCCAGCCCCCCCAGTTTTCCGCCTCGATCAATGATCTCTTGCGGGATTTTAACCTTCTTCGAGGTTATATTTACCGGGTGGGTACCCATATGCGATGCTTCAGATCTATCCTTGGCATAGCGGTCACTGTGACACTTTCCACACAACGCTGAATTCTTGTTCGACGCCACCAGGACCTTATTGTCGCGCCCACCATGGATACGATGGCATGATTGGCAGATTATAATATTGCCTTTGCCGAATTTAGCACCTTTGTCCAATAGACCGGGAGGAATGGGGTCAAGCTTCTTACGCACGGGGTGGTTGCCACCATTTGGCCCGGTGCTGCGATTTCGGTGGCAGTTCAGGCAGATGCTTGATTCAATATTCTTTGCCCTTAGAAAGACTGGAGAATCCTGCTGCTTCCAGTCTACGCCATGGGCGCTGTGGCAAGTACCGCAATATACCTTACCATCATCGTTAAGCGGAAATAGATTAAGGTCAGGGCGCAGTTCAGCCTCATTTGCAGTCGGTAGTGTGACCTTATCTGAAGGCTCCACGCCTACCGGATGAGAGTATTTGTTGTTCTGCCAAACAAACCTGGAATCCAATACATACCCATCATGACAAGAAAAGCAGTTACGCTCATTACTGACCACATCCTGCTTCCCAGTGTTCATCACAGGTTTGGGGTCATAAGGTATTAAGGGTGTTACATCTGTACGCTGAAAATCATCCAGCCACATGATGTGGCAGATAGAGCACTCACGCTTGGCAGCAATGGTTCGCGCCTCCGCATCACTGATGCCAACAAGCACTCCCACTACCAACAAGCCAGCAACCAGGGACCCTTGGGTTACCAACCTTTTTACGAAGAAATGAAATTCCATGATCAATAAAGCTTGAATACCGACACTCTATTGCCCAGCATCTCTGCGACATATAATCTGCCCCGGCTATCTATGGCAATTCCTGCCGGGGCAAAAAACTTGTATTGATCACTGCCAGTTGCGAGTATATGCTCAAACTTATATTCCTTGCTAAACACCTCTACCACATCCATGTAGCTATCCGTAACATATATCCTGCCACGACTGTCAACAGCCACGCCTTTGGGTCGGTAGAACTGCCCTGGCAACACACCCCATTCACCAATTTTATACAGGTACTTCCCTCTTTCATCAAAGATCTTGATAACTGTATTGAGGATATCGACGATGTACACCTTCCCGTTGCGCACAGCAATGGAACCAGGGTAACGGAACTCTTTTTTCCTAACACCTCGTTTACCAAAACTGCCTAGCATGGTTCCATCGCTATCAAACACCAGGATACGGTGCTGAGTATTCTCAGTAACAAAGATGAGTCCGGTCTTGGCACTCACCGCCACATCAATTGGCTTCCCTAATTCATCCTTCTTTCCCTGCACGGCAAAACTGGATTTATATTTGCCATCACGGTCAAACACCTGAACCCGGTTATTCTCTTTGTCTGCAACATAAACCAGTCCGGCACCATCTACATCGATCCCTAGGGGCCACATAAACTCCCCTTGGCCAACACCACGCTTACCGAAGGCGAACAAAAAGCCCCCTTCTGGCCCATAAGCAAGTACTCGGTGATTGCCGCCATCAACAATATATACGCGATTGTCCATCGCAACTGCTACATCTGATGGCAAAGACAGAGGGCCATCCGGTGTCAATTGAATATCAAACAGATGCTTTGCCTTGCCCAAGGGAATTCCACCTTTAGCAACAGCATGGCCGCACGCAAATAACAGCGCAAAGACAAAAATGGGAAGTATGATTCCAAAGAACCGATGCCTGTGACGCAAACCGGGGAACCTCCAGGACTTTTCTAGGTGTAGCTCAAGATCCATCCAGATGCAAAACCGTAGACCGTAAACTGTAAACTGTAAACCGTCAACGGATTCTTTCATGCAAAAGGGGACGAGTTTCGCAACTCGCCCCCCAATTCGATCAATATACGCAAACGTAATCTTACATAGAAATCCTACTACTCCAGACCTTGACGCCACCAAGCACGAGGATCATCCTGCATCTCATCCGTCACCTCAATTGCTTCAGGCTCTTCACCAACCAATATTTTGGTCTCCTCATCATCCTCCTTACCCAGAAATACCAGTTCCATATAAAACTCTTTATATTTCTGCACTAATCCAGCGATATTGAGGTTTGTCAGCCCAATCGCTCTAGCATCGGAAAATCCCAGTTCACGGAATGGGAGATAACCTTTGCCTTCTTCCGCCACATGGCAACGGGTACAAAATCGGCCAATTGGATTCACAATAGTGTGGAACATCTTCTTTACTGAACCCTGCTGCTGCGTAGTCAGTTGACCGCGCATGGATATAAACTCTGCCGCCTCAAGTGCGGTTTCTGGAATCTCCAATAGTTCCTCTTCTCCATTGGCTTTTTTACGATAAGGGACAATCTTAGAATAGAGATCATCCGTCTGTATCAGATTACCTGTGTCCCCATCATAAGAGGTTCCATATTCCGGCCCGGTAACCTCTATGCCAGAGTAGTTAAGCCAGCGAAAAGTCAGCTCCTCCTCTGGAATCTTCTTGCCGTCAACATGGCATGTCATGCAACCCACAAATTGAGTATGCATATTTAGCAGGGTACGCACCATAGGCCGCTTTGCATGCGGAAATTCGCCATGACAATAGAAACAGACCGGCTGCTTGCCTTGCGCATAGGTCGCCGCTTTTGGTGAATTGTGAAAATGACGGATACGCTCAAGCCCCTCCTCATGATCTACCTTCTCCAAAAATGATCGCTCCTTCACTACCTCAATAAGGAAGAATTTGGAGAGCATATTGTAGGAGATAATAACCAGCAGACTGCCAATGATAAACCACAAAAATACCGATACCATCCAGGCCCACGCAGGGTGGTTCCGGCGTATGCCGGTTATACTGAAAAGATCCGATGTCTCCGCCCCAGGGATCTTCGCCTTGTGATCAATGATCACCAACAATGCGGATAGGAAGAAGACAAACAACGCTACCGCTAGGGCGATGAAGATGGCATCAAGTTCCACTGTTTGAGACATAACCAGAAACCTTAAAATTTAATTATGATTGTTAGGAACCTGCGCTAAATATCGTATTTAACTCAGGCTCCTTGTTACCTGAAGCTTAGCCTTCAGAAGTCATCAGCAGGATGGCAAAAATGCCAAATAGCGTCCAAGCCAGCACGAAGGTGAGAGACCCATACGCAATGAGTTTCTGCCCCCGCGTCAGCCGTGACATCATTGTCGCGTCTCTTCCACTAAGTCCACCTCGCCCTCCACCAGAGGGCGCACTTCCCATGCCGCCTGTTCTTCAACCCAGTCACGATACTCATTAAACATCCTGTTTTCCCTCGCGTCCGCAGTTGCGGTGCTGGAAGTCAGGCCCTTGCTCACTAACACCTCGCGCAGGTATTCCCGCTCCTCTGGCAATGCGGCCAAACAACGTAAATACTCTATGAAGTGCTCTTCAATCTGATGTTCCCTGGTTAATTTACCCGTGAGGAAAGTCCACTGCATGGGAAAACGTCCTGGTGCCAAGTGCACGTTATACCAGTGCCAGAAGGCGATAACCAATAACGCCAACAGCGCCTCATGAGGGTGCGACAACCGCATCATCTCCTGGAAATGAGAGGCATATTCAGCAGGTAAAACGCTATTCCAGAACTCAGGAAAGATAAAGCTTGATCCAGATACCACCATAACGATGTTGCCAAATGCAGCAGCAAAGTAGTGGATCTTCTGTTTATACATAAACTTATCCATTTCCGGGCGGTTCTCACGCTGTCCAGCGTGGTAGGCCATATCGGCAGCAAAATCACGAGCATCCTTCCAGATAGGGAGAATGCTGCGTCTGATATCAAACTGCCTCTGGGCTAGTTTCTGCACAGTGCCACCGACGATGGTCATCATATGATAGACCATGGATAGAACCATCAATGTCGCCAGCGTCCGATGGATAACCCTGGTCACATCCACACCACCGAGTACACTATTGAACGGCACAGCCCAGAAGGCCTCGGTATAGTGAATCGGCAGTCCTGTAAAGGCCAGCAGAAGAAAGGTCGTGAACGTCATCAAATGCTGGATTCGAATATGCGCAGAGTAACGGTGCAGATCCCCAATAGGGTTCGACTGCACATTCTTATAGATCTGCCTTCTGTCATCCGGCATCATAGCAACGACCTCTTCAAGGTCATCCACATCATCTGCCGGAACTCTGTGCTGGCGCAGAAATAGCCCCAGCGATTTATTAGCGTCTTTGGACAGCTTCATTCTTGTGTTGTCCTCTTAGTTTTAATCTGCGGCCTATCACCATGGTCAAGACCGTACCTTCAGAACGATACCGTTCTGATCACCCTTCGTTGAAACTGATTTATTTCTTGCGGCGACTACGGCAGCGCCATGTCGTGCCATTACGTAGAACCCATGCTATTCCGTCACGCCTGCGGCCAATGGTTTCGAATAGCGATAAACCAACTAACGCAATCAGCGCCACATCACCCACGATGGCATAGATAATCTCGGCATAATAATTAAACTTGTTCAACTCTTTATCATGGGTTGGGTGTGGATCAATGGCTGCATAATTTGCATCCGCCGTCTTATGGCACTGTCGGCAGGTCTGTACCCGATTATTTTTATTAACCGGAGAGAGTGGATCACGAGACGGACGCAACTCATGCACACTCATGTAGTAGTTATCCGGCGATGCATGACAGCTCAAACAGTTAGCTGCCTGGGTGTTACCATATTTGGTTACCTTGCCATGGAAGCTCTTTTTATATGACTCGGCTGCAATAGTATATTTTTCACCCAGTTCCCGGCCCGTTTTGTCAGCATCATCCTTATGCCGCCGTATCATTTCCTGATCGGCATGGCAGCGAGAACAGAGTTCAATGATCTCCAGGGAATCCCGTTTAACTTCCCGGATACGTCGACTGGTATGGTTATACCACTTAACAGCAAACTTCTCGTCCTCGTGGCAAACGACGCAACGATCCGTGATCTTCTTGGGAGCAGCGTCCTCTTCCTCGTTATAGAGAGGGTTAGTGTGGCAGGTGATGCAGTAAGGCTTGTCATTATCAAGGCCGGTCTCAAGCTTCTCACGCCCATGCACACTCTTCTTGAAAGTGTCATATATCGACTTATGACTAAATGTTTTACCTGTGGATGGGTTCTCAATTGAATGACATTCGCGGTCGCAACGCACACCCTCGGTAACAGGGCGGTGGGGTAGCTGCTTAATGTAATAATGGCAATCACGGCATGGTACATTGCGATGCACTGTCTTCGAAAACACCTCCGGCATCACATAGTAGGTTTTTTGAAACCCCTCATCCGTAACACGTCCCATTTTTGGGTACTTATGACACATCAAGCAGGCCTCATCGTCCACAAAAGCTATGGCGATCGAAGGCAGGCCTAGCACTAAAAGCAAGGCGCAAAGCAACAACTTCATTCTAATCATGGGTCATACCATATGTCTTACTGTTGTGACACTTACTGACTGCTACATTTCGTGGCAAGCCAAGCATATTGCAAATTGTCCCTGACGTAAGCGCTTATATCCATCCGCACCTACATCAGCTCTCTTGATAAACTGCACACCCTTTTCATGTGGGTTGTGACAGGTGGCACAGAAAATACTGCCAGTGCCAGGCTCCAGTGGCATGATGGTGCCGCCCTTTGCTTCCATCGTCTTCAACTGCTTCAATATCTTCTCTGGCGGCACTTTCAGGTGATTTGGCTCCCCTCTAGCCTTATTACCTGTAGCGCCATACCAGGATCCTCCTGGATGTGGCTCATATGGGTGACATCCTGTACAAAGCCTTTTCAAATCGCCCACCACGTTGAAGCTAACATCGTCAATGCTACGCACTGCCGCCCGGTTTGGCGTTACGTTATGGCAGAAAAAACATTGCTCCGTATCCAGCTCCCCCTCATCGGTAATCTGATCATGAGGATTGTAACGCTCATAATTTTCCGGATCATGACAATTGAAGCACAGGTCAGTCCTGGAAGAGTACGGCCCCCCACGAAAAAAGAGAGGGTTTAGCTCCTGTTGCGGAAAGCGCGCCTCTGTGCACTGAAGCGGCAAATCGTGGCACATAATACACGTCACCACCCCCTGCCCACGCTCCAGAGCCGCTAGAAACTCCTCTGGCATACGATCCAAAAACTCATCTGGAGGCCCCATGTCAACCGCATGGATATATTCCGCCACTAATGAAGGATCGTGACAACTACCACACAGGGCGTTTATTTTATCATTACGCAGAGGAGCCATCTTCCCCCTCTTCATCTCCTCATCAATATGGCATGCCCTGCATGCATCCGCACGCCAATGAGGGTTAGGCACTGCTTCAAACGCAATCGCCCCATCGGTTAGCAAAGAGATGATCTGCTCTGGATTGTCCAGCAGTTCTTGCTCGCTAGTACCTCCTCTAGCGCCTTCAGCCACAGCCAGACTCGATGAAAGACAACTGACACCAGCAATCAATACCAGCGCCAATAGTGGTACACATCCACGTAATTCAGTCTTCAGTGCAGCCACCTTCTTGTCTTCGCGGGGAGTATCATAATGTGATTAATAAAAACTTACAATAAGCAAGGTATATATCAGCACTCAACATCCACAGGCCAGTGACGCACACCGGAGGTAATACCATATTACCGCAGCAAAACAACAACTCCATCAAGGGTCACCGCAACCACACCAAAATCAGCTATCACCGGTGACGCAAACACTCCACCTTCAAGCTCCCACTCCCAGATAAGCTCTCGCTTGCGCAGGTCAATTCCTAACAGGCGTCCACCGATTGTGCCAATCACACCAACCCCATTAGAGCCTAATGTTGGGCTATGCCTAAGCCCTTCTGCCAAATCCATTTTCCATTGAATTTCACCCAACTCAGCACCAATCCCATATAAAACCCCACTACGACTAGCAATATTCAGGGTTCCATCAATGAACACAGGTGAACCCTGTGGCCAATCATCCATCTGCACTTTCCACAAGATCTTGCCATTTTGCCGATTAATGGCATACAAATGGCGGTCGTAAGATCCGACATAAATCTTATCTCCACGTATTAAGGCAGGGTCGTAGACGGCAGAACCCAGTTGGACTCGCCAACTAGATCTCCCGTTTTCCCTGTTTACCGCGTGGAACATGCCATTTTTTCCACCGAAGTAGACCCTATTATCATCCGCCGCAGGTGACGAATAAATCCCACCATATTTGTAATCTTTCGCCAAATAACGCCAGCGAACCTTACCAGTTGCAACATCTATCGCATAAAGATGAAAGTCATTGGAGCCAATATAGACCGTGCCACTGTAAATAACAGGAGAGGAGAGCACCTTATCTCCAGTTTGTACTTGCCACTGGATTTCACCATCCATGATATCCAACCCTGTAATCACACCATCCTTTGCACCCACAACCATCATATCGCCATCTATGGCTGGTGTGGCAGAAACAGCCCCTTTTAGCGCAGTCTCCCAAATAACCGAACCATCTTTTATATCAAGGGCTGTTACACGCTTACCATGTGCTGCCACGTAAACACGCTCGCCAACCGCCAAAGGTGATGCGTAGAATCTTCTGGCAACTTTTACCTGCCATATTTCCGCCGGATTCAGAGAGACAGGATTATCAGTGCGTGAGGTATGCAGCGGCCCACCACCAAGCATAACCCAGTCCCCAGCATGCACTCCTACCATAAAGATCCCTGCCGCCCCCAAAGTCAGCCAGCGCAAGCATTGTTTAGCATATCGCATTCTGTATGCTCCATAATTCACGGATAGGTTAAATCTTATAAGCGAAAAGAAAAGTTCCGCTTAAACAATAGGCCTATCACTTGATCTGTTGTGGGTTCATCTCCATCATCAAGGGTACTAAAACTATAGGATAGTGACGTAAAAAACTTGCCGATGGTATACGACAAAGCCGCAGAACCAGTGATGGTATCTAAGTCATCCATATCATCACCCGCAACCCGTGACCAAGCAAGTCTCCCTGTAAAATATAAATTTGCTCGCCTCAAAAACTGACTTCGATACTTCGCAGAGAACGATGTCCAAGTGCTATCACTGGTTTCTCTCATGTGTAATGTATGCTGGCCATTTATGTCTAGGTTCTCATTACGACCAAAACGATAGATATAGCGACTATCAAGTGAAATCCTACTGGATTTGTCCCCCAAATCTGGGATCTTCAGCTTATACTTCGCATTTGTTCTTAACTCGCTCTTTATTGAAAACCTACTCTCTACTTTATAGAGTGCGCTATAATTCTGGCTTGTATTGTAACCTAGCCCATAGCTTGCAGAAGCAGAGGCAGTATCCGTATATAAGGGGCTGTCCAATCGAGTATACCCAACCTGCACGGTTTGATTAATCGCCCCCTGCATATTATTACCGACACCGCCATCCAGCGTCGCCCATAGAGGCTGAGATATCGATAGATTGTAGCCTCCGCTTATTGCAAGGTTAGCCAATCGCCGCCTATAAGCCAGGCTACCATTAGCTGATCCACTCCCTCTCGTTTCCATGCCCGTCTCGCTTCTTTTTGAAAAAGATGTAGTTAATCCAGCTCCAGAATTACCAGACCAGCGATTATTGAACTCATGCCTGTATCTATAACGAAAGCCAGCATTGCCAGTATAATTGGTATACCCTGTACTTGACGATGAATCCAATCGACTCATGCGCAAGGAATAGCTGTGAGAAAAATTCTCAGTCTGCCTAACTGACAAACTCGAATCTGCTGAAAAAAAGCTCGAGGTTAAATCATCAGCAGTCGTCTCACTGGAGCGCCGAAAGAAAGAAGTCCCTGTAGATAACAAGGCTTTTTCCCCTAGCTTAGATCTACTTGTGGCAAATAAGTAATTTTGTATGTATGTGCTGTTCTCTGCATCAGCATTCCAAAAATCAAACTCGTAACCATAATTCACGTCAGACTCTCCCCACTGCCCCTTACGAAAAACCTTTGTTGCCTCCACGTTAAGCTCATGATTTTGGCTTGCACCATCATCGTCTACCTGCTCATCATCAGTTAACTCCCTCAGGGTGCCACTATAGGACATTCGCGTTCTCCCTAATATTTTGTGCCACAACCCCCATTGTGCGCCAAAATTGGTTATGTCCACTTCACGGGTTCCATCTGAATAGCCATCTATTGTATTACGGTTTTTATTAGCATATAGGGATATCGGTCGATACGGAAAATACCAGACTGGAAACAGCTCTGTGGTGAAAGCAAACTCTGTCAGAGTGCTGTCCATTTTACCTATGTCTGCTGTCCGCCTAGTGCTCGTATAAGATAGCTGTACCGCAAAAGTCATGAAGCGGTAATCCCAAACAATCCCGTTGGTGCGCAGCCTAGTACGGGATTCCAAGATTGTTCTTTTGGTCTTTTTACCATCCTTTTTGTCCGACAGGCGCTCCTCAAGCCTCAGATACGACGAACCAGAAATAGCCGACATCCAGATACCGTAGTCCTGGAGTGCAGCCAACGCAGGTGCAACCATCCCGGCGCTAACCAGGAACAGAAATGCCAGCGCAAAAAGCCCTGGTTTTCTTTCAGGCCTCATGACACCTCATGGGAATCTTCACATTGCATCAAACAGCCATCAAGGAGCAAAACAACCATTGCCACTAGCACACCTAATGTATAGGCAGGCACAACAGTACCCCACGGATAATTCCACGGAAAATGTCCTCCTTCAACAATGCGGGAAGGATAAAAAGCAGTCTTTCATCCCAGCCGCGATTAATAGGCATTTTGCAAAGGCAATACCTCTGGCAATTGTACTTTATGGAATAACTAAGGAAAAGGATAGGGTAACCCAGAATTTACTCATAATTACTTTAGTAATTGAGAATTAATTATTAAAAATCAATGGATTACGGAGTTTATTTGTTGTTTGTGACTCTTAAATAACTTAAACGTAAGTTATTAATTTGTGACCGCGCAGTGGTGTTAGCCGCTTCTCAATATGCTCTTGTGGGGGAGAGGGGAAGAAGTGAGTTAATACCTAGCGGCTAATATCAAAATTCAGTATCAGCAGGCAAACGAACCACGTATAGACATGCGGAAAGAGATTATCAACACAAAAAAAGGGGGCATGCAATCATGCCCCCCGTGTTACCTACCCGTCAGGGCAAAAACCTACTACTTGTTATGGCACTCCAGGCACAATACGCTACCTGTTATCGGAAGCCTCAGGAACGGACTCCTAGCTGTGTCTGTACCCGTAGTATAATCGACATGTGGTTCATGGCACGAAGCACACTGCACCTTGCCACCATACAGCTGCACTCCGTTTAAACTGCTTGGGTCATGCAGCGTGGTATCTAATGCAACTAAGGCAGCATCGTAAGTAAAGTTGACCGGGTGGTCATTTGATAGATCAGTACCCAGAGCTCCAGTTCCACCGATAAGCATTCCACTGGCATTCAGTTGGCTAACGCTTGTGTCCATGGTTGGGTTTGTATTACCACCAGTACTCATATTCGACTGGTTGTATAGTGAACTGATGGCCACAGTGCCATCGTGACATGAAAGACACAGATTTGTCACCGTCGCAGTAGCCGGCGTGAGTGAACCATCACCAATCTGCTGCACAGTTCCACTCCCGTCAAAGGTAGAACTGGTATACATGGTGTAAGTCGCAGTAGAGACAGTGTGATTCCATAGCGGAATCACATCTGACTTGTCTTGGTTCATATGCGGAGTATGACAAAATAAACATATCTCTGTAGTTGCTTCCGCACCGGAAGATATTACGCTACCTGTGCCGGATGAAGACAGATTGTGCTTGGTATTAGCAATACCCGCATGCACCACACCCAGCGCCAACATTGCCAACCCCACGCTCCCCACGACCTGTTTGAATAGCTTTTGCATTACAACCCCCCGCATTAATTAATTTTCCGAACCGCCCACACATCCACTGACGTCCAGGTTGAGCCTCTCTTGCCTCTGACCCGTTAAGAATAACCTAGCACAGCCCTACATCTTTCGCCAGCATAAAATCGCAGTACATAACATGAGCAATCCCAGGATACACGCACTAACCATTTGTATTACAATAAAAAATCACAAATAACGGCCATTTATTTTTGGGATATTCCTTCCTCTCCTTTCAAGTATTGGAACACCTGAATCCGGCCATTTATGCTATCTGCCACGTATATCTTATCATCCTGAGCAACGTAGAGACCAGCTGGCAACCAAAAATAGCCGGGAGCACGCCCCAAGGCACCGAAAAACAGTAGCAATCTGCCGGTATCATTAAAAATCTGCACATTAGCGAAAGCGGCATCCACCACATATATGTGGCCGTCACTATCTACACCAACCCCTTTAGGGCGCGCAAAATTTCCGAAACCATCGCCTATGCTACCAAAATCACTCAGGAGTTCACCCTCCGGTGAAAATATCTGAATTCTAAAGTTGCCACTATCTGTGACAATCAAGCGACCTTTGCCATCAACCACCAAATTAGTAGGGAAGTTAAATTGCCCGGGGTTTGTGCCTCGCTCACCGATTTCACGAATAAACTCTCCATCAAGACCGTATACCAGAACCCGATGATTTGGCGTGTCACTTACGTACAACCGATCACGCTTATTGTCCAAAGCTAATCCGGTTGGCCGCTTCATGCGCTGCGCACTGCCAAGTGTAAACAGCGTTTTACCGGTCGGACTATACACAACAAGCCTATGACCAAAACCATCCGACACATAGATACGGCCCCGATCATCTACCCGCACCTCCACTGGTGACTTAAGACTACCCATGGCGTCGATTGGCAGCCTGAATACCTTTTCATTCTTCAGATCAAACACCACGATCCCACCTGCCATAGTATCGGTGACATACATCTTGCTACCGTCTTTATTTACGGTTACCCCATAAGGTTTTGAAAGATGTAAACCCTTGTATTCAACGCCAAACATCCTGGCTCTCAAATCATCTGTAACAGCAAAATCACTTTGACCATAATAGGATCTAAGGTACTTAATTCTGGGTTGCTCAGGCGGGGCTGGCCACACCAGGCTCTTGGGTTCTTCCCGCAGTTTCTGCTCTGCTGTAATGCAACCAGTAAGGCTCACTGCCAATAGCGCCGTCAGCAGCACCCGCCACTGCAAACGGGACAACGTGCTGCTCACCAAAAATATTACTGCCATAGTTAGTTCCTGTCGATCTCGCAAAAAATCACCTCAGCATGCCAGGTAGGCTGAGCTGGGTGATTGAAGATGATAATATAGATGGGCCACCAGAGGAAGTGCAAGTCTGGCTGCAACCACAGCAAATCTGCTCAAAACCGGTTTCCCGCACCGCTACCTAAACCCCATCGCCTCCTGCCCTTTCATGACGTAGCAAAATAGTTTGATTTTGTGGGTTGAAATTCCTATCCTCGTTCTTTCTCGTTCCCACACCTACCGTTGGAGTAGATTAGAGCCTTGGTTAAACATCGTGTGGTATTGATGTGCCTCGCCCTTGCAATGGTTACCTTCGCGGTTTACCTGCAAGTAATCAGCTACGAGTTCATATCCCTTGACGATAATAGATATGTGTACGCGAACCAACAGGTTCGCACCGGCCTTAACTATGAGAGCATCATTTGGTCATTTACTACGTTTGATACCGGCAACTGGCACCCTGTAACGTGGCTCTCACATATCCTGGTGTACCAATTTGCTGGACAGGATCCTGGCTGGCATCACCTGCTTAATCTGGTTTTTCATATTGCCAATACCATCCTGCTCTTCCTCGTTTTAAAGACAATGACCGGGAAGTTCTGGCGCAGCGCTTTTGTTGCCGCTTTATTTGCACTCCACCCCATGCATGTTGAATCCGTTGCCTGGATCTCCGAGCGTAAAGATGTGCTGAGTACCTTTTTCTGGATGCTGACTACATGGAGTTACCTCAGGTATGTAGAAACCAGATCAATGGCAAAATATATCGTGATGCTGCTATTTTTCATCCTGGGGCTAATGAGTAAACCCATGCTGGTCACATTGCCTTTCGTCTTGCTCTTGCTGGACTTTTACCCGCTTAACCGCTTGAAACATGGGCAAAAAAAGACCATACACACCGCCCTGATTTGGGAAAAGATTCCGCTCTTCGCCCTTGCGGCCATAGCTTGCGTGATAACCATTAAAGCCCAGGCATATGGTGGGGCCATTGCCCCACTGGAATCCTCCCCACTAGGAGACAGGATCTCAAACGCCCTGGTCGCCTACGTGGCATACATGGGTAAATTGATATATCCATCCAATCTGGCAGTACTCTACCCCTATTCCAGCTCGTTACCCATGTGGAAACCGCTTGGCGCAGGCCTGTTACTGATATCAATATCATTCTTGGCATTCAGACTACGCAGGCAGCACCCATACGCTATAGTGGGATGGCTGTGGTTCCTGGGAACATTGCTGCCAGTCATCGGAATTATCCAGGTGGGCGTTCATTCCATGGCGGATCGATATTCGTATATACCGTACATCGGGTTATTTATCATTATCGCCTGGGGAGGAGGAGTGCTTGCGGCTAGATGGGCCTCTGGAACAATATTCATCTCCGCCGCAATATTGATCTCCTTGGCTGCAACAACGTGGCAGCAGCTACAATATTGGCGTAACAGCATCACCCTGTTTCAACACGCCATCGGAGTGACTTCCGGAAACTGGTTGTTACACAACAATCTGGGCAATGTACTGGCAGAAAAAGGCGAGTCCGCAAAAGCACTGAAGCATTACCGGGAGGCCATTCGGATCAATCCTGATTATCCAAACGTGTACTACAACCTGGGCACGATTCTGAGGAGCAAAGGCGATATCGAAGGGGCCACCTTGAATTTGCATACGGCATTAGCGCTAGACCCAAAGTTTGCACAGGCTCACGACGGCATGGGCATAATTCTGGCTGGGCATGGGCGTATCAGAGAGGCAATCGCCCATTTCACCAAAGCCATAGAGTTACAACCGGATTTTGCATCGGCACACAATAACCTGGGAGTAAGCTACATTCAGCAAGGAGATCTTGAACAGGCCATTACCCATTTCCGCACGGCATTAAAAATAATACCTGACTACACGCGGGCAAAAAACTACCTGCAGGGTGCCCTGGAAATGCACCAACGGCAATTATCAAGGCACAATATCCATACAGATAAATAGCAGGACAAGTAACATGGACATATATTCAAAAAATAAAGATTTTTTGCATTGATATTACTTATTGGTATATAAATGGAATACCAATGATCATCAGATTCTGCCAAGACCACCCATGAAACTCCAGCAACTTCGCTATATATGGGAAGTGGCACAGCACGGACTCAATATCTCTGCCACTGCCGAGAGCCTTTACACATCTCAACCCGGAGTCAGCAAGCAAATCCGCCTGCTGGAGGACGAGTTAGGCGTACAGATCTTTGGCCGAAGCGGGAAAAATCTCACTCACATCACCCCAGCTGGGCAAGCGATTTTAGCGATGGCTGAGCGTATCCTTGATGAAACAGAGAATATCCGCTCGGCAGCAAATGAGTTTACCGACGAAAACAGTGGCAGCCTTTCCATCGCGACCACCCACACCCAGGCTCGCTATGCCCTGCCACCGGTAATCAGCACCTTTATCCAACGCTACCCTGATGTGCGCCTGCATATGCATCAAGGCACGCCGATGCAAATCGCTGAACAGGCAGCTAAAGGCACTGTAGATTTCGCTATCGCCACCGAGGCTATGGAGTGCTTTGATAATCTGGTTATGCTGCCAGTCTTCCACTGGAACCGCAGCATCATCGTCCCCTGCGGACACCCCCTTTCAGACCAACAGCCACTCACTCTGAAGGCCATTGCCCAGTATCCCATCGTCACCTACGTATTCGGTTTCACCGGTCGTTCCCGGCTTGACGAGGCCTTCACCGCTCGAGGGCTGACCCCAAATGTGGTGTTTACCGCCACCGACTCAGACGTCATCAAGACCTACGTAAAGCTTGGGCTTGGGGTCGGCATCATCGCCAAAATGGGATATGACCAAGAACTGGATAAGGATCTAAACTCCCTGGACGCCAGCCATCTGTTCACATCAAGCACAACCAGGATCGGTCTGAAGCACAGCGCCTATCTGCGCAGCTACATGTATGACTTTATCAGCTTGATGGCACCACATCTTACCCGTGAGATGGTCGACAAGGCGCTGGAGGCACGCTCTAAAGATGAAGTAGCAGCGCTATTCCAGGGTCTGGAGCTGCCTACATTCTAGTACTATTTATGCGACGAATATTCTCCCGTGCCAAATCATTAGCCGGATCTAACTCCAGGGCTTTTTTATAGAAGCGCACCGCCTCATCCAACTGCCCACGCATCCAGGCGATGTTACCAAGATTGTTCCACGCAAAACTGCTGCCACTGACCTTGGTCTCGCGTAAAAACAGGGTTTCTGCCTTGTCCAGATCACCAAGCTGAACGTATATGTTACCCAGCATGTAATGCCACTCCGCCGCATTCTTTTGCAGGGCAATCGCCTGCTCCAGGAAATACGCCGCCTGGCGCAGATCATTCTCGCTCAGGTAATACTCACTCAGCGCAACGTGAATTTGGGCCACGCCGCGATCCAGTGCCAGAGCTTGTTTGTACATATCCAGCGCCGCTTGCCGCTCACCCTGTCGATAATGGAGTGCTCCCAGGGTAAGTCTTGGCAGATAAAACCAGGGTGCATTGCGAATCGCTGCCGCAAAATTCATCCTCGCTTCAGCAACGGCACCAGTGTTCATCTGCGCGATACCCAGGTTTGTGAGCCACTCAGCATTATTGGGAGATATGTCAAGAGCCATGCCAGCATATTTAATCGCCTTGCCGAACTCATTACGCGCCAGATAAACCGATGCCAGATTGTTGTATGGCGCACCATAATCACGGTCACCACCGGCCTTTATCGCTTGCAGCAGAGCCTGCTCGGCCTTGGTCAGTTCATCCCGTTGCAGATAGCTCCACCCAAGATTATTGTAAACCCGCGCCTGACCACCCTTGCGCGCTGCATCCTGCAACAGAGTTTCCATGGAACTCCATACATAATTACGCTCTACTGCTCCGCTACCAAGCAGTACCAAGACAACGATAGCCAGCGGCAGGAGCAGCCGGATACTGCCTCCAACCAGACGATAAAGAACATAAGCCCCCAGTACAAACAAGCCTATGGATGGCAGATAGACCCGGTGATCAAACACCATTTCCAGCGGAATAATGCTGGATTCGATAATCAGATTACCTAAGAACCAGGCAACAGCAAAAGTATACAGAGGCGCACGCTGCCGCCAGATAACCGCACCGATGGTCGCCAGCACCAGGCCCACCATGGCCAACAATGTGGTTGCAGGGGCCAGCAATGAAGTGGACGTGATAAACCCACAATCAAAACAAAAACGTGCTGGCAGCGGCCAAGCCAACAGAGAAAGATAGTAAAACACCACCCTGGGCTGTGTAAGCAGGCGCTCAGCCAGAGTAAAGTCCCGCGACTGAAAGCCCGCCAATATACCGGGTAGCATCCACCATATGGCAATGATAGCCACAACAATTGCAACTGATATGACCGCAATAACGATACTTTTGTTTCTCCGCCATAAATCACCTGGGGAAGTAAAAAAAGCCAGTTCAAAAGCTATAACAGTCAGCGGCAGGATAAAGGTATTTTCCTTGGACAAAAAAGCACAGAGCATACTCAGCCCGGCTGCCGCACAATATGAGATACGTGCAAACGTGGATCGGCCATGGCGCGCCAAAATATAAAACAGCAGCGTTGCACAGTAAAACAGCGTTGCCATAGCAGCCATACGCTGAACAATATAGGTGACTGCCTGCACCTGTATGGGGTGTGCTAAAAATACCATAGCACTGAACAACGCAAGCAATTCTATATCCCGCTGTTGCAGGTTTGGCGCCAAACGCCGCAAAATAAAAGTCGCCAGCAGCATGACAAGAATGGCATTGGCTATATGGACGAACAGATTAACCAAGTGGTAGCCAAAGACATCGTAGCGACCAAAATAGTAATTCAGAGCAAAACTAAGATTGGCCAGCACTCGACGCTGGTTGGGGCTGTTCAATACTCCGCTGATAGACTCCATGTCCAACGTGGCAATGTGGACATAGGGGTTTTGCACAATGTTATGAATATCGTCAAACTGAAACTCGCCGCGCAAGGCATTGTAATAAATCATGCCACCAGCAAGAATCAGCAATAGCCCACCCAGAAAGAACGAGCGCAAACGAAGAAAAAGTGGTTGTCCAGTCACAGAATAGGGCATAGGAGATTGCAGGATAGGGCCTCGCTTCATTGCATTATCCATTAATCCCAGTTTATCAAATTGAAAGGCTACTAGGGTAGAATGGCACTCAACCACCGCCCAAGCTGGAAATAACTACAGATACAAGTGACTAATATACTGTCTACATCACTCCACAGGGGCCTTCTCGTACCTATCCTGCTACTCGTGGCAGCATCCGGCGCGCTCCTCATTTCAGGGTGGGATGCCACCAATGGAAGATTCTACCTGGACTCCGAAGGGCACTTCCGCAACAACCCCTATTTCCAGGAGCCTTCACTCTCCTGGCAAAAAATCTACGACAGCATCTTTGCTAACCCATACCCGGTAGCCCAGCGCCCAATCCCAACCATATCTGTATTGGTTGAAAACAATCTATTGGGGCTTTCCCCAAAATCCGGGCGCATTATTAATCTCCTCATCCACGGTCTAAATATCCTCCTCCTCTTTTTGCTCTGCCGCAGGGTTCTATCCCACTTTGGCAAGGAACAGCAGACTGCAAACATTGGCGCACTTCTGTGTGTCCTACTCTGGGGATTAAATCCGTTTCATGCCGATACTGTATTCTATGTCATCCAGAGATCAACCATTTTATCAGCAACATTCTACCTGCTTGGCATTATTGCCTACCTGCACATACGGGAATCACCAGGAAGATGGGGTTGGTGGGGCATCCTGGCAGTCAGCTTTATTGGCGGTATTGCCTGCAAAGAAAACGCTGCGCTGCTGCCCCTTGGCCTCATGGCTCTAGAGTTCGTGCTGCCACCGAGGAACCTGCCTGAGAATAGAAAACTTACTATCGAAACAGCAGGCAATCAAAGCGAATCGTCCAGCAATCATGATGGCATACAAAAGCGTAGAAAACGGCTGGTCTGGCTGCTGGCCGGGATCATTGTCCTCCCTTTGGTTGGTGCCCTTGCCCTTGGCTACAGCCCCGTTAGCATTTTGCAAGGGCTGTTAAAAGATTCCAATGCACGTGAATTTACCAATACCGAACGACTACTGACGGAAGGTCGAGTGCTGCTGCATTATCTCAGCCTCCTGTTCTACCCAAACCCGGACAAACTTACCTTCGTACTTAAATATCCCATATCCAAATCCCTGTTCACCCCCATATCCACCATCATCTCATGGGGTACCATCGCCGCCCTTCTGATAGCATCAACCATGTACATAAGACGCTATCCGCTGATCTGGCTGGCCATTTTCTGGTTCTTTATCAACCACTTGCTTGAATCCACTTTCATTCAACTTGAGATGGCCTTTATCCACCGCAACTACCTGCCTTCTATTTTTCTTTTTTTACCTGTCGCTGGCTGGCTGGCTACACAAAAACGCCCAGCTCTCAGGGTATTAATCCCGGTCTCTCTGCTAATGGTAGCGTTTCTTTTCGGCTGGCACTCACGCGCGGCTGTATGGGGGAACCCAACTAAATTCTGGGAAGACAGCGTAGAAAAGGCACCTGGCAGCCTAAGAGGCTACATCAATCTAGGTGTAATATGGGATCTTCAAGGCCAACCCATCAAGTCTATGGAGATTTTCCAGCAAGGCTTAAACAACGCCTACGAGGAGAACAATGTGACATGGTCATCCCTCTATTGCAACATGGGAATTGCATCCATGCACCTGGGGCAATTGCGCCCTGCCAATACCTATATGACAAAAGCCCTGTCTCTCGCTGCACTGCCAGATTGTTTTATCAATATGGCCAAACTCCAGCTCCGGCTGGGAAACCCTGATCAGGCAATGCAGGCTTTGGATAAACTTACCGCCAAGCGGCCCCGCCACAGAAAACTACACCTAATGAGGGCCAGAACTTACTTGGCAGTAAATCAACGAGAAGCAGCCCGAAAAGAACTATACCAAGAGCTAAAAATATTCCCACATAATTTGGAAGCAAGAGCGCTACTGGAGCGCGTTAACTCACATGTGCCATATTAGGGAAAGTCTGTTGTTTTGTGGAATAGTGCTTCCTATCCTGCTAACCTCACTCAATACAACAATCCCGTTTCATAATGATCACTAATGAAAGTAGCCATTCTGCAATCAAACTACATTCCATGGAAAGGTTACTTTGACATGATTGCCGCAGTTGATGAATTTATCATTTACGATGACATGCAATACACCCGTCGAGATTGGCGAAACCGCAACCAAATAAAGACTCCGCATGGCGTGCAATGGCTAACCGTCCCGGTGCAGGTCAAAGGCAAAGTCCACCAGCCAATCAGGAAAACCCAAATAGACAGTCCTGACTGGGCCGCAAAACACTGGAAAGTACTGTCACATAACTATTGCAAAGCACCACACTTTAAAGAAATATCAACTTGGCTTAAACCACTCTATCTTGAAACTTCGTACACCAATTTATCCATATTAAACCGCCGCCTTATAGAGGAAGTGTGCAACTACCTTGGTATTCAAACCACTATCAGCAATTCGTGGGACTATACTCTGCATAAAGAAAAATCACTACGCTTAGCTAAACTCTGCACACAAGCAGGCGGCACAGAATATATCTCAGGGCCTGCCGCCAAAAATTATATTGATGAGCATATATTTACAGACCTGAATATCAAGTTATCTTGGTTTGATTACGCCAAATACCCTGAATATCCGCAACTATGGGGTAAATTTACTCATGAAGTCACAATCCTTGATTTACTATTCAACTGCGGCAAAAACTCCTCACACTACATGAAGCATGTAAGCACATGAAACTTTCAATTGTTGCGACACTATTCCAATCATCTGCATATATTGATAAGTTTTACCATCGTGCAAGTAAAGCAGCCCAGCATCTATGTGGAGACGAATATGAAATTATACTGGTAAATGACGGAGCTCTTGACAACAGCCTTGAAATCGCAGTCCAACTTACAAAAACTGATGAGCATATTGTAGTCATCGATCTGTCACGTAATTTTGGTCACCATAAAGCAATGATGACCGGGCTTGCCCAAGCAAAAGGTGATCTTGTATTTCTAATCGACAGCGATCTTGAGGAGGAACCAGAATGGCTCACGGATTTTTCTAAGCAAATGGCAGATCATGACTGTGATGTGGTTTATGGGGTACAGGAACAGCGTAAAGGAAATCTTATAGAACGCTTGAGTGGGCAGTGGTTTTACAGCATTTTTAAGTTGTTAACCGGCATACCTATACCTGAGAACACTGTGACAGCACGCCTAATGTCTCACCGTTACGTCAATGCATTACTACGCCATGAAGAGCGAGAGGTATTCCTGGCTGGACTGTGGCATATAACCGGTTTTAATCAGCAACCAAGAACAATTAAGAAGCACAGTACAAGCATTACCACTTATACATTGCGAAAAAAAACTGCATTACTAATCAATTCAGTCACCTCTTTTAGCAATGCACCATTGGTTAGTATTTTTTATGTTGGTCTATTAATTTCTCTCTTCGCAAGCACCTATATTGTTTATTTGATTATCCACTGGGCATTTCTAGCTACACCATTGAGTGGTTGGACATCCATAATGGCATCTATATGGCTACTTGGCGGCATGATTATTTCTTTCATAGGCATAATTGGCATTTATCTATCAAAAGTATTTTCTGAATCAAAACAAAGACCATACACAATTATAAGAGAAATCTATGCAAAAAAGCAGAAGTGACCTCTTAATTGAAATAGAAAAATACTATTCATCAAAACTTACCCAACACGGCGCCTCGCCACAAGGTGTTGATTGGAACAGCAAAGAGAGCCAAACTCTTCGTTTCGAACAGCTTAATAAAATTATCAACACTGATAAACATTTTTCTATAAATGATCTAGGATGTGGCTACGGCGCATTCTATAGCTTTCTTAAATGCATACATAATACATTTTCATATTATGGAATAGATATATCTTCAGACATGATTCAAGCTGCCAACCAACAAAACCACAGCAACAGCAACAGCAATACCAATTTTATTGCATCTTATAAGCCTGACAAGATTGCCGACTATAGTATCGCCAGCGGTATATTTAATGTAAGAGGTGAGCAATCAGATAAGGATTGGCACAACCATATTGAGGCCACGCTTGAGATACTGAATAACTACAGCAAACATGGTTTCGCCTTTAATTGCTTAACATCCTATTCTGACAAGGATAAAATCAAAGACACCCTATATTATGCCAATCCATGTGAAATATTTACACTTTGCAAACAAAACTATGCAAATAATGTAGCCTTACTGCATGATTACAGACTGTATGAGTTTACTATTCTGGTGAGGAAATTTCCATGAAAAACAAACTAATCATATTTGGTGCTGGCGAAATCGCGCAGCTTGCACATTATTATTTCAATACTGATTCTAACTATGACGTAATTGCATTTACCGTAGATTCATCCCATCTTACTGACTCTACCTTTTGCGGACTTCCAGTCCTTGCATTTGAAGAAATTGTGGCACACTATCCACCAAAACAATATTTTCTATTCATTGCTCTCAGCTATTCAAAACTTAACTCCATACGCAAAGAAAAATATATTGCAGCCAAAACATTAGGATATAAACTTGCAAGTTTCATAAGTCCCAACGCAACTATTCTTAATAATGGAAACATCGGTGATAATTGTTTTATTTTTGAAAATAACGTTATCCAGCCTTTTGTGACTATTGGTAACAATGTTATTCTGTGGAGTGGAAATCACGTTGGGCATCACTCTATGATACGAGATCACTGCTTCATAGCCTCACATGTAGTCATTTCTGGTGGCGTTGAAATTCAAGAGCAATGCTTCATTGGAGTAAATGCAACATTACGGGATCATATAACAATTGGTAAAAAATGCGTGATCGGCGCTGGTACTTTACTACTTGCTGATACCAAGCCTGAGGGCGTGTATATAGGCACCTCCACAAATAGATCAGAAAGGCAAAGTTCAGAGCTAAAGGAAATATAGTGCATAACTGGAAAAAGCTTGGGCTTTTGTATGACCCAAATGATTCCTGCAGAAAAAACCAATCCTTTTCACACGCAGCAAATCCATTGCCAGTTTTGTTAGATGGCGATATATATCGTGTTTTTTTCAGTGGCCGTGACGATAACAATCGTTCTTCAGTATTGGCAGTAGATATCGATATTATAAAAAGAAAACCATTAGACACACACAGTTCCCCATTTATCACACATGGATCAAAAGGAAGCTTTTACTCGGATGGAATTAGTATTGGCAACTGTTACAAGGTTGGTAGTACGCAGTACATGCTCTTCATGGGCTGGCACATCCTAAGTGATGGACACTGGCGTGGAGAAATAGGACGACTCACAGTAAACTCAGATCTTACATTAGAATTAGCTAACAACACACCATTCTTAGGCCTTGATGATACCGACCCTATAAGTCTCTCTTATCCATGGGTGATGCCAAATAGTTGTGGTGGATACCACATGTGGTACGGTTCAACCAGAACATGGGATGCAGGCAACGAAGAAATGCTCCACGTCATCAACTATGCATCATCGTCTGACGGGCATAGCTGGAAACGGGACGGATTAGCAATTCCCTTTGAAATTGGCAAAGCCCAGGCATTTTCAAGGCCCACAGTAATAAAAAATCAGGGTACCGATTATTTAATGTGGTTTTCCTATCGCAGTGGAAATGGCAAAAAGTACCGCATAGGATTTGCTACCAGCCATGATGGGAGCAACTGGGAGCTATCATTAGATAAAGCGGGCATCAACGTATCACCAGCAGGATGGGATAATGAAATGATCGAATACCCATTTGTTTTTAATCATAAAGGCCAACAATACATGCTATACAATGGCAACGGATACGGAAAAACCGGCTTTGGCTTGGCTATATTGGAGCATGATTAATGTCACGACTTCTAGACCACTCATATATACTTGCGACAATTGTCTTCACAGTATATGGGCAATTGATTATCAAATGGCGCATTGTAACATTTGGCCCACTCCCAGATCATTTTCTTGAAAAACTAAGATTTCTGATTTCAATTATCTTTGATCCATTAATATTTTCAGGTTTTATCGCTGCATTTATAGCCTCCTTAGCATGGATGGCAGCCATGACTAAATTTGAATTAAGTTACGCTTATCCTTTCATGAGCTTAAATTTTGTTATTGTACTTCTATTGAGCGGGTGGTTTCTAAGCGAGCCTGTTACACCAACTAGAGTACTTGGCGTCGGCCTGATAATGCTTGGAACATTGGTAGCTGCTCGTGGCTAGCCACTCACCTAACGAACTAAAACATATTCCATTCAACTGGCCCTACATGACGGGCAATGAAATTCACTACATTACTCAAGCTCATAAACGTGGAATGCTTGCAGGGGATGGTGCATTCACCAAGCAATGTCATGTATGGCTTGAAAAACAAACTGGCTGCAGCAAGGCTCTGCTAACTCACTCTTGTACATCTGCGCTGGAAATGGCTGCTTTGTTGCTGGATATTAAACCAGGTGATGAGATTATCATGCCATCTTTTACCTTCGTTTCCACTGCGAATGCATTTGTATTACGTGGCGGGATTCCAGTTTTCATTGATATTCACCATGACACACTCAATATGGATGAACAACTGATTGAAGCGGCCATTACTTCACATACAAAAGCAATTGTCCCGGTACACTATGCCGGTGTAGCCTGTGATATGAATGCGATTATTGCAATTGCCAAGCACCATGACCTGAAGGTTGTAGAGGATGCAGCACAGGGTATTATGTCCAGCTACAACGGACACGCATTAGGCAGCATTGGCGATCTCGGTACTTACAGTTTTCATGAGACAAAAAATGTTATTTCAGGTGAAGGCGGGGCATTACTGGTCAACGACCCTGAGCTTGCGTCACGAGCTGAAATTATCCGTGATAAAGGAACGGATAGAGGGCGTTTTGTCAAAGGTCAGATTGATAAATATACATGGCAAGAGATGGGGTCTTCTTTTCTACCCGGAGAACTAATTGCCGCTTTCCTTTGGGCACAGCTTGAGGAGGCAAAATCCATTACCAAAAAACGCTTACAAAGCTGGCATAATTATCATGCGCTGCTAGAGCCGCTGGAATCTGACGGCTACTTGTGTCGGCCGGATATCCCTGACCAATGCCAGCACAATGCCCACATGTATTATATTCGCCTGCATCCAAAAATAAGTCGCAACAACATACTGGCCGAATTCAAGCACCATAATATTAGCGCTATTTTTCATTACGTTCCACTGCACTTATCCAAGGCTGGCAAACGTTTTGGTCGGGTAAGTGGCTCTCTCAACATTACTGAGCAACAATCTAAGTGCCTGATTCGTTTACCCATGTGGGTCGGCCTGACAGAGCAACAACAGCATAGAATTGTTCAAATCCTAGGCACATCTATTACTGCATCCGAGATTGAATAGCTAGCGCCATCTCATCACTCGGATTAATCTCCAGCGCAGTCATTAGCTCCTTCTGCGCCTCATCTTTACGGCCCATTTGTAAATAAAAATGTGCAGCCGCAGAGTGCTCTATGGCAAGATCAGGCTCCATTGCCAAGGTTATTTCAAGCTCTTGTAATCCTCTAACACTAGATATTCGATCAATGTTATAAAGCAGGTAAAGACGGGCTAGGAGAAGCTCCTGGTTATAAGGATGTCGCGCAACCTCTGCATCTACCATAGCAACCAATCTATCAGATATTTGCTTGTGACCACGGGCCATACTATATCTATTCAGGTAGGAAAAATCACTAAAGTTAGGCTTGATAAGCTGGTACTGGTGTCGCTTTATCACAGAGATATTCTGCTCCGTCCGCTTCAGGTAGATTACTGAGTGCTCGCCCCAATAGACAGGTGCCCATTCAGCATTATCTTTAAGGTGCAAAGGAAAATGGCGACCCTGCGCTAAATAGTCATACTCCAACACGGCAATAGTAAACCCCCATTTCTCCTCAGCCTGTTTCCATACAGCAGGCTCCTCAATCACACGAAAGTAATGTTGGTGAAATTCAGGTGGGAATAATTGGTTTATACGTCCATCGATGTAGACCTGCTCTCCAGGTTTAGCCCAAGCGATATACCCCCCATATGGGTAGCTGTTAAAGATGCGTCCTTTTATCTGCTCAGTTTCCAGCCAAGCAAGGGCCTCATCAGGAATATTTTTACCATTAGGGCCAATGCCAAACTTATATGTACTGCTACCAAACACAGCCAAACCACCAACCGCAAAAAGCAATAGCCCAATGATGCCATAACTCAACTCACGCCGCCGAAAAAACCAATCTGGCAACCAGCCAATTAATCTACTGGCCGGATGAATAGCAAATGTGGCTACCGCCAGAGAAAAGAAACCGACCAATCTGATCATATAGATAGAGGCCGCAAAAAAAGCCAGAAATATAAGTAGATGGGTGTAATTCCTCCAACCACCTAGTAAGGTAAAATAAAATAAGCTACCCAGAACCAATAGTTGGTATCCAGCCGTATATGCCCATCCCTGCCCCCACAGTAAAGCAAATGATAGTGGTTGCTGCTCACCTACCACATAAAAGCCAGCAGGGTCTTTTGCCATCGTCAGCAAAAAGCCATACGGAGACACTCCTTCAGGACTAATAGTAGAGGTTAACAGCACTGCCGATAAGACAACTATAAGCCGTCGGTCAAGCCGTCCCTGAAGCAACGCTCCAACGATATATACGCAAATTAGCAATGGGCCAAAGATGAGGCCTTTACTCATATTGGCCCATAAAATTTCTAACCAAGGCAATGCATAAAGCATTCTGGCGTTGTTGGTTTTGGTGTATCGCTCCAGTAGTAATAAAAATAAGGAAAAAAACAGAAAAGAAAAAATATAAGGACGAACAAAGAGTCGGAAACGGATCGCAAACAGTACCACAACCATGGTAAGCACGGCAGCCAATAACCAACCACCAACACCATCGCGCTGTTGATCAAGTAATCGCAGCAGCAGGATATAAAAAACTGCCAGCACTACAACTACTTTAAGGGCTGCAACCCCCCAGAAGCCGCCTCCCAAATAAGCCAGATAAAAACTTAGATCAGCCAACCACTCCCCACTAAATTGGGGTGTGCCGGCAAAAGTATATGAAAAACTGTCAGGGAGAGTAATGCTGCCAGTATTGTAGATCTCACGACCAAGATTAATATGCCACCAGAAATCATAGTCTGCAATCTCTGTACTGGTAACCCCTACTATCATCAAGGTCAGTGGCAGCAGCAATAATAGTCTGGGATCAATTGTTTTCAACGTATGGTACACATGAACCTTAAAGTTAGAACCTGAATCCGTACCTTCAGGGAGGGTTCAGGCAAATGCCTTGCTTATGATTGTTGCTTCTTGCTTCGCACTCTATGGAGCAGCTTATTTCTCTTGCGAACCAAGTTTTTAATCAACAGTCCTTCGAGTAAACGATAAGCCACTTCCTGAGCTTTCTGATAACGAGTAACCGGTTTTCCCAACATTGACAGCCTAGCATCAAAATAGGCCACATCAGCTTCCAACTCATTCACGCTTGGATCATTGGTTTTTGCTTGCCTTTTACTGCGCATCTCTAGCCTTGCTCGTGATTTGCTGCCATAGGATTAATATACACCAACTTGCAGGATTTACCGAAGCAGAGGAAAATATACACTATTCATTCACAACAGCATAACCATCCGCTATGACTACTATTCGCCAAGAAGACTTCATCCAAAGCATCGCTGATGCCTTTCAATACATTTCATACTATCACCCAACAGACTTTATACAGGCCATGGGCAAGGCCTGGGAAAAGGAACAATCTCCTGCTGCCAAAGACGCCATGGCCCAAATCCTGGTCAATTCTAGAATGTGCGCTGAAGGGCGACGCCCCATCTGCCAGGACACAGGGGCAGCCGTAGTCTTCCTCAAGATTGGCATGGATGTGCACTGGGACAGCGAACTTAGCATCACCGACATGGTGAATGAAGGAGTACGTCGAGCATACAGCCACCCGGACAACACCCTGCGCTACTCTATGGTCAGCGACCCGGCCGGGGAACGGCAAAACACCCGCGACAACACCCCTGCCATTATCAATATGGAAGTAGTAGCTGGAGACAAGCTGAAAGTCTCTGTGGCCGCCAAGGGTGGCGGTTCCGAAAATAAATCCAAATTCACCGTGCTCAATCCAAGTGGCAGTATTGTAGATTGGGTGCTGGACGTTATCCCTACCATGGGCGCAGGATGGTGCCCACCTGGCATCCTCGGCATTGGCATCGGTGGCACCGCCGATAAGGCCATGCTGCTCGCTAAAGAGTCCTTAATGGAGCACATTGATATCCACGAACTACAGGCTCGCGGCCCACAAAACAAAATCGAAGAGCTACGCCTGGAACTCTACAAAAAAATCAATGCGCTGGGTATTGGTGCCCAGGGATTAGGCGGCCTCACTACCGTACTGGATGTTAAGATCAATGACTTCCCAACCCACGCCGCCTCACTGCCAGTAGCCCTGATACCAAACTGTGCCGCTACTCGTCACGCAGAATTCACTCTGGACGGCACCGGGCCAGCCGAACTCGTACCACCCAGCCTGGAAGATTGGCCTGCTGTCACCTGGGAGGCTGGAGATAATGCCCGCCGCGTTAACCTGGATACAATCACACCTGAGGAGATTACCAGTTGGCAGTCAGGAGAAAGCATCCTGCTTTCAGGCAAGCTGCTTACCGGCCGCGATGCCGCCCACAAGCGCATTGCAGACCTGCTTGCTAAAGGAGAATCATTGCCAGAGGGTGTGGATTTCACCAATCGCTTCATCTACTACGTTGGCCCGGTTGATCCAGTTGGCAACGAGGTGGTCGGCCCTGCTGGCCCCACCACCGCCACTCGGATGGATAAGTTTACCGATATGATGTTGGAGCAAATGGGTCTCATTGGCATGGTTGGCAAAGCAGAGCGTGGATCAGCAACCATAGATTCCATCAAAAAACATAAAGCCGTCTATCTCATGGCCGTAGGAGGAGCAGCTTACCTGGTAGCCAAGGCCATTCGCTCATCCCGCATAGTGGCATTTGAAGAGCTAGGCATGGAGGCCATCCGCGAGTTTGAGGTGAAAGATATGCCGGTCACTGTCGCCGTGGATAGCAGCGGTGAAGCCGTACATCAAACCGGCCCAGCAGAATGGAAAATAAAAATCGAAAAGATAAATAGTACGCAGTGACAATCTATAGCATATCCTTTAGAGCTTGTTTTGCAGTGCCACCTCCACCCTATCAACACGCTGGAATCCGCGTGGCAATTTGTTACCACGCCTACCTCGCTCACCCTGATAATATTCGAGATCCTTGGCTTTCAACGTGATATAGCGTTTCCCGGAATATGCTGTAAGCTGACCCCCAGATGGCACAGCTGCAATGGCAACCATAAACTCCTCACGGGCCAATACTCGCTTTGGCGGGATGCCAATAATCTTGTTGCCCTTACCCCTCGCAAGGGCAGGCAGCTCTGACACTGGAAAGACCAGCATGCGACCTTCATTAGTAATAGCAACCAGATTATCTGTAGCCGGATCAGCAACAGGCACAGGGTGCATAACGCACGCGCCTTTAGGCAAAGACAGCACCACCTTACCTGCCTTATTTTTACTCTGTAACTCTTTGAGCTGCACCAGAAACCCATAACCTGCATCGGAGGCCATGAGGTGCCAACGCTCCAGATCTCCTCCTAGAACTGCAACAAAGGTTGCTCCTGAGACCGGATTTAAACGCCCGGTCAGTGGCTCACCCTGGCTGCGAGCCGATGGCAGCAAATGCGCCAACAAAGAGTAACTGCGCCCCGTAGAGTCAATAAACAGTACCGGCTGATTGCTACGCAGTCGGGCCGAATCCAGATAACCATCTCCTGACTTATAATTTAACCCAGCCGGGTCAATCTCATGCCCTTTGGCCGCCCGCGCCCAGCCCTTCTCTGACAGCACCACCGTCACCGGCTCACTGGGTGTCAGATCGGTGTCTTGCAGAGCCTCAGCGGCACTCCGCACCACAATTGGCGAACGACGTTCATCACCATGTGCCTCAGCATCGGCCTGGAGTTCTTTACGAACCAAGGTCTTCAGCCGCTGTTGTGAACCCAGGGTTTGCTCCAGTTTGTCCCGCTCAGTCGCCAACTCATCCTGCTCCGCCCGGATCTTCATCTCTTCCAGGCGAGCCAGTTGGCGCAGCTTAGTGTCCAGGACATAGTTGACCTGTGGCTCAGAAAGGTCAAAGCGCCTCATTAATACCGGCTTAGGCTCGTCCTCACTCCTGATGATACGAATCACCTCATCAAGATTGAGAAAGGCAACCAGCAAGCCATCTAACAGGTGCAGCCGTTCATGCACCTTATCCAGGCGATACTGGAGACGCCGACGCACGGTTTCAGTACGGAACTCCAGCCACTCCTTGATCATTTCCCGCAGATTCTTGACCGCCGGACGGCCATCCAGGCCGATGATATTTAGGTTCACACGGTAGGTTCGCTCCAGATCTGTACTAGCAAACAGGTGTGACATAAGCCGTTCTGCATCCACTCGGTTAGAGCGCGGCACAATCACCAACCGAGTTGGATTCTCATGGTCAGACTCATCCCGTAAATCCTCTACCAGCGGCAACTTCTTGGCCTGCATCTGCTGAGCAATCTGCTCCAGAACACGAGCACCTGAGACCTGATGGGGCAGGGCGTAAACCACGATCTCCCCCTGCTCCCACTCATAGCGGGCGCGCATCCGCACACTGCCGTTGCCAGTCTGGTACATCTTCACCAGGTCTGCCTTGGGGGTAATAATCTCTGCCTCGGTCGGATAATCCGGCCCCGGCATATGCTCACACAGCTCCTCTACCGTGGACTTAGGACTCTCCAACATACGGATGCAGGCACTGGCCACCTCCCGCAGGTTATGCGGTGGCACATCGGTAGCCATACCCACTGCAATGCCAGTAGTACCGTTAAGCAGCAGGTTCGGCAGCCGCGACGGCATGGTCTTAGGTTCGTTGAGGGTGCCGTCAAAATTTGGTTGCCAATCAACTGTGCCCTGCCCTAGTTCGGACAGCAGCACCTGGGCATATGGAGTCAGGCGAGCCTCGGTATAACGCATGGCCGCAAAGGATTTAGGGTCATCCTGCGCACCCCAGTTGCCCTGACCATCCACCAGCGGATAACGGTAGGAGAAACTCTGAGCCATCAACACCATGGCCTCATAACAGGCCGTATCACCATGGGGATGAAACTTGCCCAACACATCACCTACCGTACGGGCAGACTTCTTGAACTTGGCATTAGCAGAAAGCCCCAGCTCAGACATGGCATACAGGATCCGCCGCTGCACCGGCTTCAGCCCATCCCCGATATGAGGCAACGCACGGTCGAGAATAACGTACATGGAATAGTCCAGGTATGCTTTCTCGGTGAAGGTAGCTAAAGGTACCTGCTCGATGCCTTCTAAATTTAGATCAATTTGGTCGGTCATTTATTTATTCAGTTAGTTTCTGGTTCCCACGGTCTTCCGTGGGAACCCATACCGTGCTATCAATAATCCCTCGTATGCATTCCCACGCAGGAGCATGGGAACGAGAAATTGTTCACTGTAGGAGCGGCTGCCAGCCGCGAAGATCTCCACTACTATTCACCATCAACCGCAAAAATCAAACCTCTGCCAAATCGCCTTTTTCTTGCAGCCATTGCTTACGATCACCGGCCCGTTTTTTCGCCAACAACATATCCATAATACTGCTGCTGTTATCACCTGGCTTAATGGCAAGCTGCACCAACCTGCGGGTGTCAGGATGGATCGTAGTCTCACGTAACTGCGGAGGATTCATTTCACCCAGTCCCTTAAACCGCTGAACATTTACCTTACCTCTAAGCTTCTCCGCCGCAATGCGATCCAGGATACCCTTTTTCTCATCATCATCCAGGGCATAAAACACCTGCTTTCCCACATCAATACGATAGAGTGGAGGCATCGCCACAAAGACATGCCCCTCCTGCACCAGCTTACGGAAATGGCGCAAAAACAGGGCGCACAGCAAGGTAGCTATATGCAGCCCATCAGAGTCCGCATCCGCCAGGATGCAGACCTTACCAAAACGGAGATTGGATAGATCATCTGAACCAGGCTCTACACCAATAGCCACCGAGACATCATGCACCTCCTGAGAAGCCAGCACCTCCGCTGAATCAACCTCCCAGGTGTTAAGAATCTTACCCCGCAAAGGCATTACGGCCTGGAACTCCTTATCCCGTGCCTGCTTCGCTGAACCACCAGCAGAATCGCCTTCCACTAAAAAGAGCTCAGTACGGCGAGTATCCACTGAGCTGCAATCAGCCAGTTTGCCAGGCAGCGCAGGCCCTTGAGTCACTTTCTTACGCACCACCTTGCGGCCCACCCGCATCCGCGCTTGAGCAGCATTGATAGCCAGCTCCGCAATCATCTCCCCTGCTTCGGTATGCTGGTTCAACCAGAGGCTAAAGGAGTCCTTCGCCACTCCTGAGACAAAGGCGGCACACTCGCGAGATGAGAGGCGCTCCTTGGTTTGACCGGAAAACTGTGGTTCCAGCAACTTTACCGATAAGACATAACTACAGCGGCTCCAGACATCTTCCGGGGTCAGCTTCACACCCCGTGGGAGCAAATTACGAAATTCACAGAACTCCCGTACCGCTTCTGTCAGCCCAGTACGCAAGCCATTTACATGAGTTCCACCCTGGGCGGTGGGGATCAGGTTGACATAACTCTCTGTAACCGCTTCACCACCTTCAGGCAACCAGACAATCGCCCAATCCGCCGCCTCATCATTGCCCGCCAAGCTACCAATAAACGGCTCTACCGGAATTATCTGGATGCCCTGCAGGGCATCCAGCAGATAATCCTTCAGCCCATCCTCATATTCCCACTCATGCTGCTCACCACTATTCTCATCCAGAAATTGGACTCGTAAGCCGGGGCACAGCACAGCCTTGGCGCGCAGCACATGCAGCAACTGCCGCACAGAAAATTTAACTGAATCAAAATATTTTGGATCTGGCCAAAAACGCAGGGTGGTACCCGTATTATTACGCCCAACCTTACCCACCTGCTCTAAATCACTGGACTTATCCCCGCCAGCAAAGGCCATATTACTCTCCATGCCTTCACGCTTGATCCACACCTCCAAATGCTTGGACAGGGCATTTACCACCGACACGCCAACACCGTGCAAGCCACCTGAAAAACGGTAACTCTTATTGGAGAATTTACCTCCCGCATGCAGCTTGGTGAGAATCACCTCCACCCCAGGTATGCCCTGCTCTGGATGTACATCCACCGGCATCCCCCGCCCATCATCCTGAACCTGTAGCGAGTTATCCTTAAACAGGGTGACATTGATAACAGAGGCATGCCCAGCAATGGCCTCATCCACACTATTATCGATAACCTCCTGTGCCAAGTGATTGGGTCGCGTGGTATCAGTATACATACCAGGGCGCTTACGCACCGGATCAAGACCGCTAAGTACTTCAATATCAGAGGATTTATAAGAACTGCTATGCATAATCTATGTTTAATTTCATCTATCTATTAAGGGTCGGTGTCAAAAACAGGCTGCTAACTCATACATTTACAAGATCGACGGATTGTGGACGAATCGACCCACCACTGCAACGGCCCTTTACAAAAACATGATTCCACCCCATCAATCTGGTCATTGACCAGTGCAGCTACAGTGATGTAGTCTGCTTCGTCTGTTGAACTTCCGGGCTGCACCGTGCCATCAAAAAAAACCACTACACCCACCTTTGAGGAAGCCCTAAGCGAGCTGGAAACCCTGGTAGAGACCATGGAACAAGGTGATCTCTCTCTTGAAGATTCACTCAAATCCTTCGAGCGTGGAGTGCAGTTAACCCGCACCTGCCAACAGGCACTAAAAAACGCCGAGCAAAAGGTTGAAATCCTGAGCGCCAACACCCCTGACGCAGATCTGGAACCATTTGATAATGCAAGCTAACCCAGAGCTGCAAGTATTCTTACAACAATGTCAAAACCAGGTTGAAGCCACACTTGATTATTGGCTACCAACTGCTTCCACCACCCCGGACAAATTACATACGGCCATGCGCTACTCTGCCTTGGGTGGTGGCAAGCGCATCCGGCCAGTACTCGTCTATGCTGCTGGCAAGGCATTAGGGAACGACATCAGCCACCTCAACGGCCCAGCCTGTGCGGTAGAACTGATCCACGCCTATTCCCTGGTGCATGATGACCTGCCAGCAATGGATGACGATGATCTGCGCCGAGGGCAGCCTACTTGCCATAAAAAATTTGATGAGGCGACGGCAATCCTGGTGGGTGATGCCCTGCAAACCTTAGCCTTCCAGGTGCTGTGCAAGGATAAGACCCTGGAAGTAAGCTCAAAAATTCGCCTGGAAATGATCCAGACCCTGGCCATAGCCAGTGGCTCCCGAGGCATGGCAGGAGGACAAGCGCTGGATCTGGCCGCAGCAGGACAAGAGCTTGACCTGGTACAACTGGAAAACCTCCACATCCACAAGACAGGTGCCTTGATCCGAGCCAGCATCCGTCTTGGCACCTTGGCCAGCCACCAAGTCGATGACAAGCAGGCAGAGAAACTCGACCGCTACGCGAAATGCATCGGACTCGCCTTCCAGGTTCGTGATGACATCCTGGATATTGAGGGCAGCACCGAAACCCTCGGTAAAACCCAAGGCAAAGATCAAGCTCAACTCAAGTCAACCTACCCTGCTCTACTGGGCCTGCAAGGGGCCAGGGATACCGCCGAGCAGCTCCGCACAGACGCCCTGGACAGTCTGAGCAGCATGGGCGAAAATGCCGACCCCCTTCGCTGGATAGCAAACTACATAGTCGGTCGCAATTACTAGTACTCCAACTAAGGAAACCCGAATGACCAAATCCATTGCCGATATCCAAAGCAGTGAAGATAGCCGCCGTATCGCCATCAACAAGGTAGGTATCAAAGATATTCGCCACCCAATCCGAATCAAAGATCGGAATGAAGGCGAACAGCACACCATCGCAACATTCAACATGTATGTGAACCTGCCCCACAACTTCAAGGGTACTCACATGTCCCGCTTTGTCGAAATCCTCAGCGGACATGAGAAAGAGATCAGCGTAGAGTCTTTCAAAGAAATATTATGTGAAATGACCGAGCGGTTGGAGGCTCAAGAGGGGCATATTGAAGTTAATTTCCCCTACTTCGTTAATAAAAAGGCTCCCATATCAGGTGTTGCCGCACTCCTGGATTACAACGTCACCCTGTTTGGTGAAATAATCAATGGTACCCCAACCATCTTTACCCGAGTTGTTGTCCCGGTAACCAGCCTCTGCCCATGCTCCAAGCAAATTGCTGACCGCGGTGCCCACAACCAGCGCTCACATGTCACAGTGCAGGTACGCACTAAGGGATTTGTCTGGATCGAAGAGATTATCGACCTGGTGGAAGCCCAGGCATCCTGCGAACTATTTGGCTTACTTAAACGGCCAGATGAAAAACACGTGACAGAGCAGGCCTACGACAACCCAAAATTCGTAGAAGACATGGTGCGAGACGTAGCTGTTGAACTGAACAAGGATGACAGAATTGTTGCCTACATAGTGGAATCAGAGAACTTCGAATCCATCCACAACCACTCAGCCTATGCCTTGATTGAGCAGGACAAAACAGCATTGTAGGATGCCAAGCACTCTACAACGGATGATCATATTTAAAAGTGCTGCCATGAAAAAAAAACCAATACCATTGATTATTCTCATACTGCTGGTATTGCTTACCAGCGGATGCACGAATTTTGGGCCAAACCGCCTTCAGGCCAGTAGAAATGATTACAATGTGGCTATTCAACAAACCGGTGATGAGCAGCTACTGTTAAATTTGGTGCGCCTGCAATACCGTGATACGCCGTTGTTTCTGGAAGAATCAAATGAGGACAGCCATCATTCAAATCATGAGCAACCCATTGAAATAGCAAATGTTATTCTTTATTCAAATGATGGGTGTCCGCGTTTTTGAAAGGTAGACTGGCTGTTGACACATTGTTTTGTGTGGCCTATTGTGTCAATAGGAGGTGTCAAAAATGGCAACAAATTTAGCAATCGACGACAATTTATTACAAGAAGCACTATCAATTAGCGGGTTGAAGACAAAAAAAGATACCGTTAATTATGCCCTAAAAGAATTTATAAATCGGCGTAAGCAACTTGAAATACTGGCTTTATTCGGTAAGTTGGAGCCGGATACTGATTATGATTATAAAAAGGCCAGAGAACATTGAAGGTTGTCGTAGATACGCCAATTTGGTCATATGCTCTAAGGTCAAAAAGAGATGGGTTTGAATTGCATGTCCAGGAATTTGAAACTCTCATTTCCGATCAAAGAGTGGTTATGCTCGGGCCAATCAGACAAGAAATATTGTCAGGTTATAGCGATAAATCTAGATTTGAAAAACTGAACAGTAAATTGAGGTATTTTGAAAATACACAGATTATCGATGATGATTATGTTCAAGCAGCAATATTTTCAAACACATGCCGTTCAAAAGGTGTTCAAGGTTCACACATTGATTTTCTGATCTGTGCAGTCGCGTTTCGATTAAAGTCGGAAATATTCACAACGGATAATGATTTTTCTTATTATGGAAAGCACATACCAATACAGCTATTCAAAATGTAAAAGCAGCTAACAATTCAAATCCACTCGGACAGTCAAAAGCGTCGTTTGTCACGATATCACAGGAAGATCAAATCCTCATCAAATGAGGACAGCCATCAATTCAAATCATGAGCAATCCGTTGAAATAGCAAGTGTTACTCTTTATTCAAATGATGGGTGTCCGCGTTTTAGTGCATCGATGGAATGCAACAGTATTCCATCAAAATATGCTTTTGCATCAGCACTACCACGTAAATACCCTATCAAGACATCCGTATCAATCAACAATTTTCTCATGATTTATCTGAACTATAAAAAGCACGATCAAATTCATTTCTAAGTATTCTTATATCAAGATAGTCATCCATATCTTTCCAGATGCCAAATGCTTCTTGGCATTTTTTTGTTATTTTAATAATCAGATAGTAAACCGCTTCCTTGATCAACCACAACTAACCTGATTACGACCATTCTCTTTTGCTTCATATAGCGCTTTATCGGCCTTGTGTAGCAGGTGATGGTTTTCACAATCTGGTTCTGGCACTAGGCTAGCCACTCCAAAGCTGGCAGTAACTTTATTGAAATCTGGTGAACCTGTATGCGGGATAGATAGTTTCTCGATGTTTGACCGTATTGTTTCTGCTACATGCTTGGCACCGTTTAGAGGAGTATCTGGCAGGATAACGGAGAATTCTTCACCGCCGTAGCGGGCGGTCATGTCACATGGGCGGGTAACGGTTCGCTTCAGAACCTTGGCAATCTTTTTCAGGCAACTGTCTCCAGCAGGGTGACCATAAGTATCGTTATATCTTTTGAAGTAATCTACATCGATCATGATTACGGATAGCGGTTGTTTGGTTTTGGCACAGGTGGCAACCATGTTGGTAAGGTGCGCATCAAGATGTCTGCGATTGGTAAGTCCGGTCAAGGAATCTATATGGGCAAGTCGTTGCAGTGCCGTATTGGCCTCTTCAAGCTCTGAAGTGACCTTGATAAGCTGATGGCGCATGGCGGCTATACGCTGCATGGCATGCACTTTGGCGGTCAGCACAGTATGGTCAACAGGTTTAGTTAGGTAGTCATCACCTCCAGCCTCAATGCCAGCCGCTATATCTGCTGCATGCACTCTGCCACTGAGGAAGATGATAGGTATCCAATCACCGCTGAGAGACCGAATGCGGCGAGCAGCCTCATGGCCATCCATTTCGGGCATAATAACGTCTAGCAGAATAAGGTCCGGGTTGTGACTCTGATAGAGTGCTATAGCTTGGGTGCCATTTTCTCCGCAGATTACTTTGTGGCCCAGCTTCTTCAGCAGAGATGTTAGTATTATTTGCTCAGTTTTTGTATCGTCAACAATCAGTATTTTCATTTTTGTTCGGTCTCAAGAGCCAGACAGACTCGGTTATATTCAGATTGCAGGCTGGTTATTAGCTCCTTTATGCTGTTGTTAAGGCCATTTCTCCTTACGCTATTTTCTGCGTTTAAGGCGATGTAAGACAAATGTGTTGCACCCACATTGGCGGCAGCTGATTTTAGGCTGTGAGTCAGGCGTTCAACTTCAGCGCTGTTCTGCTCAGCATAAGCATCAGGTAGAGCATTAATCATTGATTCACCGCTTTCAAGAAATGCCAGGATCAGCTCACCAAAATCATCACCGAGCAGATCACGCATGGCATTCAGCTTGGTTTTATCGATGGGAGATGTAACCTCTGATGTAGTGGATTCGTTTTTTTTCTGCTGTTGTATGCTTTTATCTACAGCAATATGCTGTGATTGGCCGGTTGGCTCGATGAGAGGTAGCTGGATGTGAAACCAAAAGGTAGATCCCGTTCCTGGCACACTGTCTGCACCAATTTCACCGCCCATGTGATCAACTATTTGTTTGCAAATAGCCAGGCCAAGTCCGGTTCCACCATATTTTCTTGTGGTGGAGGTATCGGCTTGAGTGAATGCATCAAACAGATGTTCAAGTGCATCATGGGTAATGCCAATACCGGTGTCTGTTACCGAGAAATGAACATTTACCAGGTTGTTCTGGTCAGCGCAGGTAACGTTAAGAGTTACCTGGCCCTCGTGGGTAAATTTGATGGCATTGCTTAACAGGTTAAGTAGCACCTGTCTGATGCGTCCTGCATCTCCAATCAGGTTACGGGAACAGATTTGACTGTGCTGCAGGATCAGTTGAATGCCTTGTGTTTCTGCTTTGTGAGTCATTAAGCGAAAGGCTTCACGAACTGCACGCTCAAGGTCAAAAGGTTTAGACTCCAGTTCAAACTTGCCGGCCTCAATCTTTGAGAAATCAAGAATGTCATTAATGATATCCATCAAGGCGCGCCCTGACTGGTGAATTATGTCTAGATATTCCTGTTGATCATTATCTAACCTTGTATCTCTTAATAGCTCTGTCATGCCCAGAACACTATTCATTGGGGTGCGGATTTCGTGGCTCATAGTGGCTAGAAAATCACTCTTGGCCTTGTTAGCGGAATTGGCGGCTGCTGATGCTTCCTCAAGTTCGGCAGTGCGGAGATTCACCTTTTCTTCCAGTGATGCATTGAGCTGATGTACTTCATTGGCTTTTTGCTCAGCTTCTACAGTACGTTGTTGTAGTTGTTCTACCAGGTCGGCAAAGGTGCTGCCAAGCTTACCGACCTCATCCATGCCACGGATGGTGATTTTTGTTTCACTGTCACCTGCTGCAATTTGACTGGCCTGCTGAGTGAGTGCCTTGATTGGATAGGTTAGCCGCCTGACCATGTAGATGGTGGCCAGACCCACACAGAATATCGCCAGAAAGGCGATCAACTGAGTTTTGGTGCCAAGATCTTGAATATTATTCAGGATGTCTTTGTTTTTGGCAGTTAGAATCAGGCCGATAAAATGATCATCTACCCTGGTTGAAAGAGGTAGCCTGCCGGTGAGATGTACCTCATCATGTGCCTTGTCCCATATGACGGTGGGGGTCTTATTCCTCATTATGGATTCCCAAGCAGATGCATGTTCACTTTGGATGCCGTAGACGTCACCAAATTCAAATCCCCAGACCCGACTTTTATCCTGGTGGTGCAGGATACCGCCTGTTGAGTTGGTTAAAACAACCTGGAACATGCCAGTATCTTCAAGGCTATTCATAAGTTGTTGGGCATTAGTATTTATCACTAAAATGCCCCATGGAGAAGCATCCTGATTATGCGTAATTGATGCTTCTTTTTCAGAGGGGGAATTGTTTGGCTGCTCTCCAATAATGTGTGTCATAAACACAGGAGCGATAAAACGCTGAGTAGGTAACCACGGATCCTCAATTTTGCCATGCTCACGATTTAACGTGATGGATGAGATATAGGTCTCTCCAGGTTTCAATCTGTTGCTGTTTAGCACGTAAGGTGAGTTTGCTTTTATTTGCAACTCATTGCCTCGACGTAGTTGTGGGAAGCCCACACCTGTTGCAGCATCGACACGTACCAATTCCTTGGCATCTCGGAGCCTGATCAGGCGCATCTGCAAGTAGCCCTTTAATTCTATTATGGTACGGAAGCGTCTTTCCAAGTGTTCTTTTAATGCCAAGCTTCCAGGATTGTTAATGAGAGCAGAGCCGCTTCCAGATTCTGCAATGATAATGCCTTGAATGATATCTGAACGACTGATGGATATGGCTTCTTGTTGCGCCTGTTTGATGTGATACGTCAGACGTTCATGCTGGCGGCTGAAAGATTCCTGCATGTGACTAACGGCACCTTCCAGCAGCAACTCCTTGGATTTGTTAAAAGATATCCAGGTTGCAGCTGTTACGGCAAGGCTCATGCCAATAGCGGCAACCAATGTCATCTTCCAGATGATAGACATAGCGCTTAGACGCTGGGTGAATGTTGTTGCCTCCGTGCTCATGATGTGATGAACAGGTGTAATTTCATGTGAATAATAAGCTATTACCATACAGCTATGGGCAATGCTTCATCAATCATCAGACCAGGTATAAACGGCTTCTACTTTATTTCCTGGATCAGAATATGCCACTGATTTGCATAGCTCTTTAATTAGCATCATGCCTCGTCCACTTGGGATAAGGCCATTTTTCTGGGCGGCTGGTTTGTATGATTTATAATCGAATCCAGGCCCACTGTCCTCGACTCTGATGCTGATCTCGCCGCCAATTGAATACAATCTGCTCTGAATTACTATCTTTATAGCGCCACTGGTTAGATTTTGTAATCGGTTCTCCCGCTCTTCAAAATACTTACTGAATCCGTCATGTTGTGCTTTTAGTGCGGAATCAAGCTTGAGCACACCATGATCCAGTGCATTGATATACAGTTCACTCAATATGGTGAAAATGATGCGGCGCTGCTCCTTCAGGTCTTCCAGTTCCTGAATTTGGTTAATGAGTAGTGGTACTGGGTCAATGCGCAAAAGGCGGGGGCCATTCAGTGTGATGGCGAACTCCAGGGTGTTGATCTGTGTGTCAGCAACGAACTCCAGATCTACTGATTTCGTTGATGCCTGCTGCTCTGATTCAAATGTTGCTAACACATCTGGCAGGAATGGTACTTCAATCAGGCTGATATCGTCATCCTGTGGTGCATCCCGACAAAATTCATCCAGCGCATTTCTGATACAAGCAATGTGATTTTGGTCATGACATTTTTGGAACAGTGCAGTTTCTAACCGTTGTTGGCCAAAATACTCCCCTGTCGGGCTGCGTGCCTCGGTTACACCGTCACTTGCCATGAGTACTCGATCACCCAGATCGCAAGAGATATTTGCTATTGCACTGAGATAATCGGCGTCTGGGAGAATGCCGAGGGGCAAGCTGGTGGATGGAATGCGGCATTTAATCTCTGTGCCGTCATGGCTGGTAATGAGGATATCTGGCATACCGCAGCAGCAAATAGTCATTACATCCATAGTGTGATTGACGCGAGCGAACTGGGCAGCCATAAACATGCCAGTTGGCAGTAGGGTATGCAGTTTCCGGTTGATCTCATTCAGGATCTGATCAACGGAAAACCCTTTTCCCGTCATGGCCCTAAAGGTTTCTGAGACTGGCAAGGCACCAAGAGCAGCAGAGAGTCCGTGCCCGGTAAAATCTCCAAGCAGCACATTGAGATCTCCGTTAGGTGCGTGAGCTGTTAGTAGTACATCACCGCTGAATACTGCAGCAGGGCGCATCAGGGATGCAAATTTTTCTGGTATGACATTATCGCTTATTACGGCACCGCTGAAGATTTTCTCGGCAATCTCCTCTTCCCTTTGCTGCATGCCCAGTAATTTTGAGACTTCACGATGCAGATCACGTATGCGCTCTATTGCCCGGATCTTGGATTTAAGGAGTGTGTGATTGAATGGTTTGGTAAGGAAGTCATCACCGCCAACCTCAATGCATCTGGCCAGTGCCTTTTCATCGGTCATGGCGGTCAGGAAGATGATGGGTATGAATGCATTCCCACACAGCTTTTTGATACGTGCGGTTGCTTCAAACCCGTCCATCACCGGCATCATGATGTCCATGAAGATAATGTCTGGATGAGTCTCGGTAAACCGCTCTACTGCCTGGACACCATCCTCGGCCTGCACAACGGCGTAGCCCATTTTTTTCAATAAAGCCTTTAGGATAAAGCGGTTGGACAGCTCATCATCGGCAATCAGGGCCAGCCCAGCAGATTCCGTTCCTGATAAATTTAAAAGATGTGCATTTGCGCTTGTCATACTAATACTTCAACCTATATTTGTGGTTTTATAGTTAGGTTTTGAATTTGTCTTCGTACCTTGCAGCGCAGGTTCTTGTATGCTGCTACAGACATGATAGGAACTTACTTCCTCGTGTTTACTGTTACAAGGTGATTGCTGGTATGTATGGTAGCGGTAGAAGTAGATAATAGTTGAGTATTATCAGCTATTTTTGATATTACCTTACCAAATGCGAAAAAACAGGCTATTTTATACCTTGTACAAGAAATAGCATGAGAAAATAATCGTGACTGCTTGTATAGTAGACGAAATTTCTCAAGTTGTAGGGGCGCTGGAGTAAGGTATAAGCATGCAAAACCAGATTGTCATGGTATCGATTTTAAATATTATCCGAAACTTGCTCCAGCTCTGCAAGGATGGCCGGACTGGCACGATGTATGTGATTACCTCACAGAATGATGGTGCCGTGTTTGTGCTCAAAGGAGGTGATATTGTCGATGTTATTTTCAAGAGCGTCCGTGGAACCAGTGCTCTACCTAAGGTTCGCCGCATTGAATCCGGCAAATTCTTCTTCAGGAGTGGGCGCACTGCTGAGGTTGAGAGGGCGACCAGGGTGGGTAGGAAACTCTCTTTCAGCCATGCCTTATTTCGCATGTTTAATCTGGATCATGAGCTGAAAGCTGCTGCTAGATCCTCCACCAGGAAGATGCGAGGGAAAATCCTGGTGGTAGAGGATAGTAATCTTGCCCGCAAGATCTTGGTAAGAACTCTCGATCAACACGGTTTTCAGGTGGTAGAGGCGGCCGATGGCCTCTCTGCCCTGGCTCAGTTGGCCGCAGAGGGACCGGATTTGGTGATTCTCGACCTGATCCTGCCTGACATAGATGGCTATGAGGTTTTTAGCAGGATGAAAGAGGATGCGAAGACTGCCGATACGCCTGTCATTATCCTCACCTCCCGTGCCTCTTTGGTGGATAAGATAAGAGGCAAGATGTCAGGCACCGACGAGTATCTTACAAAACCTTTTGAAGCTGAGGATCTACTCCAAACGGTTGAAAAGTATTTAGTGTAATTGCTAAGGTCGGCTAAACACCCTATATGGCTGGGAGCAAAATATCAGGTGGCAAATTAATAACAATTCTGAGTGTGGAGAATTAGCTGCGTGTCCCCAAAAAAACTTCTGATTGTTGATGATTCTCCTATGGTGCGCCGTTCTATCGCGGAGCTATTTGCCGGTGATGGTCTGTTTGCTGTTGTCGGTGAGGCTGAAAATGGTGTTGAGGCGCTCCACGCTGTCACTCAGCTGAAACCAGACGTAATCACCATGGACATCAGTATGCCAGGGATGGATGGGTTGACTGCGGTAAAACATATCATGATCAAGTCCCCAACCCCAATTGTAATGATTAGCAGCCTCACTCATGAAGGGGCAGCAGTCACCTTTGACGCACTACGCTATGGGGCCGTGGATATTATTTCAAAACCATCTGCGGTAGGTAATCACATAGGCATGGATGAGCAGGCAGCAGATATTCGCAGCAAGATTGAATTTGCCTCGGATGTAGAGGTAGAGGCGATCAAATATATTCGGCAGAGGCTCCCGGCCAGTGCCACAGCCAGTGAAGTCCCTAATGCTGCACCACAGCGAGTGGTAGCGCTGGGTGCGGCTGAAGGTGGGTATGGTGCCTTGCTGAAGATTATTCCCCAGTTAAGGGCTGGCAGCTGTAGCGCCTATATGGTAACGCTCTACGCCTCCCCAAGCCATATTGAGGCCTTTGCCAGTTATCTCAATCGTTACAGCGATTTGACCGTCAAGGTGGCAGAGCACGATGATGTTTTGCGGCCTGGGGTGTGCTACCTCAATGCTGGCTCCAGCTATATGTCCCTGCATCAGTATGGGTCTTCACTGGTGCTCCATGTTAGCCCTGCTCCCTTTGCTTCGCGCAAGGGATCGATTGATATGATGTTCTTCTCGGTGGCTGATGTGATGGAGGCTGGGTCGGTTGGCGTTGTGCTCTCAGGCTGTGGTGTAGATGGCACTGAAGGGCTTGAGGAGGTAATACGCATGGGAGGGCGGGGGATTGTGCAGGATCAGAAAACAGCGCTGAGCAGAGGCATGATTGAATCGGCCTGCCAGTTATGTCTCTCAGCAGAGCTGATGGCTGACAGAGATATTGCTTCATTCTTGCAAAATTACAAAACACACGAGCAAGGTGCTTGAATCACTATCGGGTGACGCAGTTATCGCATGGCACCAGTTCGTTGCACTGGTGGTGTGAAATTTAAAATAGGTTAATGTTGGAGATGAAATGATGGCTAATAAAACAACCATGTCCCTGAATGTCCGTCTGGCGGCAATGATGGGTGTCTTCGGGCTGCTGATTGTAGGTATCGTGGGAACCACCTCCTGGGTAGTAGGTGCGCAGAAGCTTGATGGATCGTTTATCAACGTGTCGGGGCGTCAGCGTATGTTGTCCCAGAAATTCACCAAGGAATTCATGCTTGCCGTGGCCGAACGCGAAACCTTGGCATCAGTGACCGCAGGTGCTGGCACGCTCAAGTCACTGGCAAACACACGTAAATTGTTCAATGCGAGTCTTGAGGCATTGAAGACTGGTGGCCAAACCTTCGCCGACGTGCAGATGACCAGGTCACTGTTCCTGCCTGGTACCGATGATCTAGTAATTAATGCCCAGCTCACGAAAGTTGGAGCCTTGTGGGATGAGTTGCAAGGCATGGTTGACAAAGCACTTGAGGAGCAGCATCTGCTGGATAAGAGTGAACTAAATAACCAGCTGCTCCAGATCAATAAACAGTCAGTAGCTGTGCTGGGCAACATGCATCAAGCGGTGGGGATGTTCCAGGCGGGTACCGAGCAGCGTACCGCACTACTCCAAACCATCCAGTTTACATCACTGGGTATCACGGCGGGCGTATTTGCCGCAGTGCTCTGGTACATTCTTAACTTTGTTACACGGCCAATTCTTAACATTGCATCGGTCATCCGCCGAGTGGATGCAGATCGCGACCTTACCCTGCAAGCGCCAGTCAAGAGCATGGACGAAGTTGGGCAAATGGCTATTGCATTTAATGACTTGATTGCATCCGTCCACGAGGTCTTTACCTCCGCCATGGTAACTGCCGAGGGAGTTAATGCAGGCTCGGGCAACGTAGCTAAGCGAGCCGCAGCAAACCGGGAACGTGCTGGGCAGGAGCTTGCGCGTGCCAAGACCTCTTCCAAAGTTATCGCCGAGATGGGAACAACGGCAGGCCAGGTTTCCGAGGCGACCCAGGCGCAGCTTGATGCGGCGCAAATTTCTCAGGAGAGGGTGGTTGAACTGCTTGAGAAGATGCAGCAGGTATCTGGTACTGCGGAGGCTTCCGATGATGAGGTAAAGCAAACCCTGGAGCGCGTAGGCGAGATGGGCGAGACCGGTGCCAAGGTGGTGCAGACTGCGCAATCTCAGGGAGAGATGGTAGCCAAGGTTACCACCTCAATCAATGAGATGGTCTCATCTATGGAGCAGATGCAACAAGCAGTGGACAAGGCGACAGAGTTTGGCCGTTCCTCACTGGATGCTGCCGATGAGGGGCAAAATTCGGTTGCCGCAACGGTGGAAGGCATGGGAGCTATCTCCGAATCATCCGAACAGATCTCAGAAATTATTGGTGTGATTACCGAGATTGCTGAGCAGACCAACCTGCTGGCACTCAACGCGGCGGTTGAGGCGGCCCGTGCTGGCGCACACGGCAGGGGTTTTGCAGTAGTTGCAGACGAAGTGGGCAAGCTGGCACAACGCTCATCTGAGGCGGCCAAAGAGATCACCCAGTTGATCAAGGACTCAACGGCCAATGTGGCTGAAGGAGTAAAACTGACTGAGCAATCACAACAAGCCTTGGTGCGTATTGATGAAGGTGGCCGCCTAAATATGCAGGCGATTGAGGAAATCTCCAGCGCGACTGGCAGCTTGAGTGCCTCAGCACAGAGCGTGCAGAACCTGGTACAGGAACTGAACGTGCTGGCACAGGAAATTGGCGCCATGGCTGGTGAGCAGGGTGTCCGTCGTGCCGCTGCCCAGGAAGCGCTTGATACTCTGGCCCAATACTCCAGCCAAATTGGCAAACTGGTTATTGAAACTAATGAGAGCGTACAGTTTATCAATCAACAAATGGAAGGGGTTGTATCCCGAAGTAATGAAATGACCAAGATGACGGCGCTGCAGACGCAACGTTCCCAGGCAGTTGGCAAACTCTCAGTTGAATCTGCACAAGCAGCAGAGCAGACAGTGAAAGGCGCTGGTGCCGTGTTAGGGGTAACGGAGGATCTACAGAGTCAATCGAAGAGTCTCACCAAACAGGTGCAGCAGTTTAAAGTGTAATGGGCTTTTGCGGGTGCCATGATTTAAGGGGAAGTCGTTATGGCTGAGAAAATCGGCTTTGAAAAAATAGAAGATTTTGAAGATGAAGGAATCCTGCAACTGGTTGGCTTTGAGATTGCCAATGAGCAATTTGGGGTCAATATTTTGTTGGTTCAGGAAATTATCCGCTCAGCAAAGGTTACAGCAGTACCTAACTCGCCAATGTTTGTTGAGGGCGTGATTAATCTGCGAGGCAATATAATCCCTGTTATTGATCTTCGTAAGCGGCTCTATCTTTACGAAGAGGGGGCGGATACGGAGGGGAACTGGGTACTGATACTTAACATTGAAGAGTATGTGGTGGGCTTTATCGTTGATAATGTGACAAAAGTTCTCAAGATTGCTGAGGACAGCGTGGAGCCACCACCGGAAGTTCTGATTGCAGGACTGGAAAGCCAGTACATCCAGGGTGTCTGTGATATTGCAGGGGCGTTGTTTGTTATTCTTGATTTCAACCGAGTGCTATTCAATGAGGAGTATCGCATGCTGAAAGATATTGACCAGGATGCCGATGAACTACTTCTGGATGATGGGATGATGGTCTGATGAGTAAGCGGATTTTAATTGTCGAAGATTCTGCCATGATGCGCAAGATTATTACCAAGACCTTGATCAGTGCCGGACATTCCATTGTCGGAGAAGCGAGCAGCGGTGCTGAAGCGTTAGAAATGTATCAACAGTTAGCTCCAGATGTAGTGACGATGGACATCACTATGCAAGGTATGGATGGATTGACCGCGGCCAAAGAGATATTGGCAGTTGATGCTGATGCAAAAATCCTCATTCTCTCCAACCTTAACGAAGATAAGTATCGTGATGAAGCAGAGAAGATTGGCGTTCTTGGCCTGATCAATAAACATAAATCTGCTGATATTCTGGCACTCATTGAATAGCTTGTTGGGCTGATACAACTAATCCAATCGTGAACATCCTTGGCACAGCGTAGGAAAAAAGCATGAGCGATATAGATATGTCACTGCTTCCTGACTTTATTGTGGAAGCTGAGGAGCACTTGGAAGAAATGGAGTTGATGCTGCTCCAGTTGGTGCAGGATCCTGGCAATCTTAAATTGCTGGATGACATATTCCGCCCGATTCATACCATTAAGGGTGGAGCACAATACATCGGCCTGGAAAAGATCTCCAAACTGGCGCATCGCCTGGAGGATTTACTTGATCTGTTGCGGGAAGGGAACAAACCATCGAGCGACGAGATCATTGAAATCCTGATAGTGGCCCGTGATCGCATTACTCTCTTGGTGGCAGAGCTGAGTGCTAATAGCAGTGAAGAGTCTTCGGTTGATGATTTAGTCGATACGCTGCACAAGATGCTAGAGGCTGATGCTGATGGAGAAGTGATCGAAAGTGCTCCGCCTCAGGATGATGCAGCCACACCCCTGTGGGGTGATTATCAAGAGGATGATGAAGAGCTGTTTGCGGTCTTTATGAATCATCTACAAGTGAAGTTTGCAGCGTTAACCTTACTGGCTCAAGAGCTGTCCCAGGACAGTGATCAGGTTATGGTGCTGCATGAATCTCTGGAGTTGATTGATGCTCTGCGTTCCTCGGCTAACTATATGGATTATGTGGAGCTGGTTCAACGTTACCAGACATGGAAGAGTGAAGTTGAGACAGCGATCGACGCAGTTTCCCAGGGTGGGCTGCCATCGTTCGAGTTTATGGAGCGTAACATTACGGAGCTGAAGAATAGCTTTCCTCAGCTTAAAACTGCGGACAGCGCAACTCAGCAAGTAGAGCAGCCCCTTGATCAGGCTCCACCCCCCCCTGATGAGTTGGTGGATGGTGATGTAACGGATGCAGTAATGCAGGCATTTTCTGCAATGGAAAATACTGAGATGTCAGAACCAGAGATGCCTGCAAGTACCAGTAAATCCCCATCTACTGCCGAGATTGATCTGTCATTGCTCCCTGATTTCCTGGTTGAAGCAGAAGAGCACCTGGAAGAGATGGAGCTGATGTTGCTTCAGCTAATAGGGGAGCCGGATAATCTTGATCTGCTCAACGACATATTCCGCCCCATCCATACCATCAAAGGCGGTGCGCAATATATTGGCCTGGAGAGAATTTCGCAACTGGCTCACCGTTTAGAGGATTTGCTCGATTTGTTGCGTGAAGGCAGCAAGCCATCAAGTAGCACAATGGTCGACACCATGATCACAGCGCGTGATCGTATTGTGCTCCTGGTCAAAGAGTTGCGAGCCAGTAGCTGTGAAGAGTCTTTGGTTGACGATCTGGTTACTGTGCTGACAGGCATGATTGAAGGGGATGCAGACAGTGATACCATGGCTCCTGCGGATGCCTTGCCGCAGGATGACGATGCGCGTACTGAGGAAGGGTATCAAGAGTCGGACGATGTGGAATTATTCGAGATCTTTCTGGATCACTTGCGTGAAAATTACATTGAGTTGACCTTGCTGGCCAAGGATCTTCCCCACAGCAACGACAAGATCACCCTGCTGGATCAATCCCTCAAGCTAATCAAGTCGCTGAGTTCATCGGCGAATTATATGGATTACGTGGAACTCATTCAGAGCTATCGGCTTTGGAGCAGTGAGGTGGAGCAGGCAATTGCTGATCTCACCCAGGGAGAATCACCAGAACCTGATGTATTGGATGGACATCTATACGAGCTACAGCAGCTCTTCCCCCAGTTGGCCGATGCGGAAATTACCCCTGCTGCTTTAGAGGCAGGTGAGAGCCAGATAAAAGTGGTTGTCAATGAACCGGTAGCTGGTGGTCTGCAGGATACGCTGGCCAAGAAAGACTCAGATGCACGTTCAGCATCCACTGAAAGCATGGCACCATCTGGTGAGCTATATAATAATCTTGCCAGTGCATTAGATGCCTCACTGGATCTTGGTTCGGATGTTGATGATTACCAGAATCTGCAACAGATTTTTGAAGAATTAGTGTCTAAAGATACCGAGCAGGCTGCATCAGCACAGAAGGGTAAGAATACAAAAAAAGGACGACCTAAACAAACCGCATTGACGAGAAAGGCAAAGCAAGAACATAAAACACCAGAGAGCAAGATCAAAAAGAGCGTTCGTGTGGATGCCGATAAGATTGATGCTCTTATGAATCAGGTGGGAGAACTGGTTGTTGATCGTTCCTATTTCTTGCAGCTATTTAATGAAATACATGACCTACAACATCATTTCAAAGAGACGTTGGGGCTGGAGCAACAAGAGGTAAAGCGCATTCGAACTTTCGCCTACCGTTTGGGTGAAGCAATTGCCTCGCTGGGACGGACATCTGGGGAACTTCAGGAAGGGATTATGAAAATGCGCATGCTGCCTGTTTCACATATCTTTAATCGTTATCCACGTTTGATTCATGATTTGACTCGCAACAGTGGTAAGCAGGTTAATCTTGTTGTGAAAGGTGAAGATACGGAACTTGACAGAATGATTGTGGAAGAGGTGTCAGATCCACTGATCCATATTATCCGGAATGCGGTTGATCATGGTATTGAGAATACTGCGGACAGGGCGAAAGCTGGCAAGCCTGAAAAGGGCACCCTGATCCTAGAGGCATATCAAGAAAGCAATCATATCGTCATTGAGGTGACAGATGATGGTCGTGGTATTGATCCTGAAAAGATTCGGAAAAAGGCACTTGAAAAGGGCATGTACTCCCATGAAGAGTTACATGGATTTGGCATGGATGAACTTATCCCGCTTATTCTGACGGCTGGTTTTTCCACTGCGGATAAAATAACTGGCACATCAGGCAGAGGTGTTGGTATGGATGTGGTAAAGAATAACATTGAAAAACTAAATGGTACTTTAGAAATTGACTCCAAATATGGTGTCGGTACCCAGATGCGTTTAAAGATCCCGCTGACATTGGCCATCATCCATGCACTAATGGTTCGTGTGAGTGGTGAGATGTATACCATTCCACTCGCTAACGTGGATGAAACAGTAAGAGTATTTGACCACGAGATAACCATGATAGAAGGAATCGAGGTGATTCATCTACGTGGTCAGACACTGCCAATCTTCCGTCTTGCAACCCTATTCGATGAGAATATGACCTCACAGGTAGACAAGTCTTTTGTGGTGATCGTCAATGTTGCCGGACAGAGAACTGGCTTTGTTGTTGATGAACTGCTTGGGCAGGAAGAGGTAGTGATTAAACCACTGGATGATTATGTGCAGGAGAAGAGTGGTTTCTCCGGTGCAACAATAATTGGTGATGGGCGCATTTCTCTGATACTTGATGTGTATGACTTGGTGAGAATGACGGCGAACAGACAAGCTAAGAAACACCAGCAGCAGACTCAGATGCTGAAATCTAATATTTGTCGTAATGGAAGCCACAGCCAACAGGTCCAGGTTGTATAACCCTGGATTCTCCGCTTGGGATGATTTCTATGCATAGCAAAATCAAGGTGCTAATTGTTGATGATGCCTCATTTATGGTGAAGGCGTTACGCGATATTCTTGATTCTGATCAACAGATTGAGGTGGTAGGAAGTGCTCGAAATGGACGTGATGCCCTGGAGAAAATAAAGAAGCTAAAGCCTGATGTCATTACTCTTGATGTTGATATGCCGGTAATGGATGGAATCAGTGCTATCAGGCATATAATGATCGAAATGCCAGTGCCAATAGTTATGCTAAGCTCCTTGTATAGTCATGGCGATATTACGTTTGATGCACTGCGGCTTGGGGTGGTGGATTTTTTGCCAAAACCTTCTGGCGCTGTTTCAAAGGATATCCATGTACAGAGAAATGATATTGTTGAACGGGTCAAGATTGCTGCCGCTGTTCGTTTGCATAATATTCGGCGCATCAGCCTGAAGAAGGTTGATCATCATGAGGATCTAGCTGGCCGGTATAAGTACATTTCACTCGATCATCTAATCACTATTGGAACAACTGTTGGGGGGCCAGGGTCCCTAATGCGAATAATCACCAAGCTGCCACAGGATATCCCTGCTGCTATTATCTGTATACAGGATATTTCGCCAAAGATACTGCCTGATTTTGCCAAAGAATTTGATTTTTATTCCGCGTGGAAGATTGAGGTTGGGGCCACTGGTAAGGTACTTGAGCAAGGAACCTGTTACATCTGCTCAACAAGTCAACCAGTGAGGGTATCGATTAATGATGACAATGAACCTTCATTGATTGATAGCCAGGATACCAGCGAACCGCTTAATGACCTGTTCTCAAGTGCTTCACACCAGTATGGCAGTAATACTATCGGGATTTTGATGGCTGGAATTGGCAATGATGGCAATGAGGGTATGGCTGATATCAAAAAACGGGGCGGCGTCACTTTGGCCCAGGAAACCGAAACCTGTGTGTACCCAAATTTGACTCAGTGTGCCATAGAGAAAGGAGTGGTGGACAAGGCTGTTTCGGTTGATGAACTTGCAAATAGCATTATTGCGGCCATAAATAAATGATTATAACTTGTCCAAATTGCAGTACTAGGTACCAGATTGATGATGCGCGCCTGAATAAGGCGCGCATCAAGGTGCGTTGTGCGAAGTGTAAGCACGTATTTGTGGTGCGGGTGCGAGGCAGTGACCAAGAACGGAATACTAAGACTGAGCATAAGGCACAGATTGATACAAACAGTTGTGTAACGCTGACTGTCTGCAATCAGAAAGGTGGTGTGGCAAAAACCAGTAGCTGTCTGAATATTGGTGTTTCTTTAGCCTTGCTGGGCAAGCGTGTTCTCCTGGTTGATTTTGATGTGCAGGCAAATCTTTCTGTGCTACTGGGCAAGTTCAATGCTAAATCATTTTTTGATGTTATGGACTCTCAGGATAAAAGCATCGATCACCACATTGTAGCTACAGACTATAAATTATCTCTTTTGCCATCCAATTCAAAAATGGCTTTATTAGCAAAGAAGCATATGCAGCAGGGAAATTATGAGTATCTATTGGCAGAGAAGCTGAATGAAATAAAGAATCGCTATGACTACATTCTCATTGATACTCCGCCTTCGGGAGATTTCTTCACTCTTAATGCACTGCTGGCATCTGATGCTGCGATAATACCCACTCAATGTGAATATCTATCAATTAACGGGGTTGATCATGTAATCAGAATGATTGATGTTATTAATAAAAAGAAAGCACATGGACTTGATTATAAAGTACTGGTAACGATGTTTAATGCTGAGATTACCGCTGCAAATGTGATTCTTAGTAAAATCAAAGTCAAGTACAGCAATCATTTATTGAATGGAATAATTCCAATGGATGGAAAGCTGCAAGAGTCTCATATTAGTCAAAAACCTCTGCATTTTTATGATAGTAGTTGCCCTGCGGCAAATGAATATACGGCTGTTGCCAGAGAATTGATAGAGGCTCAGCTGAAATAGATGCTCAATTCTGCGGTTCGAAAAACGCTTCCATTCACATCTTTTCTGATTCTACTCCTCATTTGGGAGCTGACAGTACGTTTTGCTGGCTGGAGTACACAAGTATTACCAGCACCGACACAGGTTGTAATGGGTGCGGTGGAACTGCTGAGAGATGGCAGGTTAATTAAGGACTCAGTTGCTAGTCTCTATCGAGTTACCGTAGGGTTTTATTTGGCAGTGATCATTGGTGTGCCCCTGGGGATTTTTTTGGGTAGGGTTGCGCTTGCTTATCAGATGCTAAATCCGCTAATTCAGTTCCTGCGGCCAATATCCCCTCTGGCTTGGATTCCACTTGCCATGCTCTGGTTTGGTATCGGTGAGTTGCCAGCTATTTTTTTGATATTTCTATCTTGTTTTTTTGCACTGGTTACTTCCACCATGATCTCTGTGATGTCGATCAAACCAATTCATTTTCAAGTGGCAATGAATTTTGGGTTCAGTCGTTATGAAATGCTACAGAAGGTTATTATTCCTGCTATTTTGCCGGAAATAATAACATCGTTTCGCATAACTGTAGGCATTGCATGGTTGGTAGTTGTTGCTGCCGAGATGATCGCAGTCCAGTCAGGGCTTGGTTTTCTGATTCTGGATTCACGCAACGCATTGAGAATGGATTATGTTCTGGTTGGAATGATCACTATTGGTCTTATCGGTATATTTCTTGATCGTGGCATGAAAAGCCTGACAGAAATCAGGGAGCTTGAGTGGCGCAGGTTCGTACACTAGCGTTTCTCCAAAGTGATAATGAGCAAAATTACTGTAAAAGATCTTGGCAAGCAATATATTGAAAGGCGTTCTCAAGGTCGAAATGCCAGTACTGCCGCGTCTGATGGGAATAGAAATATGGTTCTGAGTGGTGTCAATCTTGAGATTGAAGAAGGCGAGATGGTCTGCATCCTGGGCGCATCCGGGGTTGGAAAGTCCACCTTACTGCGTATCCTGGCAGGCCATGATAATGCTACTAGTGGTGAGGTACTGTTTAATGGCCGCACTATCACAGGCCCTAGTTCTGACAACATTTATGTTTATCAACAAGATGGCCTGCTGCCCTGGTACACGGTTTGGAAAAACGTTGAAATTGGGCTGCGTCATATTGAAGATGAAGACGAGAAAGATAGCAGAATTCAAGAGTATATTGATCTCGTTGGGCTAAAAGGATTTGATAATTATTATCCGCACCAGCTTTCTGGTGGGATGCAGCGTCGGGCCGAGCTTGCCAGGGCAATGGTGATTAACCCTGATGTTCTTTTTATGGATGAGCCATTCACTGGTCTTGACTATTTATCTCACCTGAAGATTCGTGAAGAAGTCATCAATATGCACTCTTATTATCAAAAGACGACGTTGATGGTTACCCATTTTATTGACGATGCGCTGATCATGGCCGATCGAATCGTAGTGCTTGGTGAACGGCCAGCCAAGGTAGTGATGAGTGTCAAACTGGATTTTTCTCGCCCAAGGAACATTGCAAAAGACAAGGATCTTTCTGAGTTTCGTGATCAAATATTTCTTATGCTTGGTGTTAGCTATGTGGCATAAAAAGTTTTTTTCACTGGAACTAGGCGTGCTTCCTGTCAGATATTTATTATGGCCAATAATTTGGTTAGCTGCTCTTGGATGTGCGCATTATTATCTTAATTTTGAATCCACTGAGCGTGTGGTTGTTAGAATGGGCTATATGCCGGTTATTACTAACTTCTCTGCCCCAATACTTGATTATGCATCCGTTAATACCACAGGCACGAGATTTAAGGCGTTAAAATTTGCATCATTTGCAGAAATGGCTGAGGCGCTACGGAATCGGCAAATTGATGCTGCCTTTATTATCGCGCCGCTTGCGATTGTGCTGCGGCAACAAAAAAGTGATGTAAATATTGTGTTAATCGGTAACAGACATGAGAGTTCATTTGTTACTCGCTCAGACCTAAATATAAATGAATTTTCACAGCTTGAAGGCCGAACCATTGCTGTGCCAATGCGTTTTTCCGGCCATAATTTGAGTGCATTGGGATTAGTTAAGCAACATAACATGGAAGGAAAAATCAAAATTGTTGAAATGAACCCACCAGACATGGCTTTTGCTCTTGAGTCCGGCTCACTGGATGCTTACTACGTAGGCGAACCATTTGCAGCAAAAACATTACAAACTGGTAAAGCAGATCTTTTATTCTATGTAGAAGACATTCAACCCGGCTTTATTTGTAATCTTGTAATCGTCAACAAAAGTTTTATTGACCAACATCCAGAGAGAGTGCAATTATTTGTTGAATCGGCAGCAAGAGCCGGTATGTGGGTAGCAAATAACAAACCAGAGGCAGCCTCAATTGCTGCAAAATACTGGAACTCTGATGTCGGCCTTATTCAGTATGCTATGAACACGCCTGAGAACAGGATTATCTACGATCAGTTTATTCCCAAACAAGATCAGATACAGGAAATATCCAATGCGATGCTGGAATTTGGATTGAGTGAAAGTAGTGTTATAGATGGTTTGATTGATGATTCGTTTGCTATTAGTGCTAATCTTGAAAATATTGCAACCATAGAGTCTATAATCACTGAGTAGGGCAATGATCATGCAGTCTTTTATGAGTTGAACCAGTACCCCATATTGGATACCATTTCAAGCAGGGATGATATTTGATAAGTCGTTGCGATCAAACGACCCCAACAAACCAGGAAAATCCATGAAACTTCCTGGCTAAGAGAAGGCAATGGCAAAAAAACATTTATTACTTGCTGATGACGATGAAATCATTTTGGCTCTATTTGGCAAAGGACTACGGAATGCCGGCTACGATGTGAGTGTAGCTGCTTCTGGAGAAGCGGCACTTAAAATAGTAGCAGCAGAGCAAATTGATCTGGCAATCCTGGATGTGGATATGCCGCCAGGCATGTCAGGCATCGAAACGGCAAATCAGATGAGAGACTTTGAGGTGCCGGTGATCTTTCTTTCAGCTTACGATGGTAGCCAGATAGTACAAGCTGCATTGGCTGAAGGCGCACTGGGCTATGTTATTAAACCAATTGACGTGCAAAATATAATCCCAACCATTGAAACAGCATTGGAGAGAGCAAATGAACTAAAATCATCCAAGGTGACAGAGAAACAGTTGGATGTGACTCTGGATAAAAGCAAAGCAGTAAATATTGCGGTTGGTGTGGTTATGGAGCGCTGCCGGAAGAATCAGGATGAAGCCTTTGAAATATTGCGCCTACAGGCACGCGCCGAAAAGCGTAAAGTGCACGAGATTGCTGAAAAAATGATTAATGCTTTGGAACTTATAAACACCATTGGCTCTAAATAGTTGCTCCTATTTCCGTTTTGGGTGGACACTAAACTAAAAAATGATTAAGTCTTCAGCACAACGAGAAGGATCACATGTATTATTGGTAGAGGATCATAAACTCAATCAGGCTGTGGCTAGACATTTTCTTGAGCATTGTGGTGTCCAGGTTACGATTGCGAACAATGGGTCTGAGGCTGTTGCAGCGGTAAAGAATCAATTATTTGACCTGGTGCTGATGGATCTTCAGATGCCTGAATTAAATGGCTACCAGGCTGTGGCGGAGATCCGTAAGGATAACCAGTATAAAGATCTTCCTATCATCGCCCTGACTGCACATGCAATGGAAGGCGAACAGGAAAGATGCCTGGCTGCTGGTATGAATGATTATCTTACCAAGCCATTTGCCCTGGCAGACCTAAAACAGATACTCATTAAATGGATAGTACCAAGTATATCCAATTCCCAGGCGGAGATTCAGGTGAACCTGGAAAAACTGGTGGAACAATTAGGCAAGGAGTCTGCCATGGTTCCATTAGATGCAGTAATTAGACTTGTACCTGAGAGATTAGACAAACTAACTGATGCACTACGTACAAATGACCGGGAGATGGCAAAACAGCAAGCCCACGGGTTAAAGGGATCGCTGAATGTATATGGCTCCAGCCAACTATCCAAACTGCTGTATCGTATTGAGGATGGGGATTATATGGACTCAGAAGCAGACGGCATCATTAGCAGCCTTGAAAACGAGCTTGGGCTGGCACTGAAACTGGCGCAGAAAATGCGGGATAGTTTAAATACCAGCAGTTAAAACAGTTCTATGCCATCTCCTTCGTCTGCGGAAATGTCCATTAATTCCTGCAGTTCTGGTGGCGGAATGCGTAACTCCTCTATTAATTGTTGCATAGTGTTGTTGTTGTCTCCCAGGGTCTGCAGTTCGGTATCAATGCGCTTGCTAAAGCTGCCAATTAGGTCATGCAGGCTATCCTCATCATTAGCATCCAGCACTGACACCATGCCCAGAGATAGGATGGCATTCTTGATATCGGTGTTCATGAGTGTAAACAGGTCGTCCACTCTATCCCGTACCAGGGAATTTTGTGACTCCAGCTCATGTACTCTGTGTAATAACCTGGATTCACCCTCTATGGATTTAATTCCTGCCTCTAGGGCATCCATAAACAGGGCAATAGTGTCTATCATGTTGCCAACTTTGCGAATCAACAGTCTGGCATGGCTCCAGTGAAAAATGGCGCGATCTTTGCCAAAGGAGTGGATACGCCTCATTGTCGATGACATGTCCAGTATCTCTTGTTCCAAAATGGCGATATTGCCATCGATTGCGCGAGTTTCTACGCCTGTATTGCTGTGGATCTGCAATACACACCCGACCCCAATTTCTCGTGCAGTTCTAAAAAAATGTCGGAATAATGAGTCTATATCATGGCAAAACAAGGTGGCCTGGATAAAGCGGCTGATGCTCTGAACCTTGGCGGCTGAGGTTTGCAGCTCGAGTATCATGTTGTGGGAACTGGTTAGATCTTTGCTTGCCTGCTGGTGTTTTTCTATGTATTTGCTGTGGAATTTCATCTTAGCAAGCAGTTCAGCTACGTCGAACGGTTTGCTGATGTAGTCATTCCCACCCACTCCATATGCCTGGAGGCGGTCTTCCAGGTCAGTATATGAGGAGAGAAATATGACCGGGGTTTTGCAGGTTTGCTCCATGCTGCGCAGCCTGGTACAGGTTTCGTAACCATTGATGCCAGGCAGGTTGATGTCGAGGATAATCAGGTCTGGCTGGTCGGCAGTTGCTGCTTCAATACCGGCTTCACCTGAACCAACAATTGTGAGCCTGTATTCGGCCAGCATGCTCTTCAGCATAATTTGGGAGGTAAGATCATCTTCAACAATCAAGAGTTTTATTGATGGCATTGCTGTGTCCCCCGGTTATCTCGCTATAGCGGCACTTTGCTGTAAATCTGAAATAAATCCTTGCCCAGTTTCATATAGAATACCGATTTAATCCTTTGCAGAGATAACATGACCACGGATTTCTCAAATCTACCCCTGCTGCTACCTGAAATGCTGGGAAACCTTGAATCGCTGGGTTATCGGGAGATGACGCCAATTCAGGCAGCTAGTTTGCCACCACTGTTGCAAGGCAGCGATCTCATTGTTCAGGCGAAGACTGGCAGCGGTAAGACAGCTGTCTTTGGCATAGGACTGTTGAATAAACTGAATGTGGCTAAATTCAGGATTCAGGCACTAGTGCTATGTCCAACCCGCGAGCTGGCTGATCAGGTAGGTAAAGAGGTGCGCCGCTTGGCCCGCTGCATACCAAATGTCAAATTAATCAGCCTCTGCGGTGGCAAGCCATTTGGGCCGCAGGTAGGTTCGCTGGAGCATGGTGCGCACATCGTTGTTGGTACACCTGGGCGAATTCTTAAACATCTGCAAAAGGGCACCCTTAACTTGCACCAGGTCGAAACACTAGTATTGGATGAAGCTGACCGAATGCTTGATATGGGCTTCTATGATGATATTGCAGCGGTTATTGCTCATACACCTAAGCGGCGACAGACCCTGCTGTTTTCCGCTACCTACCCAGATTCGATCAAAGAGATGAGCAGTCAGCTTCAGCGTGATCCAGTGACGGTGACAGTTGATGTAACTCATAGTGATACTCATATCAAACAGCACTTTTATGAAGTAGAGAAGGGGCAGCGGGTAAAAACCATGGCTGCGTTACTGGCCCTGCACAAACCTGAATCGACAGTTGTCTTCTGTAACACCCGCCAGCAGTGCCAAGAGGTGGTTGAAAAGCTGCAACAGTGTGGTTTTGAGGCACTGGCTCTGCATGGTAATCTGGATCAGAAAGAGCGTGATCAGGTGCTGGTGATATTTGCCAATAAAAGCTGCCCCATCCTGGTTGCTACCGATGTTGCTGCCCGTGGACTGGATATCAAGGACTTGCAGGCAGTGATTAACTTTGAACTCTCACGTGACCCGGAAGTGCATGTACATCGGATCGGCCGTACTGGCCGTGCCGGTAAAAAGGGTGTTGCTATAAGTCTTTATATTGCCTCTGAGGCATATCGGATTAATGCGCTCGAAGAGTATCTGGAGCGTTCTATAAAGATAGAAATACTGAATGATACGGAAATTGAAGACGGCCCCAAACTACAATCACCGATGGTTACTTTTTGTATAGATGGCGGACGTAAAGATAAGGTTCGCCCTGGTGATATCCTCGGCGCGCTAACTGGTGATGGTGGTATACCTGGTGACAAGGTTGGCAAGATAGATATCTTTGATCATACTGCGTATGTTGCTATTGATCGAAGTATTCGGAAAAAGGCGCTCAAGCAGCTATCGGAAGGCAGGATAAAAGGCCGTAGATTTAAGGTGCGCAGGTTGATTTTATCTGTTTTGTGCCTTACTACTCTGCCATGAACTGAGGCCGGTCAATATTGCAACCGGCAAAAAGAGCAGGGCCAATAACTTGGTGACCCAACCAAGATCAGAGAATAACAGGTAAATCAGGCCGGTCAATATTGCAATGTTCCAAAGAATCAATATTAGCCGATATAGCATTTGAGCTTTATTGTGCAAACACCTTCTTCAATAGATCTGTTGTTCTCTCAACCGGGTTTTCTCTGATTTTCTTCTCTTCTTGAGCGATCATGAAAAATAGTCCATCCAGGGCCTTGTTGGTTACGTACTCATTCAGATCCAGGGATTTTGTGTCCATTAAACCTCCGAGAAAGCTCGTGTTTCCCAGCAGATCATTATAGGCACTGGTTACTCCTGCCTCGGCTGTTGCATTTTCTACTATTGGCATCATGCTGCTGTGCAGGCGAGCCTCCCCGATTTTGCGAAAATAGCTTGTCGCGGCGTCTTTAGGGCCATCAAGTATTCCTTTTGCATCTTCGATGGTCATATTGCTGATCGCATCCATAAAGAGTTTCTTGGCCTCTGGTACAGCTGCTTCTGCTGCCCGGTTCATGGTTAGTTCAAACTCGTCAGCGTATTTATTTTGCCCTAATGCCCGCAATCCGCTGGAGACTTTTTTGAGGTGGTCAGGTAATGGAATGCGAACCTGGGGATCAGCCAAAAACCCATCTTCCTTGCCGAGGGAATCTATGGCGATGTTCACCCCTTTACTTAAGGCTTCACGTAACCCCCCCGCCATCTCATCGGAACTCAGGATGCTGGCAACAGGGTTTGATGCAGTATCGCTCCCTAATACTTCGTTTTTAAGCTGATCAAGCCAACTGGCCTGGGTTGGTAATACCACAATGCTAAGTAGTAGTCCTGCGAGTAGTAGAATCCGGTGGTGCATGGCAGTCTCCTGATATTTTAGCTATTGTATTTTGCCGTTACTGTAACATGGAAGATGAAATGGAGCGATGCTTTGGTTAATGCCAACTCAGAGAGGTGATATTTTATGAACCATAAACAATCAGTAAGACTTGAACGTTTCTCTGAAAATTGTTCTACCTGTGGTGGGTACGGAACAATCACCAGGTATTATGGTGGAGGTGCGTTCATCTCAGAAATTGACTGCAACCAGTGCAATAGTCGTGGCGAAGTTGGTAATTGTGTTAAGTGTAAAGGTACTGGCGTTCTACAAGGAGAAGACAATGCCTCTGTCACGGATGTTAAATGTCTCACTTGCCTGGGAGTGGGGGCGATTGGTGACTGTCCTGATTGCGCCGGAACCGGTGTTGAGCTGTCATCTAGTGATGGTGATAATGTGTCTGAAGATGAGGTTGAATGTGTGAAGTGTAATGGATTTGGTTGTCTGGATTTAGCGCAATGCTAACGGTGATTATCCCTTATGTATAAGAAAGGACTCGCGCTATGTTTACTCTGTCTGGTTAGTATCCTGGCATGTGTGCCAAAAGAGAGCATCAAGATCTCTCCTCAGGAAAGGGATGCCTTACTAAAAGAAAAAGTGGAGCAGCAGCTAAAAGTGTTTGCTAAGGACGAAATGAAACGCCAACAGCTTAATGCCTCAATAGCTATCAGTGCCAGACGTTGCCTTAGTTGTCATGCCAGTGAAGGGGATAAAGCTAACAGGGCCTGTCCAAATCTTGCTGGCCAAAATCCGGTGTATCTGGCGCAACAACTTCAGCATTTCAGTGATGGCAGGCGTAAAGATTTTATGATGAGTACCATGGCAGGGCCACTCTCTGATGATGGTAAGGCGATCCTTGCGGTCTATTTTGCAGGTATGCCAACACGTACTGCAGGTGGTGGTACGTTAGATCAGCAAGCAAAGGGCAAAATGGTTTTTGTCAGTCGGTGTGCCGCATGCCACGGTGCAGATGGGTACGGTAAGGAAATTTTCCCTCGACTTGCAGGCCAGAAAATCTCCTATACAGCCATGATGCTACGGGAATTCCGTAACCCAAATAGCCGTCGGCCAAACCCTATCATGCTGCCGATTGCTACGGCCCTCTCAGAAGATGAGATTCAGGCGGTAGCGGCTTATATAGCAAACATGCAGTAGCAGCTAGAGCCTGCCCGAGAATAGGTTAGTGTTCGCCCAAGCATAATACCACCGCTCCCAATGGCGGCAATGTTAAAGAAGCAGAGTATTCCTGATTCATCCAGGGTTGTTGCTCTGAGTTAACTCCACCGTTATTTCCCAGATTGCTGCCACCATAGATACTGGAATCGGAGTTGAGTATTTCATGGTAAAAACCATGGCTTGGCAGGCCGATGCGGTAGCCTTCTCTTGGTTGTGGAGTGAAGTTTAAGATTACGATTATGATACTGCCATCGGTGCCTTTTCGCATGTAGCTTAAAACGGATTGGGCGGCATCATGGCAGTCAATCCATGCAAATCCAGCCTCTTCAAATTCCAGTGTATGCATGGCATTACTGTTGCGGTATAGCTTGTTGAGATCACTGACCAGTAATTGGATGCCCTGGTGTTGTGGGCGTTCCAGTAGATACCAGTCTAATGCGGTGGCATCGTTCCATTCTTTTCCCTGAGCAAATTCATTACCCATGAACAGAAGTTTTTTTCCCGGGTAGGTGAACATGTAGCTGTAGAGCAGGCGCAGTGAGGAGAATTTTTGCCAACTGTCCCCTGGCATTTTATCCAGCATGGAACCCTTGCCGTGAACCACTTCGTCGTGGGAGAAAGGCAGCAAAAAGTTTTCGGTGAAGGCATAGAGGAGGCCAAAGGTAAGCTGGTCGTGATGATAGTGCCTGTGGATGGGATCTTTGGACAGATAGGACAGAGTGTCGTGCATCCAGCCCATGTTCCACTTCATGCTGAAACCGAGCCCACCGAGCCAGGTGGGGCGAGAGACTTGTGGCCAGGCAGTCGATTCCTCAGCGATGATCATGGTGCCTGGGAATTGTTCATGGGTGACGATGTTCAGATGGCGCAAAAATTCTACTGCCTCAAGGTTTTCCCGTCCGCCGTGCTCGTTAGGTAGCCAATCTCCTGGTTCGCGTGAGTAGTCCAGGTAGAGCATGGAGGCAACGGCGTCTACCCTGAGTCCATCCAGGTGAAACTCCTCAAGCCAATAAATGGCGCTGGCGAGAAGGAAGTTTTGTACCTCTTTGCGGCCATAATTGAATATCAGGGTGCCCCAGTCCCGGTGTTCACCTCGGCGTGGGTCTGCATGCTCGTATAGGGCGGATCCATCAAATTGGCCCAGGGCGTGTTCGTCTTTGGGAAAGTGGGCTGGTACCCAGTCGAGGATGATGCCAATGCCATTTTGATGCAGGTGATCTACAAAATAGCGAAAATCATCCGGGGTACCAAAGCGGCTGGTGGGGGCGAAGTAGCCGGTAGTTTGGTAGCCCCAGGAGGCATCAAATGGGTGTTCGGTAATGGGCAGAAGTTCCACATGAGTAAATCCCAATGCCGATACATGAGCCACCAGACGGTGAGCCAGCTCACGGTAATTGAGATAACCGCCGTTTTCATCCTGCTGCCAGGAACCAAGATGTACCTCGTAGATGGAAAGCGGGGCCGTCTGCCAGTCGTGTTGATCCCGTTGTTTCACCCACTGTTGATCTTGCCACTGATGCTTTGTGTCTGCGGTGATGATACAGGCGGTGTCTGGTCGAACCTGGAACTGGTTGCCATAGGGGTCGGTTTTTATCAGCACTTTGCCAGAACAACTGCGGATCTCAAATTTATAGAGTGCGCCAGGTTGCAGGCCAGGGATGAACAGCTCCCAAATACCGGCATCACCCCGGCAGCGCATGGGGTATCGCCGGCCATCCCACTGGTTGAAATCACCAACCACACTGATGCGTTCAGCATTAGGGGCCCAGACCGCAAACAGTGTTCCTGGTACGTCATCTGCTAGGTGGAGGTGTGCACCCAGGAAGCGGTAGGCGTGCCAATGCTTGCCTTCCCCAAACAGGTGCAAATCAAAATCCTTTAGCTGCGGTGGGAAACAATAAGGGTCAAAACCAGTGTGAGTGTTACCAGCATCATCTGTCCAGGTAATCCGGTAACGCTCTGGAACGCTGTCAGTTGATCCTTGCCATTCAAATATATCTGTCCCCTCGATGCGGCGCATCGACTCACCTGGCTCTTCAATAGTCACCTGGTCTGCACGAGGCAGAAAGGCCCGGACATGTGCTTTAGCGGCATGCCGATGGCAGCCTAGAATCTCAAATGGATCGTGATGGCGTGCTTCGATGATACGTACAAGAGAGGCGTTGAGTTTTGTTATTTGCGAAGTCTTGATTGGAGCCATAACCGGTACAGTTAGTGAAAGAGTTGTGGGCTAATCTTAATCTATCCATCAGACACGAGAATTATCTGCTGTGCATAGTCGAGTGCGCAACGGATCAGATGGTATCATATCGTAAGGTACATTAGATGTTTCAGTTTGGCGGCGCGGCCTGAGGAGATTGAGAAAGATGCATCAAAATCACAATCCACGTTTTGTAAGCCGGTTGACGAGAAATACCCTGGCCTTGATCCTTGCTGGTGGGCGTGGCTCGCGGCTGAAACATCTTACTCAATGGCGCTCCAAGCCTGCGATACCATTCGGCGGGAAGTTTCGGATTATTGATTTCCCGCTGTCTAATTGCATTAACTCCGGGATTCGGCGTATTGGCATCCTTACCCAGTATAAGGCTCACTCTCTGATACTACATATCCAGCGTGGCTGGGGGTTTTTGCGAGGCGAGTTTGGCGAGTTTGTGGAGCTGCTACCTGCCCAGCAGCGGGTTGAAAACACCTGGTATCAGGGTACCGCAGATGCGATCTACCAGAATATCGACATCTTGCGCAGCCATGATCCAGAGTATGTGCTGATCCTGGCTGGTGATCATATCTACAAGATGGATTACGGCACCATGATTGCCCATCATGTGGAAACTGGTGCTGATATGACAGTTGGTTGCCTTGGTGTTGATCTTGAAACTGCAAAGGAATTTGGAGTGATGAGTATTGATAAGGAAGGACGGGTATTGGAGTTTGTCGAAAAGCCTGAGCATCCTACGCCGATACCTGGATCAACAGACACCGCACTGGCTTCTATGGGTATCTATGTCTTTAATAAATCATTCCTCTTCGAGCAGCTGATCAAGGATGCAGCTACTGAGCACTCAAGCCATGACTTTGGCAAGGATATTATCCCCAATGTTATTAAGAGTTACCGGGTGATCTCTCACCTGTTTCGAGAGGAAGAGACTGGTAAGCAGGCCTATTGGCGTGATGTGGGAACGGTGGATGCCTTTTGGAAGACTAATCAAGAGCTGATTGGGGTGACACCGGAACTGAATCTATATGATTCCAAGTGGCCGATCTGGACCTACCAGGAGCAATTGCCACCGGCAAAATTCATTTTTGATGACGATGGTCGGCGTGGTATGGCGGTGGATTCCATGGTTGCGGGCGGTTGTATTATCTCAGGTGCCTTGATTCGGCACTCACTGGTATTTTCTAATGTTAAGGTTAATTCATTCGCTGAGGTTGAGGACAGCCTACTGCTGCCTAATGTTGTGGTTGAACGAAACTGCTGTATTAAAAAAGCGGTGATTGATGATGGTTGTGTAGTACCCGAAGGTACTGTGATTGGTGCAGATCCTGAAGAGGATGCAAAGCGGTTTCATGTGACTCAAGAGGGGGTGGTATTGGTTTCCCCGGACATGCTGGGGCAGGAGATACATCGTGTCAGATGAAAATAACAAGCTGAAGGTCGTACTCTGCTGGCATATGCACCAGCCTGATTACCGTGGCCCTGACCATAGTGACTATCAGTTGCCGTGGGTCTACCTGCACGGCATCAAAGACTATGTGGATATGGCCTATCATCTGGAGGCAAATCCAAAGGCCAGGGCCGTGGTTAACTTTGCCCCGGTATTGCTGGAGCAACTGGCGGATTACGCTGAACAGATACAGGCATGGCTGCAGTTTGGGAAAAGAATCCGTGATCCGGTTCTTGGTGCCCTGGCCGGCCCCGGTATACCCACAGATCGTAAGACTCGCAGAGAACTGGTCAAGGCCTGTCAGCGGGCCAATGAGACTCACTTAATCAAGCGTTTTAGCGCCTTTGACCGCCTGATTGAACTGGCATCCTGGCTTGAGACTCACCCAGGATCCATCCGCTACCTCAATGATCAGTATATGGTGGATCTGCTGGTCTGGTATCACCTGGCCTGGATGGGTGACAGTGTGCGCAAGAATGACCTGCGGATTAAGTCATTGCAGAAAAAACGTCGCAGCTATGACCTGGATGACCGCCGCCGTTTGGTGGGGCTGATCGGTGAGTTGATCTCTGGGGTGATTGGCCGTTATCGGCGCTTAGCTGAGTTAGGCCGGGTGGAGTTATCCGTATCGCCTTATGCGCATCCTATTATCCCGCTCCTGCTGGATATTAATTCAACCAAGGAGGCGATGCCGGATGCACCGTTACCTGAGTTAGCCGCCTATCCTGATGGTGAGCCTCGTGCCCGCTGGCATATTCGTAAAGGGCTGGAGGTCTTTGAGCAATTTTTTGGTTTTCGCCCGGAAGGGTGTTGGCCATCTGAAGGTGCAGTAAGCACTGATACCCTGCGGCTGCTTGAGGAGGAAGGGTTCCGCTGGGCCGCCAGTGGCCAGCAGGTACTACATAATAGCCTTACGGCAGCAGGTGACAGCGCGGCTTTGGATACAAACTGGCTGCATCTACCCTACCGGTTTAATGAAGGGCGGCTAAATTGCTTTTTTCGTGATGATGGGCTGTCTGATCTTATCGGGTTTAAATATGCAGACTGGCATGCCGATGATGCGGTGGCTAATCTGGTTCATCACCTGGAAAATATTGCAGATGCCTGTGCTGATGAACCGGATAGCGTAGCGTCCATCATTATGGATGGTGAAAATGCCTGGGAATATTATCCACATAATGGTAGCTACTTCCTCACTACACTCTATGAGCAGCTTGCAAACCACCCCAGATTAGAACTAACAACCTTTTCTGATTGTATCCGTAAACTGAAGAATCATCGGCCCACGCTGCCCCATATCGTAGCTGGCAGCTGGGTTTATGGCACTTTTTCAACCTGGATCGGTGATCCCGACAAGAATCGCGCCTGGGACATGCTGGGCGAGGCCAAAGAGGCCTTTGACCAAGCGGTAGCCTCTGGTCAGTTACATGGGCAGGCCCTGGCGGAGGCTGAACTCCAACTGGCCACTTGTGAAGGCTCAGATTGGTTCTGGTGGTTTGGTGATTACAACCCTGGTCAAACCGTGAGTGATTTTGAGCGCCTGTTTCGCCGCCAGCTCAGGCATCTCTATGAGATGCTTGGGGAACAGCCACCAGCCCATCTGTTTGAGGTGTTTGCCTCCGGTAGTGGTGCCCCCGCCAGGGGTGGAGTAATGAAGCGGAATGTTTGAGACAGGTGAGCGGTGCATCGACCGGCGGCGTGCTGGTGTTCTCTTGCACATAACATCCCTGCCCGGCTTGACTGCCACGGGTGATTTTGGATCTGCGGCTAAACACTTTGTTGATTTTCTTCAGTCTGCCGGTTTTTCAGTGTGGCAGACTTTGCCGGTAGGGCCGACCCAGACTGATGGTTCTCCCTATCAGTCCTCTTCTGTACATGCTGGCAACCCTCGCCTGATCAGCCTGGAACCGCTGGTAGCTAGAGGTTGGTTGGATGTGGAGATATTGGAGCAAGGGGCGGTCTCGGACAAGCATAAACGAGCGGCCCTGTATGCAGCCTGGGAGAAATTTAACCAGGATGCGAGTAAAGAGGCCAGTTTGGCCCTGTCATCGTTTATTGCTGAGCATCATTTCTGGTTGCAAGACTATACGCTGTTTCAGGCCCTGCATGAGGAACATCAATGCGGCTGGTGGGAGTGGCCAGAACAGCTACGTCATCGTGAACCACTTGCCATGGCTCAGGGGAGAGCCAGACTGGCAAGTAAGATTGACTATCTGTGCTTTGAACAATTTCTGTTCTTCAGCCAATGGCTGGAACTAAAACAGTACGCCAATGAGCGGGGGATTGAGTTATTTGGCGACCTGCCAATTTTTGTTGCCCATGATAGTGCTGAAGTGTGGGCCAATCAGGAGATGTTTTATTTAGATGAAACGGGGCAACCCAGTGTGGTGGCGGGTGTTCCGCCAGATTGTTTCTCTGAATTAGGGCAGCGCTGGGGCAATCCCATTTACCGCTGGGATCAGATGCAAGAAGATGGCTTCACATTCTGGGTTGACCGGATGAAGACCCAATTGCATATGTTTGATCTGATTAGAATCGATCATTTTCGTGGCTTTGAGTCTTACTGGGAGATCCCGGCTGAGGAGGAGCATGCCATCAGGGGGCGTTGGGTAAAAGCACCTGGAGATGAACTGTTCAAGCGGCTGTATGAGGTATATGGCTCCTTGCCGTTAGTAGCAGAAGATCTGGGTATTATCACTCCAGAAGTAAAGGCCATGCGAGAGAAGTACCGGCTGCCGGGAATGAAAATATTGCAGTTTGCCTTTTCAGGTGACCCAGATAACCCCTACCTTCCATACAACCAGTCAACCAATGCCGTGGTCTACACTGGAACCCATGATAACGACACCAGCCTGGGTTGGTATCTCAGCCTTAACACCGAAGGCAGGCGGTATGTGGATGAGTATCTTGGGCGTTCCCGTGAAATAATGCCGTGGCCGCTGATTCGTTGTGCCTTGGCATCTCGGGCCAGGCTTGCAATACTGCCGATGCAGGACATTCTGGCCCTGGATGGGCGGCACCGAATGAATTTGCCAGGTACTACCGAGGGTAATTGGAACTGGCGCTTTAGCTGGGATCAGATCGAGCCTGACCTGGCAGATCGTCTACGTCGCAGGGTGGAGATGTATGGCAGGTTGAGATAGTTACGAGTTACAAGTGGAATTTGAGGAGTAGAGTATGACAAACAGAATAAAAAAAGTTGTTTTCCCGGTTGCTGGACTGGGTACCCGTTTTTTACCAGCAACCAAGGCCAGCCCTAAAGAGATGCTGCCGGTGGTGGATAAGCCGCTGATTCAGTATGCCGTTGAGGAGGCAGTTGCAGCAGGTGTCGAGGTTATGGTGTTTGTTATTGGGCGTAATAAACACTCAATCACAGACCATTTTGATACTGCCTACGAGTTAGAGGCTGAGCTGGAATTGCGGGGGAAAGAGGAGCTGTTGCAGGAGGTTCGTAACATAGTTCCTCCCCATGTCTCTTGTGTCTATATCAGGCAGGCCATGCCCTTGGGCCTGGGGCATGCAGTACTCTGTGCGGAGCCGGTGGTGGGTGATGAGCCATTTGCAGTTATTTTAGCCGATGATCTGATCAACGACGGTGCCAGTGGCTGTCTATCGCAAATGGTAAATGCCTTTGCAGATTCAGGCTGTAGCATCCTTGGTACCGAGCGTGTGGCACAGGATGAGACAGATCGTTATGGCATTGTTGATACCGTTGGTGAAGGCGCGCTGCTGGAGGTAAAAGGTATTGTTGAAAAGCCTGATCCAGCGGATGCACCATCCAACCTGGCGGTTGTTGGCCGCTACATCCTGACCCCTGAGATATTTGCCAGACTGGCCCAGACTGGCCGTGGTGCCGGGGGTGAGATCCAGCTCACTGATGGCATTGCCAGCCTGATGGATGAACAGCAGGTTCTGGCCTACCAGTTCACAGGTAAACGCTACGATTGTGGCAGCAAGCTGGGCTACCTGATGGCAACAGTTGATTATGCTCTACAGCACCCAAAGCTGGGCCAGGAGTTTCAGGATTGGCTAAAAGGGCGTTTTGGATGACCTCAACTCATCCATACCGCCCCTCAATGTAATCGGCGGTCTCTTGTTGCTCAGGAGTAACAAATAGCTGATCGGTTGGGGTGTGTTCTATAACTTTACCCATCAGCATGAAGATACACTCTTCACTGGCGCGGCGGGCTTGAGCCATGTTGTGAGTCACGATGAGGATACTGTACTTACCACGCAACTCCCAAATCAATTCCTCCACCGCCTCGGTTCCTTTTGGATCAAGGGCAGAACATGGCTCATCCATCAACAAGACACGGGGCTTGACCGGCAACAGTCGGGCGATGCACAGCTTCTGCTGTTCTTCCAGTGACAGACTGGTGGCCGAACAGGACATTTTCACGAATGGATACAGGCAACGGATTGGGGCGCTGAAACACCATGCCAACCTGCTTTCGCAATTGAATCAGTTCCACTTCCGGGTCGTAGATATTCTGCCCAAATACCTTCACGCCCCCATCGATGCGCACATAACCAAGCCGTTCATTAATCCGGTTGATGCTGCGCAGGAAGGTGGACTTACCACAGCCTGAAGGGCCTATCAGAGAAGTGATCATGCCCTGTTTGATATCGAGATCTACCTCAAACAAGGCCTGGAAGGTTCCATACCAGAGATTTAACCGGTTGGCCTGGATAACATGGTCTGGTTGCGGTTTGTCTTTGCTGGTATTCATGCTTTCTTTATCCAAAACGCCCTTCCACGTAGTCCTTGGTGCGAGTATCGGCGGTCTCTCCCCTGAAGAGATCTTCCGTATCGACAATCTCTACGCACTTTCCTTCCAGGAAAAAAGCCGTGCGATCTGCCAGGCGCCTGGCTTGTTGCACCAGATTGGTCACCAGGATGATGGTTATCTCACTTTTCAGCTCTTTCAATACATCTTCGATACGCATTGTAGTGACTGGATCAACTGCAATAGAAAACTCATCCAGCATCAATAACTCCGGCTCCTGAGAGAGGGCGCGGGAAATGGTCAGGCGCTGCTGCTGACCACCAGAGAGCAGGCTGCCCAGGGAATGCAGGCGGTCTTTTACCTCATCCCAGAGGGCAGCACGGGTAAGACAACGCTCAACAATGACATCCAGCTCGGCTTTTTCCTTTACACCTCGCAAACGTGGGGAGAGAGCCACATTGTCATAGATTGACATTGGCAGCCCCACCGGCAATGGAAACACCACTCCAATACGGGAACGCAGGGCATAGACATTACGCCACTTGCGCACATCCCGACCATTGAACACGATATTACCCTCTACTTGCATGTTCGGGTCGAACATATCCATCCGGTTGATGGCCTTGAGGAAGGATGTCTTACCAGCATTAGCCGGGCCGATAATGCCAAAAATCTCATGCTTGCGAATGCTCAGGTTGACACCACTGATGGCCTCCTGACCACCATAGCTAATTGCCAGATTCTGGATCTCCAGCGCCACAGAATCATCCTTATTCACCATTTCTTCTTACCCCGTAAATACATACGAAAGGCAATGGAGATACTGTTCATAGTCAGCACCATGCCAATCAACACCAGGGCCACCCCATATGGCAGATTCTCAGGCACTCCAGGTACCTGGGTGGTAATCACAAACAAATGCAGAGACAGAGCCATAGTCTGATCCATAATGCCCTGGGGTAGAAACGGGCTGAAAAAAACCGCACCCGTAAACATGATGGGGGCGGTTTCACCTGCGGTGCGTGACACCTCCAGAATGACACCGGTGAGGATGCCACTGACAGCATTGGGTAACACCACCCGGCGAATGGTCTGCCATCTGGTTGCCCCCATATTCCAGCATGCCTCACGGAAGGAGTGCGGCACCGCCTGCAAAGATTCACGGGTAGCGACAATTACCACCGGCAAAGTCATGATAGCCAGGGTCAGACTCGCCGCAAGGATGCTGGTGCCAAAATCTAAAAAGATAACAAAGGCCCCAACGCCAAATAGTGCATGCACAATGGAAGGGACACCTGCCAGATTGATAATGGCGATATTGATCAAGCGTGTGAGCCAATTATCAGGGGCATGCTCACTCAGGTAGATGGCTGCCGCCACGCCCAGTGGCACCGAAATCAGCAAGGCCACAGTAACCAACCATATCGTGCCTAATAGAGCGGGGAAAATACCACCTTCTGTCATGCCATTGGTAGGGTCAGTGAATAGAAAATCGATGGAGAGTACGCCGCCACCCTTGTAGATCATGGTGGCCAGAATCACCAATACCGGCAGGATAAGCAGGCTGGTCATCAGCAGAAACAGCATGCGGATCAATTTCTCGATCCGCTGGTTTTTCAGATTAATATCAGTTGCTGCAAACATTTGTTTGTCCGGGTTAACCCTTCCTGATATCACGCACGATCAGATCAGCCGTGAGATTAATCAGGAAGGTAATTAAGAACAGGAAGATGCCAATGGTAAACAAGGCCTGATAGTGCTCTGAACCCACAGCGGTTTCACCAAGCTCGGCGGCGATAGTAGCAGTGAGTGCCCGTACCGAATCGAACACACTACCTGGGATATTAACCGCATGACCAGTGGCCATCAGCACTGCCATGGTCTCACCAAAGCCGCGCCCTACTCCCAACAGGACGGCTCCCAACAAACCATTTTTTGCGGCTGGCAGCACCGTCTTGAAGATTACCTGCCAACGGGTTGCACCCAAGGCCTCAGCGGCTTCACGATATCGATCAGGCACCGCCTTGAGGGCATCTTCAGCGATAGATGTCATTATTGGCGCAGCCATTAAGCCGAGAATGATCCCGGCATTGAGTACCGTAAGCCCCACCGGCACATCAAACAGATCAATAATCAAGGGATTCATAATGGTCAGGCCAACAAAACCCCAGACAACTGACGGGATGGCAGCCAGCAACTCCACCAGAATCTTCAACGCTTCACGAGTCTTGCCGGTGGCAAACTCTGCAATGTAGATTGCAGCTCCCAGCGAGAATGGGATAGCCACCAGCATAGCCAAACCTGTAACGCTGGCGGTACCCGCCATCAGGGCCAGGATGCCATACTCCGGGGCATCTTCATCACTAGGCTCCCAGTAAGGGGAGGTGAAGAACTCCTCAAAATCCATGGTCTCAAAGACAAATCCCAGCCCTTCCTTGGCGATAAAGATAAAGATACCAATTATGAAAACGATGGCGGAGATGCCGCCCAGGAATACCAGCCCCTGCACTCCTTTATCGATATACCAGTCCAGGTTGCGACGATCAAAATCCTGATCTCCTTGAGCGGTTATGTCCATATCAGGAAGCCACATGACCGCGCAAGGTTTGCATCAACTCCTGCACCCGCACAGAGATCTCACGGTAGATAGCCTCCATGCGTTGCAAGGTCTGAGCTGCATCCAGATCACCTGTCAGAGGCGGAATATCCCATTCCTGAACCACAGTTTGAAATGGAACCTCCTGAATGGCAGACTTCACCGGCCCCTGTAAGCTAACGATAACGTGGAAGGCAGCAATTTCTTGTGGTAACAGATCCAGCGCCTTGGGCAAGTTATCTTCAAGTTCCAGCCCACGTTCATCCAAGAATGTTGCAATGGCAGGATTAAGGGACGATGCCGCATAACGCCCTGCCCTGCTATAACTGCCGCTATTGGGGAAGCGCTTGCGGGCAACGGCCTCTGCCATCTGGCTGAGGCCACTGTTGTCTTCATCCAGAAACAGGATACGGTAAACCTTGGGAACCTTGGTTTCGCCGGTAACGGCAAACACCGTCTCTTCGCAGATATTCTTGGACTGGGCAGCAACCCGCCCCAGGCGGTGGAACACATTGAATAAGCGCATCAGGTCTTGCAGACTGCAGTTACCTCTCTCGGCAGTTAATTCCGCAAAGGTATTGTATAAAGATCTATCTACCTCCTTGGCCATCCCCATAGTAGCCTTGGCAGCATCTGCATTGCCGTCTGCAAAAGCGTCGACAGTCTGCTCCAGCATGCGGCGTGCTTCTTCACACATCAGCTCCAACTTGTCGGCCAAAACTCCTTGTGGCGGTTGTGGCATCTGCACCGATTCCCGGCAGATGGTGACGGCATAGTCACCTATGCGCTCCAATTCGATATTGGTGCGAATTACCGAAGAAATCCACCGCAAGTGACGGCCACTAGGCAGGTGCTGCGCAATAAAACTGTGACACAGCCGGTCGATACTACGAACCCGCCGGTTAATAGGCAAATCCCCCAGGATGGTGGCATAAGCCAACTTATCATTACCTGTAAGCAAGGCATGCATAGCATCCTTCAAGCCGCTCTGTACCCTTGCTGCAACATCGGAGACTTGTTCCCGGATCCGGTTGAGATCCTTTTCCAGGCGTTGCTCGTAGTGGCTCATGTTAACTCCTGGTGACTAATTATTTACAACTGACTTTGTTTATTGGCGCATAGCCCTTACCCACAATGATGCACTGCCCTGCATCACTGCGAATCCAATCCATGTACTCCTTGACAGCACCTTTTGGCTCCCCGTCGGTGTACATAAAAAGCGGCCGGGCAATAGGGTAGCTACCATCACTGGCAGTGGCCACACTTGGGCTTATACAATCACCACCAGCCTTAAACACACAGGCTAGTTTGACGTGATCAGTGGCATAAGCCAGGCCGCTGTAGCCGATAGCACAGGGGGTCTTCTCAACCAGATCCACCACATCCTTGGAACCGTGCATATCAAGGGTACCCATGCGGTATTTACCCTTCCTGCCCAGCACTGCTTTCTTGAAGTAGACATAGGTACCGGAGTTGTTCTGGCGACTCACCAATACAATCTGCTGATTCTTGCAGCCAGGGACAGTGATCCCCAGATCAGTCCATTTAGAGACCTTACTATTGCGACCATAGATCTCTTTCAGTTGGCTGATAGAGAATGATGTTGCCGGATTATTCTGATGGAGAAACACTACCAGGGCATCGTAACCGACAATATGCTCTATTGGATTCTTGCCTCTCTTCTTGGCATGCCCCAGCTCTTTTTTCTTCATCTTGCGACTGGCATTGGCAATATCAACGGTGCCGTTGATCATGGCGGCAATACCAGTGCCAGAACCACCACCAGAGACGGCCACTGCTACTTCAGGATTGACCTCGCGGTACTTCTCAGCCCATGCCTGAGCAACATTTACCAAGGTATCAGAACCCTTGTTCTGGATCAGGGTGCGAGCCTCGGCGCTCAGGGTGACAAGACAACTGACAGCCACAATAGAAGCAGTAATATAAAATCTTGATTTCATTCTTTACACTCTCTTGAATTTTTAGCCAACAGCGGTACAAGATATTAGACTTTATTATGAGGGTGAAAGATGACACTAAAATGACAGATATATTACAGTTTTGTGACATAACCAAAAGCCTAATGAGATACTCAATTCAAAAGGCTATTGCTTTATGTGTTTTGGATGTTGTAAAAGGGTACTCGCCTGTAGGAGGCACATTTTGGAGCGAAGCAATTATTATGTCTGCAAGTAAAGAGTTAAACGCAATTGTCGGCAAACCAGTGGCCGTAAACTCTGAGACCATGATCCTGCGCGTAAAGCCAGATGGCTGGGATCTACCTGCATACGAACCTGGCCAATTTGTTGTGTTGGGCCTGCCTGGCAACGCCCCCAGAATTCCAGCCCCGCTTTCTGAAGTAGAGCTAAAACGGCCTAAACCGGACAAATTGATAAAGCGAGCCTATTCAATTGCCTCATCCTCAAAGCAGAAAAAGTATCTGGAATTTTATATCACCCTGATTCGCTCCGGAGGCCTGACACCCCGCCTGTTTGCCTTGAAGAATGGGGACAGAATTCACATGGGCAAAAAAATGAGCGGTATCTTTACCCTTGATGGCATCGCAGATAATTGCAACCTGATCTTCATGGGTACTGGTACAGGGCTTGCCCCCTATATGAGCATGATTCGAACCTTCCTCAATAAAGACCCGGAAAGAAAATTCACCATTATTCACGGAGCAAGGCATTCATGGGATCTCGGCTATCGCCTGGAGCTAAGCATGCTCTCCCGTCTGGCCAATAACTTTAATTACATCCCAGTCATCAGCCGCCCAAGAGAAGAAACCATCCCCTGGGCTGGAGAAACAGGATACATTCAGGACGTTTGGAGGCGCAGACTAATTGCCAACAACTGGGGAGAAAAGCCCACTCCAAGCAATACACATGTATTTCTGTGTGGGAACCCAGGGATGATTGATGCCACCTTGGAATTACTGACAGCCGATGGTTTCGTAGAACGAACACGGAAGAAAGCTGGAGATATACATGTTGAACGTTGGTGGTAAATGCCGCAGCTCCAGGTAAATGAGATTTTCTACTCCCTTCAGGGAGAGTCCCGCACCATGGGTTTTCCCACCACATTTATCCGCCTCACCGGGTGTCCACTGCGTTGTAGATACTGTGATAGCAGCTTTGCCTTTGACCAGGGCAATGAGATGGGTATCCCGGCAATCCTGGCGGCGGTAGCAAAATTACAGGCTCCATACGTCACGGTAACAGGAGGTGAACCTTTGGCCCAGGAACCCTGCCTGGATCTTCTGGCAGCCCTCTGTGATGCCAGGTACGAAACCTCTCTGGAAACCGGCGGGATGCTGGACATCTCTCAGGTAGATCCACGAGTAGTGAAAGTGATGGATCTAAAAACACCTGGCTCCGGCGAATGTGCCAGCAACCACTACGCTAACATCGACCATATTCAGCCGCTGGATCAGATCAAATTTGTGATCTGTGATGAAGCCGATTACATCTGGGCCAAAGAGCAACTGCACAAATGGCATCTGTCTGAGCGTGGTGAAATACTATTTTCGCCCTGCCAGGACAGCCAGGATGAAACAGAGCTTGCAGAATGGATACTGCATGATCATTTGCCTGTACGGTTTCAGGCCCAACTCCACAAACAACTGTGGGGAGACGAGAGAGGAAAATGATAGATAAACCAAAGGCCGTAATCCTGGTTTCCGGTGGGCTTGATTCAGCCACCACCCTGGCTATAGCCAAAGAACAAGGGTTTGCATGCTACACCCTGAGCATAGATTACGGTCAGCGCCACAGAGTGGAGTTAAAGGCAGCACATTGGGTTGCTGAATCTTTTCGGGTGCATGAGCATAAAATCATCAACATTGCCCTGGACAAGCTGGGCGGCTCCGCCCTGACCGATGCCAGCATTCCAGTCCCAGCACAGTCAGAGGAAGGTATTCCAGCCACCTACGTACCTGCCAGGAACACCATTTTTCTCTCCGTGGCATTGGGCTGGGCAGAAGTGGTTGGTGCCAGAGACATCTTCATCGGTGTAACAGCGGTGGACTATTCTGGCTACCCTGACTGCCGTAGCGAATTTATCCATGCCTTTGAAAACCTGGCCAGCATAGGAACCAAAGCAGGTGCCGAAGGAGACCGGTTTAAGGTTCACACCCCGCTGGTTAAATTCCGCAAGGCAGAAATAATCCTGGAGGGTGTCAGGCTTGGGGTGGACTACGGCCTCACCGTCTCCTGCTACCAGGCTGACACTGAGGGCAAGGCCTGCGGAACCTGTGATTCCTGCCGTTACCGCGCCCAGGGTTTCCAGCAAGCAGGGGTGGCAGACCCAACACGCTACAAATAATTTTCCTATTTTGGCTTTTCAGAAACCGCCAGTTACTGTATTATCGCCGACCTCTAAATGCCCGGTTAGCGTGCCAGCAGTGCACAGCTCCAAAACCGGCAATCACCAGATTTGGGTCGTTAGCTCAGTCGGTAGAGCAGTGGATTTTTAATCCATTGGTCGCAGGTTCGATTCCTGCACGACCCACCATATAAATCAATCGCTTAGCGCTGTTTTAGCCGCTCTTTTTCTTTGTTTCCCGTCCACAACACCATGGGAACCATAAAATAAGTCAGTTCTTGCTATTCTGATCTGGTTTATAATTATCTAAATAAAGGCACTGTAAGTACCTCTGTTTTATAAAAAATAAACGTTTTTCTTGAATTGGTTTAATATTAACCTTATAGTGGCACTATGAGTACCATGAAATCTATAAAAATAAACCAACTGTTAAGTTCGCACCCCCAAGGGACTGTGATGCTTTCACCGTGGTTGGTGAAACGAGGATATAGTGCCGATCTTCAAAAACGCTACAGGAGAAGCGGCTGGCTCAAATCTATAGGCACAGGTGCAATGGTTCGAGCGGGAGACCTCGTTACCTATGAGGGCGCCATATATGCTCTACAAAGACAATTAGGGCTTAGCGTTCATCCAGGGGGCAGGAATGCACTCTCGATACTGGGTAAATCACATTACCTGAGTCTGTCACAGAAAAAGGTCATATTGTTTGGCGAAAAAGGTGAGCGCTTGCCCGCATGGTTTAAAAACCATGATTGGGGATTGAAGATCGAGTATCACTCCTCCTCTTTTCTGCCTGCCAATTTAGGTTTTACAGAAGTACAAGTAGGAACTTTTACAATAAAAGTATCAGGGGCTACACGAGCGATGATGGAATGCCTATATCTGGTGCCGAAGAAACAGGAATTATTTGAGTGCTATGAATTAATGGAGGGCTTAACCAATCTTCGTCCTAATCAAGTTCAAGAACTTTTGGAAAACTGTAACTCGGTAAAAGTTAAACGACTGTTTATGTATCTGGCAGAAAAATGTGGCCACAGCTGGGTTAAATATATAAATATGGAAAAAATAGATTTTGGCAGTGGTAAGCGCAGCTTGGTAAAAAATGGTGTTTATGTGCAGAAATACCAGATAACTGTGCCAAGAGAATTGGAGGCGCATGACAAACCGGAATTATAAAAAACAGGTCGCCCTATTACTGGATGTGTTACCGGAAGTAGCGAAAGAAGAATGTTTTGCTCTGCATGGCGGAACGGCTATCAATTTATTTGTTCGTGATATGCCAAGAGTATCGGTTGATATAGATTTGACCTATGTTCCAATTGAGGATAGGCAGACATCACTCAAAAATATTTCAGAAGCTCTAGTTAGAATAAAAGAGAATGTAAGACGATTGAAACCAGATCTTCAAATACAGCATAAGGAAGATATAGGAAAACTCCTTATTTCAGGACAAAGAACAGGGATAAAGCTTGAAGTAAATCTTGTCGGACGTGGAACATTGCACCCACCAGAAATAATGCCTTTGACAGGCAAGGCTCAGGATGAATTTGATGTCTTTTGTGAAATGCCGGTCATTCCAATAGAACAGCTATATGGCGGTAAGATATGTGCCGCATTGGATAGACAGCACCCAAGAGATTTATTCGACGTGAAATACCTATTGGAAAATGAAGGGTTTACCGAAGAAATAAAGAAAGGTTTTTTGCTATGCCTTTTGAGCGGAGATAGACCAATCCATGAAACAATTAATCCAAACCTGCTAGATCAACGCCAAGCGATGGAAAACCAGTTTGAAGGCATGAGCAGAGAAGATTTTTCTTACGCAGATTTTGAGGCTACTCGTGATACATTGATAAGCACAATACATGAGAATTTGACGGAGCAAGATAGAGGATTCTTATTGGGAGCAAAGAACCTGGATCCAGATTGGGATATTTATGACTTTGCAAGATTCCCGGCCATTCAGTGGAAAATGCAAAACTTACGCAGGTTAAAAGAAAATAATCCTAGTAAGCATCAGGAGCAGTACAGATTATTGAGAGATTATTTATACCAATAAAGCTTGCTCTGGTTCCCACACTCTGCGTGGGGGAACCCATACTGGTGTATCTACATGCACGCGATATGCCCTGCCAGTCTTATGCCTCCGTATGCAAGGAACGCCATCCGCCGTATAGTGGATAGAACGTATCCGACGGGTGGCACTATCGCTTATCCGCCCTACAATTGTATTTTCAAGCTGATTTTAATGCGGTGATCCTGCTCAAGACCGTGGGAACCATAAGTATGGATATCATGGATAGTTACGTATGCGTTCCCACGCGGGAGCGTGGGAACGAGGAGATCGTAGTTATGGCTTTGGAGTATCTCAGATTTTTCAGCACATAAAAAAACGGAGCCCGAAGGCCCCGTCTTTTTTTGCAACTTTAAGTGTTACTTAGAACTTAAAGCCGGTTTGAATCCACAGCTTGTCTACGTCCTCTAAATAGTCGTCTGAACTAAAGCGAGCGTACTTGACCAATGCGTGGTAGTGCTTGCCGAACTTCTTCACTGCTACGAGGTTTATCTCGTCGCCGTAGTCGCTGCCGCGAGCGCCGTTGGCACGGGCACAGGAGCTACTGCCATCAGCCTCATAGTCGTGATAGACCGCTTTCAGTTTTACACCACCAACTTTGGTGCTAAGGGAGAAGGAGGTATCCTGAAGACCACAGTTGGGTGTCCCACGCCCCCCACTCAGAAACATATCAGCCCAACCGTTCTGGCCGTGCAAGGTGGCCAGACGGGTGGTAAATGCCCCTGTTCTATCGCCTTCCTGCTCTTCATAGCCAGCCATAGCGGTTACACCGGCGTATGTAACGCCAAGTTTGAACATCATGTAGTCGTAGTCGATGTCCGCACCATCCGTAGCAACGTTGCTGGCACCTTCTTCGTAATCTTCCTGCTGGGCGTACTCAGCCTGGTAATGTACTTTGAACCCGCCGCCTACATCAGTATCGCCCGTGAAGCGCAAGCCCAATGTCTGGCTGGACCATAGCTCTCTAGCTTGAGTAGCGCCATTGTTCTCATAATCAAGAAAATAACCGTAGGCGACGATTTTGCCGAATCCCAAGCCATCGTAAGCAGCGTTGAACAGGTGTGAGTTCATACCGAAGTCGCCATTATTCCCGTTGCCGAAGATCCGGTTGACGTTGGTGATGTAAGCGTAGAAGAGCTTGGTGTCCGGAAGGGACTTGTTGGTGATGGTAAGGGAATCGTATGTCTGCTCATTCTGGCGCCAGCCAACGTTGCCGATATGGCGGTCATTGTCAAGCTTGATGCGCTGGCGACCAACCCTGGCAACGGTGTCATCAATGCCGCTATAGCCCAGCCAGTAGCGGTTCACTTCGGTTCCAGCAGGGTCGGCGATGGTGGCGTAGGTGCCGTTGCCATTGCCCCACCCGTTGCCACCGGTGTTATAGTCATCATCGTCACCGATGGCTGTGACATTTTCCATTTCAACAAAGGCATCAAAATCCATATATTTGCCGGTCTGGTAGCCCAGACGGGTGCGGACGGTGAGGGCATCTGCATCTTTCAGCTTAACGCCAGCGTTATTACGATCATCCTCCACATCCTCAAAACGCAAACGCACATCCATCGTAACCTTACCGCCAGTAGTGAGGGCATCAGTAAACGCATCCGCACTTGCAGTGGTGGTGGTAACTGCCAGCCCAGGAAGGGCAAGCGCGGCGGCAATTGAGAGACTCAATAAACCTTGGGATTTTTTTAACATTACAATTCTCTCCTCAGTATCGATTCGGATAACGCTCTTACTTAAAAATGTAAAAATGCATTAAGTAATAGTCAGATATACATTCAGACAGCCGGAGTCTATACCAAGCAACCAGGTTCAGCAACAGTTTTTTGTAAAAAAAACACACTTAGTGGAGCCGTTG
>UOFX01000020.1_pt1 | contig 107130 bp, 90 predicted proteins | sample 1989101 | NCBI WGS metagenome assembly UOFX01 (sample SAMEA4712195, study PRJEB27164) | hydrothermal vent metagenome | biome: marine basaltic hydrothermal vent biome; feature: marine hydrothermal vent; material: mineral | place: Pacific Ocean | collected 2011-06-14/2011-07-23 | depth 1719 m
ATGTTTTACAATAGCCACCGACTGCATTCATACTTGGACTATACCAGCCCCAATGAGTTTGAAGCGCAATTGCTGGTAGTGAAAAAAGTAGCTTAACTGGGGTGTCGCAAATACCTTGACCAGGTCAATACTGCATTCCCATAACGCCGCTGTAATGTCCCCAGCATGAAAAACGCATAAATTGAGGTCTACCCCATGACTACGGCTCGAAAAACCCAAGTCAGCTTAGATGAAACACCTATCTATCACTGTGTCTCCCGCTGCGTCCGTCGCGCATTCCTCTGTGGTAAGGATGATTTTTCCGGTCAAGACTATGAACACAGACGCCAATGGATTGTAGATAGGCTTACCGAACTGTCAGGAATATTTGCAATAAAAACATATGCATACGCTGTTATGCACAACCTTATACAGCCAAAACGGTAGCGCAAAACCCATAAGTCGACTTTTGACAGGGGAAGTCGAGCAGGTATTATAGGCTTCATATTATGGCTATCCTGATCCCGCACCGTGCCAGGATCAATCGCGGCTAACAGCCGCTCCTACATGGCAACGGGTCTGCACCAATGGTGCCTACTAGATTTTCCAGATACCCGGGGGATTCTATCTGCTTCAGCTTCTTCCTGGCAGCTAGAAGCTTGGCTGGAATCTGCAGCCGCTCTGCTTCATCAACATGACTGGGCAGATCAAGAAATTGTTGCAGTGCTTTTAAATGGCGAGACCAAAGCGCAACATCACGTTGCTGTTTGGTCTTCAGCCTCTCATGGTACCAGTTTGATGCAAGCAGATTCTCACGTGTAAACATGGCCCTGAATGCAGGGTTAGAGATGTCCATTTCATTATATTGACCGTCAACCATGATATGGAGCAAGGCTCGCAATGGCGGGCAGGCATCATCAATACTACCGTCATCCAGGTAGCGTTGTGCCACTCGCTGCTGATTCTCAACAATGTTGTTTATGCCATCGACAAAGACTTCCAGGCTCTGGGTCTCAGGGCGCAGGATGGTGTCAGTAAACACCTTGTCAGGATTGTCAAAAATCTTCCCGAGATAACCACGTACAAAGTGGCTGGTAATGCGGTAGCCAAGTCTGCTGGCAAGCACTTTTTTGCCATTGTGTTCAAAATCGGTCAGAGGTTCCAGATAACCTTGATCGATCAGATGGGTTGGGTCAGCTTCCTCTGGGGTCAAGCGTGCCCAGATCTCCGGGATCAGCAGGCTAATGTCATGATTAACACGGACATTTGGCCCGATATGTCCAGCAGAACTGGAGAATGCAGGGTAGCCAGTGAGGATATATGAAACCAAAGTGTTGTTAAGATCAGCCGTAGGGCGCAAGGCATTGAAGGGGCCTTTAGTCAGCGCACCCTCACTCCCTGCCCCGGTGGTGGAAGGTGATTTGCCGGTCAGGCTACAGATGAAATCCATAAATAGTTCGGGCAGCTCTTGGTAGTGGATAGGGTTATAGACAGCCAGAGATCTGATACCCGGTTCTGGCGGGTTATTGCGCCGTCCAGTTAGCACTGCATCCACCGGATAGCTGATTGGGTCATCCGGGCCAAGCTGGCGGTGCAGCCTTGCCCCCATATTAGCAGCATATTTACGTACCGGATTTGCTAGATCAGGGCGGGGCTGAAGGTACCTTGGATTCTTGGATGGGATGCCATTAACCAGTCGCGCATGCGCTGATGAAACCACGTATTTCTCTCCAGCCTTATACGTGTTCAGCAATAAGTCATGCATGGGTGGCGTATAGTTGCTGAAGGTCAGTACATCCTGCACCACAGCAGCCAGCTTCTCCCTTCTAAGCGGTTCAAAATTGGCGAGGAAGTTCCCCGGCTGAGCAATATCTGCTTCTGCCTGATTATCAAAACCAGGCAGGATGGCATCATCCGGTCGCTGGAACAGGCGGTACTCGCAATTCTTCACCAGTTTTACGCTCTGCCTGGAGGTCTCCCCTGCCATGGTTTTTTGGATGTCAGATGCAGGCACCACCACGGAGACACTGATATCATCCTCCATCTGGATTTTTTCTGCGGCCATAAAATCCTGCCTGAGCTTGAAGGTGCGCCATTTTCCATCTGGCTCAAAACCCACTCTGAGATAGGTGGCAATAATATGCCTGCCATCCAGTTTAAGCTCATGCGCAGGTGCGCCGTCTACCTTATCTACGGAGAGGTGCTTGCGCCAATCTGCCCCCCACTCCGATTGATAAAACCGTTTGATAAGAAAGGTCAGGGCTTGAATGCGTGGCGGCAGTGTTTCCAGCCATTGATTAAACTCATCGGTATAACTGGAGGACGGTGTAAGCAGCTTGATTGCCGACCCAAGGCTGCGGCGAGCACTCAGCAGTTTTCGGCTGGGGGCCTGATCTTCAGCTTCATGGCTGGGCTTAAACCGTTTACTGAAATCACGGTCGAAGATCGCCTGCACCCTGTCCAGATCTGGCCCCAAGCGGTCAACAAACATTGGGCCATAGAGAACCGTGTCCCCCAGCGACTTGGAGATCTCAGATTTACCACCCCCGGATACCGTGCAAGGCTTGTGGCAGAAGACCCCCACCGGATCAGTTCCCACCAGTCGCCATGAAGGTGCCGCCGGATGCTTCATCATCTCTACCCGGTAACCATTGGGTAACATGTAGATCTTGTCCGGCTGCAATTGAATACTCTGTTGTTTACCATTCATCTCCCAGCTAATGCTCTGGGTCTTGATCTCCATGTGCAAAACCTGTGGGAGATAGAGTATCTCTGGGTAGTTATTATCCACCGCATAGCCTTCCGGCTGGCGTGTCATGATCGACCCATAACGTTCAATCATCTGCTCAAAATCATGGCCCGACTTATGAGCCTGACCATCTGCACCATAATCATCACCATGGCTACGGCATTGAAAGGCCAATGCGCCACCGGAATGCTCCTCCTCAGCCAAACCAAATAGATTAGCGGCATAGCTGATCTGCGTCTTTACCTCTTTTTTACAGTAGCCATAGTAGTTGTCAGCCAGTAGAGTAATGATGACACCGGACTCATCACGGGCGGTAATCTTGAAGGCATGACCATCGTTATAGCGTTCATCTTCACTCGACCAACACATGCCTTGCTGCTGCTGGCGCTCAGTTGCCTGATCTTGATGAGGCAGCCCTAGCGCCTTTTTAGTCAACTGCACCAGATGTGGTGCCAGAATCACGCAGCCAGAGTGACCACTCCAGTGATCTACATCCAATGCAGCATCACATTCCGGCAGACCTGGATTGCCACCGTTGCCAAAAATACTTTCTACAAAATCCAGATTACTTACCAGACTGGCAGGGGCAAAGAAGCGGATCTCCATGCTCTTCTCAGGTTCTCGCCCCGGGATTTCGGGACAGATGCAGGGACGCAGTAGTAGTGAGACAAACATCTGTGCCGGTGTCGGCTGGCCACTGGTGAAAGGGATAGTCAGTAGCTCTGATGGAGGCTGGAAGGCCTCTTCCAACAATCTGGCAAAGGTATATTTAGGCACCTCCTTTTTATCGCCAGGTATTGGCAACCCACCCTCAGCGATATGAAAGGAGCCTTTAGTTGTGCGTCGATCACTGGCTGGGTTATGCAGAACCCCCTGCGCAACCCTATAGCTGGAAACAATATCGGATATGAACTCATCACCATCCTCAGGTAGTGAAAGCTCACGGGCTACGCCATGCTGATCCAGTACAAAACTATTAACTGGCAGTGATGGGGATTTTTCCAGCCCAAGGTCAGCCAGATAGCGGTCAATAAAATTCTGGATGCGCCGGTCAACGGGACATAGATGAGTGGCAAGGAGACGGTTTTTCTCCTGAAAACTATTGAGCAGATCCTCCGCAATCTGCATAAATGCCTCAGAGCTGGGGTTGACACAGGTCGGTTGCCCAGAGGCTGCCAGCTTGAGGTTGATATAGAGGTGAAGTCGATCACGCTCCTCCTCCTGGCTGATAGAAGGTTTATCCAGATCCAAGGTATGCGCTAAATTCATCAACCTCTCCGTGCTAAGTAGCAATGACTCCCTATGAGCCAACTTTTAGTCTGTTTTCTTGTAGTCTTTTTTGCTTTATATGTCAATTGACCCTTGCCCTGTCATCCCTTAATGTCCCTGCCTCATGACAATATCTAGTATCAATCAAGTCCCGATAAAGACGCGCCTTTAGTTCTTTTCCAATCGTGTTCTGCGTAATGTTCGAATATACTGCTTTGAGCGGTGCGTTTTTCTCGCCGGATACCATAAAGACGTGAAGCTATGACATTCAGGTTCAATTAACACAGAGATACTCAATGATGAATCAATACCAAATTCTAATCCTGGCATCTATGACTATGGTTATAAGTCTTATAAGTGGCTGCGAGGGCGATAAAGGCCAAGCTCCATCTGTGACTGCTATAGCTGACTCAACCAGTCACACTAAGGATAAGCAAATCGAGATTACTGTTTATAAATCCCCCACCTGTGGTTGCTGTACTGACTGGGAGGATCATCTGCGGGATGAAGGGTTTAAGGTAACGTCTATTGATGAAACTGACATGGATAGAATAAAGTCATCTAACGGTGTGCCTGAACATCTGCATTCGTGCCATACCGCCGTAATCGATGGCTACGTTGTGGAGGGGCATGTACCTGCTGCTGATATTTATCGGATGCTTAAAGAACGCCCAGAAATAGTCGGTCTCAGTGCACCTGGAATGCCGATGAAATCCCCTGGAATGCAGCAACCTGGTCTGCTGCCACAGGGATATTCCGTGCTTGCGTTTAATAAACGCGGTGAGTCGGTGGTATTTACCAGTTATTAGCTTACCGGAATGTTGTAGACTCCTCGCTGAGTGGTGGCGTGAACTCAGCAGCATAGCTGCCAAGGCACGCATCTACATTATTTAGCCGCTGCTTCTGCCTTAGCTGCTATGGTTTTAGTCTGGGGTGTTGCTCCATCAGGCTCAACCTTCATTGCCGGCTTGTTTTCAAGCACAAAAATGGGATTACCAATAGGTCCGGAATCATCTGGCTTTGATAGCGCATGAGTCTGATGGGTCTGCGATTCAGGAGCCAATGAGTCAAAGATCAGGCTTACCGAGGTTACTGCCAGGATGATCGAGATTAATATGATCAAGAATGCACGTACCTTGTGGGGAGCATCATCATCGTGCAACCCTGCGTCTCTCATGGAAGCATTACGGCTATTGAGACACACCTCTGCTGCAAACATTAGTGTTTCGTCCTTGAACTCGCCCCATGTATCAGGGGTGCTGTTACCCTTTTTTCCCAAGTTGGTCATCTTTATCACAGGCCTCAAATAACGTGCTTCCATTGCGAAAATTGATGTTTCTAGCTCGAGTCCACCGAGAACACTATGACCATCAGGTCAGATTGAACGCAACATTTTACTCCAGTCATAGTTTTAATGGAAATGCTGCTGTACTGTTGTCTGGGGCTTTATCGGTTAGTTATGATGTTGGTCTTAGACAGGGTTGAATATAAGTTGGGTAAGTCTGATTTGTTAGCTGTCTACAGCAGTTTGTTTAATGCCTATGGCTCTCAGCATTGGTGGCCAGGGGATACTCCCTTTGAGGTTATGGTTGGTGCCATTCTTACCCAGAATACCGCCTGGCCTAATGTTGAGAAGGCAATAATCAACCTCAAGCAGGCAGATACCTTAACCTTGGCAGGTCTATGTTCAATCCCACATGAGCAACTGGCAACCCTGATTAAGCCATCTGGATATTTCAATATTAAAGCGAAGAGGCTAATCTGTTTTTGCCGATTCCTACAGGAGCATGGGGGAGAAGATGGACTGGGTCAATTGGAAACTCTTGAGCTAAGAAGAGCCTTGTTGGGAGTGAATGGTGTCGGCCCAGAAACAGCGGATGATATGTTGCTTTATGCATTCCACCGGCCAGTATTCGTGATTGATGCCTATACCAGGCGCATTTTTTCCCGCCTTGGCATGATCAAAGGGGATGAGCCATATGAGGAGCTACGATCCGGCTTCGAGCTATCATTAGGGCCTGATGTGGTGGTCTATAACGAATATCACGCGCTAATTGTGCGCCATGCCAAGAACCACTGCCGAGTCAAGCCTGCATGCACTGGCTGCTGTTTAACTAGTTGGTGTGCGATTCCCCTGGGGGAGGAGTGCTAACTACTCTGTTACGACCATCGTGCTTTGCGGAGTAAAGGGCATTATCAACGCGCTCAAACAATGTGGTTATTGAGTCCTTAGAGCTAAGCGATGTTACGCCTATGCTTGCGGTTGCTTTTAGCCCTTTTTGGGTACCGAACGAAAGCTGTTCTACCTGCTGGCGGATGCGCTCAGCCAAGATTATTGCCCCTTTCATCTCAGTACTGCTTAGTACTATAAGAAATTCTTCACCCCCAAAGCGAAACACTGCGTCGCTACCACGAATGCTATCTTTGATGCACTTAGCCACAGTCTGTAATACGGCGTCCCCGCTGGCGTGTCCATAATTGTCATTTATCCTTTTGAAGTGATCAATATCCAGCATCATTACGGACATGGGTGTGTTGTGGCGATGCCCTAGGCTGATTTCCCTTTTGATGGCAGCATTCATGCCTGCCCGGTTGTTGATGCCGGTTAGTGGGTCTATGTGAGCAGATCGCAACGCACTGGTGTAGAGCAGAGCATTGCGCAACGGATAAACCAATGCACACATCATGTTCTCAAGGACAACCAGTTCGTTTTCTTTGAGTGGTTTTTGCGGATAAATGGTCAGCGCCCCCAGTGAGTTATCTTCAATGGTTAGCTGATATGTGCACATATGTGCTGAATACCCACCAATATGGATGTTGACATCATCTGCCTGATTTACATAGTGCAGACCCCTATATGCGACGCTTTGGATAATTTTATCCGCGAACAACGCAATGAGTTCGTTGATATCAAGGGTTGTTTGCAAGAAGTTACCGAGCTCCAGGGCGCTATGGCCAAGTGCAGCTCCTAAAGTCGGGTCAATACTATGATCTGCCTTGATCACTTCTGCGTTGATATAGCTGGGTGCGGTGTGTGCTTGTGTGGCCATGTAGATATTCCTTACTCTCGTTTAATCCAGATGCTTTGTATGTGGAAAAGCAATGCGCGTGCCAATATTATAAAAGTATAGATAACAATGGGTTACTTGGCTACTTTTTTGGTGTGACAAATATATGTCATCGCTATAGTGAGGTGATTAATGGGATACAGGCCAGATCGACAAAATAATGACACCGCCATTAGGAAGTTAGATCCTGTTTTGGAGCATTAGTAATCAGTTAGGAGATAGTACATACGGTGGTATCATGTGCCAATTTACTTGCTAACGTTAGAATTCCTGAAAGGCTATACCATTGTTCCCAGAATTTGACCTCGATAAACGCTTGCTCAAAGCGTTAGATAAACTTGGTTTTCAACAGCCAACTCCGGTGCAAACTGCAACCATCCCTGCAGCTATGGAGCACAAAGATCTGCTGGTCAGCGCCGAGACTGGCAGCGGCAAGACAGCAGCCTTTCTATTGCCAACTTTGCATCAAATATTGATCAAACCAGCTCCTGAATCGGCTAGTCGCATGCTGATATTGCTGCCAACTCGCGAACTGGCACGGCAGGTAATGAAACACTTCAAACAGTTTACAGAGTTTACCCACCTGCAATTTGCAATGATCTGTGGTGGCGAGCCTTTCAAGTATCAACGCGCCTTGTTCCGTAAAAATCCAGAGGTGATTATAGCTACCCCTGGGCGTCTGCTGGAGCACATTGAGCATGGCACGCCGGATTTTAGTGATCTTGAATTCCTGATTCTGGATGAAGCTGATCGTATGCTGGATATGGGATTTAGTGAGGATGTGCTAAAGATTGTTAGCTGCTGCAACAAGATACGTCAGACCCTACTGTTTTCCGCCACCCTTAATCACCGCGGGCTATCTAAAATCACTGACGGGTTGCTGAAGGAGCCTGAAATCATCAGGCTTAACACCGTGCGAGATCAGCACAGCAGTATCAGTCAGCAGATCGTGCTAGCTGATGATGCCTTGCATAAGGGACGTCTGACCGCCTGGTTACTGGCCAATGAGACCTTTGATAAGGCTCTGGTCTTTACCAATACTCGTGCTCAGGCGGATAAGATGGGCGGTTATCTGCGCAGTCAAGCGGTACGGGTGGGCGTGCTGCATGGCGAGATGGATCAGGAAGATCGTAACCGTATTATGCAGTTACTGCGCCAAGGCATCATCAATGTGCTGGTTGCAACAGATGTGGCAGCCCGTGGGCTGGACGTTAAAGGGATCGACTTGGTGATCAATTTTGATATGGCCAGGAGTGGCAAGGAACACGTGCACCGCATTGGCCGTACCGGTCGGGCCGGTGAGAAAGGATTGGCAATCTGCCTGGTTAGCCCCCAGGAATGGAACCTGATGTCCAGTATCGGGCGATATCTCAGAGTCGATTTTGAACAACGTACAGTACAGCCGTTGCTTGGCAAATACAAAGGCCCTAAAAAAACCAAGGGTTCAAGCAAAGCGGCAAGCTCCAAAAAGGTCAAGCAAAAGAAGAAAGATAAAGCAGATAAAAGTAAGCAACGGCACAGAAACAAAAAGAACATTGGCAAGCGGCGGGCACCATCAGCAAAGCATTCGGACGAGCCACCAATCCCTGGTGGTTTTAAACCCCTAACAAAGAAAACGAAATAGTCGTGGAAGAAGCGATTTTGCTGGAAAAGGAGGATCTGGTCAGACTGGCTAAAACGGCCATGCCTTTTGGTAAATACAAGGGTTCAGCGTTGATCGACCTGCCGGAATCTTATCTGCTCTGGTTTGCAGACAAAGGGTTTCCAGAAGGTAAATTGGGTATGCTCATGAAATTAGCCTTAGAGATCAAAATAAACGGCCTGACGCACCTGATTGAACCGCTGAAAAGCAGACCCACGATTCACTAGTCCACATTTTGAGTTAACTTTTTCGTAACCCTGCCGACATAAATTCTAGCAAGTAGGGATAGGTTGACGCTCATTCCCCCTACATACTAGCTTCACACCATTTTCCAGCTACCTGAATGGCTAACCTGCCAGGGTAAGAGCATCCAAATGGAACAACGCAAACTTGCACGTCTGCCGATAGAAAGAACCATGTTGATTCAGCGTGGAGACAGCAAAGCTTACCAAGGCAAAACCACAAACATAAGCTTTGGTGATGCCTATATTAACTTGTCCGGGCATGACGACCTCCGTGTAAATGATGAATGTGAGCTGGTGCTGCAGCTTGATGAGAACCTGGATAGTATTGAGATATTCCTTAAAGCAAAAATTGTACGCATTGAACAGGATGGCGTTGCCGTTCAGTTTGCCTCAATCATGGCCGAGAACTACCGGGACTTTGAACAACTATTAATCAACGCATCACCCGACCCAATAAAGCTAATGGCAGAACTGGATAAACACCGTGGATTGGATATTACACACACCTACCAACGACCATCAGGCACGCGTCTACGCCTTGTCTGCCATACTAATCCTGAATACACTCATTAACCAAATATCCCTTTCAGAATAAAAAAGAAAATCATCGCTAAACCGGCTCCCACAGGCAGGGTTACAACCCAGGAAATGACAATACCGCCTATCACCCGCAGGTCGATGGCACCCACACCGCGAGCGAGCCCTACGCCAATTACGGCACCAACGGCGATATGGGTGGTAGACACAGGTAGCCCCGTACGAGAAGCCAGCACCACAGTAGCTGCCGCCGCCAGGGTGGCGCAAAAGCCACGGCTTGGGGTCAACTCCGTAATCTTGGTACCGATGGTCTGCATAACCTTATAACCCATGGTAGCCAACCCAACCACGATACCAACGCCACCAAGAATCAGTATCCACAGCGGCAACCCAGCCTTCTGCGTAACCTCCCCTCCTGACTGGATAATACTCACCACTGCCGCCAAAGGACCGATGCCGTTGGCCACATCATTGGAGCCATGGGCAAATGCCATGGCACAGGCGGTAAAGATCATCATCGGCGTGAAGACCTTCTCTACACTGGCAAAATGGAACTCCCGATCTGCTTCTGGGTCCAGCTCCACCCGGTTGATCAGCAGCCAGCCAATAGCAGCAATAATCAGCCCTATTACAGTCGCCACGATAAAACTCATGCCCACACTAAGGGTGACATCCAGATGCTGTAATCCCTTAAACAGCGTAATCAACGAGATTATAAAACCTACCATGAAAACATAGACAGGCCCCCACCGTTTAGCATTTTGGAAAGGATTATCAGTATTCAGGATCAAACGCCGAATGCTCAGCATAAGCAGGAAGGCAAGGGCACCACCCAGCATCGGCGAGACCACCCAACTAGCAGCGATCTGCCCGATCTTGCCCCAATTGACCGCATCCATGCCGATACCGGCAACAGCAAAACCCACAATGGCCCCAACAATGGCATGGGTGGTAGATACAGGCCAGCCCTTATGAGAGGCAATCATCAGCCAGACAGCCGCCGCCAACAGAGCAGCCAGCATACCGAATACCAGGATCTCCGGCGTGTCTGCAATGGAGCTTGGATCAATAATACCCTTACGAATGGTCTGGGTGACATGACCACCCGCAATAAAAGCACCGGCAAACTCAAAAATTGCTGCGATAATAATAGCTTGCTTGACTGTGATCGCCCCTGATCCAACCGATGTTCCCATGGCATTGGCCACATCATTGGCCCCTATGCCCCAAGTCATATAGAGGCCAAAAATAACAGCCAGAACAATAAGAGCCGTCCCGTGTTCAGCTAGGATTTCCACTACATATTCCCCCTAGCGAGCAATCAGCAACCGCAAGCGGTCACCAACCTTCTCGGCATAATCAGCCAAATCACCAACCCACTGAATAAGCTGGTACCACATCATCACCGAGACTGGCCCGATCTCATCTTCATGCTGGAAAAGAATTTTGGCCAGTGCCAGCTCTTGCTCATCAGTCTCATCCTCAATCCTCCCCAATTCATCAACCATGGCCTCAACCAGCTCCGCCTCACGCCCTCTGAAACCCATTTCCAACAACTCATCCAGTTCTTCGATGATCTTGGCAGATTGCTCACAGGCATCTACACAGCGTTTGGTCATGACCATTAACAACTCACCCATCGGCGCTGGTATCTCCATCCTGCGTTCCACCAGCAAACCGGCAATATCCTGCGCAGTATCAGCAATAGAGTCTTGCATCTGCAATACCTCCAGCAGATCCCGCCGATCAACCGGCATAAACAGACTCCTGGGTAGATTGGCCCGTAGCTCATTCTTAATGCGATCTGCCTCAGCCTCTATGGTAAAAATCTTATCCTTGATGCTTTCAACCTCATCATGGTCACCGGCAGCCAAAGCCTCAAACAAGGGCGTGACTAAGCGGGCACACTCAACCACAACCCGCATATGCTCCTGCATGGATTTGAAAGGTGACCGCTTAAACAGGGCTGCAAGCGGATTGGTAGGCGGCATGTTGATTACTCCATCATTGGTTATGGGCTAAAGCGGGGGCCATTGTAGCAAGGATTACCCTCCCCCTTCACTTTATCCGTAGATAGCCGTAGAGTGTGAACCCATGTTATTGGTACTCGCATAAAATCATGGCAAAAACACTGATTATAGACTTGGCAGGGCACAAGCAAACACCGTTCTTGCGCGGTATTCTTACCCGCTCCCTGCAAGCTGCCGGATTATCTTTTGAAGAGGCATTCAACACCGCAACCAGTATCCGGAATGAGCTATCCGACACCCTCAGCATCTCAACCACTGATCTACGGGCAGCCATTGCGCAACACCTCAGCCAGACATATGGGGATACCGTGCTGGAACGCTATCAGTCCCCTTCACACACACCCGCTACCATCTTGGTTGAACGTACCAACCTGCAAGCCATACCTTTCTCCCGCGGAGAGCTACGCCGCAGCCTGGAATGCAGCGGCCTAGCTGAAGATGAGGCAATGACCATAGTAGCCAAAATCTATGATTACCTGGTAAGCAAAGGTATTGAAAAGATCAGCTCCGGCGAAATGGGGCAATTGACCTACCGCTATCTCCGCCGCGAACTGGGGGCAAGTGCTGCCAAGCGATACTTGGTCTGGACAGACTTTCGCCACGGCAACCGACCACTCTTAATCCTGATTGGCGGCACCCCAGGCTGCGGTAAAAGCACCATGTCAACGGAGCTGGCCAGCAAACTCGACATCATCCGCACCCAGTCAACAGATATGCTTAGGGAGGTTATGCGCATGATGCTGCCTAACCGCCTGCTGCCAGTGCTGCATACATCCTCATTTGACGCATGGAAGGCACTGCCTTCACCAACAGAGTCCCTGACTGACCGTGATAGCCTGCTGGTTGAAGGCTACCTCACCCAAGTGGATCTGTTATCAGTCGCAGGTGAAGCGGTATTGCAAAGAGCCCTCAAGGAGCGAGTATCCATAATACTTGAAGGAGTTCACATGCACCCTTCATTTCTACAGAACATCCCCCAGGATACTGATGCGATTGTGGTGCCAATCATGCTCAGCGTATCAACCGAGGAGCTACTGCGTCAGCGCTTTAAAGGGCGTGGGCAGCAGGCAGCAAACCGCCGAGCTGAACGGTATCTTGAGAACTTTGATGCCATCTGGCGGTTACAGAAATACCTTATCGGCGAAGCAAAACGCTCCAACATCAGCATCATCCACAACGACGAAAAGGAACTGGCACTCCGACAGGTCATGCAGGCTATCATCAAGGCACTATCCAAGGATTTTAAGGCTAAACCTGAGGATGTTTTTATATGATCCACAACCTGTCACCTCATTACAAAGGGCTGGTCGTAATTCTGGATGGTCTCGGTGACCGACCCAATGCCATGTTGCATGGCCGCACTCCCCTGGAGGCCGCTCGCACTCCTCAGCTTGACAGGCTTGCAGCAGTTGGAATTTGCGGCATGGTGGATCCCCTCGCCCCAGGCATTCCTGTCGCCACTCATACCGGCACGGGAGCCTTACTGGGTCTACCACCCAAAGAGGCAGCTCTGCTTGCACGCGGCCCCATAGATGCCGCCGGCATCGGGCTGGCTATTAAGCCTGGCGATATAGCCATCCGCTGTAACTTTGCAACCCTGCAACTAACAGATGGCAGGCTAACGATAATAAACCGGCGAGCTGGCCGAATAAGCGCCGGCACCCACGAACTGGCAGCTGTATTACAGGACATCTCTGTCGGTGACGGCATCACTGCCACCTTGCAGCCAGCAACACATCACCGCGCCGTATTACGCTTATCAGGCAAAGACCTTTCGGCAAACATCACCGACACTGATCCTGACAATAACGCTCTAACAAATATGAAACTGGTCAGTCACGCCATTGACCCGAATGACTCCGCAGCCCTAAACACAGCAAATGCACTCAACCTCTTTATGCACGAGGCCCACCAGCGCCTGACAAACCATCCGATTAACCTAAAACGAGCACAGCAAGGGTTACTGCCTGCCAATGGCATCATCACCAGAGGCGCGGGCAAGCTTCACAAGATCAACAATATAATCAACCATTTGGGGTTAAAGGCCGCCTTGATTGCGGGTGAGGGCAGTGTTTGTGGGCTGGGGAAACTTTTTGGCTTTACAGTCGTAAATGAACCCGGTTTTACCGCCATGCCCAACACTGACTTATCCGCCAAAATCTCCGCAGCACGATTAGCCTTGCGCGATCATGACCTGGTATTTCTGCATATCAAGGCACCTGACATCTGCGCCCACGACCTTGAACCAGACGAAAAACGCCGCTGCCTAGAACAGGTTGACGAAGCATTGCTGCCGCTCTTATCAGACAACCTTGTTATTGGGGTATCAGGTGATCACTCTACTGACTCTACAACCGGCAGTCATTGCGCAGACCCTGTGCCTTCCCTGATATATTATCCAACAACCCGCAAGGACGACTGCCAGTACTTTAACGAAACCAGTTGTATGCGTGGCGGGCTGGGGCGCATCCCGGCTACGGGCTTTTTGCTAACCATCCTGGATGCAATGGGGGCTTTACATAATTACCGGCCTGAGGATCGGGCATTTTATTTACCCAGCTAGCTTTTTATCCCCACACCACGCCGCAACAGGCTCAGGCTAAAGAGAGTCAACGCACCTATAAACAATAGAATAATTGTGAATGCCACGCCCAGATTGATATCCGACACACCAAGAATTCCATAACGAAATGCGTTGACCATATAGAGCACTGGATTGATCAATGACACGGTCTGCCAGAACTCAGGTAATAGTTGAATAGAGTAGAACACACCACCCAAATAGGTTAGCGGCGTAAGCACAAAGGTAGGCACAATGGATATATCATCAAAGCTATTTGCATAAACGGCATTAATAAAACCTGCCAGTGCAAACAACACCGAGGTTAAAACAAATACAGCGAAGGTCAACAGATAGCTATTGATGCTGATATCAGCAAATATCAGAGACACGAGAGTCACCAATACTCCCACCACTACACCTCTGGCAACCCCTCCTCCTACATACCCCGCCAGGATAATCCAGTTTGGCACCGGGGAGATTAGTAACTCCTCAACATGATGACCAAATTTACTGAAGTAGAATGATGAAACAACATTTGAATATGAGCTGGTAATTACTGACATTAGAATCAGCCCAGGCACAATAAAATCCACATAGTTGTACCCATCCATCTCCCCAATACGAGCACCAATCAGATTACCAAAAATAATAAAATAGAGGGCGGTGGTTATGCCTGGTGGAATTATTGTCTGAATCCAGATGCGCATGAAACGCAATACTTCCTTGGTAAAGATGGTTTGGAAGGCAATACGGTTAAGTGATGGCTGGTTCATCGTGGTTTCTTCACTACATCCATAAATAGCTGTTCAAGCCGGTTCTGCGCACTGCGTATACCAATCACCTCAATACCCCTGCCAGATAACGCCTCAAACAGCCCATTTACACTCTGACCTCTAGCCACCTCCACTTCCAGGGTCAGATCATCAAGCCGGTGCAGATTAAAACCACCTATAGCCTGATTTGGGAAGTCCTCAATGCGCTGTTTAAGGTTCAACTCAATGGTTTCAACATTCAGCTTTCCCAGAAACTGGCTAAGGCTGGAGTGCTCAATAATCTCACCATGATTCATAATGGCAATATTACGGCACATGCGTTCCGCTTCTTCCAAATAGTGCGTGGTGAGGATAATGGTAGTTCCCTGCCGATTGATATCCCGCAACAGTTCCCACATAGAGTGGCGAATCTCAATATCAACCCCAGCAGTAGGCTCATCCAGGATCAACAACCGTGGCTCATGCACCAGGGCGCGAGCAATCATCAAACGCCGTTTCATGCCTCCTGAGAGTAACCGCGCTATCATCTTCCGCCTATCCCACAACCCAAGCTGTTGCAGGCACTCCTCAGTCCGGCGACATGCCTCCTTACGTTCTACCCCATAATAGCCAGCCTGATTGGCGACAATCTCCTCCAGGGGTTCAAACTGATTAAAATTAAACTCCTGAGGTACCAACCCGATGCAGCTTTTGACCGCTGCTGGAGCCTGATCCAGGTCATGGCCAAAAACCTCTACGGTGCCGCCACTTTTATTCACCAGGGAACAGACAATACCGATAGCGGTAGATTTTCCCGCTCCATTTGGCCCCAGCAAGGCAAAAAAATCCCCCTGTTCTACATCCAGGTTGATACCTTTTAGGGCCTCAACACCATTGTCATAGACCTTATTGAGGCTACGGATTGAAAGGGCTGTCATTGATCAGAAACGTACATTGTAATCGCTGAAAAGCTGCATAGTATAGCAGTGCTCAGGAAGCAGACTCAGGTTAAACATTGAATTCAATGTTTAACCTGTGCCAAAATCCCACGTCTATGACTACCAGCAACCCAACCATACCACCGGCCCCTACCTTGCCACGACCCTTGGCCTGGCCTCTGGGGCTTATTCCCATGGCTGTGCACAGCACAGTATTAGTAACTCTGCTTAATCGCGTTTTTGCTGCACCATTGCAAGAAGGCGAGATGGACTTTCTGGAAGGAAAGATCATGCTTGTGAGAATCAGAGATGCCGGGTTGCGCTATCGTATAACCCTTTCCAGAGGAAAGTTGGCAGCTGATCTTAGCCGCAAAGCTCACGACCTGAGCATTGAAGGCAGCATATACGACTTCCTGCTGCTGGCCACCCGCCGTGAAGACGCCGACACCCTGTTTTTCAACCGTCGCCTGCGTCTGGGCGGCAACACTGAGCTGGGGCTGTACATAAAAAACTTCCTGGACGCCTTTGAGATTGAAGGACGCTGGGCCAACCAGGCAAGCAAGCTCCTGGAAGGCGCAACCAAAGCCATGGGGCGCTTTGGTTAGGACTGAGAGAATAAGCAATTCTACTGGCTATCCATCACCCAACAAGTACCTTTCCTGCATCTCCCGCAACTCGTCACGAACCTTGGCAGCTTTTTCAAATTCAAGATCCCTGGCATGACGGTACATCTGTTCTTCCAGTTGTTTAGTCCGTTTGGCCAATTGGGCAGGGGTTAGCGCAGCATATTCAGCCATAGCTTCTGCAACCTGGGCATATTTTTTTGCCGTGGAGAGCGCCCCAGGACGTGCACCTTCAAGTATGTCAGTTATGGCTTTGTTAATGGTCTTGGGAGTAATGCCATGGGCTTGGTTATGGGCGATCTGCTTGACACGGCGGCGCTCTGTCTCAGCAATCGCACGCTGCATGGAGCCTGTCATCTTGCCTGCATAGAGAATCGCCTTGCCATTGACATGGCGGGCAGCTCGCCCCATCGTTTGGATTAATGCCCCTTCTGAACGCAAAAAGCCTTCCTTATCCGCATCAAGGATTGTGACCAGAGAGACCTCTGGCAGATCCAGGCCTTCACGCAGCAGATTGATGCCTACCAGGACATCAAACTCACCAAGACGCAGGTCACGGATTATCTCAACCCGCTCTACAGTATCAATATCAGAGTGCAGATAGCGCACCCTGACGCCATGCTCACTGAGATAATCGGTCAGATCCTCAGCCATGCGCTTGGTCAAGGTCGTAACCAGCACCCGCTCACCAACCCCTGCACGCAGATTGATTTCGGATAACAGGTCATCCACCTGGGTTGCCACTGGGCGTACTTCTATCTCTGGATCAATCAGGCCAGTGGGGCGTACTACTTGCTCTACCATGGCCCCTGACCGCTCAAGCTCGTACTCTCTGGGTGTTGCAGAGGCATAAATGGTTTGGGGGGAACGGGCCTCAAACTCATCAAATCGCAAAGGCCTGTTATCCAGGGCCGAAGGAAGGCGGAAGCCGTACTCCACCAGGGTCTCTTTGCGTGAGCGGTCACCACGATACATACCACCAACCTGAGGGATAGAGACATGGCTCTCATCTGCCACCAGAATGGCGTTGTCTGGCAGGTAGTCAAACAGGGTTGGCGGTGATTCACCCTCCTCACGCCCTGAAAGATAGCGTGAGTAATTTTCTATCCCCGCGCAATACCCAAGCTCCATAATCATTTCAAGATCAAACTGGGTGCGCTGCTCCAATCGCTGAGCCTCTACTAGCTTATTATTATCACGCAGTTGCTCCAGGCGTTCCTTTAGCTCCACCTTAATCAACTCTACCGCCTTCAGCAGGGTCTCTCTAGGGGTTACATAATGGGATTTGGGATAGACGGTGTAACGAGGTACCTTGCGCAGTACCTCGCCGGTGAGAGGGTCAAATAGAGATAGAGCCTCAATCTCATCATCAAACATCTCTATGCGCACCGCCTCTCCTGCAGATTCTGCTGGATAGATATCCACCACATCACCTCGCACCCGGTAGGTGGCACGGTGCAGCTCAATCTCATTACGGGTATATTGCAACTCTGCCAGACGCCGCAACAGGTCACGTTGATTTAACAAGCCACCTCGCACCAGGTGCAGCACCATGCTCAGGTAGGATCGAGGATCTCCCAGGCCATAGATGCAGGAGACAGTAGCCACAATGATGGTATCGGATCGTTCCAGTAGAGCCTTGGTGGCAGAGAGGCGCATCTGCTCGATATGCTCATTTACTGAGGCATCTTTATCTATGAAGGTATCAGAGGATGGGACATATGCCTCTGGCTGGTAGTAATCGTAATAGGAGACAAAGTATTCAACCGCATTATGCGGAAAGAACAACTTCATCTCACCGTAAAGCTGAGCTGCCAGGGTTTTATTATGGGCCAGAATCAGAGTTGGGCGCTGCACAGCCTGGATGACATTGGCGATGGTGAAGGTTTTGCCAGAGCCAGTTACACCCAACAGGGTCTGACTAGCCTCACCAGCGTTCAAGCCATCGATTAATTGCTCAATAGCGGCAGGCTGATCACCAGCAGGCTCAAAATCTGCCTCTAATTGAAAATCTTTTGCCATTAGGGATTTTGCTTCTGGAGCCAATTAGATATTATTACAGTTCTTCGCAGCAAACATTTATTTAACCTACTGGGAACAAGTATGAGCATTAATCTTTCAGGACGAGTAAAGGCCGTCAAGCCATCCCCTACCCTAGCTATTACAGCCCGTGCCGCTGAAATGCGCGCTGCCGGTAAGGATGTCATTGGTCTAGGTGCAGGTGAACCAGATTTTGATACCCCCAACCACATCAAAGAAGCCGCCATTCAAGCCATCAAAGATGGTTTTACAAAATATACCGCTGTAGATGGCACAGCCGAGCTTAAGCAGGCCATTATCACAAAATTCAGCAACGACAACGAACTAAATTATGCCCCAGATCAAATCCTTGTTTCTTGTGGTGGTAAGCAGAGCTTCTTTAACCTGGCCCAAGCCATCATAGACCCTGGTGATGAAGTAATAATCCCAGCCCCATATTGGGTCTCCTACCCGGACATGGCTATCCTTGCAGGTGGTGTGCCGGTATTTATCAATGCTGGAGCCAATCAGAATTTCAAGATCACCGCCGCCCAGTTAAAAGGCGCCATTACCGAAAAAACCCGCCTGGTCGTTGTTAACAGCCCGTCTAATCCCACCGGCATGGCATATACCAGGGATGAATTAGAAGCTCTTGGCAAAGTTCTGCTCGATCACCCCCGCATCGCAATTGCCACAGACGATATGTACGAGCATATCCGCTGGTCAGATGAGCCTTTCATCAACATCCTTAATGCATGCCCAGAGCTGGCACCACAGACTCTAGTGCTGAACGGCGTATCCAAGGCCTACTCCATGACTGGCTGGCGCATAGGTTATGCTGGTGGTCCGGCCTACATCATCAAGGCCATGAAAAAGATCCAGTCACAAAGCACATCCAATCCAACCTCTATCTCCCAGGTGGCTGCCCAGGCTGCCCTAGAGGGTTCACAGGAGTGCATTAAGGAGATGCTGGTGGCCTTCAAGCAGCGCCACGACTACGTGGTGGAACGCCTGAACAAAATACCAGGCATCAGTTGCCTGCCCTCAGATGGTACTTTTTACCTGTTCCCTGACATCCAAGAAGCACTTAGGAGCATTGACGGCATAACCACCGATGTGCAATTTGCAGAGTATCTGATTGAGAACGCAGGCGTTGCCGTAGTACCTGGCTCTGCCTTCGGCCTGGCTGGACACATGCGGTTGTCCATTGCCACCAGCCATGAGAACCTGGAGAATGCACTGGATCGGATAGAGAAAACGCTTAGCTAATTGACAACGACCTAACACGATGCCATGTTCTTCGCGGCTGGTAGGAGCGACTACCAGCCGCGAAGAGATCCACACAGTCATGCAGATAACCTGCAAAAGATAGGGACAAAGCAGACATTACCATCAGAAAACACTTACACCCACAGCCGCGTCTCAAGGTTATTGTCATTAGCAGCCAAGAATAACCTGAGAGCAACATCGATATGGATATCCCCTCATCGCATCACCACATGCACCAACTTGGCTTTACCCTCATTGAGTTACTCACCACCCTCAGCATACTGCTCATACTGCTTACGGTAGGCCTGCCATCACTACAACCTGTTATGGCTAACAGTAAAATGACGGCAGCAGTCAACACCATGGCTACTCATTTGAATTTGGCACGTAGCGAGGCTGTGTACCGAGGAATACGCACCATCCTCTGCCCAAGCTCAGACGGTACAACATGCCTTAATAGTACAGAGTGGCATCAAGGGTTCATCCTGTTTGCAGACAACAACGCAAACAGGATTCATGAGGAGGAAGAAAAATTACTGCGCATCTACACAGCAGTTAATCAACAGCAGATTCATATCAGCACCACCAACGGCCGCAAATGGGTCAGATACCAATCAACAGGTGCGGCCCCAGGAAGCAATCTCACCATGACCTTTTGTGACACCAGAGATCATGCAGATCCTAAAGCACTTATTATCTCAAGCACAGGCAGAATCCGCCTTTCTGCAACAAAACCCAGCGGTGCACCTTTGGATTGTTAGACAGGATTTACAGAAAGAGGTCATAAAACTGTTTCCCAAATCCATGCATAGAGCCTCGTCAGGGTTCAATACAGTCTTAAGCCACCATTTTTTGCACAAGTGGGGCAATCGATGCCAGCATAAATGAGATAAATTCGAGATTTTTTCTGAAATTGCGTCTGATTTCGATTTTATTTGAGCGCACCCAATTTTCTGGGCGGACTGATCCTGCGTAACATCTTAATTTCCATGTTAACTCAACTTTAAATTCGGTAACTTATCATTTTGCCACCCCTAATATTCGTCATGACGTACCGTGGCAAGAAAGTCTTGCAGTATTTGACCTGGAGCTACTTTAAATTTGGCATTTAATACCCTCAGATTTTGCATTCTATCCAAGCGGAAATGCCGAAAAGCATCCCGCAATTCGCACCAGGCTACCAGAGTCCAAACCCGGCCCCAGTAAAAAAGCCCCAAAGGGTGAACAATGCGTCTGGAGTGTTGGCCATCTTCGCGTGTGTAGTCATATTGGACTTTATGGGTCTGTTTAATAGCGCCACGTAGTAAGGTGAGATGCTTGGCGACCTCTGTGCTGGCGTTGAAATCTGGCACCATGATCTCTTCACGGGCCAATTCCGGCTTGAGACGCTCTGGAATGACGATTTCAATTTTGCGCATGGCCTGATTTGCCGCCTTCGCCAGACCTTTGTCAGCCCAGGCCTGAACCATGCGCGCCCCGAGGAGTAAAGCCGAAAGTTCCTCTTCGGTGAACATCAGCGGCGGCAGGTGGAAACCTTTCATCAGGCGATAACCGACGCCTGCCTCCCCTTCGATGGGGACGCCGGAGAAGGATAGGTCCTGGATATCACGATATATAGTGCGCTCGGATACCTCCAACTCTTCAGCCAGCTGGCGTGCGGTTGTCACTCGCTCATAACTGAGTAACTGGATGATCTGAAAGAGACGATCAGCACGCCGCATCGGCTAAAACCGCAACTCCGGAGCTTTGCACAGGAAATGCATATAAGGGATCCCCTGTTTTTTGGAAATAGCTAGCAAGTGGAGGGATATGTTGGCCAGGTCATCAGACATATGGGCAATAAAATTCAAGACTGGGAGAGAGGACGAACCGTCTCTTCACTGAAGAAACAGTTCGCCATGCCGGTCACTCTGTGTTGCTATAGGTAATTAATGATAACACTGCCCCTTGCGGATCCTGTATCACCACGAAACGTCCGACATTAGGGATATCCCTTGGGGGTACGCAGATTTTCCCGCCAAGTTTCTCAACCCGGGTAACCATGGCATCAACGTCATCCACGGTCACATAAGCACCCCACGCCGGAGGCATACCAGCAGCTTCTGGGGGGATTCCCATCAAGCCAGCAACCTCCGTTTCGCCAGACTTAACCATTGTATAGTTCATGTCACCGCACTCGATACCCCCCATGGACCAACCTAATAGCTCGCCATAAAAGGCTTTAGCTCCCTCTATATCTGTCGTCATCAGTTCATTCCAGCTAAATGCTCCGTGTTGTTTCATTGCATCAGTACTCATTACAGTCTCCAAATTGTTGGTAATAGATAATTGGCAGTAGTGATACTAACAAAGGGCTACTGACACCATTATGTCAGTAGGGGTATGGAGAACAGCAAGCGAACACACAAATACGTACTCAACAGGAACCCAAACCCTGTCGAGACATGCTGCCTTAGATCCCGCCACTTCCCTACAACTTAATATTGCAATCCAGTATATATCGACTTGATATATACTGGATTGCAATATATTATCCACCACGTTTCATAATATCAACCACTGAAATCGCCAATGAATGTAAAAACCCTCTGCCTCGGCACACTCTGTCTCGGTGACAGCACTGGCTATGAGATTAAGAAGCTGTTTGAAGCATCATTCAGCCACTTTCACAATGCCAGTTACGGCTCCATCTACCCGGCACTCAACCAATTATTACAGGAGGATCTGGTTAGCTGCCGCATTGAGCCTGGTGAGAAACACCCCAACCGTAAGCTATTCAGCATCAACGACCAGGGACGCAAGGCCTTCGTAGCGGAGCTGGCATCCACCCCGCCAAAAGAACACATTCGTTCCGAATTTCTGGCGCAAACCTGGACAGCCATCATTTAAATCAACAAAAACACCAGCAATTATAATAGGTTATAAGTCATTCAAACAGTGGCTTTCCTTATTTATTTTGTATACTAATCATGGTGTTGCAGGGTAAACCTAGAAATCACATTGCGTCAAGGCCTCACCCATTTGAGTTATGGATAACTCATTGTAATCACGAGTATTATTCTTGATTCAAATGATGAGTGATAAGATGGATGCCCCCATTGAACCGGCATCGCAATACGCCATAGTTGAAATAATAGATCCAGAGGTTTACAAATTTAACCTGGGAGTCCATAATTGTAATCATTATGATTTTTAGAGATATTTCAACTAGAATTCAGCGTATTACGAAGCAATTCCCCGCCGTCATACTCACCGGGGCACGGCAGACAGGTAAGACCACGCTCCTAAAAACAACATTCCCCAGCCATAATTACGTATCGCTGGATCTTCCCAGTCTCGCAGAACAAGCAGAAAAAAATCCGACCGAATTTTTAGCCGCTCACCCCCCGCCGGTTATTATCGATGAAATTCAGTATGCTCCGGCTATATTCCGGCACATCAAGCAGGTGGTGGATCGGGATCGCGGGCAGATGGGGCAATTTCTGCTCACCGGATCACAAAAGTTCTCTCTCATGAGGGAGGTATCGGACAGCTTGGCCGGACGATGTGTTTGGCTGGAGTTGGAGACCTGCTCTTACCAGGAGATCAGTCAATCTGTTAGTAATTTCGATCACAATGACCTGCCCCATCTCCTGTGTCGAGGGCAATATCCAGAACTCTGGCGAGTGCGCAATATGGATAAAGGGGATTACTACCGCTCCTATGTTGCGACTTACCTGGAGCGTGACGTCCGGCAACTATTGCGCGTTACCAGTCTGCGAGATTTTGAGCGATTCATCCGAATTCTCGCCTCAAGATCCGGGCAAATACTGAACAAGTCTGATGTGGCAAAAGATGTCGGCGTATCCGTAAAGGCAATTGGTAGTTGGATCAGCGTCCTGGAGGCCTCCAATATCATTCATCTCCTTGAGCCTTTTTTTCAGAACTTCGGCAAACGCATCGCAAAATCCCCCAAAGTCTATTTCAATGACACAGGCCTTCTTGCCTTTCTTCTTGGTATAAGCGAGGAAAACCTCATAAACTCCCCTTTCTTAGGTATGCTATGGGAGACCTTCATTTTTTCCGAACTACGTAAAAGAAACGCAATAAAACAGAATCCGGTAAACCTGTGGTTCTACCGGGATCAGTTCGCCAACGAAATCGATTTTGTACTTGAATCCGGCGGAACACTTTCTTTCATGGAGGTAAAATGGAGCGAAAACCCCGGTCAAAGAGCGATGCAGACAATAAAAAAAATCGATGGCGATCTGGAGCGTTCCCCCACATTCAGGGCCGGCATACACTTTCTTCTCTCCAGGACACCTGCCTGTTACTCCCGGCCCGAAGGTAGGGTAATCAACCTTAAAGCGCTCGACGAGGTATTTACTTCAACCTAAAATCCTCAGTTGAATCTACTGAGGATTTTAGGATTATGCTAGATCAACACCCCGCTCCAACTCACCTTCACGCCGCAGCTCCCGCTTGAGAATCTTACCTGCAGCATTCTTGGGCAAAGATTCTCTGATAAACACCTTACGTGGCACCTGGTGCCGACCCATGTTTTTTAGACAATAGGCCCGCACCTCAGTGGCTGTAATCTCTGCACCATCCTGAAGGACTACATGGGCCACCGGAATCTCTCCATGCCGCTCATTAGGTTCACCAACCACTGCCACCTCAGCTAATTGAGGATGCTGATAGAGCACCTCCTCCACCATGCGCGGGTATACATTCATACCATTGACAATAATCATGTCTTTCGTGCGATCAACAATAAACAGGTAGCCATCCTCATCCTTGTACCCCAGGTCTCCAGTACGTAGCCAGTCACCAAAGAAACTCTCGGCGGTGGCGTCTGGGAGGTTCCAATACCCCTTCATTACATTGGGGCCACGCACACAGATTTCGCCAATCTCTGCCACTGGGAGCAAACTTCCATCATCTGTAAAAATTTCAATCTCTACATCTGGCACTGGCAGACCCACTGAGGCAGGCTTACTTTCCCCACCAATAGGATTGACACAGGTTACCGGGGAACATTCTGTGGGGCCATCGCCTTCATGAACGGGAATACCAAAGCGCTGTTCAAATTGCGCCATAATCGCAACCGGCATGGCAGACCCACCTGAAACCACATAGCGAACAGTGGCCCATTTCTGCAACTGTTCTTCAGGTAAACGTAATAGTACGTTATACATACTAGGCACACCCAGAAAGACAGTGGCACCCACTGCACTGATGGTTTCCGAGATCCCTGCCGGATCGAAACGCGGCACTGGTGCAAAGCTCATCCCATGTAGCAGTGGAGTCAGCATGCCCACCGTTGCCGCAAAAGAATGGAACATGGGCAACACTACCAATAATACATCTTTCTCTGGCTGAAACTGCATGGCAGTCGCTACACTATAAGTGTTTGAGACTAGATTGCTGTGGGTCAGCATGGCTCCTTTCGGGCGGCCTGTGGTGCCAGAGGTATAGAGGATGGCAGCCAGATCCTCAACTGGATCCAGAGTAAGTAATGGTGGTGTTGATTTGGTAGCTCGCAGATCTTCAAAACGCTGATCACTATGGTCAGCATCTTGGAGGCCAATACTAATGCAAAACTGCAACCCCTTGATTGCACTTCTTAAGGTGTCCACTGAACTAGCAAAGGCCTGATGGTAAAACAGCCCTTTGATCCCTGCATCCTGCAATATAAAACCGATCTCTTTTGGGTTTAGCAACAAGTTTACCGGCACAACCACTGCTCCGGCCTTGATGATTCCACAATAGATAATGGCGAAGTCATCGGAATTGATGCAGTACAGGGCAACACGGTCGCCTTTATTGATGCCCTGTTCCGCCAGCGAAGCGGCAATGGCATCGGCAGCTTGATCTACCTCACTGAAGGTTACGACCCGATCAGGAAAACGAATGGCTGGAACATTTGGCAATGCATGCGCCGTCGCCCGCAGGATTTCAAGAATTGAGCAGTCTGAAGTAGTCAATGATTGGGACATTTTTTGCGCTGCACTCGAACAGTTACCAAACCAGCAATGAAGAATAAGAACCCTACGAACAAAGGCAGACCATAGACTTTAACCAAATCAACCTCTGGCGGCAACATCAGCCAGTGCCAAGTAGAGAAGGTGTGCTTGGATCGAACTTCATCGTTACTGCCATCCCAGTTGGCAAAGGAGATAGGAATAAACCGACCCTCGTCAAAGACCATATCACCATTGCCAGGGATCCGTTTATGCTTCATCAGCACACGCCACCTGCCATCCTGCCACTCACCTTCAGCAACCAGGCTCTGGTCTTTCTCCCGGTAGGCCAGCTTGTTATTAAGCCCACTGCCATCCATAAGCATGCTTGAAGGTGGCCGGGCAGGCTTAACTGCACCAGCATTCCAATACCAGATAGTAGTCTTATGCCTGACATCGCCATGCTGGTAAAGAGGTTTGTCTGTTACCGGAGCAATGGAGTATGAATCATTGTGCGGGAACTGGATGGCAAAGGCATCTGAATATAGACCCAGGTCTTCACCCACCAGATCCGAGACATCGGTATCACCTAGGCGACTGTAGGTACGATCATTTACCTCCAGCAGAAAAGCAATCTCCTCACCGTTATAAAGGGTACGCACAGTAATTGCGTCATTGAGAGGAGTGAACAGGCGTTCATCTTTGATGAGATTTGGCACCAAGTGCAGGGTGATTGGTTTGGCTTGATCCCAGGCTTCGTCATCTACTGAGTTGGGCACATCTCCATCCACCTTAACGCCGATCACCACTGAGCCATCTACCGGCTGCACCGTGGTTTCCCGCAGGCTATAAACATAGTTAGCAATATGCCAGCGATCCTCCAGGCTGATTGGATCCTTGTTGCCCTCTTCCGTGGCCCGGTGGGCTGGCATGGGAGTGCCAGGTATACCGATGGAAAGACGGCGATAGATCATTTTAATGGTCTGATCCCGCCTCGCCTCATCATTGGCACTGGCCTGTGTAGCACGCCAAGTCCATGGCTTGGTCAGGTCTCGCGACCACAGCCGCTCATCCCAGTCATCCCCGAGTCTTTTGCCTGGTGCGGTGTTACCCCGACCAGTGGAGCCATGGCACTCCTCACATGGTTCAAACGCCTCGCGCCCTTTTTCCACTGACTCAGGAGAGTAGGCGATCTGTCCTGCTACAGGTTCATCAGAGGTGGTAACACGAAAATCTGCCCTGGTATAGCGGCCATCCTCGTCAAAAGCTTCTTCTTCTGCATCCTCTGGTGCCCAGGTGGCGGTGATATCAAAACTCTTAATTACCGGAATCAAGCTACGAATCTGCTCGTTACTGAGCAGTGCTTGCCCATTAATACCCCAGCCCGACATGGCTGTACCCGGCAGGCCATACTTGATGGTGCTGAACAAGTCATCATCCTTTGGCGGATCTGTGCCAGGTGAGGTCTTGTATTTGAATAGCGCCAAAGTGAAGTCACGGGGTTTGGGATACATAAGCTCGGCAGCGATACCATCACCCATGCCCTGCTCACCATGGCACACTTCACAACGGAGCTTATAGAGCGCCTTCCCCTTGATTCCCTTACGCTTGGCTAGCACCTCATCCTTGATGCTGGTCACGACTTTGAAGACCTCCAAATCCGGAATCTGCGGTACCTGACCACTATAATCAAAGATGAAAATGATGACATTCCAGACATCTTTCTCCTTCAGGATCTCATGCCATGCTGGCATGGTTGACTCCCAAGGCGCACTTTCTGTAGGCAGCCCATGGTCACCAGCAACGATACGCCAGAACAGGAAAGATTCTTGTAGCTGAGAGATACCAGTAGGATTCAGGAAATTAATCGGCATGGGGTTTAAGCCATGAGCATGGTGTCCCTGACCATCCAGCAGACTACCGTGGCAATAGAAACAGCTTTGGAAATAGGCATCCCGACCTGCTGCCACTGCCTCATCGTACATTTTCCATCCAGCACCATCATCCATCGCCATGCGCTCAAGAATCTCTTGGCGAACCGGGTTTTTTAGGGTGGACAGATTATACTTTTTGTTAAACGCCCCAACAGTCTCAGGGGGTACCGAGCGCATCTGACGCAGTTCCACCGGGGCTTTGTTTGCTGGCTTCACGAACCCATGTGTAATGTAGGTCACAGTGACCGGAATTAGTAGCAGGCAGCTCCAGCGCCATACTGCCTGCCAGAATGGGGTGACCGTGCGTCTTTGCATTATTTGAGGTGAATAGTGGTCATATTTAACGAAAATAATGAAGAAACTTGGTCAAATCCAGTTTTTCATCGGTAGGCTCCTATTCTCGGACAGCCTCCTGGGCTATATTAACATTCCATCACATAACAGGAGATATAACGGATGAAGAAGCTGATTAGTGCCCTTGGTATTGCCAGCCTCTGTGCGCTACCTCTGACCAGCAAGGCAGCTGCCTATATCGAAACCACCGTTACTGATGGCGGCACCATCACCGGCAAGGTAACAGGCTCCAAAGATTACGCTCCTAAGACCTACAGAGTCACCAAAGATGACGCCATCTGTGGTGAGGCCGACCGTGTAATCGATTTCGTTAAGATCAGCAATGGTGCACTACAGGAGACCGTGGTCTACCTGGAGAAAGTCGAGTCAGGCAAACCTTTCCCACCCGATGTTGGTGCCGGCCAGACCATCCAGGAAAAATGCGAATTCAAGCCCTTCGTCAGCGTTATGCGGAATGGAGCTAAATTCACTTCCATCAACAAAGATCCTCTGCTGCACAACGTCCACACCTATGAGATTCTCGGTCGCAGAAAGAAGACTATCTTCAACGTCAGTCAGCCTAATCCAGGCACCCTCTCCAAGGTCGTTAAACTAAAACGAGGCGGCCCAGGTATGGTTGTTGAGTGCGATGCCCATGAATTTATGCGCAGCTATGTCTTCGTGGCCAAAAACCCTTACTTCGCAATGGTCAGCGCCGACGGCACCTACAAGATCGACAACGTGCCCCCAGGCAAGTACACCATTAAGGCCTGGCATGGCTACCTGTGGGATCAAGAGGATAAGGTTGAAGTCAAAGCCAGTGGCTCCGCTACCGTGAATTTCACCTTTGCAGGCACCAGACCTCCCAAGAAAGGCAAGTAATCGGATCGGCAGATCATGTTCTAAATTACCCGCGAGAATTTGGTCTCATTCTTTTGACTTAAATAGTGATCAAACACCATACAGATGTTACGTATCAACAGCCGCCCACGCGGTAGCACCTGGATACCTGACTCACTCAACTCCAGCAAACCATCCTCAATCATCTCCTGCAGCCCTTCCAGCTCGGTTTCGAAGTATTCAGAAAACTTAATGCCTCGCTCCGCTTCAATCCTGCCAAAGTCCAGCTTCAGGTGGCAAATCAAACGGGTAATCACATCACGGCGGATCGAGTCATCCCGATTCAGGTCAAAGCCCCGGAATACCGCCAATTCATTGGCATCAATACGCTCATAGTATTCATCCAAGGAGCGCATATTCTGGCTATACGTCTCACCGACCATACCGATGGAGGTGATACCCAGGCCGATCAGATCGCAATCTGCATGAGTCGAGTAACCCTGAAAGTTGCGGTACAGGGTTCCATCCTGCTGGGCTATAGTCAGTTCATCATCAGGACGGGCGAAGTGATCCATGCCAACGTAGACGTAACCGGCTGTGGTCAGCTTTTCAATGGTGAGCTGTAGAATATCCAGCTTCTCTGCTGGCGTTGGGACATCCTCCGGATTGATGCGCCGCTGAGGCATAAAGCGTTCCGGCAGGTGAGCGTAGTTAAACACTGACAGGCGATCCGGCCCCACCTCAATGATGCGATCCAAGGTCTTATCAAAGCTGGCTACGGATTGAAATGGCAGGCCATACATCAGATCCACACTAATGGAGCGGAATCCCTCCTTACGGGCAGCATTCAGTACTTCCATGGTCTGCGCCTCCGATTGCAGGCGGTTGACAGCCTTTTGCACCCGTTTATCAAAGTCCTGCACACCCAGGCTCAAGCGATTCAGGCCAATCTCACGCAGCAGAGCAATGGTTTCAGCACTGGCCTCTCTCGGATCCACCTCAATCGAGTACTCACCGGTATCGTCATCCAGCAATGTGAAATGGTTGCGGGTAACCTGCATCAGCTCGCGCATCTCATTATGGCTAATGAAGGTAGGTGTACCACCTCCCCAGTGCAGTTGGTCTACCACCCGGTTGTTATCGAATAACTCAGCCTGCATGGCGATTTCCTTATGGAGACGCTGCAGGTAGCTGCCACCTTGGCTGCGGTCCTTGGTGACCACCTTGTTACAGGCGCAATAAAAGCAAACGGTGTCACAAAAAGGGATGTGGAAATAAAGGGACAGAGGGTTGCCAGTGGCATTGGTCGCCCTGGCAATATCCCGGTACTCATCTGGGCCAAAACCGCCATGAAACTGCGGCGCAGTTGGGTAGGAGGTGTAACGCGGCCCCGCATGATCATATTTTTTAATCAATGCAAGGTCGAAAACCAGAGACTGGTCCATAAAATATTCCTCAAAAATGCACTATTGTCGTCAATGCTAAGCATGATAACTTAGGATGCAATATGATTGCATTTTTTACAGGAAAATTGGATGCGCGGCCATGAATACTGACAGGCCGATATTGAGTAGGCATAGCTGGCCGCTATGCAGGAAGCGACTGGGAATATCTTATCCTGGCACACCGTCTAGAAACGGCGTTCTTTTCTTCGCGGTTGGCAACCGCTCCTACATCACTAAACCTACTGTCCTTTCTTCGAAGCTGGGAGGTGGCTGAGCAGTGAAGCCACGCTCAGCGATATCAGCCAACGAAATGCCATGAAGAAAATCAAAGATATCATTACTCAGCTTATCCCATAGCATGTGAGTTAAGCAGGGTGTGCGGTCTTGGTAATCAAAACCATCCTCACAATGATTGAATTTTACCCGTTCATCCACAGCACAAATGATATCTGCAACAGTAATATCCTTTGCTGCCCGCCCCAGATAGTAGCCTCCACCAGGGCCACGAACACCCTTCACTAGACACTTACGCCTTAGACATGCAAACAACTGCTCAAGATACGATAGGGAAATACCCTGCTCTACAGAGATATCAGCCAGGGTCACTGGCCCACGCTCACTACTAAGCGCCAAATCCAGCATGGCCGTAACAGCATATCTGCCTTTTGTTGAAAGTCTCATAATTCACTCCTACCGCACACATGGTCCACATTCATATCAGGTACTAACCACGCTTCTAAGGTGCGGTCAGTTCGTCATGTTCAGCCTTAAACGACTTATACAGAACATGACAAAAATGCACACTACCCACTAGGAGGTACATCTTGCACATATGGCCTTATCTGGGAGCATCTGTAGGGTGAAAAATTAGCCGCCTCGCCTGGGACAATCACTGAGTAAATAACGCAGATTCCATGGATACCAAGACAGTCCCATGGTGGTATTTTTTATTACCTCTAAATATCTATTCCGCTAGCTTCAGCATCAGGTCATTCAAACGCCTGACAAAACTAGCTGGATCTTCCAGTTGTCCGCCCTCGGCCAATAGGGCCTGGTCGAACAGCACTTTGGACAGATCAACAAAGCGATCCTCATCTGGCTCTGCGTCCAGATGCTTGACCAGAGGGTGATCTGTATTGACCTCCATTATTGGCTTGGAGGCAGGTGCATTTTGCCCAGCAGACTTCAGCAGTCTGGCCAGGTTGGCACTCATATCATGGTCTTCAACCACCAGACAGGCCGGAGAATCAGTTAACCTGGTACTGACTCGAACTTCCTTGACAACATCCTCACCCAGAGCGGCTTTCAGTCGCTCAATCAGACCTTCATGCTCTTTGGCTGCTGCTTCATGTTCCTTCTTCTCTGCTTTATCTTCCAGTTCACCAAGATCCAACTCACCCTTGGCTACAGACTGAAGCTGCTTACCCTTATATTCATGGAGATGGGAAACCATCCATTCATCAACCCGATCTACCAGCAGCAGCACCTCCACACCCTTCTTACGGAATACCTCAAGGTGTGGACTGTGGCGGGCAGCAGGCATGCTATCAGCGGTGATGTAGTAGATCTTGTCCTGACCCTCTTTCATACGTTCAATGTAGCTGTCCAGCGAGACCGTCTGGTCATCCCCTTCTACTTCGGTGGTAGCAAAACGCAGCAGACCGGTAACACGCTCCTTATTGGGCATATCCTCTGCCGGCCCTTCCTTCATCACATTACCAAACTGTTTCCAGAACTCAGCATATTTTTCTTCATCCTTCTTGACCATCTTCTCCAGCAGGCCCAGGATGCGCTTTATATTGGCGGTACGGATGGTATCGATCTTCCGGTTGTGCTGTAGGAGCTCACGGGAAATATTTAGAGGCAGATCATCAGAGTCCACAATACCCTTCACAAAGCGCAGGTAGTGGGGCAGCAGCTTATCGGCCTCATCCATGATAAAGACTCGGCGCACATAGAGCTTAATGCCATGTTTCTGATCACGATCCCACAGATCAAAAGGGGCACGCTTTGGAATATAGAGCAGTGAACTGTATTCGTTGGTACCTTCTACCCGGTTATGGGCGTGGGCTAATGGCTCTTCAAAATCATGGGATACATGCTTGTAGAATTCATTGTATTCCTCATCCGTAATCTCAGATTTTGGCCGCATCCAGAGGGCAGCACCCTTATTTACCGCCTCATACTCAGGCTCAGCATCTTCCTTTTCTTGCTTATCGGCCTCCTCTTCACCAGGCATAGGATAGCTTTCCTTGAGCATCTCGATAGGCATAGCCACATGATCGGAGAATTTACTGATTACAGAACGCAACCGGTAACTCTCTAGAAACTCATCCTCATCCTCACGCAGATGCAGAATTACATCAGTACCACGCCCAGCTTTATCAACCGTCTCCAGGGTATAGCTCCCCTCCCCTGCTGACTCCCAGCGCACGCCATGCTCAGCACCAAGGCCGGCCCGACGGGTAATCAGAGTGACCTTATCAGCCACGATAAACGATGAGTAGAAACCCACTCCGAACTGACCAATCAGCTGACTGTCTTTAGACTGATCGCCAGTCATAGCCTCTACAAACTGGCGGGTTCCAGAGCTGGCAATGGTGCCTATGGTATCTGTCACCTCCTGGCGACTCATACCGATGCCATTATCAGAGATGGTGACTGTGCGCCGCTCCTTATCAAACTCCACCCGAATTTTTGGCTCAGGGTCATCTTCAAACAGGGCCTCATCTGTCAGCGCCTCAAAGCGCAGCTTCTCTGCTGCATCTGATGCGTTAGAGATCAGCTCACGCAGAAAAATCTCTTTATTACTGTACAGGGAGCGGATCATCAGGTTCAACACCTGGCTCACTTCCGCCTGAAAATCTAATGTTTCCTTATGTGTTTCAACTGTCATGACCGTATCATCCTCCAAACTCTCTGGGTAAAAAATTATTAGGTTAGAAAATCCTGAGCCAGCTAGATGGGGGTTCTTGATCCATTTTTCAACCGAAAAATGATTAAACCTGGTCGCTTCCTGCCTTGCCATATGATGGAATAGGCCGATACGTTCCTCCAGAGCAACAGTCACCATGCAGACCACCCCCTTCAATGATCAGCAACCAGGTACCTCTGGCTTACGAAAAAAGGTCAAACGATTTCAGTTGCAGAACTACCTGGAAAACTTCGTTCAGGCCATCTTCGATACCCAGCAAGATCTCACCGGCGGAACCCTGGTGGTTGGAGGTGATGGCCGCTACTACAACCGTGAAGCGACCCAGATCATCCTCCGCATGGCCGCTGCCAACGGCGTTGCCCGCACAATCGTTGGTCAAGGCGGGCTGCTCTCCACCCCGGCAGTATCCTGTGTAATCCGCAAGCATGGGACTCAGGGAGGCATCATACTCTCTGCCAGCCACAACCCAGGCGGGCCGGATGAAGATTTTGGCATCAAATTCAACGTCCCTAACGGTGGGCCAGCTCCAGAGGGCATCACCGAGGCCATCTATCAGCGTACCCGCAAAATCAGCCAGTACAAAATCACGGATACCTCAGACATTGACCTCGACCAGACCGGCTCAGTCAAGCTGGGCAGCATGACGGTTGAGATCATCGATCCTGTGGTTGACTACACCGAACTGATGCAAACCCTGTTTGATTTTGATCGCATCCACCAGATGTTTGATTCAGGCACATTCAGTATGCGCTTTGATGCCATGCACGCCATCACCGGCCCCTACGCCACCCATATCCTGGAAGAGTTACTAGGCGCACCCACCGGAACCGTCATCAACGGCGTATCTCTGCCTGATTTTGGTGGTGGTCACCCAGATCCCAACCTGGCCCATGCACATGAAGTAGTTGCCATGACCAAAGGCAGTGACGGCGTGGACTTTGCAGCCGCCTCTGATGGTGATGGTGACCGTAACATGATCCTGGGCAAGGACTTTTTCGTCACCCCCAGCGACAGCCTGGCCATCCTGGCGGCGAACGCCCATCTGGCACCTGGATACAAAGACCAAGGCATCAGCGGCGTGGCACGCTCTATGCCTACCAGTCAGGCTGTAGATAGAGTGGCTGATGCTCTAGGTATAGAACGCTATGAAACCCCCACCGGCTGGAAATTCTTCGGCAACTTGCTGGATGCCAATAAGATCACCTTCTGTGGTGAAGAGAGCTTTGGTACAGGATCGAACCACGTCAGGGAAAAAGACGGCCTCTGGGCAGTACTGTTCTGGCTCCAACTGCTAGCCGAAAAGCAACAGCCAGTAGCCACTATCGTACAAGACCACTGGCGCAAATTCGGCCGCAACTACTACAGCCGCTACGACTACGAGGCAGTTGATAAAGCTGCCGCTAACGGCCTGATGCAGCATCTGCGAGATAGCCTTGCCTCATTACCCGGGCAGCAGCACGGCAGCCTTACTGTGGAATACGCCGATGATTTCGCCTACACCGACCCGGTAGACGGCAGCCGCTCAGAAAAGCAGGGCATCCGTATTGGATTTGAAGGAGGATCACGCATCATCTACCGCCTCTCAGGCACTGGCACTGAGGGAGCTACCCTGCGGGTCTATCTGGAAACCTACGAACCTGACCCAGAGCAACAGAACCAGGAAATATCTGAGGTCATGGCTCCTCTGGTAAAAATCGCCAAAGAGCTAGCTCAGATCGAGCAAAGAACCAGCAGAAAAAAACCCACTCTAATCACCTAGTAACCGCCGCCCGACGCTTCAACCCTGTCTGAACCAGGATGCCAGAAGCCAGCTCTTCAATAGATTTTGCAGTGGTGTTGAGAAAAGGAACCTTCTCCCGCTTAAACATTCGCTCCACAATCTGCACCTCTTTGCGACATTGAGCCAAGGACGCATAGTGGCTGTCTGGTTTGCGCTCTTGGCGAATATTGCTTAGGCGCTGCGGTGAGATAGTTAAGCCAAACAGAATTTTCTTGTGCGATTTCAGCACCTCCGGTAATCCCTCACAATCAAAATCATCATCAGTTATGGGATAGTTGGCCGCCCGGATACCAAATTGCATAGCCAGATAGAGGGAGGTTGGGGTCTTGCCTGAGCGTGACACGCCAACCAATATCAGATCCGCCGTATCCAGTTTTTTCAGCCGCTGACCATCATCATGGCTTAAAGCAAAATTTACCGCATCAATCCAGCGGTCATACCCTTCACCACTGCCTATAGTGTGGACACGCCCGATGTTGTACGACGATTCAACCCCAAGGGTTTTTTCCAGCGGAGCGATGAAGGCGCCAAAAAAGTCCATCACCACCCCTTTGCTCGCCTCCAAAACATTGCGGCAACGCACATCTACCATTGATGAAAAAATCAATGGTGGCACCCCATCTGCATCGGCAGCAGCATTGATACGTTCCACCACTTGCCGAACCTTCTCCACGGTATCCACATAGGGAATGATCTGCCGGTCAAAGGTAACTCCCTCAAACTGCGTTAGCAAACTCTTGGCTAGAGCCTCAACAGTGATGCCGGTTCGATCTGAGATATAAAATGCTTTGCGTTTCATGGTAATCCTGGCACTCCAACAAAGCCTGGATTCTAATTGAAACACCCACCATAAGCCACGTACAGATTGTTCAGCAACGGCCAATTATAGTAGGCTATGCACCTGAAAACCGGCACCGGAATCGGCGCACAACACTAGGCCACCCAAACTGCATCCGCCACACAACCAGAATTTAAGGTAAGCACATCTATGTCCAACTATGTCCAATGGTTACATGAATTAGGCATGAATGACGTCGAGACAGTCGGCGGCAAGAACGCATCCCTGGGCGAAATGATCCAGAACCTGACCGATCTAGGTGTCCGGGTACCAGGCGGCTTCGCCACTACCGCACACGCCTACCGTGAATTTCTTGCTCAAGATAACATGAGTGAGCGCATCCAGGCCGAGTTGGATGCACTGGACGTAGACAATATAGCCACTCTTACAGCAACCGGTGCCAAAATCCGCAGTTGGATAATGGAGACCGAGTTCCAATCAGAATTGGATCAGGCCATAAACGATGCCTATGCCAGGCTCATGCAGGATCAGGGTACCGAGCTATCCTGGGCCGTTCGCTCATCCGCTACTGCCGAAGATCTGCCTGATGCCTCCTTTGCTGGTCAGCAAGAGACCTTTCTCAACGTGCAGGGGCTGGACAATATCAAGCGCTCTATCCGCGAGGTCTTTGCCTCCTTGTTCAATGACCGGGCCATCTCCTACCGGGTGCATCAAGGCTTCGAGCACCGTCATGTTGCACTCTCCGCTGGCATCCAGCGCATGGTACGCAGTGATATTGGCGCCAGTGGTGTGGCCTTCACCCTGGATACCGAATCCGGTTTCCGTGACGTTGTATTCGTCACCGCCTCCTACGGTCTGGGGGAGATGGTAGTTCAGGGCGCAGTGAACCCTGACGAATTCTACGTACACAAACCCACCCTGGCAGCAGGACGTCCGGCCATCGTGCGCCGCAACGTGGGTGATAAAGCAATCCAGATGATTTACGCCACAGATGAGAATGACGGTAACCCGGTCAAGACCATTGATGTACCTGAAGAGCAGCGCTCTCGGTTCTGCATCAATGATGAAGACATTGAGGAACTGTCACGCCAAGCCGTTATCATCGAACAGCATTATGGTCGTCCTATGGACGTGGAGTGGGTCAAAGATGGCAACGATGGCAGGATCTACATCGTCCAGGCCCGCCCTGAGACGGTACAGAGCCGCAGCGGTCAAGTGATCGAACGCTACGACCTGCAAGAAACCGGTAATAAAATCATTGAGGGCCGCAGTATCGGTGGCCGCATTGGCCAGGGTACCGCCAAACTCATCATGGATATTGATCAGATGGATCGTATAAAACCGGGCGACGTGCTTGTCACCGATATGACCGACCCGGATTGGGAACCCATTATGAAACGGGCTTCCGCCATTGTCACCAACCGCGGTGGTCGCACCTGCCACGCCGCCATCATCGCCCGCGAGTTGGGCGTACCGGCAGTTGTAGGCTGCAATAACGCCACCGAGATGATTAAAGATGGCATGGAAATAACCGTCTCCTGTGCCGAGGGAGACACCGGCAATGTCTACGAAGGGCTGCTAAAGTTTGAGCACTCCACCATTGAGCTAGATACAATGCCAGAGATCTCTACCAAGATCATGATGAACGTAGGCAACCCGGATCGCGCCTTTGACTTTGCCTGCATCCCCCACTCCGGCATCGGACTGGCACGGCTGGAGTTCATTATTAACAATATGATCGGCATCCACCCCCAGGCTCTGCTGGAATATGACAACCTGCCAGCAGAGCTAAAGGAAAAGATCGCTCCGCTTATTGCTGCATACGAAGGCCCTAGAGAATTCTTTGTCACCAAACTTACAGAAGGCATATCTACCCTTGCAGCGGCCTTTGCCCCCCACCCCGTTATCGTCCGGACGTCCGACTTCAAATCTAACGAGTACGCCAACCTGATAGCAGGCACCCGCTACGAGCCTGAAGAAGAAAACCCGATGATTGGCTTTCGCGGTGCCTCCCGCTACATCTCTGAAAGCTTCCACGAGTGTTTTGAAATGGAGTGCGAGGCGCTAAAGCGGGTTCGCAACGACATGGGGCTAACCAACGTAGAGATCATGATCCCTTTCGTCCGCACCCTGGACGAAGCCAAGGCAGTCTCCGAAGCCCTGGTCGCCAACGGTCTGAAACGTGGAGAAAATGGCCTGCGCGTGATCATGATGTGCGAACTCCCCTCCAACGCAGTGCTGGCAGAAGAGTTCCTGGAGTACTTCGATGGCTTCTCCATCGGCTCCAACGACATGACTCAACTCACCCTGGGCCTGGATCGTGACTCTGCTCTGGTAGCCAAAAGCTTCGATGAGCGCGACCCCGCTGTGATGAAGATGCTCAGCATGGCCATTGAGGCCTGCAAGGCACAGGGCAAGTATGTCGGCATCTGCGGTCAGGGGCCATCGGATCATCCTGATCTCGCCCGCTGGCTGTTGAAGCAGGGTATCTCCAGCGTCTCCCTGAATCCGGATACTGTAATCGAAACTTGGCTGTTTATGGCTGAAGAAGCAGTTACAAGTTAACAGCTGCAAGTAGCAAGTAAGTAGCCTGATGAGGCTACCGACTAATAACCATAAACTATAAACCGAATTTATTATGGCCCAATTTATCTATACCATGAACCGCGTGGGCAAGATTGTCCCACCCAAGCGGCAGATCCTACGCGACATATCCCTCTCCTTCTTCCCCGGAGCCAAGATCGGCGTACTGGGCCTCAACGGCTCAGGCAAGTCCACTTTATTGCGCATTATGGCAGGGATCGATACCGACATCGAAGGCGAAGCTCGTCCTCAACCAGGTATCAATGTAGGCTACCTGCCCCAGGAACCACAGCTAGATCCAGACAAGGATGTACGCGGCAACGTGGAAGAGGCCCTGGTGGAAGTAACCCAGGCTCTCAAGCGTCTGGACAAGATCTATGCCGAATATGCCGAAGCTGATGCCGATTTTGACGCCTTGGCCAAAGAGCAGGCTAAGCTGGAAGATATTATTCAGGCCCAAGATGGACACAACCTGGAACGCACTCTGGAAGTAGCTGCCGATGCCCTGCGTCTGCCTCCCTGGGATGCTGATGTAACCAAACTCTCCGGTGGTGAGCGCCGCCGTGTGGCCCTCTGCCGTTTGCTGCTCTCCAAGCCAGACATGCTGCTACTGGACGAACCAACCAATCACCTGGACGCCGAATCTGTCGCCTGGTTGGAGCGCTTCCTCCACGACTACCCAGGCACCGTGGTAGCCGTCACCCACGACCGCTACTTTCTGGATAATGTAGCAGGCTGGATCCTGGAACTGGATCGTGGTTACGGCATCCCCTGGGAAGGCAACTACAGCTCCTGGCTGGAACAGAAAGAGGCCCGTCTACAACAGGAAGAGCGTACCGAACAGGCCCGCGCCAAGGCCATGAAGCACGAATTGGAGTGGGTCAGGTCCAACCCGAAAGGACGCCATGCCAAGAGCAAGGCTCGTCTGGCTCGCTTTGATGAGCTACAGACCCAGGAATTTCAGAAACGCAGTGAAACCAACGAGATATACATCCCACCAGGTGAGCGCCTGGGTGATCTGGTAATTGAAGCCATCAACCTCAGCAAACGGTTTGGTGACAAGCTCCTGCTGGAAGACCTCAATTTCAACCTGCCAAAAGGCGGTATTGTAGGCATCATCGGCCCCAACGGCGCGGGCAAAACCACCCTGTTCCGCATGCTGACCGGTGCAGAAGCACCAGACAGTGGAGAATTACGCGTTGGTGACACCGTACAGATAGCCTGCGTAGATCAATCCCGTGACACCCTTAATGACGACAGAACCGTCTGGGAAGAGATCTCCGACAGCTCAGATATCATTACAGTCGGGCGCTTCGAAATGCCATCCCGCGCCTACGTCAGTCGTTTCAACTTCAAAGGCACCGACCAGCAAAAACGCATCGGCAATCTCTCAGGTGGAGAGCGTAACCGAGTACATCTGGCCAAGCTCCTGAAAAGCGGCTGTAACATGCTGCTATTAGATGAACCAACTAACGATCTGGACGTAGAGACACTGCGCGCCCTGGAAGAGGCCATCCTGAACTTCCCCGGCTGTGTGCTAGTGATTTCCCATGATCGCTGGTTCCTGGATCGCATCGCCACCCACATGCTCGCCTTTGAAGGCGACAGCAAGGTGGCCTGGTTTGAGGGTAACTACGCAGACTATGAGGCAGATCGGAAACGCCGCCTTGGAGTGGATGCAGATCAACCACATAGAATTAAATATAAGCGGATTGATGGCTGATCAAATTCCAAAGCGTAAGAGACAATCTATAATAGCGTTATGAAAGAAAACGCCAAGCGACCACTGGCCAACCGGCGAAATTATTACCGTATCTTGCATGTGCAGCCAGATGCACCTACCGAAATCATTCACTCCAGCTACCGGACGCTAATGCAGAAGCTACTGCATCATCCAGACCTGGGTGGTGACGAGTGGAATGCCGCATTAATGAATGAGGCTCGTGCCGTACTGACAAACCCCAAAAAACGCGCCCGCTACGATCTTGAAAACGGATTTTCCACCCCAGCGCTGAAACCGTCACCTAAGCAGCAAGCACCCAAACACAGCCGAACCACCGCACATGGCTCGCCCACCACCGATGCCATTAGTACAAAATGCGTATTCTGCGGCTCTCTGGCGGCATCCACGACGTCCCTTGGAGTGGACGCACATTGCAGTAGCTGCAGGAGCCCATCCACTCCAATACGATCAGTTGAGCATATAAGTGATTGCAACCGCCTGCTGGCACGCATGGATCATAAATGTGCAATGATATTTTTCCTTCGCTGGCCGCAACCTCAGCCTTACAAAGGTACAATTCTCAATCTTTCGCCAACAGGATTACTGTTCTCTTCTTCACATGAGCTGGTAACAGGACAGGTTATCAAGATTGATAGCCATGCCTTCAATGCCACCGCCCGCGTTACTCACATAAAAGAACAGTCATCCGACCAATTCATGACTGGTGTTGAATTTATTACCCTTCAATTTACTAAAATAAACGGCACATTTCTTTCTCAGCGTGCATAAGTCAGGCTCTGACCCTAACCATCTTTTTTACTGTTTACTGCCCAGACAGCAGCTTCCAGCCGTGAACGTAAATTTAATTTTTTTAACATATGCTTAACATGCACTTTTACTGTTCCCTCTGTGATATCAAGTTTGCGCGCAATTAGCTTATTACTAAATCCACCTGAGATTAGCTCAAGAATCTGCTCTTCACGTTCAGTAAGGCCTGCTTGAGAAGGACTCTTGGGCAATGCATCTTCACGCAGAGCATGAGCTAGCAGTTCAGTAAGCTCATCACTAATTACAAAATGGCCACTGGCAGCAATTTGCAGCCGCTCAAGAATGTCTTCTGGCTCCATATCTTTCAGCAAGTAGCCATCTGCACCAGCACGAAATGCTGCAACAACATGATCTTCACTGTCAGATACGGTAAGCATTACAACCCGCGAATCCAAGTCAGCAGCTTTAAGGGCCTCAAGGGTTTCAATGCCTCCCATACCTTTCATATTCATATCCAGCAGGATCAAATCAGGTTTAAGTTCTATAGCTTTATCCAACCCATCCTGACCAGAAGCAGCCGCCCCTATTAAGTCTAATGAATCTACCAGATTAATCAGATCCGCCACACCCTTTAAGAACAAAGGATGATCATCAATCGCAATAACAGTACATGGTTTTTCAGCATTCATTTTCTGATTCCACCTGCTTTATATCGTGATTATTGACACTCGTGTCTAAGGCTACTTCTTGGGACATCATCTGAGTAAAATCAATAAAATTACGCGTTGCAGGAGAGAATTCTAGCGTTACGCGCGTGCCACCTCCTTCACGATTGGAGATCCGAATTTCTCCGCCTAATCGCTCTGCTCGCTCATTTATTATTGCCAATCCATAATGATTTCGGCGTTGTTCATGATCTGCAATGCCAATGCCATCATCATCTACAGTAATAGCAATGCGGTGTTCATTGCTATCATATAGCAGCGCAACTTGTATATTCTCTGCCTTGGAATGACTAACTGCATTAGTCAGAACCTCACGCACTACTTGCAGAACATGCACCTCCTGATGAGCATTGAGCTGACATTCACCAAGATGGTTTTCCAGAGATATTTTAATACCACTCCGTTGACGCAATTCCTCGACCGTCTCCTTAAGGGCATTATTCAAGCCGCGCCCATCCATTCTGAGACGGAAGGTAGTAAGAAGCTCTCGCAACTGTCTGTATGCAGTACTTATCCCTTCCCGCATTTCACTTATAATGCTCTGAGCCTCATCTTCCTTGCCTGGTTTCAATAGCGTCATATCCAGGCGTGTGGCTTGAATTTTCAGGTACGATAGTGACTGCGCCAGAGAATCATGTAACTCTCTGGCAATCACGCTACGCTCCTCCAATAGTGCTAGCCTGCGTGTTTCTGTTACACGTTGAGTTATATTCAATGCCATACTGATATGGCGAGCTACCATCTCCAGTATTTGAACCTGCCAATCATCCAGTTTGGTACCTGGTGGGATTTCCATGAAGATAATACCAACCTGCGTATCCTGATCCATTATGGATGTTGAAACCAGTTCTACATCCCTATTATCTGTACAGTGCGCACTGAAGGTGTGCGTTAGACCATCGGCATAGCATTCCTCACAATTCTTTTGCAAACAAACATCTGGGGCTTCATCTATTTCCAGGCGTGTTGACGCTAAAACATGCTGGCTGGTCAGGGTATTTTGTGCAAGGCATATTGCACCTGGGCCAAGACCAAGTGGTTCTTCAAGATCTTTTAATAATTCTTCATAGGTGGCATCAGACAGAGGCGCTTCGCTAAGGTGTTTGATTGTATTGTACAGAACCCCTAATGAGCGATTGCTCCGCTCAAGATCAACCGTTTTCTCATTTACACGCTCCTCAAGATTTGCGTACATCTTGGAGAGATCCTCTGCCATAAGGTTAAATGCAGACCCTAATTGCCCCATTTCATCATCAGCCGTATAGCTTGTCCTGACAGACAGGTCGCCAAGCCTTGCATGGCTAGCACACTCTAACAACTGGCCTAACGGTACAAGCACCTTGGATGCGAACAAGTACATTGTGAACAGAACTGCAGCCAAGGTTAAAGTCAAAGATGCACCGAGCACCAACTTTAGATGCTGAATCTTTGATTCAGCATGTTCTTCAAGTAAAGCGACAAACTTATCGATACCGGCAACAAAGCCATTCACCATCTGGAGATACTGCCGCTGAATTGCAAGACGCTGAGCATAGTCTTTACTTAATGCATCGAGCTGTAAAGGATCACTATAAGCTGCAAATACAGGCCTGACTTCATTTGCCCAGCGCTGATCAAGCAGACGATATGTCCGCGACAATTCATGCTCATTGCTATCAGGGAGGGCATCGACCAGGCGCGGACTAGCAAGTCGGTTATCAAATGCCCTTAGCTCAGACTGGATAGCTTGTGCATCAGCTATATGTCCCTTGCTCCCATTCTGAGCTAACGCTAAGACCGAAACAATCCGGTAAGACTGCATTCGCAATGAACCGGCCTGGTTAATTGCGCTGGCATCGCCACGAATTATTTCTGCTGTAAAGACGGAACTCAACATCCCGATAAATGACAAGGTAATGATAGCTGCCATAGCTACGCCAAGGCGCCACAGTGGGGGCTTATTAGACAGATGTTTTGGTATTTTATGTGGTATGTTCACATCTGCGGCCATTGTACGTACTAACCCTTCACCAAGGCAAATATCATTCCCTCCACCAAGCAAATATAAAGTACCTACATACCACTTAAATATCATTTTAAAACGTTAGATTCAACTGAAAGCTTGACTAACATAGATATTTATAGCATGTACCAGTCGGCACTGTTTTTGAGCCTGCACAGACGCAAGAGATACCACTAAAAAATCGATATTAAGACTAATCACACAAAGCAATACTAGCCAATAGTACGTTTTTCTATACAAATCAATCGATACTGTGAATACTACCAATACCTCTTTAGTGGTAGCTAGATCTCTTGCGGTGGTTGCTATTTAGCATTTACCGAATGGCATGGCTTGCAATAGGGGTACGTTTCTACCTATTGTGTCGGCACCCAAATTTCAGTGAGAAGAAAACTGCAAACGGGAGCATCAATGACAACAGATAATAATCACGAAAATTCTAATATTCCGCATCGGCGAGAGTATGGGTCTCAAACACCGGGAACAAAGGGCATCCCCGGCACCAAACGATATGCCATGGCCATTGACCTCAGAAAATGCATTGGCTGCATGTCTTGTGTAGTCGCCTGCAAAGCTGAGTACGGCGTACCTCTCGGAGTATGGCGAACTTGGGTTAAGGTAGCCGATAAGGGGAGGTTCCCAAACACCAAGCGTGTGTTTATGCCGCGGTTATGCAATCACTGCGACTACCCTATATGTGTGCGCAACTGCCCGACCCAGGCAACCTTTAGGCATGAAGACGGTTTTGTGCTACAGCGCTACAACCGCTGTATCGGTTGTCGAACCTGTGTGGTTGCCTGCCCGTACAATGCAAGACATTTTCTGCCCGCAAAGCGCACGGGTGCCAACCTTCCCAATCTGGTTGTGGATAAATGCACCTTCTGTATTCATCGGGTCAAAAAAGGCGTTTCGCCAGCATGTGTACAAGCATGTGTCGGTGGTGCCCGCATCTTTGGTGATCTCAATGACCGCAAGAGTGAAGTCGCCAGGATTGTATCGACTCAAGCGGTAACCGTATTAAAGCCTGAGCTGGGTACCAGTCCATCCGTATTCTACGTCGGCGGTGACTGGGAGATCATGGACGAACCTCATAGCTACACCAACCGCACTGTGCAGTTACGGGAAGAGTACAACACCTTCAAACGAAATCACTTTGGGGATGCATTTGGCGACCTCGTTGAAGGCGAAAGCACCATGTACTGGGTTGGCAAAAACATGAGCGACTTCATCGCCTCAATACCACATAAGTTTCATGATGTGGTTGTAGCTATGAAGAAGCTGCTGTTCGGTTAAGAGGGTATCAGCAATGGAAGACAGCATAATAACTTATAATGCCGTTCACCACGCCGCGTGGGGAACACCTATTACCATCTACTTCTGGCTGGTTGGCGCGAGTGCTGGTTCATTCGTACTCTCCGCCTTCGGCTGGGTATTTGGGATCAAACGCTATAAACCACTCGCATTAACAGCATCCGTGCTGGCTATAGTCATGCTCATGATTGTTCCTGTCCTGTTAATCTGGGATCTGGGCAAGCCGTGGCGGTTTATCTATCTGATGATGCCAGGCTACTGGCACGGTACAGCGCCCATGTCTTGGGGTACCTTGCTAATTATGAGCTACCCCATCTCCATGTTTGTTTACACTTACTTTGTGATCAAGAACGATCAGCGCTGGGCAAAGATAGTCGGTATCATCGCCATCGTGCTCGCTCTATCTACCCACTGGTACACTGGCGTGGTAATGGAGCTGAACCCAGGGCGTTACATCAACCATACGCCACTGGCGCCACTGCTCTTTCTAACTGGCGCGTTTATATCCGGCATCGGCCTTATGATACTGGTTCTATGGATACAGAATCAGTTCGTCCGCGCCGAGAAAAGGATTGATTGGGCATTGATGGAAGAGATGGCCCAATACATGATGTACGGCATCGTATTTGATTGTTTTCTGCTGTTTCTTGATTTCATGCAGACAACATACGGAACCTCAGGTGAAAATATTGGGCACGATATAGTATTGATGAACATCTTCTTCTTCCCTTACGTGTGGATGGAGATCATCGTCGGCCTGCTTATCCCGCTCCTCATTCTGGTATCACCGCTCAAACGAACCAGGATAGGCGTATACGGTGCCTCCCTGCTGGTTGCGGTAGGTGTCTATGGAATGAGGATCTGGTGGGTAATGGGCGGTCAATACATGCAGGCCTTCTATTGATTTGGAGAATACAATAATGGCGAAAATCAACAGACGCGACTTTCTAAAGGCAGGTGCAGCAGCGACTACCGCTGCTGCCGTCTACCCTACAGTTGGCGCGGCCATGGAGCTGAAGCTGGGTGGCGAAGACTTCCACCAGCTCAGAACCTTCCATCCTCGCAAGCGGACGCCTTACTTATGCACCCTGTGCCCTTACTTTGATGGCGGTTTTTGTTATGAAGAGGATGGTGAGATCCTTAAGGTCGAAGGTGACCCTGATCATATCGCATCCCGCGGCAAATTCTGCGGTAAAGGGCTAGGCTCCTTCTATAGTGCCGCTGATCCGGATCGGATTGTGGCACCACTGAAGCGCACTGGCCCGCGAGGCGCAGGTCAATGGGAAGAGATCAGCTGGGACGAGGCTATCGCTGAAGTATCAGGCAAGCTTACAACCGCTCTGGACGCGGATCCCAACAGCATTCACCTCAATGAAGGTAGCTTTAAGGATGGGGGCACACTCCGTTTTATGGACACCCTTGGCTCCAGTTCGGTTGTCCGCAGCCGGGTATCATCCATTAGCAACGCTGCCAAAAAGGGTGTTCTGCAAAGCACCTACGGCGTAGACTTCATGCTGCCTGATTTTGAGAACACCAAGTATGTTCTGAACTTTGGCTGCAATATAATGGAGACTGCGCTACCACTTGCTCAACGGCTAGCCGATGGCATTGTTAACAGTCGCTTGAAGCTTGTTACTTTCGATGTGCGCATGTCCAACACCGCAGGACGTAGCGATGAGTGGCTCCCGGTGTTTCCAGGTAGTGATGGCATCGTAGCCTTGGCGATGGCTAATGTGATCATAGAGCACAAGTTGGAAAACACTGAGTTCATCCATAACTGGACCAACACCTCTGCTGCTGAACTTGCGCAACAGTTGGCGCCATACACTCCAGCCAAGGCCGCAAAAGCCAGCGGTATTCCAGCCAAGACCATCAAACGCATTGCCATTGAATTTGCCAAAAGCAAACCGGCAACAGTCTTCAGCCAGAATGGCGTAACCTACCATCAGGGTGGTGTTGATGCCGAAGCTGCCTGCCAGCTCTTGTCCATCATAACCGGAAATATTGATATTGAGGGAGGCAACTGCCTGCCACGTCAATTCGACATCGCTAAACTGCAGCCAGCACCTGAACAGACAGGCAGCACTTCACAGCAGTTAAACCACAGTTTCCCGTTTGAGGTAAAAAATGGCAACCGGAAGGTCTCTATTCTCTTCAATCATCTGAGCAACCCGGCCTATTCAGCCCCTGCTGCAAGTATCTGGAAGGAGGTTCTGAAGGATGAAAGCCTCATCCCGTTCTCAGTGGACTTTAGCCCATTTATGAGTGAAACAGCTGAGCTGGCTGACATCATCCTGCCAGATGTGGTCGCGATAGAACGCCACGACCTGGGTAGTAGTCCAATTGCCCTGCAACCCTGGCTGACCATGTCTGTGCCTGGTGTAAAACCCCGTGGCAAAGCGATGGACGTTCGCGAAACCCTCAAAAAAATCATTGACACCATAGATGCAGATGGTGGCCGTGGTATGAAACAGTTCTGGGCGTTTAGCAATGCCAAGGACTGGGTCAAGCAAGAGGTAGAGGGCACTGAAGGCACAGATAAAAAGAGTTACAAGAAGCTCAAGAAAGGTTCCTGGCCGAAATATGGCAAGATTGATCTTGACACCCGGAAGATTGTGAACGATGGCAACCCTATTCCAGCGAAGTTTAAAACTTTTGAAGAGGGAGGTTTTGCCACGCCATCAGGCAAAATAGAGGTTGCAGCACCATCGTGGACTGCAAATCCACGCCTAGAAGCAATAAAGCCAAATGAGTTTGTTCTAAGCACCTACAAGGTTGTCTATCACAGCCTGTCACGCACCACAAACATCAAGCCTCTAACCGAGATATGGCACTCCAACCCACTCTGGATCAACAGAGAGATAGCACAAAAAGTTGGCATCAAGGATGGTGAACTGGTACGAGTGACCACTGAAGCTGGCTACCTTGTTACTAAGGCGTGGCTCACCCAGGGCATACATCCTCAAGTGGTTGGTATATCAACATCTGTAGGACGGACTACATACGGCAGAGTGGCTCAAGCCGATCCAGATGCAGCGGTTCGACCATCCAGTGATGGAAAAATAGATGTTGATATTGACGCCAACCTCTGGTGGCGGGATGCAGGCATCAACCCTAATGATATCATCCCAATCGCCATAGACCCAGCAAGCGGTGTCCAGGCCTGGAATGACACGGTGGTAACAGTCACACCAGCAGAAGCAGGCGACAAGTATGGTGATATCAGAGTAGATAACGCCAAACACGAAACCATCTATAAAAAGCTGCTTGGTTAACTTAACAGCTATGTCTAAGCAGATACGATAACGGAGGATGGAAGATTGAATATTAGTAAACCTAAAGGCATTCTCATCGGCATCGGTGTAGTCGTCCTGGTCTTGCTCTTCTCGGCATTAAGTTGCACGAGTGATCGCTTTACCCGGATCAGCATCTGCACTGTCTGTCATGAAATCTTCGTGGATCCCGCAAAATACGATCCCATGGGTACGATAAGCGAGAGTGTCGAAGACTATAAGCCGCTGGAGCTGTTTGAGCCTGCCGCCTTCGCGTCAAGCGTTGGCTGTGCAGAATGCCACGCTTACCCTTACGAGGAGTACCTTGAATCCCCCCATTATGAAAATGATCTGGAGGTTCGTCCGGGCTGTGTCGGCTGCCATGAACCACACAGTGTACGGGAGATTCTCCACTGGAAATTCATCTACATAAACAACGGCACTATTAATGAAAGTCCATTCCATGCTGTTTCCAGTTCCCTGAGGGATATCCCGATGTGGGAGGAAGAGCTGCGGCCAAAAATGGCGGCTAAGGTCAGGCAGCAGATGATTGAAGACCAAAGTGAAAAATGCCTGGTCTGCCATAAGCCGGAAAGTGAATGGTGGCAGGAGATTGGTCAGCATAAGACCATGGAAGAGAAAGGAAAAACCTGTATTCACTGCCACTACAACCTGGTTCATGAGGATGTAGATTGGCCAGAGATGGAAGAGGAGTAGTACACTCAAACAGTGTAACATTCCCCAGCCACACCCATCATGGATAGATCTTCTGATATGGTTAAGAAAGCCGAGCTAGCAAAAAGGCAACTATATCTTCTCAGAAGAGTCTATTCATGGTGGGTGCCACTAGCAGTTGGTATGCCCGTCGTTAACATGTACTGTTGATTCTATTAAACATCTGGAGGTAATTAATGAAACACGTAAAGAAAACCGTAACCGTTGCAGCGGTAGCATTAACCCTGGGTCTGGCATCTGGACTCACTTTCGCATCCGTAACGGATCAAGTTCCTGCTGATGCAAAAGGGGTCACCAACCCAGTTGAAGCTGATGATGAAGATGTGCTCAAGGCAGCTAAAAAGGTTTATAAGAAGAAGTGTAAGAAATGCCATGGCAAGAAAGGCAACGGCAAAGGCCCAGGTGCCAAAGATATGGAGCCATCACCACCAGATTGGACAGGCGGAATTGATGCCACCGATGGTGAACTCTTCTGGCTTACTATGAACGGCAGCAAGGACACCGAAATGAAGGGATGGAAGGAAGGCTCAGCCAAGGCTGGCAAAGAAATTACCGACGAGCAGGCATGGAGCCTCGTGCACTATATGCGGTCATTAGTAAAATAATCCACCTGAAGGACGGTCAAAGGGGCAGACAGCCCCTTTGACCAAATCAAATAACAACGCACATCCGGGAGGGTTCAGTGATGGTGAACCGTAAAAAAGCAACTCTACTGCCACTGATTCTAATTATTGGCCTGTTTGCATTTGCAGGAGCAAGCAACAGTGCTCAAGCGGCTCCAGCGGTAAAACAACCCGCAAAGGCAGCAGCTACAAAAGCTGCCAAAAAGCCAGTGACTAAGCCAAAACCAGCAGTCGCCTCCATAAAGGAAGACAAAATCAATCTTGTGTACGGTGACATAGTGATGGCCAACACAAGAGAAGGTATGGAAGAAGGTGAGGTAGAAGCCGTACTCTTCCCTCATTGGTTCCACCGCGTTCGCTTTCGCTGTAAAGTCTGTCACGAAGATACCTTCAAGACAGAGAAGGGTAGCAACGATGTCAACATGGACCACATCAGTGCTGGTGAACAGTGCGGCATGTGCCATGATGGCGCTGTAGCCTGGGATCCTCTGGAGTGTGAACTCTGTCACATGTACCCAATGGAGCAGCTAGATGCCGATGCAGCTCCTCCGCCTGAAGAAAAAAATCCAGCAAATCTTCTGTTTGCCAGTCGTAGCGGCAAGATGGCAGGCAAAGGTGATCGGCGCAAACCCTCAGGCAACGCCTTCAAGTGGGGCGGCGGTTGGCAACCACGCGCCTTCTCCATGGCTGGTTTACCTAAAGATAAATATGGTCTTGTTGATTGGATCAAGATAACCAAGAACGGCATGTTACTGCCAAAGGGATCCATTGATCCGGAGAATCCTCTTTATGAATCACCCGTTCATTACACGTTTGATGAAGATGGTGAGGAAGATATCGAAGATATCGTGATTAAGGTAAAGAGTAAGACCATCGCCGAGGTGCTCTTCCCACACACGCTCCATGCTTGGTGGCTGAACTGCAAAAGCTGCCATCCACACCGCTTTGTGCGTACTGCTGGTGACACCGTGATGACCATGCGGGAAATGGCCAAAGGCAAGTATTGCGGTGAGTGCCACGGTAAGGTCGCCTTCCCTCTGGAGGATTGCGGGAAATGTCACAATCGCGAAAAGGTTGCCGAATGTAAAGAGAGTGAAAATTGCACCTTTGACTAGAGCACTGAATACCTGTTGCTGACGCAGAGAGGTAAGAGTAAGCATGAAACGAGACATCTTGAGATGTTTAATCACAAGCATGATCTTGTTTTCATGTGTCTCCCTCCTCTCTGCGGAGCCAGAGAAAGTACTGCCAAAAGGCATGACGCCGGCAAAGCTGGAAAAATCTGTTAACCGCCAACTTAAATACATTGATAAACGATTATTATCTGGCAAAGGGGCAAAGGAGATAAATAGCAGTGGTAACGAGAATGCCATTGCCATCCTTAAAGAAAGCAAAGCAGCAAGAGATAAAATTGCCGAGCAGATAAGCAAAGGGGAGTTTGAAGACTCTTACTGGGCTCTTAAAGACCTTGGCAACAGCCTCAGGGCTGCCATGAAAATGGTACGAGCCAAAGGCACGACTGCGAAAAAAACCAAGGACGAGCTTGAAAGTGCACAAATCGCAAGCGATGCCTACACTGAACGAGCAAGACAAAGAGGCGTTCATGATGGCAGTGGTGGTAGCGATGCCCAAAGTTTATTTAAACGGGCTGAGCAAAAGCGAGCTGAGGCCCAGCAACTAAAAGCAGCTAAGGATTATAAAGTAGCAACCGTAGCCTTCCTAAAATCATCAGAACTGCTTAAGAAAGCTATTGCCACCTCAAAACAGCAGGGATATAGCAGCAGCGCAGTGAACAGCACTGTAGAAGAAAAAAGAACACTGCCAAAAGGGATGACACCGGAAAAACTGCAAAAATCGGTCATTCGGCAACACAAATATATTACAACCCGCCTGCTATCTGAAAAGTCTGAGCAAAAAATCAAGGATAGCCAAAACAGCAAGGCCATGCAAATCTTCGAACGGGGGCAGGCCCGTGCAAACAGCATTTCATCTAAAATTGACAACCAACAGTACGAAAAAGCATACTGGGCGTTACGAGATCTTGCTGCCTCTATGAAAGAGGCCATGAAGTTAGCCCGTTCAAAAGAGCGCAAAGACAAACAGTACCAGGATGAAATGGAGAGTGCCCACGCTATCAGTGATGCATACCATGAACGAGCCAAACAAAAAGGAATACAAGATGGATCAGGTGGTCGTGCAGCATTGGGCTTATTTAAGCGCGCCAATACAGAGCGCACCGATGCTGAAGATTCACGCGCCAATAAGGATTATAAATGTGCCATAAAGGCGTATCAACTGTCAGCTGAATTTCTCAAGAAATCTATAGCCATAAAGAGAAAATGGCGCGGAGAAGAGAAAGAATAATCGTAACCAGGGCACTCTTCAATACAGCTGCCTTTGGCAATTTAGGCTTGCAAACAACAATTTATCACCAATAGGCAAGAAATACTCAGCATGGAAAAAATCATGCCCTCCAAACGCCACATAGTGGCACTTGCAATACTTTCTTTGCTACTCCTTGCCCACCCCATCGTTTGTAGCGCAGAGGATACTCCTTTCAGAATTGACTTTATCACTAATTACAAATCCTTTCAGTTCAAGGCTCAGGAAGAACTTATAAAGAACAGTAAGAATATAATGCCTGGGGAAATTCAAAGCCTGATAATCGATGCCATGGAGGATGACAAAAGCCTGGGCCACAGAATGTTTCTACTGGATGCCGCAAATGCCATGGCAAGCGGCTACCAGCACTACCACGGTGGCAGTAAAAAGCTGCTAAAAAAAATAAGTAAACTGATAAAAAAAGAACTGGACAAGGAAAAAGCAAGGAATGCTGAACTAATGAAGTGGGATAGTGAAGAGCGCTTCTTAGGCAACTTTGTCATGAAAACCCACGAAAAGGATATGGAACAAGAGGGCTTGGCACCGGTAATTTACCCTCATTGGATTCATCGTATCTGGTTTGAGTGCAAAGTCTGTCACCAAGACATCTTCGTAATGCAACGCTGGCGCAATGAGATTTCGCATAAAAAAATCGATGCAGGTAAACAATGTGGTGTCTGTCACAACGGCAAAATGGCCTTTAGTGCCAAAGAAAACTGTGAAAGCTGTCACTTGGCTGGCAAGCCTGGAGCAGCAAAATTGCACGACGTAGAGCATATTGACCACAAGGCAATTCAGGAAGTAGCCACTAAGCTTGGTGCAGAGTGGAATATTGATGCATTATCTAATGGCCGAATGCCAGTAGACAGGTATGGGTTTATCGATTGGCTTAATATGAAGGAACGCGGGATTTTTATGCCAATTCACTCCCTGGACAAAGACTACGTCCCGGAAACACGAGACAACACAATTTTCTTTGAATCAAAAAGTAAGGTTAAAAACGTACTGTTCAGCCACGATGTACATTCAAGCTGGATTAAATGCTCGTCCTGCCATCCAGAGGTATTCAGTGCAGACCTGAAAAACAACATCAAAATGGTAAGGATGTCAAAGGGACAATACTGTGGGCATTGTCACGGTAAGGTCTCATTTACATTTGCTGACTGTCTACGTTGCCATGTGCAGGAAAAGGGCGTCACATTTGAGGGAGCATTAATACACGAAGGCAAAAATAAGCAACAGAAATAGCCATATTTACAATATCATTTCCAGGCAAATTTTATGAACATCCCTCACATAAACTTAAAAGATATCAAGTTTTATAAAAAACTTATTAAGCTTACTAATCAACAACTTTCTGCCATCCACAAAAATGTAAATAGGGACGTTGGCAGATGGAATAAATATGTTTTTCTGTATAGAAATGCGGCATTCAAACAGGCCATACTCCGGCTGTTATCTCAAAAAGAAACCAGGCTCAGCGAAAAAGAAGCCCTTGATGAAATGATGCAAGAGCTAAAATCCATTGAAAAAGATGAAGGTGAATGGAATGCCACCGGCACATCTGAGACTGACTATATCCGCATCATGGTGCATGGTTTACGCGACATCTCTGGTGATGAAGAGGAGCAGGAAAAGCCAACATACAAGATTAATCTTCCAGAATGCGGTTAGTTACACATTATTTGCATTGGTAGCAACTCAGTCTGACGCAGTGAATAGACAGCATGGATAATCGATTACCAACTTCAATAGCTTCGTTATTAATTAGCTGCATACTCTTTTTTCCTGCCACAAATGCTCTTGCTGAGTATGGCGACATTATCCTAAACAACACAGCCGACGCCATGCGTGATGCCGAGGTCGATGATGTTGTATTCCCCCACTGGTTCCATCGCATACGCTTTAGATGCAGCGTTTGCCATGAAAATATTTTTGATATGAAGGCTGGGGCAAACGATATCACCATGGCCGTTATTACCGAACAACAGGCAAAATGCGGTGTCTGCCACAATGGCCTGATTGCCTGGGAACCACTGGAATGCGAGCGCTGCCACGCTCTTGAGTCTGGCTGGGCAAGAGGTCCGATACAACAATCATCCAAAGAATCTGAAGCCAAAGATCTACTGTTAGGCAAAGTCGGAACAGTAGCTAAGCCCTACTCCAAGTTTATGACAATTGCCTCAGGCTGGCATCCGTTGGCTCTAGCAAAAAGTGGGTTGCCGCTAGACAAGTATGGCCTTGTCGACTGGGCCAAGGCAGTAAGAGAGAAAATAGTAAAGCCACTTTGGAACCTTGATCCAGAGGCCAGCGAGTCTAATTTTAAAACGAGAGACACGAAGGTGTTATTCATATCAAAAGGCGATAGCATGCCAGACGTGCTTTTTCCTCATGACATCCATAGCTTCTGGCTCCAGTGCAAGGTATGTCACGAAACCAAGGGCGGAGCAATATTTGCCGACAAGGCCGGCGCAAACAATATCACTATGATGGATATGAGCAAAGGCAAATGGTGCTCCAGATGCCATGACAAAGTGGCCTTCCCCATCAGCGACTGCGTACGTTGCCATAACAGCCCCAAAGGGGCGCCTATTGATGACACTACAGTTGTTCGCCCAAAGCCTGTTATTACTATCCAGACTGCACCTCAACCTATAGAAAAAGACAATAATGCTTTTGATTTTGATTAAAATGGGTAAAATGCATTCGGCAATCTACAACCCAAATAAGATATTTGAGAGCCAGCAGCATTATGATTAAGGCACTACTAACTGTAATACTCTTTATTACACCTTTTACTGCAATATATGCAATTGACGTAATAGATATTATCCTTAAATCCAAAGCTCCAGGTGCCACAGAAGCAGGCTTAGGTAAAGTTACCTACCCACACAAACTGCATGAAACCTGGTATGAGTGCGAGGATTGCCACCCGAAAATATTTGTCGCCAAAATAGGCGGCAATGATATGGATATGGAAAGGAACATGACAGGGAAAGACTGTGGCTATTCGGGGTGCCACAATAGCGCATACGCATTCCCGCTTTACCTTTGTGATAAATGCCACGAAGTACTAGAGCAGCCGGCTGAAAAGTAAATAGCTCAATATGTTATCTATGACCAGAGCCGTGCTCAATCCGTTGCCAACCAGCATCCGTCCAGCGTATCTCGCGAGTGGGCCAATAATGGTTATCAGGTTTTAGGGTAATAATCTTCTCTCGGCCATACAGATTGATGGCCTTCAAGCGAACTGAACTCTGCCCTTCCCGTTCTGCTGCTAATTTAAGAAATGAATCAAGATCGGAGATTGGCTGATCATCTATTGCAATTACCCGCAGCATCGGTGTCAAGTGGTATCTGCTAGCAGGTGATCCGCGCCAAACAAACGAGACAAAAACCCCTTCTGGTGCAACACTACGCTGCGCTGCAACCGCACGGTGCGGTGCCTGCAATAAAGCTCCAGCCCACTGTACGATCTGTTCGGTTCCACGGCCGGTATAGTGCACAGTCTGCACCTGAAGGTGCAGTTCCTTACCCGCACGGATTACTGTCGCCTCCACCTGTGGTTTGTTACTCAACTGTTCTACTTCCCGGAAGTCATGCACCCTTTGACCATCAATCGCCACTAGCATATCCCCCTCCTGAAAAAACTTAGCCGCTGGAGAGCCTGCCACTCGGCGTCCTATAACCAGCATATGACGATGATTGCCATTCTGCTGCATCTGCTCGGCCCAAGCGGAGGGAAGCCCCAACTTGCGTGCCTGTGATAAAGGCAGAGTAAATAACTCTACCTCCAGGGAATAGATCTCCATCTTCTGGTAGCTGATCCACTGATCCATCAGCCCTTTGATCAACTCAGCTTGTATGCCCATATGAAATTGCGTAAAACTTTTACCATGCCCATATGAGAAGCTGGCCCAGAGCGCCTGTACCCTACCCTCTTCGTCAGACAGTACACCGCCAAGGGTTGGCGGCGGGTTGTTGATCTTGATGGCCTCCAGATTGCTCTCGCGAAATGCAGGGGTCTTTGACAGCGGGATCTGTAGTGGGTCTATCGAGGCAACACGCACATCATGTACCTGCACCTGCTGGCGTTCGGTAAAGCCAATCAGCCCTATGGGGTCGCCAGCTACCAGTGGCTCAATGTTAAGTTCTGCACTGCTGACCTGGGTATCACCCAACAGGGCCGGCTCATACTGCACGAAGGCTAGATTATGGACAGGGTGAACAAATATTACCCGCCCAGGTATCTCCACCGCACCAGCAAAAGTCAAACGAACATCACCCATAGCCACCGGCACGGTATTGCGATCTGTAACCAACAGACCGCGATCTGCATCTAGTACCAACCCGGCACCCACATAGTGGTTACCGGCAACCCCATCCAAACGGTAAGGAATATCCAGCGTAATAAACACCAGTGATGACACCAACCGTTGCGCCCTAGGATCTTGCTGGGATTTAAAATGAGCCGTACCGCCAGTTACTGCATTGCTTGCAGCAGTAGATTTTAATGGCTCACATGACCAGTACCCCACTACATCATCACGCTGACAATGTTCAACCGGAAACCAGCGCCGATCCATGGTCAAAATAGTTACCTGTTCTCTGGTTGGTTCACGGAAATTATAAAAGCGCACAACCGCTTCCTGACCATCTGCAAGGCCATTTAGGATCTCTGCAAACGCTGCCAGATCGGGTGTATCCTGTTCGTCAAGCTTTACAATCACCGAGCCTTTAAACAGGCCTGCCGAGCTAAGGATATACCCTGGTTGGGCAACATAGATCCCTGTTAACGGTTTGTTGAGTTGCCGTGACTGTTGATAGGAGAGATTATTTACCACTCCTTCACCGAATGAAATGTACTGATCTGGTGTGATCTTATGCAGATCAGCCACCTGTACAGTCAGATGCAGAGGCTGCCCGGCACGCTCCACATCAAGCTCTACACTTCCTCCAATCCGCTCGTCCAGCAAGGCATCCAGTGCCACAAACTGATCGATCCAGACCCCATCTGCCTTCACCAGAATATCTCCAGTCTGCAGCTTCCCATCAGCTGGGCCTTCAGGCAAAACAGCAGCAACCACCAGCATGCCAACACCCATTTTGCTGGCTCTGAGTTGTTTTTCGGTCTCTGGGCGCAGACCAAGTCGGCGTAACTCGTAATAAGGCAGATAGCTAAAGGTGGTTAACAGCCCACCACGACTAACTGGTTTCCCTTGCTGGATTAGCTCCAGTGCTCGTACCACTCGATCCAGAGGCAAAAAGAAGCTGGAGGCCGCCATCTGGTTGCCACCAGCATTCAATGCCAACACATTGCCCTCTATATCCACTACAGGTGAACCGGATGAACCCCCGCTGACACTGGAAGCCGCCTGGATATAGAAGGTATTGAAATCATTGTAGCGCCCAGTCCCGTAGAAAGGGGCTGAACGATCAAGACGTGCCAAGGTACCAGCAAGGATTGAGCGCTGCTCACCAGCATCATTACCAATAACCCTTATTTCCTTGCCAACCTCTGCCCCTTGAGGAGTCAGGTGCAAAGACTGAGGCTGAATATATTTCAGAGCCTTGGGGTCATATCGAAAGATACCGAAGTCATGAATTGGATCTCGGTAGACCGGAATCAGCTTTACATCCTCCCGGTTCTCAAAGAATGCCTCAGCAATCACTGGCCCTGGCTGCACTACATGCCGATTGGTAAGGATCAAACCCTGCTCAGCATCCACCACAAAGCCTGTAGCTTCAGTACTGCTGCTTACAGCTGTATCAAAAGACCTGGCTGCATCAACTCGGATAGCAACTACAGATGCAGAGACTCGCTGCAGGGTTTCGCCCCATTGGTCAGACTCCTGACTATGCGCCTGGTATGGGGCAAAGGCCACAAGTGCCACTACACCTAGTGTTAATATTTTTCTCATTGCATTACCACTGCTACTATCACGGATCATTATAACCTAAACCTGCTTGCAACCGACTCGTAAACGCACCCTCAGACGGCGCAGCAAAGCTTGGTCAACAGTATCAGGAGTAAGAATCAGGCTTCGGGTTACAAAGCATCCAATTGAGAAATTCAATATCACTAGCCAAGTCTGCACATAACTTGAAGGACTAAGCTGTCCGGCTAGGGACTCTCCATTTGCCAGCAACAAACTCCATTCACCATCAGCATCCCACTCTACCAACCGAATTGCATTAGCACTACTGCGGAAGACATGGAGTCGCACCAAACGGAGCAGGTTGGCAACAACCAGGATGACCACAAAGAATTTGATGACCAGATCGAAGGGCATAAAAAGAACTATAAGCAGCGCTGCAAAATGAGCAGCAGATAGGAATAACAGCAGTTGCCTTGATGCCTTAGGCTCAATTCGCAATGTTGGCACTGAGTGTATGTCCAGCACAATTTCAGCCTATACGCATAACTTTAGAACCTAAACAGGTTCACCTTTAAGTTAGTGCCTACAGAACATCATTTGTCGGAAAGGTAAGCATTTAGCTTATCTGGTGGAATATACCCAGGAAGCCTATCGCCATTAGTCAAAAAAATCGCCGGGGTACCTTGCACATTCATCAACTGCCCAAAATTATAGTGATCTGCCACAGGATTTTTACACTCTTTCAGTTCAATACTTTTGCCTGCCTTAGACTGGGTCATAGCGTTGTTTCTATCATCAGCACACCATACAGCCACAGCTTTTTTGTACGATGGACTCCCCACCCCTGCTCTGGGGAAAAAGAGATAACGGATACGAATACCATATTCCAGGTACCCATCCATTGCAGCATGCAATTTCCGGCAATAGCCACAATCTATATCAGTGAATATGGTAACTGTATGCTTAACCTCCTTTGGCTCATAAATGATCATATTCTCCTCACCCACACCCTCAATAGCCGCTGAGGCTGCCATCGCCCGCCTGGGAGTTGTTAGATTCTCCCGTGATTCCAGATCAACAATACTGCCCTGAATCAGATACCGTCCATCCTGGGTAACATAGAATACATCAGGCCCAATGATAACCTCATACAACCCAGGGATCGGTATGGCTTTTATGCTGGCAGATTCCATCTGTGGAATCATCATCTCAAGATTTTTCTTAACTGTTTTTTTTATTTCCTCATCAACTCCCGCCATCACTGGCAGACTAAATGCAAAAGCCAGCAACATAGCTGCAAGAGTGATTCTGTTACGCATCATCATTAAAGTCATTAGTTCAGTCTCGAAAATTTGTATACTGGAATGGTAGACCAAATTCGGTCTCCTTCAGCAAAGCAATCGCCTGCTGCAAGTCATCCCGCTTTTTGCCGGTCACCCGTACCTGATCACCCTGGATCTGAGATTGCACCTTCATCTTGGCATTCTTGATTATCTTAACCACTTTCCTACAGGTATCTGCATCAATCCCTTGCTTGATGGTTACATGCTGGCGCGCCGCATTAAGTGTTGTCTCAGGTTCTTTAATATCCATGCTGGCAACATCCACTTTTCGTTTGACCAGTTTTTTCTCCAAAATATCCATCATCTGCTTGAGTTGGAATTCAACTTCCGCACGCAGGATGATCTCAGCCTCAGTCTGCTCAAATTTTGCATCCACGCCTTTGAAGTCAAAACGGGTACCGATCTCCCGGTTAGCCTGATCCACAGCGTTACGTACTTCCTGCAGATCAACTTCTGAAACTACGTCAAACGAAGGCATTTGGAAAGCTCCCATTAGTTAAAAGATTAAGGCTCATGAAGGCTAACATATCTAGCATCAGGTAACCGGAATTGGTAAGTATGACTCACCCCCTAGGATGATGCTTCTCATGCAGGCTTTTCAAGCGCTCTTGTGCTACGTGAGTGTATATCTGAGTAGTAGATAGATCACTGTGCCCCAGCAGCATTTGCACCACCCGCAGGTCAGCACCATGATTAACCAGGTGCGTGGCAAAGGCATGCCGGAGTGTATGGGGTGAAAGGTGCTTGATTATACCTGCCCGTTGAGCATGCTTTTTTATCAGGTACCAGAAGGCCTGGCGGGTCATCCCTTTCCCTCGTCGGGTAGGAAATAGCTCAACACAGGGACGCTCACTCAGAATTTCCTGGCGGGAACCTTTGCTGAAGCTATCCAGCCAACTAATAGCTTCTTCACCAAGTGGCACCAGGCGTTCCTTGCCACCCTTGCCGATAATACGCACCAGCCCCTGAGTCAGGCTCACCTGGTCAGGTCTCATAGTCACCAATTCAGACACCCGTAACCCAGTGGCATAAAGCACTTCCAGCATCGTCCGGTCTCGGTATCCTTCTGGCTTATTCTTATCAGGGGCATCCAGCAGCGCCTCCACTTCCTGCTCAGTAAGTGACTGAGGCAGGGAGCGACCAAGCTTGGGCGAATCAATAAGGGCACTGGGATCTACCTCTATCACTCCCTCACGCAAGGTATGCTGGTAGAACTGACGCAGGCAGGAGAGAACACGAGCAGAGGATCGCGGCTTGCGCCCAGCTTTAGATTGAGCAGTTTGCAGATCCAGCAGATCTTGTCGTTGGGCTGCCAACAGACCACAGCCTCTATCCTGTTGTAACCACTTCGCAGCCGCCCGGAGATCAGACTGGTATGCCGCAAGGGTATTGCGACTTAAACCACGCTCCATCCACATGGCATCGGCAAAGGCTTCGATTATTGAGTCATCTGTTTGGTCCGTCAAAGATTCACTCCTTCATGGGCCAGAAGCCAGCCCTTGATCTCCATATTCCGCCCTCCAGTCTGGCCGTCATACCCCCCTGGGCCAGTTGCCGCCACTACTCGGTGGCAAGGCACCACGATTGGCAGCGGGTTGTTCCGGCAGGCATTACCCACTGCGCGAGGGCCGGTTCCCAGAGCCTTGGCGATCTGCCCATAAGAACGTACCTCTCCAATCGGGATTTGTCGCAGTTGCTGCCAGACCGATAGCTGGAAGGCTGTTCCCTTGGGGCGCAGAGAAAGTGAAAAATGCCAGTCCGCATGCTTGAAATAATTGCGGAGTTCCTCAGTTACCTGGGCAGTTCCAGCATCTGTTGCTGATTGAAGCTTGGTTCCTGCGGGTAAAAAATCTATGCTATACAGCTTGTCACCATCAGTGATGATGCCCAATGGGCCGATAGGACTATGAATTACAGCTTGGTAAGACATGGATATTGACATAAGGTAAAATCTGGATAATTGCCTATAGTATTTACCGGAGTTACTCAGTTGTTGCAAAGCATTTTTAGAAAATAATGGCCTGTGACATAGCAACATGCAAAAAACATCATCCATATTGATATTGCTGGTACTGCCACTGCTCGTTGTGCAGGGCTGCAATAAAGCATCTATGGAAAGTCTCTATGCGCTAGGCGATAAGGAAGATCCTGATAATCCCAGGTTCAGAGTAGTAGGCTCCAGTCAGCCGCAGAAAGCCACCCGCTCCTGTGCCAATATGGTCGCATTTACCCGCTACTGTCTGGGGGGCAATATTGACGAGCTTTTGCCCATAATAGAACCATTCCGGCAGAAAACCAAAGGCAGCATAAGCATCCTCGACTTCAGGGAAAAACATGGCTATTCCACCGTGACCATATTCCAGGGCAAAATATTGTCAGTCCGAAAGCGTAATCGACCAGCAAACTGGCGCACCTTCAACAGAGTGATGGCGCAGTTAGAAAGCCAGCATGGAAGGGGCGATGACTACAGCTCTTTCCCTGGGAGTGCTAAAACAAAGAAACGTCGGCAAACAGCCATCTACAACAAAAAAGCCCAGGCCCATTTTAACTGGGAAGGATCAGGCTGGCGTCTTGATTTGGTCTGGAACAATATACAGACCATCGACGTCACCTTTCAGGACAAAGAGCTAAACAACGCATACCTTGCAGGCCGCAAACAGAAAAAGCCATAATTAGGCAGCCTAACTACCTGAATAGTGACACAAATCATTGGTTTACTGCTAAGCTAGGGTACAGAGTTTCCAGACAGGATATTAAGAACATGCTAACGATTAACCGCCTTGCTGCTATATCTCTACTACTTGCAGTGTTGCCGCTCTATGCTGACAACTCCGACAAGATCGACGATCTTGCAGCAGAACGTGAGCGCCTGAATGCAGACACCGCAGAGATAAGAATACAAATCGAGCTGGATCAAGAACGTATTGAAAATCTAAAACTTCGGTTAGCCAAACTCCAGGAGCAAAGTCACAAACTTGCCCAACAGGTCGAAGAAGAGATGGAGCAATATGATAATCAGACAAATTCATCCCAAAACAACTAAAGTGAAGTTGTAGAATAAGGCTTGCAGCACACCCAGCAGGTGAAACCGACCCCCTGTTTGTTATCCACAAACTCTGTGGATAACATTGTGTAAAACCCTCCCAGCCTCACGCCTAGACCGCACCATTATGAGGCTCGATTTAAAATGACCATTTATTAGACACCCAAACTTGACTTCCAGTCAAATCAACAACTTACACACAATCATACAAATAACTTTTATTAACTTCATAATTGTTTTTGATAACTCATTGGGCCAACCACACTGCTGTGCATAAGAATACCCCTACACACAATAAGTTACAGCTCAATCCCACATTGATACAATAGGAAACCACGCCAACTCACCCACAATCAGCATCCCCTTGATATGTTTCATATTCCCTCAGAATTCTGGAAACAAAAACCACTAAATGAGCTAACCCATAAGGAGTGGGAAGCTCTCTGTGACGGCTGTGCAAAGTGCTGCCTGCATCGACTGGAAGACGAAGACACCCAAGAGATTCAATTTACAAATGTGGTTTGTCGGCTGCTCGATCCAGAGAACGGGAAATGCACCAAATACGGTGGCCGCTCAACGCTGGTGCCAACCTGTGTCACTATGACTATCAAGGATCTGGAAAACCCATATTGGCTACCATCAACCTGTGCATACAGATTGCTAGCAGAAGGCAAGGAACTGCCAGACTGGCACCCACTTGTCTCTGGCAACCAATACAGTGTCTTCAATGCTGGCCACTCCGTACTTGGGCGTGCAATCTGCGAAACAAAAGCAGATGAGCTGGAGTACCACATGATCGACTGGGTTTATTAGCTTAGATTGAAAACCTATGACAGTGCAGATACAACGGACTAAATACCCGTTCACTCAACTCTTGGAACTCAGCATCCAAAACATTCCCTTCAGGAAAGGTCAGAGCATAATAGGGATCACCCCACTCTGGCCGAGGGGTATATTCTCCACGCCATTTTATGGCCGCCTTGTTCAGGCAGAACTCTGCATCCTTGTCTTTTGCCCTATATTCCATATATTCCAGGCTACTTTTTGGGAAGAAATGCAGCGGCTTATGCAAACCTTGCCAGTATAGTTCCAGCAATCCACTCAGGTGTTCAGTCGCCTGTTCTACAGGCTTAAATTTATAGAGTTGATCTTTATCCAACCAGCAACTGGCTGGCTCCACACCTGGAGGAGCTGTGACATTCAGAACAAGGTGTCTAATCCAGAACTCCAGCAGTTGGCTATCCCATATCTTGTGGACGCTGTAATCAAACAAGCCAGTTGCCCTTATCCCGTGCAACCAACCAGTGAGATGCATTTCACCCAGCCGCAAGTCAATTTCCAATGCCTTGATCAGAGGCTCTTCATCATAGGCTTGTAATTCACCAGCGAAGCTAACGGCAATACCCTTGGCCTGGTTAAATATTCTTTCTCCCAAGCGCCCATGTGGTAATCCACCCTCTGCACGCATCAACTGTAGCATGTCATCCATGTCTCGTCCGGCCAGCTTTGCTTCAACCAGACGCTGGGACAGATCATTTGCTACAAAGTAATCCAGCTCAAATGGCTCGCGGATATTCAGCAACTCCTCCTGTTCTGTCAGATAGATACTCAGTCGCTTTTGCAGCAGGTATCTGGTGGGATTGGTAAAGAACCGTAACAACTGGTCAAGTTCAACCTGGCACCATTTGAGTTCCGGCTCCGAGATTGGATATTCGATAAAGTTGCTATTCTGTTGCACCGGGTGCAATGCAGCCTGGTACGCCTCGAACATTTCCTGAGAATAACTGAACAGCTTTGTATCAGAGGATAAAAAGTACCTGCTGCTATATGGCTGAAGCGGGTGGCGGACAAGCAATATGTCTCGAATATCTGCCTGATAAGAACGATCAAGATAGTCAAGCAGCTCATCCACCAGGACTGAAGGAGGTATCTGACTATTATCCCGTATATCCTGCCCCACATAGCTAATGTAGAGGCAATGACGGGCCGAGATCAAGGTTTCAAGAAACAGGTACCGATCATCCAATCTACGAGACCGATCACCAAAGCGAAACTGCTGAGCTATAAGATCAAACCCAGGGGCACGCCGCTGACGTGGAAACTGGCCATCATTCATGCCAATCAGGCAGATAACCTCATGGGGCAGGCTGCGCATTGGCATCAAGGCACAGAAGGTCACACCACCACTGAGAAATCGTCCAACCCCCTGCCCTCCATTGAGCTGAGTCTCAAGCTGTTTTCGCAGCACATCGACCGAAACAGCACCATTGAAACTGGCACAGCAAGCCTGTTCACACAAAGACTCAATGCCATCACGCAGAAGCTGCAACTGGCCTTCATCATGCTCAACTGAGGCAAAAAACTCATCTAACATAGCAACCAGCTCTCTGCCCCAAGCAGCAACAGACCGATTGCCCGCTAATCTTGTTTTCAGTGCAAATACAGCATCAGTGAAGGCATGCAGGCTACCCAGAACAGCAGTTCCCACGCCCTCCACATCATCATAGGGCAGAATTCCATGGAACATTTGCTCACCGCTACCAGGCAATGCAAACCCCAACAGGAGCCGGTCAAGGCCTGCTTGCCAACTGTTTTGCGCTGTAGCTGGCAATCCCAGAGCAACCCTATCCACATCATCATGCCCCCAGCGAACACCACTTTCTTCAACCCAACGAGTAATCTGACCAAGATTATCCGCAACCAAACCAAAACGGCGCTGGATAGACTGAATTTCCAGCAGAGCCAACATACTGTTGGCATCAAACCGGCTCCGACCTACCTGCAGCAAATTAAAAAATGCAGCAATCACAGGACTCTCCAGATTGATACCACAATCTGCAACGTGATACGGAATCGTAGAGCCAGCACTTGCACCGGAGAATACGGCCTCAATATAGGGGGCATAGCTGTCGATATCAGGGATCATCACCAGCATATCCGCAGGCTCCAACTCCGGAGTTCGCTGGAGCAGATCCAGCAACTGATCCTTCAGTACCTCAAGCTCCCGCATGGGGCTGTGACAACTATGGAATTGCAAGGAAACATCATCCTCAGGCAGTTGTAGTTTCTGCACACCGCAACCATCTCGCAAATGATAGATCTCAGACTGAAGCCAACCCAGCAAACTATCATCTTCTGGTGGTTCAAAGGCATCCAGGGCTACTGGATCAAACTCAATGATGGAGGCAAAAAAATCCCGCCCCTGTCTACCAAGAGACGCCAGTAGAGGATTTCCAACTTCCAGGAACAGCTCACCGCCATCAATCTCATCCTCCATCTTGGCTTTTTGTGCCTCACCTACAATCTCTGTCCAGTATTCAACGCATGGATTAAGCAGAAACAGATGGACATCCATCTGTTCAGAGAGACAATGTATGGTTTCAAGGTAGCCAGGGGATAAGGTGGGGACACCAAACAGACAGACCCGCTTGGGCAACCTGCTGGCAGCTTCTCCAGCATCCAACATCTGGTGCAAACGCTGCTGCAGTCTGACCCAATGAGGCCCAGCATCCCGCAACACCAACTGCCGCCATAACTCAGCCTGCCAAGCATCACCTGTAGTGGCAGATTTGCCCTGTTCCCACGCCACTATCCAGTCTGGCCGGTAGATAAGATACTGATCAAATGCCTCGGCAATACGGCACGCTAAGCCAAGGCGTTTTAGATCATCACCACCTTGCAGATAGGACTGCACAGGCTTGAACAGCGGATCATTCTCCAGCCCCTCCAACAGCCCAAGTACACGCCATCCCAACACCACTGGTTCAAACCGGTTGTGCTCCGGCACGTTATCCAACTGATTCCGAAAAATATCCCAAATAAAGCCTGCGGGCAGGGGGAAATGAATATTGGCACATATCCCTAACCTATTGGCCAATTGCAATGACAACCAGCGCCCCATACCAGGGTGCTGCACCACAATAGTCTCAGGGGTCAGAGGTGATTCCAGCGGCTCCGAGGTTACAGCAGCCAGCAGATCAACCAGTTGCTCCAGGCGATTACTTTGATAAAGCTTGAGCATGGTTAGAGTCTACCAGACATAAAAAAAGCAGGCGTCGGCCAATGGCCGACGCCTGCTCATCTAAGCATATTTGATCTTGGTTAGCGGCCTTATTTTTTGCCTGTACCCAAAATCATATTCTCCTGGTTTTTCGCAACAGTAGCCTCACCAATGCCTTTGACATATTGCAGGTCATTAATGGACTCAAAAGGCCCGTTCTGCTTTCGATACTCGACGATAGCCTGAGCCTTAACCGCACCAACTCCCTTCAACTCCTCAGCCAGGGTCGCAGCATCTGCGGCATTAATATTTACTGGGCCACAAAATGCCAGTCCTGAAAAAAACAACAACAAAAATGCAATCACAATCCGTGCTGGACGTACCATGTCTCTCACTCCTCTTTAATTTTAGAATAGAGGGCTTATTCTAAAATCAGAGCACCACTCCTGGTCACATCAAATTTCGCCAATCCCTGTCTGAATATTCTGAAGGCTTTGTAGTCGAAGGGGTGGAGCTAACCTCTAGCCCCAATACTGGCTTGATACTATCCCATGACTTACAACCAGGGCAGTGCCAATGCAGCATCTTTACTGCCAGGCCGCACTGTTTACATTTATAGGCAGGCCGCTCTTCCAATATCAGGCTAATTTGTGTATACAGAATTGACAATGTTTCAGATTCACCAGCTTCAGCACTGCTTTGATTTAGAGCAATGAGCTTGTGTACCCCATCAAGATTGGGATACTCACGCAGATATTCTGCAATAAAGTCGGCAGCAGCCTGCTCGCCATCATCCTCCTTAATCAACTCCACCAGAGCCAGCGCCACTGCGATGCTTTTCTGACGCTTGAAAAGCTGCCACAGGTATGTGACCAACCCGCTACGGTTATTAAGCTGTTGATAGCATTCAATCAGTGAGGGCAGCACTTCAGGGACGAAGGTATGATCCTGCCTCTCAACTCGCTTGAATATTTTAATAGCAGCCTTGTAGTTCCCTCTCTCTACCTCTGTAGCCCCTTGTACCATGGTTGCTCGGACACAATTACGATTACAGCTCTGAGCTTTTTTCAACATGCTGGCAGCAGATGAATAATCTTTTGAACTACGGGCAATCTGCGCTAATTCACAATAATAATGCGCGCTTTCGGCATATAACGCCTCATCTGTAATGGATTCCAGCTTTGAGGCTACCTCCAGGCATTTTTTCCAGTCTTTTTCCTGCTGATAGATCACACGTAAATTTTGCAGTGCCTGCTCAGGGTACTGGTTGATTTCAATCAGCTCAGAGAATAGGTTTTCAGCACGGTCAAATAGCCCAGCCCGCATATAGTCCTGCCCCAGCTCAAGCAACGCCTGGGCTCGCTGGTCACGATTAAGTGTGGGTCTGGCAATCAGGTTCTGGTGTACACGAATAGCCCGCTCCACCTCACCCCGTCGTCGAAACAGGTTACCCAGAGCCAAGTGAGTCTCAACGGTCTCACTATCCACCTCGAGCATTTGGACAAAGACATCAATAGCCTTGTCCGGTTGCTCATTCAGTAGATAATTCAGCCCTTTGAAATAGGCTGGACTCTGATTGGCTTCTGGAGGCGAAGCATCTTGCCTTCTATCACTGCGCTTGGCTGCAAGCCAACCGGAAGCAGCTGCCACAGGCAACAGCAACAGCAATAGATCCATCATGCGATATTATTATTGATCCTTGAGTGGTATCGCACGGAGATTATTGACCTCTACCGTTGTTAGCTGCGCCTTACGTTGTAGCTTAGAATTTTCATGTTTAAGCCGCAATAACACGCCCAGGCTCACAATAATGCCAAGTAGAGCGCCTAGACTAAGAGCAACAACCAAGACGATAGATAATGGTATTTCCGCGATCCCAAGGACGTAATTCAGAGAAATAGATCCGGGGTTTGTCACTGCCACTACAACACCAAGCATCATCACTAGCAAAACAATTATCAATTTTACAAAACGCACTCTCACCGCCTCCTGGTTTTTATAGGAATTACGCATAATACTAGGAATTAGTCTTAATAAGCCAATAATAACGGCAAAGGATCACATTGATTTATGACCATTCAAGCGAGAAAAATCAGTTGAATTGTAGCGAGGGCGGCTAAGGTGCTTAATATAGTCAGGCAAAATCATCTACCAGCCCATCACTGCGATAGGCCAGGATATGCCCCTTCTCAGCCATCTCGTCATCGAGTTCAAAGCTCTCACTGGCACCGTTACCATCCTCAGAAGATGCCTGTTTAAAAGTACCTGAGGACATACGCTGCTCACCAGAACCACGCTGATTAACATCCACATTTACCAGTTGCAAGTTATTTTCCCCCAGCATTTCACGTAGACGCGGGATAGCCGCTTCAAGTGCATCTCTAACCACCCCATGATGTGCTGCAAAGCTCACATTGGCTTGATCGTTATGGATTAAGATGCGGATATCAATAGGCCCCAGGTGAGGTGGAGTTATCCGAATCGCTGCACCTTGCAGTTGGCGACCAACCATCCATAATATGCGCTCACCCATAGCCTGATCCCACCCTTTCTCTCCGGGTGGAACATCGACAGGCATTGGCGTTGCCTGGATTAGATTAACAGGAGATGCAAAGTTCTGTTGATTCGGCACCTGACCGGCTACAAGGCCGCTCAGCGGTATCACCCCAGAATCTACGGTGCGAAATAGCACATTGGCAGTGGCTTTCTGCACTGCATGAGGCCCCGCCGTCTCAACTGCGTGCAGGCTCTCAATCGAAAGCTTTTGTTTTACCTCTGCTGCCTGGTCGCCAAAGCCAATCACAGCCAGAGCTGACTGGCCTGCTAAATCTGACGGAATGCTTGCAGACTGCTTTATAGCCACAGATTGATACTCAGGGGTTACGGCAGAATGCTTTTGCATAAATGGGATAAGGCCAGATATTGGCAGCGTTTGAGTTGGCAACTGCCCAATCCCTGATGCGGAAAGCTGTTGCCTCAGTGCGGCAACTATTTCCGCCACCGGCAGCAGATTATCTTCTTCAAGCATACTCTCAAGTTGCTGAAAATCATCTGCAGACAGCATAACTTTCAGTTCTTCCAACATCTCTGTCTTTGAGGTCTGCGCACTTAACAGCTGGGCAAAAACGCCAGCGCCACCGGTTTCAAGACCGTCCTCACCTAGGGCAACCGCTCCTGCATCAGGCAACCCGACAGGGACAAGCTGGTTTAATGAAGCATTTGAAAATAGGGTAAACATATGCAGGCCAATTGAGTAGGTACGTGCACTGCACAATTTGCACGTTGCATGCCAATTGCTTTTGCTGCCAGTGGGAACCTATTACATCACAACCCATGCTGTTCAAGCTTTTCAGCAATTCCAGCCAGTTTGCTGGTATCAATAAATTTAACCTTGATCCCTTTGTCATCCTGAGAAAGCTCAGCTATCTTGGATTTGGCAGCTTCCGGCAAATCACCAAATTCATGAATCCGGTACCAGTCGCCTTCTGTTGAGAAAACACCCTTGGCTTCCAGTTCCGCCAGATTGATGGGGTTTGCAAGCTCCCTGATGTCTGCGGCTACTTTATCTTGCCATTCTTTGTACTCTTCTGGGTTCATTTACCTTCTCCAATACAGCTATTGCATAATTGCTCGAATAATCAGCAAATTAGCATCTATATGGCCTGATAACAATTGCAACCTGATCTAAGGCATTTCTTTTCTTAGCATCTTTGCGCGAGAATATGGTTTATCCAATTTGCATGTAGTAAGAGGAACAACAGTGTCCTGGGCCAAGAGTGAATTCCCAATCGTTGATGATATCTGTTACCTGAATCATGCAGCAGTCTCACCGTGGCCACATCGCACTGCTGAGGCCGTCGCTAACTTTGCCCAGGAGAACATTACTCGTGGTGCCCAGCATTACCTCCGGTGGCTGAAGGTTGAGCGGGAACTACGTGATTCTCTGGCCTGGCTGCTGAATGCACCATCTTCCAACGATATTGCGTTGCTGAAAAACACCTCTGAGGCGCTCTCCATCGTGGCCTACGGCATAGATTGGCAGCCAGGGGATAATATCGTCAGTTTTGCAGATGAATTCCCATCCAACCGTATTGTCTGGGAATCTCTGGCTTCCAAGGGGGTGAACCTGCGATTGGTGGAGCTTGCTGATTCTGCTGATCCAGAGGCAGACATCATCTCTCTGTGTAATGAACGCACCAGGCTTGTTTCAGTAAGTTCCGTACAATATGCCCGTGGTTTACGCGTAGATATCGACAAGATCGGCACATTTTGCCGCAACAATGATATTTTATTCTGTGTAGATGCAATCCAGAGCCTGGGTGCCTTCTACTTTGATGTGCAGCAGTGTCAGGCCGATTTTGTCATGGCTGATGGGCATAAGTGGATGCTTGGCCCAGAGGGATTAGCAGTTTTCTACTGTCGGGCTGAGATTCGGGAGCAGCTAGCCTTAAATCAGTTCGGCTGGCATATGGTAGACAGGCCCGGAAACTACGACAGCACTGAGTGGATGCCATCATCTACTGCAACCAGATTTGAATGCGGCAGCCCCAATACGCTCGGTATCCATGCATTGCATGCCAGTCTCTCCTTAATTCGGGAAATTGGACTTGATAATATTTCAAGAAATATCATTAATAATACATCGTTACTTGTTGAATTAATAGATAATATAGATGATGCAATACTGCTAAGCCCAAGGGATCGAGCGCGTCAATCAGGGATTGTGACATTTTCTATTCAGGGCCAGGATCACGCCGCTCTGTACAGGCGTCTGATGGAAAATGGTGTTATTTGTGCCCAGAGAGGAGGTGGAATTCGCTTTTCTCCGCATTTTTATACAGAGCCAGAGAAGCTCCGGGCTGCGGTACAGATTTTGGAACGGGCCGCCCAGGAATAAAAAGTACAAAGTCAGCCGTTTTGTCCGATAATCTGGATATGGTCTGCTAACTAACAACAATTCTCTATTGCTGCGGAAGGAGGAACAAAATGGAAGTGCTGGTCACATTAATCATAATTGGCGCATTCTGGACTCTTGCATACCAACAGGTATCAGGTAAGGTCTGGTTAGCTAGCATTGGTCTCCTCTTGGTTTTTGTCACTGCCTCAGGGGCATTCAATGGCAGCGTTGTGTTGCTGCTCTGGGCAGCAGCTATCCTGATTGGTGGCTTGCTATGGCATCCTGAACTGCGCCAGCGTTACATCAGTACCCATTTATTGAAGAAGTTCAGGGATGTTCTGCCTCCCATGTCAGATACGGAGCGGGAGGCATTAGAAGCCGGTACAGTATGGTGGGATGGTGAGCTGTTCAGCGGCCGACCAGACTGGAATAAACTCCTTGAGGCCCCCGCCCCTAAGCTATCCCAGGAAGAGCAGGATTTTCTCGACGGGCCAGTAGAAGAGCTTTGCCTCATGCTTGATGACTGGAATATCACCCAAGAGGAGCTTGGTCTACCCCCTGCTGTCTGGGAATTTATTGGCAAGCACCGTTTTTTCGGCATGATCATTCCCAAGGCATATGGCGGCCTTGAGTTTTCTGCCCTCGCCCACTCCACCATTGTTATGAAGATCTCCAGCCGTAGTGTTACGGCAGCAGTCACCATCATGGTGCCAAATTCCCTGGGGCCAGCAAAACTCCTGCTGCATGATGGTACTGAAGCGCAGAAGGATTACTACCTGCCACGACTTGCCAAGGCACAGGAAATCCCCTGCTTTGCCTTGACTGGCCCGGATGCTGGCAGCGATGCCGGAGCCATGCCTGACCGTGGTGTTGTCTGCCGTGGACAGTTTGAAGGTAAAGAGGTGCTGGGCATCTGTGTCAATTGGGATAAGCGCTATATCACTCTGGGGCCGGTTGCAACGGTGATAGGTCTGGCCTTTAAGCTGTTTGATCCCGACCACTTGCTGGGTGATGAGGAAGAGCTGGGCATCACTGTAGCCCTGATTCCCACTGACACCCCAGGCATAACCATCGGTGCCCGTCACATCCCCCTTAATATCCCATTCCAGAACGGCCCTAACTATGGTCATGATGTGTTTGTCCCTATGGAGTGGATCATCGGCGGTCAGACCGGCATTGGCCAGGGCTGGCGTATGTTGATGGATTGCCTGGCTGAAGGCCGTAGTATCTCCTTGCCCGCATTGGCTACCGGGGCTGGTAAGGCGGCTTCCCGCTACACCGGAGCCTATGCGCGAATTCGCCGTCAATTCAATATGCCCATTGGCTATTTTGAGGGTGTAGAAGAGGCCTTGGCCAGGATCGCCGCCCTCACCTACCAGATGGATGCAGCCCGCAGCATTACCCTGGGCGCTCTGGATAGCGGTGAAATGCCGTCAGTGGTCTCTGCCATCATCAAATACCACCTGACGGAGCGCTACCGCAAGGTAACCAATGATGCCATGGACATTCAGGGCGGTAGCGGCATCTGCCTTGGCCCTAACAATCTGTTAGGGCGGGTTTATCAGGCAATCCCCATTAGCATTACTGTGGAGGGAGCCAATATCCTGACCCGCAGCATGATTATATTTGGTCAGGGAGCCATCCGCTGCCACCCTTATGTACTGAAGGAATTTACTGCTGCCCAGACCAGCGACAATGGAGAGGCGTTAAAACAGTTTGATGATGCTATTTTCGGACATATCTCCTTCCTGCTTAGCAATCTGGCCCGTAGCTTTTTTCTTGGCCTTAGTCGAGGTAAGTGCTCCACCTGCCCACCTAAAGGCCCCAATAAGCGCTATTTCCAATACCTCAACTGGATGAGCGCCTCCTTTGCCCTCTGTGCCGATGTTGCCATGATGACTCTTGGTGGTGAACTAAAACGCAAAGAACGTCTATCAGCCCGACTGGGAGATGTGCTTAGTGAACTTTACCTTGCCTCAGCAGTGTTGAAACATTTTGAAAATCAGGGCAGTCATGCTTCAGATCTGCCACTGCTACGCTGGGCACTGGATGATGGCTTGTACCGTATGCAGGAGAGCTTGCGCTCCCTGTTACGCAATCTTCCCAACCGACCGCTGGCCTTTATCCTGCGTTACCTGATATTCCCAACAGGGATGCCATTTGTGGAACCTGATGACCGGCGGGGACATGAGGCTGCACGGTTGTTGTTGAGCCAGTCTGAAGCCAGAGATCGCTTGACGGCGGGTATCTTTATCACCAATGATCCGGAAACAGCCGTAGGCAGGCTGGAACTGGCACTTGCTTTGGCAGGACAAGTAGCCCCCATTGAAAAAGCCCTAAGCAAAGCACGCCGCAAAGGAACTATCTCCGGCAAGACCATGCTGGAGCTTGCCGCCGAAGGCCAGAAAGCAGGTGTTATAACTGAGGAGGAAGCATCCCTCCTGGGTGATATGGAGACACTGCGCAGCCAGGTAATCCAAGTTGACTCATTCGACAACTACGGCAAGCCAAAAGAGAAAAAAACGGTTGCCAAGAAGAAAGCCGTTAAAAAGAAGGTGCAAAAAAAGAAAGTCGTAAAAAAGCAGGTCAAAAATAGCTGATAAAAGCACAACCCAGGAGTTGCCCTTATGGCAAGTGTCAAAACCAACCTAAAAGGCCGTGCTGTCTACGTAGTGGATGGTGGCCGTACCCCATTCCTCAGGGCTATGGGGCCACCCGGCCCCTTCCACGCCTCAGACCTGGCCGTTCAAGCTGGACGCCAACTGCTGGCTCGTCAGCCCTTTGAGCCTGATGCCTTGGATGAGGTTATCCTCGGTTGTGTCTCCAGCGAACCAAATGAAGCCAATATTGCCCGTGTTGTATCTTTACGATTGGGCTGTGGCGCACTGGTGCCTGCCTGGACGGTTCAACGCAACTGCGCCTCTGCCATGCAGTCACTGGATTGTGCAGCGACAAACATTGCCAGCGGCCGTTCTGAACTGGTGCTGGCTGGTGGCACAGAGGCTATGAGCCGCCATCCTCTGCTGCTGAATGAGCAGATGGTAACCTGGCTGGCCAGTTGGAATAAAAGCCGTGATGCCAGGGGACGGTTGCGCCAGTTGGCAAAGCTGCGGCCAGCCTATTTCAAACCGGTTATTGCCCTGCTTTGCGGACTGACCGACCCGGTTGTTGGCCTATCCATGGGGCAGACAGCAGAAGAGCTGGCCTGGGCTTACAACATCTCCAGGGAAGAGATGGATGCCTATGCTGCACAAAGCCACCAACGGCTGGCGGCAGCCCAGGCAGCAGGCCATATGGGTGAAATAGAACCCCTGTATGCCCCAGATGGCACCCTGTACGTGACTGATGAGGGACTGCGCCCTGATACCAGCGTGGACAAACTGAGTCGCCTCCGGCCATTTTTTGACCGCACTGTTGGTAAAGTCACCCCCGGCAACAGCTCCCAGATAACTGATGGTGCTGCCTTGATGATACTTGCCTCTAGCGCAGCCGTTAAACGCTACAAGCTGCCAGTGCTGGGGCAGATCCTGGATTGCCAGTGGGCCGGCCTGAGTCCAACGCAAATGGGGCTGGGGCCGGTGCATGCTATAGCACCGCTACTGCAACGCCATGGCCTTGCAACTGGTGATATTGACTATTGGGAGATCAATGAGGCCTTTGCCGTTCAGGTCCTGGCCTGCCTCAAGGCCTGGACTGACAAGGACTACTGTCTGGAGCAGTTGGGACTGGAGAAACCCTTCGATCCCATCGATATGGCACGCCTGAACGTTGATGGCGGCGGTATCAGCCTGGGACATCCTGTAGGTACCAGCGGTACCCGCATCGTACTCCATCTGCTGAAGGTGTTGGAGCGGGAGGATGCCCACAGTGGTATCGCCAGCCTATGTATCGGTGGTGGCCAGGGCGGCGCTATCCTGGTGGGGAGATAAGAATATGAAAAACAGCAAACACTGGCGGCAGGAAAAAGATCAGGGTGGCATTATATGGCTCCATTTTGACCAGGCAAAAAGCAGTACCAATGTACTGACAGATGAGGCCCTGGATGAATTGAATGAGCACCTGATCGAGATCGAACAACTACAACCCATCGGCCTGATTATCTGTTCAGACAAAACCAACGGCTTTATCGCTGGCGCAGATGTAAAAGCCTTCAGTCAAGTAAAAGAAACACCGGAAGCCGTACAACAGATCCGTCGGGCGCATACTATTTTTGCTAGATTAGAGAGCTTTACCTTCCCAACCGTAGCCATGATTCATGGCTTCTGTCTTGGTGGTGGCACTGAGTTGGCGCTTGCCTGCCGCTATCGGGTCTGTCGCAATGATGCCAGTACCCGCATTGGCCTGCCGGAGGTGCGCCTTGGCATTTTTCCTGGCTTTGGCGGTACGGTACGCAGCACCAAGTTGATGGGCCACCTTCCCGCCCTCAATATGATGCTGAGTGGGCGTGCCTTAAGTGGCTCTGCCGCCCGCCGCATGGGGCTTGTGGACATGTCTGTGCCTGAGCGGCAGCTTCGAGTAGCCGCCAGACACATGGTTATGGAACAACCCAAACCACATCAGCCCACATGGCTACAACGACTGCCCGGCAATGCCTTGCTGCGCCCTCTGGTGGCGTTAGTGCTGGAACGGCAGGTGAGCAAGCTGGCCAATCCCACCCATTATCCTGCGCCCTATACCCTGATCAATCACTGGCGCAGACATGCCAATAGCTCAGATGCCATGTATGCCAGTGAAGTGGCAGAAGTCTCAAGCCTGATTTGTAGTGATACGGCCCAGAATCTTATCCGGGTATTCCTGTTGCAGGATCAGTTGAAAGCACAGGGGCGGCACTCAGACTTTAAGGCTAAACGAGTACATGTCATCGGTGGTGGCACCATGGGTGGTGATATTGCCGCCTGGTGCGCCCTGCAAGGGTTGCAGGTCACAATACAGGATCGCAGCCCTGAATTGCTCTCACGGGCTATAGGACGGGCACACAGCCTGTTTAGCAAAAAGCTGAAGAAACCCCTCTTGGTGCGGGATGCCGCTGATCGTCTGATGCCAGATTGCACTGCAACAGGAGTAGCAAAAGCAGATGTGGTGATTGAGGCTATCTTTGAGAATGTAGAGGCCAAGCATGAACTCTACAGCCAACTTGAGCCACAGCTTAAACCGGGTGCCCTGCTCTGCACCAATACATCCAGCATTCCGCTGGAGGTATTGAATAAACCGCTGAAGCAGCCGGAACGGCTGGTTGGTCTGCACTTCTTTAACCCAGTCGCCAAAATGCAGTTAATTGAGATTGTCAGTGCTACCAACACTGACCCTGCAATCGCCCAGGATGCTGCATCATTCGCCCTGCAAATAAGTCGACTGCCGTTACCGGTTAAGAGTAGCCCAGGGTTTCTGGTTAACCGTATCCTGATGCCATATCTGCTGGAGGCTGTAACCCTGCTGGGTGAAGGTGTGCCTGCCGCTGCCATAGACAAGGCGGCAACTGATTTTGGCATGCCAATGGGGCCGATAGAGCTGGCGGATACAGTAGGGCTGGACATCTGCCTGGCCGTGGCAGATAAGCTGGCCGAGACCCTGCCAGTTAAGGTGCCTGAACGATTAAGGTCCATGGTGAAAGAAGGCAAACTTGGGTGCAAGAGCGGGAGTGGGTTCTACATCTATACCAAGGGGAAGCCGCAAAAGTCATCCGTATCCAGTACCTATACAACCCCTGCTGATCTGGCTGATCGCATGATCCTGTGCATAATGAATGAGGCGGTTGCCTGCCTGCGGGAAGGCATTGTTGCCAATGCTGACTTGTTGGATGCAGGTATAGTCTTTGGTACGGGTTTTGCCCCTTTCCGTGGTGGACCAATGCATTATGCCAGGGGCGAAGGTAAGGCTGTGATGCAAAAGCGCTTAAAATCACTCAGAGCTGATGCAGACAATGGCTGGGGTGCTGTTTTTGACTAAGAGCACAGACACAATCCCCATAAGCCAGGCCCCTACCCTCGCAGCCGCCTTTAGAGCAAGAGTAAAGCGCAGCCATGACCAGATAGGCTATATCCAGTTCGATGTAGATGCCGAGCGCTGGCTTGAAACAACCTGGGGAGAGATGGGGCAGCAGGTAGCCCGCTGGCAGGCTGCTTTGCAACAGGAGTCGCTTAACCCCGGCGACCGGGTCGCATTGATGATCCGTAACTGCAAGGAGTGGGTAATATTCGAGCAGGCAGCTCTTGGGTTGGGTCTAGTGGTAATTCCCCTATATAGCAATGATCGCCCTGAGAATATTGGCTATATCCTGCAACATGCTGGAGTGCGGCTACTGCTGATCGAAGATAACGATCAGTGGCAGGAGCTGGCAGAGATACATGATCAGCTTGCCGAGCAGCTTCGCGTCATCAGCCTCAGTCAGGTGCAATGCAATGCACAACAACCTCTTCCGATTATTGCTGTTGATTGGTTACCGCAAAAATTTGGTGAGATACAAGCCCTTGAATGCCAGCCGGATGAATTGACAACCATCGTCTATACCTCTGGTACCACCGGGCGCTCTAAAGGCGTTATGTTGAGCCACCACAATATCATGTGGAATGTGCATGCAGCTCTGCAGGTTTGCGCAATCTATCCTGATGATCGCTTTCTTTCATTTCTGCCACTATCCCACACCTTCGAACGCACCGCTGGCTACTACCTGCCAATGGTGGCAGGTGCCAGTGTTGCCTATGCCCGTTCTATACCACAGTTGGGTGAAGATCTACTGGAAATAAGGCCCACATTGTTGATTTCAGTGCCACGAATATTTGAGCGTGTCTACGCCAAAATCATGACACAAGTGGAACAGGGTTCAGCTATTACCCGCATGTTGTTCAATACAGCGGTATCAATTGGCTGGCAACATTTTGAATACCAGCAGCAACGCGCACCCTGGTCTCCTGCGTTACTGCTATGGCCACTACTGGAGAGACTGGTCGCCAGCAAGGTGCAGGCTAAGCTGGGTGGACGGCTGCGCTTTGCAGTTAGTGGTGGCGCTGCTTTGTCCCCAGACGTTGCAAGACTATTCATCAGCCTTGGCATCCCCGTCCAGCAAGGCTATGGCTTAACCGAGACCAGTCCGATAATCACTTATAATACTCTGCAAGACAACATCCCTGCCAGCATAGGAACACCGCTGCCTGGTGTTGAGATAAGAATCGGTGATAATGATGAACTGCACACCCGCAGCCCAAGTGTCATGTTGGGGTATTGGGATAACGAGAAAGCAACCAAGGAGATCATTGATCCGGATGGCTGGCTGCATACCGGTGATAAAGCTAGGATTGAGAATGGGCATGTCTATATCACAGGCAGATTAAAAGAGATCATCGTTTTAGCTACCGGTGAAAAAATCCCACCTGCCGATATGGAGACCGCTATTACCCTGGATAATCTATTTGCGCAGGCGATAGTACTGGGCGAGGGAAAACCCTTCCTAACAGCTCTGGTCGTACTTGAAGAAGAACAGTATCGGCCACTGGCTACAAATCTGGGACTTGATCCAGATAATGAGGAATCCCTACGCAATGAAAAACTGCATGAAGTTCTGGTTGCGCGGGTTGGAACACAACTGCGCAGCTTCCCAGGTTATGCTCAGATCCATAAGATCGGGGTAGCTTCAGAGCCATGGACCGTGGAAAACGGCCTTATTACCCCAACGCTCAAGATACGCCGCCTGGAAATTCTTGAACAGCATGCATCACTTGCAGCGGCGCTTTATGTGGGGCATTAGCAGTTTTTCAATTTGATAAATACTTTCACAGTCTCCTATCTATGAGAGAATAGGAACTTCTTTATCTCTCATCACCCACACCCTTATTAACCACTTAAAATGCCAGTTACCAGCAGTCTGCAATCACCGACCAGCACCCTGTCTAATCCGCTACATCCTCCGCTCCCACAGAAGACCAACGAACGCCTGCACTGGGGCCAACTCTATGGTTGCAGCACGGCACTGAGCATTGCCGAAGCCACAAGATCTTATCCCAACCTGGTCTTAGTAGTTGTAGAGGATGTGCAGTCTGCTGCCAGGCTGGAGCAGGAATTGAGTTTTTTTCTTTCCCAGGACAAAACCCCAATCCTGAATTTTCCGGATTGGGAAACCTTGCCCTATGACATTTTTTCACCTCTGCCTGAGCTGGTATCCCAGCGTCTGTTAACCCTTTATCAATTAGCGGACACCCACAAAGGCGTACTGATAGTACCGATCAGCACCTTGCTCCAGCGGTTGCCACCAAAGAGCTATGTGGATGCCAACACACTTCTGGTCACCACCGGCGGGATGCTACCGCTAGGTACCACTCGCCAACGTCTGGGGAAAGCTGGGTATCAGTGTGTATCACAGGTTATGACCCATGGTGAGTTTGCCGTGCGTGGCTCCCTGCTGGATATATTCCCAATGGGCAACCCCCAGCCCTTCCGTATCGACCTGCTGGATGATGAGGTAGACAGTATCCGCACCTTTAACCCTGAGACTCAGCGCTCTCTGGATAAGGTTGAGTGCATCCAGATGCTGCCTGCCCGAGAATTCCCTCTGGATGAGGCCGGCATTGCCCAATTTCGCAAAGCCTACCGCAATAAGCTGGAAGGTGATCCACACCGCAGCCTCATTTACCGCGAGGTCACTGATGGCAACACGCCGGGTGGACTGGAGTATTATCTGCCACTGTTTTTTGACCAGACTGCCAGCCTTTTTGACTATCTCCCTGATGATTATCTATCCATAGAGGTTGGGGAAGCCCGTGAGGAGTCAAAACTGTTTCTTGACCAGGTGGAGGAGCGTTATCAACAGCGGCGACATGATACTGAACGCCCAATCTTGGCACCGAAAGAGATTTACTTAACAGCGGACGAACTTGTCTCCCAGCTTAACCAGGGGGCATCCATCCGCACCGAGCGGCATAAGATCCCATCCCGACGCAAGGGTTACAGCGGATTCCACAACTTTGCTACTGCCACCGCCCCCGCTGTGGGATTGCAGGCTCGTGCCACCAGGCCGGCTGCTGCGCTACAGGATTTCATCGCTTCTCACCCCGGCCACATCCTGTTTGTCACTGAAAGCACAGGCCGTCGTGAGATGCTACTCAGCACCTTGCAGGATTTTGCGATCAAACCCACCGTGGTATCAGGATGGCAGGAATTTCTTGATACCAGGCATGATCTGGCCCTGGCCGTTACCCCTCTGGAACAAGGGCTATGGCTGAAAGACAGCGGACTTATCATCATCACTGAGGCCCAACTGCTTGGTGAGCGGGTACGTCAGGAGCGCCGCCGCAAAGCCTCAGCAGCTGATCCAGACCAAATCGTCCGTAACCTTACCGAGCTACACATCGGTGCCCCGGTGGTGCATGAGGATCACGGCGTAGGCCGCTACCTGGGACTGCAATCCCTGGATGTGGGAGGTATGGAAACTGAGTTCCTGACCCTGGAGTACGCCAAAGGCGATAAACTCTATGTGCCTGTCTCCTCCCTGCATCTAATCAGCCGTTACTCTGGTGCTTCACCGGAGAAAGCCCCACTGCACCGGCTGGGTGGCGAACAATGGGAACGCCTTAAGCGCAAAGCCAGCGAAAAGATTCACGATGTGGCAGCCGAGTTACTTGAGGTCTACGCCCGACGGGCCACCAATCCTGGCTTTGCCTACCCAATGGCCAGCGATGAATACGCCGCCTTTGCGGCCACCTTCGAATTTGAAGAGACCCCTGACCAGCAGCAGACCATCGACAGCGTGTTGGCCGATATGGAGGCACCCCACCCCATGGACAGAGTTGTCTGTGGCGATGTGGGCTTCGGCAAGACGGAAGTAGCCATGCGTGCCGCCTTCATGGCGGCTCAGGGCGGCAAACAGGTGGCCGTGCTGGTACCCACCACCTTGCTCACCCAGCAGCATTACCAGAATTTCTCTGATCGCTTCGCCGACTGGCCTATACGGGTAGAGTGCCTGTCTCGTTTCGGTACCGCCAAACAGCACAAGGAGGTCATTGCCGCATTAGCGCAAGGCACAGTGGACATCGTCATTGGCACTCACAAGCTGCTACAGCAGGATATAAAGTTTAAGGAGCTGGGGCTGGCAATCATTGATGAGGAGCATCGCTTTGGCGTGCGCCATAAAGAGCGGCTTAAATCCTTGCGCAGCACAGTGGATCTGCTGACCTTGACGGCAACACCGATCCCCCGAACCCTGAACATGTCCATGGCTGGCTTGCGAGACCTGTCTATCATCGCCACTCCGCCAGCCGCCCGGCACCCAATCAAGACCTTCGTCAGTCAGTGGAACGATGTAATGATTACAGAGGCCTGCCAGCGGGAGATCAAACGTGGTGGTCAGGTCTACTTCCTGCATAACGAGGTTAAAACCATCGACAACATGGCGGCCCGGCTGGAGAAGCTGATACCGGGTGCCAGGCTGCACATTGCCCACGGTCAGATGCGTGAACGTGATCTTGAATCGATCATGCGCGACTTCTACCACCAGCGGTTCAACATCCTGGTCTGCACAACCATTATAGAAAGCGGCATTGATGTACCCAGCGCCAACACCATTCTTATCAACCGGGCAGATAAATTGGGGTTGGCTCAGTTGCATCAACTACGGGGCCGGGTGGGCCGCTCTCACCACCGAGCCTATGCATACTTGATTACCCCTCCGCCTAAGTCCATGACGCCAGATGCAGTAAAACGACTGGAGGCCATCGAGTCTTTGGAAGAGCTGGGTGCAGGTTTTACCCTTGCCACCCACGATCTGGAGATACGCGGCGCAGGTGAACTGCTGGGAGACGATCAAAGCGGCCAGATCCACGAGATTGGCTTTAGCCTCTACACCGAACTACTGGAACGGGCCGTCCAGGCTCTGAAGGCTGGTCGCACGCCTGAGCTGGACAGGCCACTGGATCACGGTGCCGAAATCGACCTCCAACTACCCGCCTTACTACCGGATGACTATCTCCCTGATGTCCACTCCCGCCTGGTGCTCTACAAGCGAATTGCCAGCGCTGCCACCAAGGATGAGCTACGGGAACTGCAGGTAGAGATGATCGACCGCTTCGGCCTGCTGCCTGACCAGACCAGGTTCCTGTTTGGTATTACCGAGCTAAAACTCAAGGCCCAGCCACTGGGTATCCGCAAGATTGAGGCAGGCCCAGCCAGCGGGCGAATTCTGTTTGATGAGACGCCTAAAATAGATCCGGTTCACCTGCTTACACTGATCCAGTCACACCCCAAAGAGTTCAAGCTTGACGGTGGTGATAAACTTAGATTTTACCTGGATCTCTCTGACCGCACCAGGCGAGTCAGCCAAGTCTCCAATTTGCTCGACCGAATTGCAGGCAAACAGTAGACTGAGAGACATTAATAGCCACTATGGATTTGATTATGAGCCGTTGCTGGATACCTTTGCTATTCATTGCCCTGCTGTATACCGGCACCTCCTTAGCCAATAAGCCACCATGGTTTGAGGTTGAGATCATTATATTCACCCGAGACCTTGATCAGGTCAGTCAGAGTGAAGAGTGGCCCAGATCTCCCGGCACCCCCGATTTTACTAACGCCCGGCCACTGCAACCAGGTACCGGCCAAACACCAGGCCCATACGCACTCATACCAAAAAAAGAATATCGCCTTATGAGCGCTTTTCGCCGGCTACAAAGAACTGGCAGCAAACTTCGACCAGTGGTACATCTTGCCTGGCGCCAACCAGTTACCAGCCGTGAGCAATCTGAGCTGCTCTACGTCCGGGCACTGGAAAAAATGCCCACCACAAATATCACCGGGATTATAGAGTCTCAGCCACCAGCGCCACCTAAGCTCGAAGGCACGATACTGGTAACTGTAAACCGTTATCTACATGTATATCTTGATCTGATCCGCTACGCCAAAAAACCACCTACCTATGCAATTGACGATGAATTCCCGGTGCATGACTTCATCGTCAAAACACCCGCCTTCACCACCTATCGAATGCAGTCACATCGTCGCATGCGCAGTGGTGAACTACACTATCTTGACCATCCTTTAATGGGTGCATTGATTAAGATCACTCCTTATAAGCTGCCAAAGGTTATCCCTGAACCAATACCAGAGACAATAGTTAATCCTGTGACACCCACAACCGGTTCAGTGCAATCCACCCAGCCCCCAGCAATTAACCCATAGGCATCCCCATGCACAACCATATTATCGGCTTTGGCGATATTGGGCAGCGCGTAGCAAAGCTGGAGCTGGCACGAGGCCATCAGGTTAGTACCATATTGAGAAACAAGGCCAGGATAGATGCCGTCAACAACAGCGGCATTGACGTGACATATGCCGACCTGGATCTACCTGACACGCTGCACCGACAATTACCGCAACAGACCAGGGTGTTTTACTTTGCACCACCCCCAGCCACAGGTACTGCTGACAGCTGCATGGAGAACTGGTTAAACAGCATAAAGAACATTACCCCAGCTAAAATCATCTACATCAGCACTACCGGAATCTACGGCGACTGCCAAGGGCAATGGGTTGACGAGCAACACCCACCAAACCCAACCACAGACAGGGCCAAGCGACGCCTGAGTGCTGAAAACCAATTGGCTAAATGGGGCCAGATACGGACTGTGCCAATCATCAGGCTGCGGGTACCTGGCATTTATCACCCGAGTACATTGCCCATCATATCATTGCAGAGAGGCCGCCCTATACTGCGCAGTGAAGATGCACCTTACAGCAACCGCATCCATGCCGATGATCTTGCTCAGATCTGCCTGGCAGCAGCAGACCACGGGGTTGCAGGCAACGTTTATAATGTTGCAGATAACGACACCAGTAGTATGAGCAATTACTTTATTAAAATCGCTTACGCATTTGGCCTGCCAAAACCTCTTGAAATTAGTTGGGAAGAAGCCAAACTAGAACTCAGCCCTACAATGATCTCTTATCTCCAGGAATCACGCCGTATCAGTAACCGTAAAATGATTAGCCAGCTTGGGGTAAAGCTGCTTTACCCAACATTAGATGATGGATTGCGTTGCCTTGGTAAAAGCGCCACAGCACAACCTCCAGCGTTTCTATAAAACTCAGGGAACAGTATGCTTGAGAAATTTCTCGATAACCTGCAAATACGGTACAAACTGCTACTGCTGATTATTTTTCCCTTCGCAGTTCTGATGCTTTTTACCGGCTACGGAGTTTTCCAAAAATGGCAACAACATGGTGAGGCTAGAGTTGCACAATACCTGCACGAGAGCGCGCGCACATATTCCAAAGTTATCCATGCCATACAGAATGAGCGGGGCCTTTCCGCTGGTTATTTAGGTAGTGCTGGGGAGCAATTCAAAACAGAATTAATCGAACAGCGGGTCGCAACAGACCGACACATCAAGCATGCACTCTCACCCAATGCAGATGCCACAGTTTTCGATGAGAAGCATAGACGCCTCATAGACAACATCTCCAGTGTCACAGACTCTCTAAACCACCGATACACATTACGTAATAGCGTGGATGTGAATAAAGATGATGCTATATTTGAACGCTACTCCACAATCATCACCAATATCATCAACCTGGTTGAAAATATAAATATTATTGCAGGGGATGCCACCATCTCCAGGAGTAATCAGGCTTACGGCATTCTGCTCTGGCTCCAGGAGTTTGCCGGGAGAGAGAGGGGGTTGGTCAATGGCCTGCTCTCTTCTGGACAGTTTGATAGTAGGCTTTTCTCATTGATCATAACCAACATAGCAGAACAGGATTCCCTGATAAAACGCTTCCAGAATGTGGTTGCCTCTGCCAGACAAAAAGCAGCTCTGGAAATAACTCTGAGAGACCCTGCTACCATGCGTGTACGTGAGATGCGCCAAATCTTGCTCTCGGTTGCAGAAAAGCTGGATGCCCTCGAGCAACTTCAAACCATCACTGGATACGGTGGCCTGATACATCAGTTTAAAAATTACGTTCTTAGAGGAAATGCAGCCTACAAAAATAATTTTAACCACATATATACCAAGGCACAGCACAGCTTTGACACTTACCGCAATATCCCCAATATCAGCAACCGGGAAAAGTCAGATATCAGCATTATTGAAAAAACATTTCAGAAGTATTATGAACTCCTCCCAGTTATAGAGAAAATGCGCAATGAAGGGTCTGATATCGATCTGGTAGATAACGCTGTTAAGGTCGATGACACTATGGCTATAGATGCCATCACACGACTCCGCAAAGGTGTTATAGAGTTAGACCCTGCTGAATGGTTTCACTCTGCCACGGCATATATTAATCTGCTTAATGCCAACAGTGATGCAATCAGATGGGACAACCTCAGTTATATTAAACGCAAGACCCAAAAATCACTCATATCCCTCGCAAGTTATATACTACTTGCCACAGTTGTATCATTACTCTGCCTGTACCTTGGAGCCGCTATTACACGACGCTTGGCTCTTGGCACATTGGAAATCTCACAGGCACTGAAACGAGTTGAAGAGAGTGGCGATTTCAGCGGTCATATCCAGGTTTATGGAACGGATGAAATTGCCGCAATGGGGCGGTCTTTTAACAGCCTGATTGAGGGACGACATGCAGCAGAAGACAGGTTAAACCTTGCATACAAAGTGTTTGACAGCACCATTGACGGCATTCTGATTACTGATCCTGAGCAAAAAATCATCCTGATCAACCGGGCAACTTCCACAATCACCGGCTATACAGAGGCAGAAATTCTAGGGCGATCACCATATATGCTGACCTCTAACCGCCATAACCAAGCCTTTTTCAGGTCTATGTGGCAGGATATTGCAGAACAAGGAAGTTGGCGGGGAGAGGTATGGAATCGCCATAAGAATGGGGACATCTACCCATTATGGCAGAATATAAGTGAAGTGAGAGATGAGCAGGGCCAAGTGGTTAACTATATCTCAATTTTCTCCGATATCAGTGCCATCAAACAAACCCAAGCAGAGCTGGAGCACCTGGCCCACCATGACCCTTTAACCAGCCTGCCAAACAGACTGCTGCTAGACCAGCACCTATCCCAGGGATTAGAGCGCGCACATCGTAATGGCCAATTAATGGCAGTGCTGTTTCTTGATCTGGATCGCTTTAAGAACATCAATGACTCTCTGGGACACCAGGTAGGGGATGTGCTGTTACAGTTGGCTTCACAGCGCTTGAAGAGACTTATCCGCGCTGAAGATTTAATTGCCCGCCTAGGGGGAGATGAGTTTGCTATTGTCCTTGAAGCTCCTACTGATGTGCTGGGTATCGGCATAGTTGCACAAAAATGTCTTGATGCATTTGCAGAACCGTTCAAGATCAACGATAACGAGGTATATGCTGGTACCAGCATCGGAATCAGCATCTATCCGAATGATGGTACCAACACGGATGAATTAGTTAAATACGCAGATACCGCCATGTACGCTGCTAAGGAACGCAGTAGAAACACGTTTCAATTCTATGATAGACATATGACCGAGCTGGCAATAAAACGCCTGACTCTGGAAAACGAGCTACGTGCCGCCATTGAGAACAACGAGTTCATCCTCCATTATCAACCTCAGGTAAACCTTAATAATGGCCTGATAATAGGGGCTGAAGCCCTGATTCGCTGGCAGAAACCAGCGGGTAAAATTATTTGCCCGGATACATTTATACCTGTCGCTGAAGAGTCAGGCCTGATTGAACATATTGACGCATGGGTGCTACAGAATGCATGTTCTGAGATAGCAAAATGGCTGTCAAAGGGTGTGTTTCCAAGCTCTATGGCCATTAATATATCAGGCTTTTCAATTGAGCACGGGCTACTGATTGAGATGGCCAAGAAGGCTCTGTATAAACACGACATACCGCCTAGCTGCCTGGAGCTGGAGATTACAGAAGGCTATCTGATGAAACATAAAGATAAGGCGGCACAGGTAATCGAAGAATTGCAAGGTCTGGGCGTAATGTTCTCCATTGATGACTTTGGCACCGGATATTCATCACTGAGTTACATGAAAAGCCTGCCAATCAATAAACTCAAGATTGATCGATCCTTTATAAAGGACATCCAACATAACGCCAATGACAAAGCAATCGCCACATCGGTAATTGCATTGGGGCACAGTATGCAGATGGAGGTTATTGCCGAGGGTGTAGAGGTTCAGGAGCAGGTCGAGATTCTTTCTGCGCTAAATTGCGACTCCGCCCAGGGGTTTTTCTACAGCAAGCCAGTTACCGGTGATGAATTTATGGCATTGTTGATAGAGCAGCAGAATGGCTAAGTTTTTCTTTTTTACTTAACCACTGACTCCATTGAAGCATCATAAACAACCGCTTGGTCTTTGCCAGTAAGTTTGGCCTTGTATAAGGCATGATCCGCCATCCGTACTAACTCGGTATAACTGGCCGCCGCCTGAGTAGGAAAGGTAGCTACCCCAATGCTTAGAGTTATGGTGTGGTCAGCCCAATCATACTCCTGTTCACGCGCCATCTGGCAAATGCGCTCGGCTAACATCAGTGCATCTTTAACCTCGGTATTGGCGAGCACTACAAGAAATTCCTCGCCACCATAGCGTGCTACAACATCTTCTTGTCTGGCACCAGTACGATATACTTCAGCCATACGGCAAATGACCTCATCGCCGCGATCATGCCCATAGGTATCGTTAACAGACTTGAAATTATCAATATCAGCCAGAATAATGCTCAATGGCTCACCATGACGAGTAGCACGCGCCCAGGACTCATCCAAACGTTCATTGACATACCGGCGGTTGTAAAGCCCGGTTAAACCATCAGTAACAGACAGCTCCTGAATATGATGATGCATGATGGCATTATCCAGGGCGATAGAGATCTGATCCGCCAGGTAACCAATGAGGTGTAGTTCATCATCCTGGAAATGAGTAATAGTGCCAAGCATCAGCACACCAAGCAATCGCTCCTTATACACCAGTGGAATGTATGCAACCACCTTTGGCTCACCCTCAGAGAAACCATTCTTGATGGTTGCCTCTGTCATTGAGCTGGCAAAAGGCTCGATAATTGTTGCCTGGTCTTGCGCTGCCCTGCCGGGATAACCCTCACCTAACTGCAGCGGCTCCAGATCATACTTCGTACCATATCTAGCCTGACAAATCAGCGAATTGGTAGGTCGGTCAAATAAGTAAATAGCTCCCACTTGAGATTCTGACACTTCAACCACCACCCTCAGCGTCTGATCCAATAATTCCTCAAGATTGAGGGTGGACATCAGAAGTTTGGCTACAGTGTTGTGCTTCATCAGGCGCTCTTCACGCTTGAACACACTTTCAGCCATATGGTTGAATCCAGAGCCCAGTTGCTCAAACTGATCACCAGTCTGTAGATCAACAGAAATATCCAATTCACCCTTACCAAAACGCTCCATGGCTGCGACCAAAATATCCAGTGGCCGACTAATATCTCCACGGATAAAATGGGTTACTATCAGGGCAATAAGCAACCCCAGAATTGCCGCAACAACCAACCCTTTAACCAGGATGGCAAATGCCATAGAGGCCATGCCATTGGTCAGGCTGCTAACGCCGATAGCACCAATGGTACGATTCAGACTGTCTTTCAGTGGTTCAAAAGCTACCACTGCCTCAGTACCATTGACATCCAATAGACCATAATAGGGCTTGCCTAGCAGAATATTGTCACCTAACCCTGAAGGTAAACTCTCACCCATTACCCACAGGCTTCTGGGCAGTGATGCGGCGGCATGCAAGGTTACATTCTCCGCTGGTTTACCGCCGAAGATGACAAAATCGACCCCCAACCGCTCAAATATACTATCACCCAGGGAGGTATCAGCCGTCAGTAACACGCCGAACACAAGCGCTCCTTGAATCCGCTCATGTTGCCATACAGGCGCAGCAACAAACTGCACCAGACCAGCATTTCCTACATGATTGGCCAAGTCCGGATTTTCCTGCATCAAAAATTCGTTACTGACCAGTCTGGTGGAAGTAACCAACTGACCACTTGCCAGCACCGGCGTCAACATATCCCCCAATTGGATAACCTCTCCCAAGCTATCACCACGCCTGGTAATTAGCCGATGATTGTTATCAACAGCAATAAAAAAGGAGATAAACTCAACCATCTCCTGGCGTTCCAGAAGCAAAGTCTGCAGCCGCTCACCATCCTGCTCATTAAAGGCCTGCTTGACATCCGGTCGACTTGCCAACTGCGGCACCAGCCGCTCAAGTATGTGCATCCGCTCCGCATAGATTGCCTTCGCACCTTTCAAACCAAGCTTCGCCTGATCCGTTGCCTCTGAGTGAAAATGCGCATGCAGGAGAAAGAAAAGGACGCCTATCAGCGCAAGCACCGGCAACCAGAAAGAAACCGACATTGCAATCATGGTCTTGGTTCCTACACCAAGCTTTGGTCTATGGAGTTTAATTGCCAGATTCTCCTGCGTCATGGAAGGTTACCACCAGTAATTATAGGTTAGAGAAATCTCGTAAAAAGAACTAAAATTACACATCTTGAAGCCACCGCAACTCAGAAAGATAGCGGAATAAAGCCCTAGCTGATTTTGGCGGTTGCTCTCTCTCCTGTTCCTTCCTGGCATTGCGGATAAGTTGCCGCACATGTTGAAAATCAAGGCCATCAAACCTGGCCGCCAGCTCTTCAAGTAATTTTTTGTTGCCGCCAACCAGGGCATCACGCCAATGCTCCACTTCATGCAATACCTGAACATCTGCCCTATGCGGCTGCTTTAAACTCTCCAGCATCCTGCTAATGGCAGCAATATCCTCCTCGCGCATAAGTACACCGATATGCTGAATCTGCCGCCTGAGAGCTTCCCGTTTAAACCCCTTAGCTGATAGCACCGCAGTACGCAGGGTATCACTTATTGGCATTTTTCCCAGGCTCGCGCCAGACAATGCAATGAGTTCCTTGCCCAAGTCACGCAAGGCCTGCATCTCTCGCTTAACTTGCGATTTGCTCTTTTCTCTTTCTGTATCTGTCATGAATACACATTCCTCATGTATAATAATTGGTTTTGTCGGCAGCGTCATACTAAACTCAATGCTGGAAATTGCTAATCTTGCCTGCTCGCGGGGAGATCGCCAACTTTTTACTGGGTTGAATTTCGCCCTGGAGCCGGGATCTCTGCTCTATGTTGAAGGGCGCAACGGCACTGGCAAGACCACCCTGCTGCGCACTATATGCGGACTCTTCCTGCAAGATGAAGGAGAGGTGCTGTGGAATGGTGAGACCGCCAGTTCGCTGGCAGAGGATTATATCCGAGAAGTGGTCTACCTCGGACACCACAACGGGATAAAGAGTGACCTCACCGGGCTGGAGAATCTGCGGGTCTCCACAGTCTTAGACGGGGATGATGTCAGCGAGGAGCAGATCTGGGCGGCACTGAAAAAGATGGGACTGGCAGGTTTTGAAGACCTGCCAACACAGATGCTCTCGCAAGGGCAGAAAAGAAGGGTGGCTCTGGCGCGCCTGCTGTTAAACAGTTCTAAGCTCTGGATTCTGGATGAACCATTTACCGCTCTGGATGTGGCGGCGGTTGACCTGCTGCAAACAGTGATTGCAGAGCATATTGAAAACGGCGGCATGGTCATATTAACCACCCACCAGGAGGTGGCGCTTACCTCCGGGCAGGTACAGCGGCTTGAACTAGGCAACAGGAAGCAGCATGTTTAAGACCTTCCGCTGCATAGTAATGCGTGATTTGACCCTGGCTATGCGTCGCCGTACAGATGTTTTAACCACGTTGTTTTTTTTCATCATCGTGGTCAGCCTGTTCCCACTGGGCGCAGGCACGGAGAAGGTGATTTTGCAGCACATAGGGCCAGGCGTTGCCTGGGTAGCCGCCCTGCTGGCTTCCATGCTGGCACTGGAAAGACTGTTCGCCAGTGATTATGAGGATGGCACCCTGGAGCAGATGCTGCTTACACCCCAACCCACGTTTATCCTGGTGCTGGGCAAGGTGTTTGCGCACTGGCTGCTAACCGGACTACCACTGGTATTTATTGCACCCCTAGTTGGGCTACAGTACTACCTGCCAGATGAATCCATTAGCACTATGATGCTGGCGCTATTGATCGGGACGCCGATACTCAGCCTGATCGGTGCCATAGGTGCCGGGCTGACTCTGGGTTTGCGTGGTGGTGGCATATTGTTGTCCCTGTTGATATTGCCACTATATATACCGGTGATGATCTACGGTGCAGGAGTGGTATCAGCCAGCGCACTGGAAGGGGCCAACCTGCAAGCCTACTTTTCCATCCTGTCGGGCTTGCTGATTTTGTCCCTGGTGCTATCACCCTGGGCGACGGCTGCCGCACTGCGCATTTCAGTTGAGTAGGATTTGCTTGATCACAAGCAACCATGAGAGAGATACATTTGTGAGCATTAACTGGTTCAAATACTCATCACCAGCGACCTTCTATCCCCTCGCTGGCAAGTTGATCCCATGGTTTGCCTGGCTGGCAACCATATTGATCGTGGGCGGTCTCTACTGGGGGTTTTTCCAAACCCCGGATGTCCTCAGCGACCAAAAGGAATACTACCGCATCATCTACATTCATGTGGGTGCAGCCTGGATGTCCATGTGGCTCTACGTGGTGCTGGTAGGCTGGGCACTGGCCGGACTGGTGTTAAATGCCCGCCTCTCATACATGATGGCAGCAGCCATCGCACCCACTGGTGCTATCGCCACATTTCTGGCTATCTGGACCGGAGCGTTCTGGGGCAAGACCAGTTGGGGTACCTGGTGGGACTGGGATCCGCGCATGACTTCGGAGCTGATCCTGCTATTCCTGTATGTGGGCTACATGGCCCTGCAATCAGCCATCGACGACCCCCGCCGAGCCGACCGGGCCTCGGCCCTGCTCGCCCTGGTTGGCCTGGTCTGTGTGCCGGTGATTTTCTGGTCTGTCAACTGCCCTGACCCCAACCAGTGCGCCGCCCTGCACCAGACCTCAAAACCCGGTGGCGGCAATATGGATCCAGACATCCTCTCCGCCATGCTGGTGGTGGCCCTCGGCTTTTGGATGTACTCCTTCGCTATAATCCTGATGCGAGTACGCAATATCATCCTGGAGCGCGAGCGCCAAACCACCTGGGTGACCGAACTAATGGAGGCCAAACGATGAGTGGCATTGCCGAATTCTTTCACGCCGGAGGGTATGGATTTTATATCTGGAGTTCCTTTGGCATGACCGTCCTGCTGATGGGCGGTGAAGTTATTGCTGTAAAAAATCAGCATCGAACTATCCTGCAACGCCTGAGTCGAATGGTGCGGATAAATACAGCCGAGACAGATTAATGAAACCCAGACATAAACGCTTTGTATTTGCGGTAATCTCTGTAATAGCAGTAGGCGTTGCTGCCAAGCTGATATTGCAATCCATCAGTGAAGGCTCCTCCTACTTCTACAGCCCCAAGCAGGTGCTGGCAGGCGAAGCTCCAACAGATCAGGTCTTTCGTGTTGGCGGCTTGGTCAAAGAGGGTTCTCTGCAACGTATTGGCAAAACCCTGACAGTGGAGTTCATCATTACCGATGACGTCTCTGCTGAGGTGACAACCCGCTACACCGGCATCCTGCCTGATCTTTTCAGAGAGGGTCAGGGCGTGGTTGCTAAAGGCCGCCTGGGTGAAAACACCATCTTCGAAGCAGAAGAGGTATTGGCCAAGCACGATGAAAAATACCTGGCCCCAGAGGTCAAAGACGCCCTTGAAGAGGCACGCAACGAGGCCATACGCGCCCAACAGGAGGCAGCTCAGTGATCCCAGAAATCGGCAATTTCGCCCTCATCCTGGCCCTGTGCCTGGCCATCGCTCAAGGCATATTTCCACTGATAGGAAGCCTGAATAACACCCCATCCTGGGTCGCTCTGGCGCGTCCTCTGGCCTGGGGTCAGGCATTGTTTCTTACCATCGCTACCGGTCTCCTGACATACGCCTTTCTGATCAGCGATTTTTCTGTGTTATATGTTGCCACTAACTCCAACACCTTGCTGCCGAACATATACAAGGTTTCAGCTGTCTGGGGCGCACATGAGGGATCATTGTTGCTCTGGTCATGCTTTATGGGCCTCTGGGGCGCAGCCATTGCTATCTTTAGCAAAAATCTGGCCAAAGAGGTTGTTGGCCGAGTGCTGGCGGTGATGGGTCTGATCAATATCGGCTTTCTGCTGTTCATGCTCTTTACCTCTAACCCTTTCGACCGCATATTCCCAGTCCCGCTGGAAGGCCGTGATCTGAACCCGCTACTACAGGATATAGGCCTGGCCCTGCATCCACCGACACTCTATCTTGGCTATGTAGGCTTCTCTGTAGCCTTTGGCTTCGCCATCGCCGCCCTTATCGGCGGTCGGCTGGATGCCTCCTGGGCCAAATGGTCTCGCCCATGGACCACCGCCGCCTGGGTCTGGCTGACCTTCGGCATCGGTATCGGCAGTTGGTGGGCCTATTATGAACTGGGCTGGGGTGGCTGGTGGTTCTGGGATCCAGTCGAGAACGCCTCCTTCATGCCCTGGCTGGCTGGCACCGCCCTGATGCACTCACTGGCAGTAACCGAGAAGCGTGGTGCCTTTAGAAGCTGGACCGTCATGCTGGCTCTGCTCGCTTTCTCCCTCAGCCTGCTGGGTACCTTCCTGGTACGTTCCGGGGTATTGACTTCGGTACACGCCTTTGCTGCTGACCCAGATCGCGGCATGTTCATCCTGGTCTTTCTGATAATAGTCATTGGCGGTGCCTTGGTTCTTTACGCCTGGCGAGCACCTACCATCTTCGGCGGTGGGCGTTTTGATTTGATCTCCCGTGAGTCATTCCTGCTTGGCAACAACCTGCTGCTGACGGTACTGACCTTCCTGATCCTGTTCGGCACCCTGGCCCCGCTGATCTACGATGCCATGAACTGGGGGAAAATATCTGTTGGCTTCCCCTGGTTCAATAAAATGTTTCTGATGCTGACCCCCTTCCTGGCCATACTGATTGGCTTCGGCCCACTGATGCGCTGGAAGAAGACCGATGGCACCAAGCTGATGAAACAACTGCGCATAGCTGCCATCTTCAGCATCCTGGTGGGGCTGGTAGCCTTCCTGCCAGCCATTTCCAATGGCTCTCCACTGGTACCACTGGGACTATTTCTGGCCGCCTGGATAATCAGCTCCCACATCACTGGTATTTATGAGCGGCTGCGCCATAAAAACGGCATTGGCTCCTTCTTTTCCGACTTGGCGGGTAAAGGTCGCAGCTACTACGGCATGGTACTCGCTCACTTTGGCGTAGCCCTGTTTATCATCGGCACTACCATAGTATCCAACCACAGCGTCGAAAGGGATCTGCGCATGTCACTCGGCGAAAGCGCTGAAATCGGCGGCTACCGTTTTGTCTTTAAAGGTGTAACACGCTCACCAGGGCCTAACTACACCGCTAACAGAGGGGAATTTCAAATATTCAAAGACGATGTTGAGGTTGCTGTTCTGGAACCGGAAAAGCGTACTTATATGGCTCAAACCATGCCCATGACAGAAGCGGCTATCGATTGGGGTCTGACCCGTGACCTCTACGTCTCTCTGGGCGAGAACCTCGGTGGCGGAGACTGGAGCGTGCGACTCTACTACAAGCCTTTTATGTGCTGGATCTGGCTCGGTGGTTTGGCAATGGCTTTTGGTGGCATCCTGGCCGCATCGGATCGGCGTTACCGTGATACCAAACAGGGCAAAAAACAGGGGTCATCATCAACCACTACCGATGCCCCAGCTACGGAGAGCAGCTAATGTCCGGCCAAACACGCCATCTGATACCGCTATTTGTATTCCTCATTATGGCGGGATTTCTGTTGAAGGGTCTATTCATGGATCCTAAGTTCATACCTTCGGTGTTAGTGAACAAACCAGTGCCAGAATTCAATCTGCCAAGGCTGCTGGTGCCGGAGCAAACCATCAGTAACGCAGATCTGAAAGGGAAGGTCTGGATGCTCAATGTCTGGGCCTCCTGGTGCGTTGCCTGTCGGGCCGAACACCCGGTATTGAATGAAATAGCCCGCATGAAAATTGTAGACATCTACGGCCTGAACTATAAGGATGCACAGTGGGATGCGGAGAACTGGCTGAAGCGCCTAGGCGACCCTTACGTCGCAAACATGGTTGATAAGGATGGCCGTATCGGCATCGACTTTGGCGTTTACGGCGTGCCGGAGAGTTTCATCATTGACGGAGAAGGCATCATCCGCCACAAATTTACCGGCCCTATCAACTACGATGATATCGAAAAGGTGATTATTCCCAAGCTCAATGAAATAAGGAGTAAAGGCCAATGAGAATGCTCAAGCCGCTGATATTATTCTTCAGCCTGCTGCTATTCGCTGGGCTGGCGAGTGCCTCCGCACTCTCCACATACACCTTTGACAGCAACGAAGAAGAGCAGGCATTTCGTGATCTCTCAGCAGAACTGCGCTGCCTGGTCTGCCAGAATCAATCCCTGGCCGATTCCGATGCGGGTCTTGCCGATGACCTGCGGCGAGAGGTCTACAACCTCTGGCGAGATGGCAAATCAGAGGATGAGATTAAAGCTTTCCTGGTTGCCCGCTACGGTAACTTCGTCCTCTATGACCCGCCCTTCAACCCCTCAACCTACATCCTGTGGTTTGGCCCTTTTATACTATTTATTGTCGGCGGTATCGTGCTCTCCCGCGCGTTGAAGAGCAAGGCCGAAGACCAGGAGGTTGAGCTATCCGATGAAGACAAGCAACGTCTGAAAACACTACTCAGCAACGACAATCAGGACGCCCCCAAATGACCCTGTTCTGGATAACCGCAGCCGGGATGATCGCCCTGGCCATACTCTTCATCGTCCCACCACTGCTACGCTTTAAGCCGGTGGCAACAGCCAGCTCTGATGAACTCAACATCGCAGTCATCAAGCAGCAGTTGCTGGAACTGCAAACCGACCTGGAGGCCGGTGAGCTGGATCAGGAGCAATATGATGCCTCCCATCACGACCTGGAAAAGGAGCTGCTGGCAGACACTGCTGACCAGACCCCTGAAGGAGAACCAAAATCAGGGCGCTGGGCTATATTTGTAATCCCTTTGCTCATCCCTGTAATTGCACTGCCAACATACAACTTGATTGGCAACCCGGAGATCATCACGCGCCTCGATGAGCCAAGTGCTATGCAACAGCAACGTACAAGCCACGACCAAAATCCCAGTGCTGCCGATGAACAGCAAGTCATGGCGGGCATGGAGGAGCTGATAGATAAGCTTGCACAACGCATGGAGAACGAACCCAACAATGCCGAAGGCTGGTCGATGCTGGGCCGCAGCTATTTATCCATGAGGCGCCTGGATGATGCCATGCAGGCATATGCAAAAGGACTGGAGTTCAATCCAACAGATGTTGATTTATTGATGGGGTTAGCCTCGACATTAGCCATGTCCAACGGCAATCAGTTTACCGGCCGCCCCACTGAGCTGATAGAGCAGGCTTTCCAACTACAACCTGATAACACCAGCGTGCTCTGGCTAAAGGGTAACGCTCATTTCCAGGCGGGTGAAGTCGCTCAGGCTATATCCCTGTGGGAGCAGGTAATGGCAGGCCTGGAGCCTGACAGTGAAGAGGCTAGCACGGTTGCTGAGTACCTGAAAGAGGCTCGTGCCAAACTTCCACCGGACTCCTAGCGCTTCACCCGGCAACGGTGTTCTGTTCTTCACGGTTAACAACCGCGAATGATCTTGGTACGGTGTTTACCCTAAGCCCGTACTGCTTTCTTCGCTACCTTATCCCGCAAATACACTGGCAGTGCATGCTCAGGTGCAACAGCATCCCCTGTTTGAAACCCATCCACACCCAACAAGGCAACATCATAGGCACTGCACAGCAGATCTGCTTTAACCATGGTCAGTCGTCCACCCAGGCGTTGCGCAAGCAGATCACCATATGTGGCCCAACCAGTCCCAACACCATGCCAATCACCACCCTCCGGCAGCTCCACCTGATCCGGTGTTGCCACTTGCTCATGGCCTGCAATTTCAACCAAACCGTTTGCACCAGCCTTATAGGCAGCCCAGTAGACCTCTTTCATCCTGGCATCAAAGGCAGGCAAAATACGGCTGGCATCATGTTCACGAAAATAACGCTGCGCCAGGGCAGCCAGGGTAGACACTGGCACCACGGGCAGCTCAGCACCAAAAGCTGCGCCCTGAATTACGCCAGTCGCAATACGTACCCCGGTAAAGGAGCCAGGGCCACGGCCAAAGGCCAGGGCGTCCAGTTGAGATAGTTTTAACTCTGCCCCGGCCAATAACTTATCCATCATGGGCAGGATCAGTTCAGCATGCCGACGTGGGGCCACCTGACACAGCTCATTCACCTCTCCATCGATGTAGAGTGCGGCTGAACAGGCCTCAGTGGCAGTTTCAATCGCAAGCAATTTCATAATTTATCAAAAAACCTCACCACATCATCTGGATCACGACTCCTGGCCATTGCCGGCAGGCTTTTTAGAAATACATGACCATATGGCTTTGACAGCAATCTGGGATCACAAACCACCAACACTCCACGGTCTGTCTCATCTCTGATCAGGCGTCCTGCGCCCTGTTTAAGGGCTATAGCCGCCTGCGGCATCTGGAACTCCATGAAGGGATTACCACCACGCTTTTTAAGGGCATCAATCCTGGCCTGCAACACCGGATCCCCAGGCGAGGCAAAAGGCAACTTATCAATAATCACACATGAGAGAGCCTCACCTCGCACATCAACCCCTTCCCAAAAGCTGGCAGTACCTAACAACACCGCATTCCCCAGCTCTCTGAAGCGATCCAGTAGCTCCCCCTTGGGGCTGCTGCCTTGAACCAACAGTGGGTAATCGATACGCTCTTCCAATAACTCCGCAGCAATACGCAGGGCACGGTGGCTGGTAAAGAGCATAAAGGCCCGGCCACCGCTTGCCTGCAACACAGGCACCGCTACATCCAGCACTGCATCAATGTAGTTATGCTCCCGAGGTTCTGGCATACCACGGGGTACAAACCAAAGAGCCTGATTGGGGTAGTCAAATGGGCTGTCCCAACAGGCAGTACTGGCATCAGCAAGACCAAGCTGGCTTTGAAAGTGAGCAAAGCTCCCCCCCACCGCCAGGGTTGCCGAGGTAAAGATCCAGGCCCCCGAGTGTTCCGCCATCCGTGCCTGAAATGCATCAGCGATCTCAAGGGGGGTTCGATTCAGACGAAAGCTCTGCCTCTGGGTCTCATACCAGCGTATATGCTCATCTCCTGTATCATCACACAGGAGTCCCAGCTGCTGATCCAACTGCTCACAACGACTCAGGCAGCTATCCAGTCCCTTGCCTCGCCCCTTGATTAGATCCAACAACTGACTCAAGCCTGCCAGTTGTTCCCTCACCTGCTCAAGAGCGCTAAGAATCCTGCCATCAGCATAAATGTCCTTCCATGACCCGCGCTGGATATCCAATCCAAAAGCCAGCCTGAGATCACGCACAGCCTTGGTCAGCACTGCTGCCTGATCAGGGATTTCCTGCATATCCCCGGCCTCACGCAGATACTCTGTCTCCGTATCCCGCGCCAAATCCAGTAGCTGCCGTCCACTCACAGTAAGGCCAAAAAAATTACTGGCCACATCTGGGAGCTGATGGGCCTCATCCAATATAAAGCAATCGGCCGCAGGCAGCAGCTCACCAAAACCACCCTCTTTGAGGGAAAAATCGGCACATAGCAGGTGGTGGTTTATTACTACCAGATTTGCCTCCTGGGCCTTACGCCTGGCTTCCACCAGGTGACATTTTTTATAGGATGGACACTCAGCACCCAGACAGTTATCGGTGGATGATGTCACCAGGGGCCAGATCAACCCATCCTCAGGGATGCCTACAAGTTCTGCGATGTCACCACTGCTGGTGCGCCCCGACCAGCGTTGCACCTGCACCAGGTGATCAGCCACCTCTCTGATTCTGGCACGACCATCCAGGGCCGCATTCTCCATCCGGTAGATACAGAGGTAGTTGGAGCGCCCCTTCAACAATGCCGTAGTAGTGGTAATCCCCAGGGCATCTATTACCACTGGCAAATCACGATGAAAGAGCTGATCCTGAAGATTGCGGGTACCGGTTGAGATGATGACCTTGCGGCCAGATTGCAGGGCAGGCACCAGATAGGCAAAGGTTTTACCGGTACCGGTACCAGCCTCGGTGATAAGGACATCACCCTGCTCTATGGTCTTGGCAACAGCAACCGCCATCTCCTCCTGCTGAGGACGATGGGAAAAACCAGAGATACGTTTGGCCAGCAGCCCATTTGGGCCAAGAATATCAGCAATATCCGTCATAATTGAAGCAAAGAGGCATTATCCACAGAACAGGATTCAGGCTTGATTATCCCACACTCCAGGTTGCAAACCATCCTCTCTGGCCCAGGCCAATCGGCCAATAATCCGAAAGCGGGCTACGGAGAGTGCACCACGCTTGGCACGGCTGCTGCTGGATTTTGCCATAAACTCCAGAAGATCGTCTCGCTCTGCCTCATGGATCTCAAAAGGTTCATAATCCGCATCCATAAGCACCAGCACTACACTGTCCCATGGCTGGTCAACCTTTATCTGACCAATACGCTGACCGGATGCTGACTCATCAAAAATGGTGCGGCTTTTAATCTGAATCCGCTTGTTATCCCGCCTCGCATCAATTGCATCATAGCCGCCAATATCATCTGTCTTTGGGCTAAGGTTCAGCAGGCGCATAGCATCGTGCGCAGCAATTTCACTGCTGATACCGGGCAAAGGCTTACCCATTGTTTGACGGTATTCCGCCGCCAACTGGCGCGCCTGACTAATCAATTTGTCTACTGCGTAGACGCCCATGCCAAAAAATCTCTAAATAACTGTATCAGATGTGGAGTTATACGGCCTTGACCCGTGAAAGCACCACCTTATTTCAACCTCTTTCGTACCCATGTTGGGCTTTTGCGACTATCAAGAACTGCATAAATACATGCAGTCTGTTCTTCTATACGATAGTACACAGCAAACGGAAACCGCTTTGATAGTAACCGGTAATATTTACCAAAATGTATTTCATGAATACCTGCATATATGGCTAGAGAATCGATATCTGAAAAAAGTGTATCAAGAAAATATGCACCTATGCCTTCTGACTGCTTTTCATAAAACCAGTAACCCTCAACCAGATCTTGGCTTGCTGATGCAAGGATTGTTATTTTCATGAGATATTTTTTCTTATTTTTTCCTTTGCAGTACTCCAGTCAATAAAGTGGTCTTTTCCTTGTTTTATATTTTCCTCTCGCTCATCAAGTATTTCTTTGTGCCATGAGGGAGACAATATACTACAGTCATCCATCCTGCATAAATCGTTCCAAATAGACTCCATAGTTCCTATCTTCTCTTCAATTGACATTTTTTCTAACGGTAAAATGATTGCCATGATTTTCCTCATCAAGAAAATTAAGCTAACGAATTTGTAACTAGCGTCCGTTCAGAAACGGTATTCTGTTCTTCGCGGTTAGTAACCTCTCCCTTGTGCCCCAGAGGGTATACGATCCCTGTCCTATATTTTACCGCAACGCATAAGCTTTGCTTTGCGCTGATTGAGCACCGCTAATATTACCAACAGTGCGCCGAGCCTGAGCAATGAGGAGCCAATTATCCCGCTTTAAATCACGATCTGCCGCCGCCAGCGCATTGGATTTAGCTGCCAATCCCTCAGCCTGGCTATATCTGTTTTGCGCCATACGCACCTTGGCAAGATCACTCCACAAATAGGCATTACGGGGTTCTATCCGCAATGCCCGCTCCATTGTTGCTGAGGCTCCAGTCATATCGCCAGCTTGCTGCTGACGCTTGGCTGCCTGCATTAAATCCGCAACCGCCGAACCGGATATTGGTTCGGCACGAATACGAGGCGGCGGCGCATAGGCAGCAATCTGTACCTCTTCATTGCCACTCTCAACCGGGATGGAGGCCCTTCGATCCATTGTTGCTGGCGCTGGAGCTGGCTTAACAGCAATATTGGGGATTGAGTAACGCTCCTTTACCGGCGCAGCAGTGCGATATGGTGAGCCAATGCAGCCACCAAGCAAAAGTGGCAATAACACCCATACAGCGGTAATAAATTTGAGACTATTCATTCAAACCATACCTTTCCTCGTTCCCACGCTCCTGCGTGGGAACGAGAGCTAGACCTATAAATTTGTAACTATTCATTTAAACCATGCCTTTAACAAATCACCTATGAACGAACTGTCCTGCTCAGCAGCACAGGAGGATTGTATACTGGGCGCTGATCCCACAATAAATGGCACCTGTACCGCCTCAGCACAAGAGCTATCCGCTCGTAAGCCACTGGCAGGATCTGTCCATACATTCTCCACTGATTCAGGCAACAACAAGTCAAGAGCCATTGGCCGGATGCGCCGCATGATATTGCCCCATACCCGCAAAGCACCACTGCTACCACTGAGTCCGGCTGACTTGTTATCGTCCCGCCCCACCCAGACAACAGCGACCTTATCACCGCTGAAGCCTGCAAACCAGCTATCCCGCAGATCATCAGTGGTTCCGGTCTTTCCAGCCAGACCCATCTCCGGTGAAATATAACGAGATAGTGAGCGCCCAGTACCTTGCTGCACCACCTCCTGCAATACTTTATTCAGCAGAAACACCGGCCCTGTAGGGGCAGCCTGCTGCACAATCAATGGATAACGCTGCAACTGCTCTCCCTCTGCCGTATGTACCTCACGAATGGCTCGTAGGGGAGAGTAAAATCCACCGGCTGCCAGGGTTTGGTACATCTGTGTCACCTCCAGGGGAGACAAGGAAACCGCCCCCAGTAGCAGCGAGGGATAAGGGTTCATAGGCCGCCTGACCCCCAAATCATGCAGGGTACTTACAACCTCATCCAACCCTACAGCCATCCCCAGGCGTACTGTAGACAGGTTGTAGGACTTAGCCAGCGAAGTATGCAGTGCCACAGCCCCATGGGATTTCTTGTCATAGTTCTGAGGCGCCCAGATATCACCATTCGATGATTTAATCTGTACTGGAGCATCTTCCAGGCGTGAGAGCAAGGTATACCTTGCCGGCTGTTTCAGTGCCGCGAGATATACTGCCGGCTTCACCAGGGAGCCAATAGGCCGCACCGCATCGAGAGCACGGTTGAAACCCGCAAAACCTGAATAACGTCCTCCCACCACAGCCAATACCTCGCCACTCTCAGAACTGGCAATCACTGCTGCCCCCTGTAAGGCTCCAGTCCTCTTCTGCCCCTGCTCCAACTGTTTTAACTGATCAGCCAGCACCTGCTCAGCACGCTGTTGAATCCAGGGATCTAAAGTAGTAAAGATGCGCAGTCCTTCTGAGGTGAGATCCTCTTGCCGATAGTCCCGGTGGAGTTGTCGCCGAACCAAATCCATAAATGCCGGGAAACGGCCAGCGCTGTGGCCCTTGGTGGCGGTTATTCCCAGACCAGTCTGGGTTGCGCGTCTGGCTTGATCAGGAGTAAGGATACCCTGCTCTTGCATAATATTAAGCACCAGATCACGGCGTTTCTTTGCCCGCTCAGGATGTCTCCGTGGCGCATAGTAGGATGGCCCCTTGACTAGGGCCACCAACAGCGCCAATCGAGGTATATCCAGCTCCTGCAAGGGGCGCTTAAAATAGAACTGGCTGGCCAACCCAAACCCGTGAACTGCCCGTTTCCCATCCTGCCCCAAATAGATCTCATTGGCATAGGCCTCCAGGATCTCATCCTTGGCATAGCGCCGCTCCAGCAACAATGCCATCAGCGCCTCATTGGCCTTGCGCCACAGGCTACGCTCAGGGGCCAGGAAAAAGTTCTTCACCAACTGCTGGGTAAGAGTACTGCCCCCTTGCACCACCCCCCCGGCACGCAGATTAACCCAGGTGGCACGGGCAATAGCCCTGGCATCCACCCCAAAGTGCCGGTAGAAGCTGCGATCCTCCACCGCAACCAGAGCCTGGATTAGCTTTTCCGGCAGGTCTGTTCGGCTGACCAGCACCCTGTCCTCATTATGCGAGGGGTAGATACTGCCAACAGCGGGTGCCTCCAGGCGCACCAGGCTCAGCTTTTTGCCTGCACCTGTCCTGAGCGACGCCAGACGATCGCTGGAAAAACGGATATCAAGCAATTGGCCAGCAGCTTCACCATCCCAAAAGACAAAGGGTCTGATCCAGACCAGAAAACGGCTGCGATTACGGGAGTAAGATCCTGCCTGACGGGGGTGGGTGACTTTGCGATAACCCAGGCGTTTCAGCTCATCTACCAATTGATCAGCATTAACAGCCGCACCTGGGTATAGTTCCAGCGGGCGTCCATATACGCGGGCCGGTATTGCCCAACGTTTACCGGCAAACTCACGCTGTACCACATAATCGAGGTAGGCGGTATACACCGCCAGAGCCAGACAGGCGATCAAGCCCGTTTGGAATAGTAATCGCCTTAGCCAGGATGTTTTAGTTTTACGCTTGGATCTACGTCTGGTTGATTTCTTGCGTCTGTTGCTTGAAGAACGCCGTAACATGGAAAATATTCTCGTGCCAGGAAGCAAGTAGCCTGGGTTGCACCCGAGGGCATAAAAGCCTTGTGAAACCCGGGTTTCATAAATTCAACCCAGGCTACTTGCTCAATACAAGAGAAGCGGAATTATTTCCCCCAGCATCTTGCTGCTGTCTCTGATCCAGTCGAAGTTTGAGCACCTGTATTAGCCAAGCTCAGCGTGGTGCAACCTGCATCAGTTGCCTGTGCCCCCGTAGCAGTTGCAGTAAGGGTATAGATAGTCGCAGTAGCAGCTACAGTGATACCGTAATATCCTGCCTCGGATGTCGAAGCGATAACTGTCGAGGTATAGGTACCATTGACTGCATAACCCCGTTCCAGCGCCAGACTGGCAGAAGACAGGGCAGCCTGTGCATCTGAGCGCCGAGACTTCATTACAGAATCCTGGTACGACGGATAAGCTATAGCGGCAAGGATACCTATAATCGCCACCACAATCATCAGCTCGATTAGAGTGAATCCTCGCTGCTTGCTGCTAGTTATCATGTTATATAACCCGCCAACCCTTGTAGGAGCGGTTGCCAACCGCGAATGATCTTGGCACGGTGTTTCTGGACAAACACTAACCAATTATTTCACTATTCCATTTCACGTTCCAGCCAATACCAGTGATCCATCATCCGGCCACTAAAAATATCCACCCCCTCTGTAGCGATCAGTCCTATTGGATCCAGGCTACCACCGGAACCATCGTCTGGAAACAAAATGGTAAATGCAGGGGGGATACCACCTTTGTCAAGGGTATGCGCCCTATCCTCTTTTGTCAGATCCTCAGGCGTGGTATTTGTCGGATCATAGTAGTTGTTTTCCGGCGTTGCATCGGCCGTATTGACTACATAGAGCCGTCCAATACCAAGGGCGGCAGTGCAGGTCTGCAATGACGCCGTCGGCTCATAGGTGGTAAAAAAGGTCTGTCCCTGGAATGTAGTGGCATGGGCAAGCGCCTTTTCACCCGTGTTTTCAAGCTGGATATACCAACCCGCCTTGGTTGCAAAGAGATTTCGTGCATCAATCAGATCTTGACCTGTTGCTTGCCCAAGGTCATTGCTGGTTGCATCATAAAGATCACTTTCGGTAATTGGGGTGTAGGAGCCTCCACTTAGCTTCCCATAACCCAGAGGCGGTCCATAAATAGCATTGTCTCGAATCATATAGAGCCGATCATTAACCACCTCATCCAGCGGATGAGAACGCCAGCCGGAACCGACCGCCAGGGCAATGAACTGGCCGCTACCGGAGCCCAGCAGGGAGGCATCTGCTTCATAGTATAAGCGGCGGTTATTAGGACCACTGCTGTCCACACTCAGGTTGGCCATCACACCACCTGTTACCAGACCTGTTCCAGGCGCATTACCATTATTGATGTCGAAACGCCAGATCTGCCCACCGGTATCAGAGGCATAGAAAAAGTCAGCAATACTGTCTCCGTTGATATCAATCACACGCAGGTCAGAGGGAATGCTGTGATTCATATCGCTGAAGTAGTCGTCATGGAGAACGGTGCCATTATTTATACCACCCGACCAGATCAGGTCACCCGTAAGCGCATCAACTATGTAGATGGCGCGACCTATAGTATCAGCCGTCCTGGTTGGGGGCGAACCCGTTGCACCAACGTCATCATTAGCGGTGTCATAGCCACCACCAAAGATTATTACATCCTTTTTGGTTGAGCTACCGGAAACATCAATCCTAATCCTGGTTTTAATAGGCTTTGACCAGCTCTGACCCAGTTCCGATGCGGCATCCGTAGCGCTGGAGGTATCGTCCTCAAACACCCACATCAGCTTGGGGGTGGTCAAGTCGGTTACATCCAGGGCATAGTATTTCTTGCCACCCCTGCGCATGCCGACATACAGATAAACCTTGTCCCCTTCCAATGGCTCAATCTTCTGATCAGCATCGTTATTACTCTCAATCACCCAGGAGGTGATCTCTCCATCCAGCCCGTTGGGGCGATCTCCGGTTGGCGTATTACGGTAGAACTTGCTCAGATTAGGCAGCAACTCCTTTGGCACAAAGGAGAAGATCTCGTGCCCAGGGAGGGCAGCGGAGGGAATATCAGTGATTGTAGTCAGCGCGCTGCCACCGACTATGGCATGCAGATAACCCTCATTGGTGGCAACAAAAACCACCATCTCCGGCGCTGCATCGGTGCCACCATAGGTGATAATCTCCGGGACAGAGTGCAGCGGGTCGCCGATTGCCTGCCGATCATCGGTGCTGCTGCCATCTTCATTTTCATCATTAACATCAATCCCACGCGCCCATTTCAGGATATTTTCTCCCTCTGTGGGATCATTTGCACCAATAAGATTCGTATCACCGGCATCATCAAGATCGCCATCGTTATTGGCATCCTCCAGGATGGAGGTGTTACTTTCATCTACATCATGACCACTGTTTATGCTCACACCACCACTCGGTATGGTGTTGTAATCACCGGTATAGGTATAGACATTCCGAGCGGTTGCAGTAATCTTCTCAGCCGCCCCGCCCGCACCGACATCTTTACCATCAGCCGCTCCAGACCAATAGCTCTTAGCTGTATCTTTAAAGAAGCCGGTAATCGGATCCACAGCGGCTAAATCATTGGCATCCGCAATCTCTCCGTTCAGTATCTGGTATTTTTTCAGATTCCCCGTCCATCTATACTTTTCATCCGGCTTGAACACGGAGAAAAAGATATCGTTACGATGGTTCAGGCGGTTGAAGGCGTTGACGGTAGCACCAGGGGCTACGAAGGTGGTATCTTTATCGGCGATGCTGGCCAGGATGGTGTTGAAGGCGGTTACCAATGCGGCTGCATTAGCGGCCGGGTAGAAGTTACCGCCACCACTGTCAGCAACCGAGGTAAGCCATGCCGACGAACCCACATCCACAAACCCGATGGTATGGGTAGTGACACGTTGTGTCCCCTGTAGCGTGGCATCAGCAATCTGGTCATTATCGCGCAGGAATTCCGCCAGTTCCGGGCCGCATTCGCCTGATCCACTACCCGCACAAACATCAGCACCGATCATTTGCATAACCTGTGGTTTGGCATTATTCACACTCGGGCTACCGTCTGAGAGCAGGATAATAAAACTCTCCTGGCAAGTTGCATTGATCGGTGAGGTATAGACCGGGGAATCCGAAATATTCTCAGTACGGCAATCTGTATGGCTAAGATTATCGTTGGTGCATGACCCAGTCTGATTCAGCGTGCCACCAGTATAGGTTGCAGGGTGTGAAACCCGCGTGTGCTCACGCCGACTGGTGCCGGAGCCACCACGCTGGTCACCAAACTCCAGTGCTTCACCACGATAATAGCGGGCCGCTTCATACATTGTGCCTACGATAGGCGTTCCAGACTTATATTGGATGTTATCGACCGTTTGTTTGAGTAATTGGCGTACTGTCGTAGTTGGCGCACTACTGCCAGAACCGGCATTCCATTGGACTTGCACATGAAGTACAGCTGCCGCACCGGCATTGCCATTGTAGCTCCACATCCGCCGCTTCCCGCTGCCGGAGTCCTTCTTGATAATGAACGCCATATCATTGCCGGAAGCCCAGCCAGCGCGATTTAC